>Ga0138256_10002779_pt1 | contig 18672 bp, 13 predicted proteins | sample KNB2016incub_MG_FD_105486 | JGI IMG/M metagenome (GOLD analysis project Ga0138256, IMG submission 105486) | Active sludge microbial communities from wastewater in Klosterneuburg, Austria - KNB2014incub_MG | ecosystem: Engineered > WWTP > Activated sludge > Unclassified | place: Austria... | reverse complement strand
TTCGAAGCTCATTCGTGCATCCGTAGGTGACATACCCATACCATTGTCAGAGACCTTGACCATGACTTTACCTCCATCGGTAAGTGTCAGTGTGATCTGGTCTGCTCCTGCATCTATCGCATTTTCCAGCAATTCTTTAACTACAGACGAAGGCCGCTGTACTACCTCACCAGCAGCTATCTGATTTGCCAGCGCATCCGGCAGTAATTTTATGATGTCACTCATTGCAGCGAATATAATGAATTCGCTGCCAAAAATAATTCATTTGTCCACGTATCATATTCTGTTTTGTAAAATGTGTGAACTATAATATCTATCCCGGACAATATTTCATCCTGTTATTTTCAAGTATAATGCTATTTTTTTCAATTTATATCGTCACAAAACACACGGCTTAATGTTATTTTTCAAAACATTTACGTCAAAAGATTATTTAAACTTAGAAAGTAATCGATATGAAAAATATACTCATTGTGCTTCTGTTGTCAGTTCTTAGTTTCCCTGTTTTCTCTCAGGTCAGTGAATCTGTGAAGACGATGTCAAAGGGTGATGAAAACGCTTTATCCATTACTGTCAAGGAGGTTGACTACAAGAAAGCAAAGGATCTCTGGGAAGATTATCTAAAGAAATTCGGGGGTAAGGTGAATTACAGCAGAAAAGCAAAAGAATACAGTGCTATGGGCTCATCAGTGACGACCATTAGTCCGGGCACCATAGAAATTTATAGTACAGTAACTCGTGCCGGTGAAATATCAGAAATCTCAGCCTGGTTTTTTCTGGGTGGTGCCTATATCAATAGCAAAGATCACCCGCAGCAATATCAGGCAGCTGAAAATTTTATGAATAATTTCTTTGTAGAAATCCAGAAGTATCTGACTGGTGAATCACTGAAACAGGCTCAGAAAACATTGGAAGATCAACAAAGCCAATACAATCGTATGGTAAAAGATCAGAAAGGATGGGAAAAGGATATCAAAGACGCACAGGATAAAATCGAAAAATGCAAAAAAGATATCGAAAAATCCAAGAGTGATCAGGCAGCTAAACTGACGGATATAGAAAAGGCCAAAACTGATGTTGATAAGTTCAAACAGGAATTGAGTAAGTTCAATTAATTATCAGACATCAGAGATCATTATTCTATATTTCTTGGACAAAGAAATGACCATCCGATTTCCTTGTTTGACCCCTTCACCCCTAAAGTGGCAAGGAAATCAGATGGTCAGATTTAATTACGATTAGTATATTTGAATTAAGCAAACTAGTTGTCACATTTACTTCTTATCGGTTTATTTCTCAATAGATGAAATTTGAACCTGACATTGGCAATCCAATAAAATAAATTGTCCATTCTTTTATCTTTGCACCTTATTTCAAAAAGTTAGCATGGGAAGAGCATTTGAATTCAGGAAAGAAAGAAAAATGAAACGATGGTCAGGCATGGCCAAGACATTTACCCGTATAGGTCGGGAGATAGCATTAGCCGTTAAATCCGGCGGTGGCGATCCGGAATATAATCCACGGTTACGTATGGCGATACAAAATGCCAAGACTGCAAATATGCCTAAGGCCAATGTAGATAATGCCATCAAAAGAGCTACCTCCAAGGATGCTGAAAACTATGAAGAAGTTACCTATGAAGGTTATGGCCCGAATAAAGTTGCTTTTGTAGTGGAAACAGCCACTGATAACCCCACCCGTACAGTTGCCACAATCCGGATGCATTTCTCCCGCAATGGTGGGGAAATGGTCGAGAGTGGCACACACAACTTTATTTTTGACAGAAAAGGTGTGATAAAAATCAGTTCGGAAAACCAGGATATGGATGAGCTGGAGCTGTCGCTCATCGATTTCGGCCTCGAATCACTGAAGAAAGAAGATGAGGATCTGATGATCTACACAAGCTTCAATGATTTCGGGCACATGCTCAAAGGACTGGAAGAATTAGGTATTGAAGTCTTATCATCTGAGACGATTCGTGTACCGACGGTTACCAAGTCAATCGATGAGGACAAAGTAGATGAAATAATCAAACTCATCGACAAGCTTGAAGATGAGGATGATGTGACGAATGTCTTTCACAATATGAATATGGACGAAGGTTAATCATGTCAAAGAAGGAATGGGATCTCGGGCAAAAAGGCAGCAGCCTGAAAAAACAGAAAGAAAGAGCTGTTTTAGTGGGTCTGGCCTATGGGCAACAGACAGAGACCCGATTGCGTGAATATCTGGATGAACTTAAGTTGCTCGCAGATACTGCTGGAGCGGAAACCATAAAAATATTTACACAGAATCTCAGCCAACCCGATTCCCGCACTTTTATAGGCAAGGGCAAGGCGGAAGAAATAGAAGGGTATGTAAAATCACACAACATCGATCTGGTCATTTTTGATGATGACCTGAGTGGCAAACAGACCAATATTCTCGAATCGATTATGAAGTGTAAGATCGTCGATCGCAGTTCTCTGATCCTCGATATTTTTGCTGAACGGGCTCAAACCGCACAAGCAAAGACGCAGGTCGAACTGGCACAGGTGCAATACCTGCTTCCCCGGCTCAAAGGTTTGTGGACACACCTCGAGCGACAGCAAGGTGGTATCGGTATGCGGGGACCGGGTGAAAAAGAAATTGAAACTGACCGTCGTATCATAGACAAAAAGATAAAACTTCTGAAGGAAAATCTGGCAATGATCGACCGTCAAAGCGCTATCCGCCGGAAAAACCGCAGCAATGTGATCCGAGTATCACTGGTAGGATATACCAATGTAGGTAAGTCAACTATAATGAACCTGCTGACTGATGCTGAAGTGCTGGTAGAAAATAAATTATTCGCCACTTTGGATACCACTGTCCGAAAAATTAATCTGGAGGGTACCAATTTTTTACTCTCGGATACTGTCGGTTTTATTCGAAAATTACCACATCATCTTGTAGAGAGTTTCAAAAGCACACTTGATGAAGTCCGCGAGAGCGATCTGTTACTGATCGTAACTGATTTATCTCACCCTCAGATGGAAGACCAGTTGGTCACAGTGCTAAAAACGCTCAATGATCTGGGAGCGGCTGAAATACCCACGATGATCGTAGGAAATAAACTGGACAAATATCGGGAGGTCACTTTCGATGACTATGTATTGCCTGAAGAGAAAAATGAAATCATGGCTGAGCATTTGGAACATCTTCGTAATCAATTCGAATATCCGTGGGTGATGATCTCAGCGGCCAGTGGTGAGAATATTCCTCAGTTTAAAGAAGAATTAGCCCAGATGGTCAGGACATTGCAACAGCAAAAATTTGCCCATCACTTTAACCAGGAAAAATAGTGGAGCCGGAGGGTTTCGAACCCTCGTCCAGAGAGAGCGCCGGAGGGCTTTCTACATGCTTAGTCGATTATTGAATTGTCGGAATCCGGCCGGTCAACTGACAAACCTACCGAATTCTTAGTCTCTTAATTTCAGTCAGGTACCGAGACGCTACCAGACCAATCCTGAAGGTTTGATTGACATGCGACATCACCCGTATCAGGCATAGAGTGAATTGCATGATAGCTTGCTAATTCCTTGAATTAGGCTGCCATTGCGAAATCTGTTTCGCCATTTGAATTTCGACCACCATTTGATAAAGAAGTAAATGATCATCCTCCTGCATGCTTACCAACCGAACATAACAATCCTGTCGATTCCAGTCGGCCCCATATTTCAAAACACCTGATCGCTTTCGATTAGGTGAATGTCTAAACAGATCGTAAAACAGAAAAGTTCCAAGGTAATTATATTTATCGCAAATGGTAAACAAATAGTTTCATCGTTTTTAGAAACTACATCAACCTAATTCTTCAAAAGCTTAATAACATCCTTGCCGCTTAAATAACATTGAACAAAAAGATATTTAAGCTCAAAAAGAATCTTCGGTATTTAATTTTTAAAGTGCAAAAATCAGTTAATAGCTTTGCATTCTATGTAAATTGAATTAAATTTGAACTGAAAATATAAATTACCTGCATGTCAAAACCCATTTCTACAAACATTACCCATGATGCATTTTTAAAAAGCATTTTATCAGATCGTGGTGCCGCCTTAGCTTTTATGCATACTTTTCTGCCTGTTGAAGTATCTACACTTTTGGATATCGACGCGTATAATCCGGGGTCAATCAGTTTTATTACATCGAAGATGAAAACAAGATTAGCAGATGTAGTTTTCGAAGTACCTTTAAAAAATTCACAGGAAAATGCATTCGTAACTATCTTGATAGAACTGAAATCAAGTCCAGATAAATATGCTGTATTTCAGATTTTAGAATACATTGCACAAGCCTATCGAAAACAGCTGAAAGACAAAAAAAAGTTACAACTGATCATACCGGTGATATACTATCATGGGAAACCCCGATGGAAGTACAACGATATAAATGCTTTTTTTCAGCATAGCCCGAAAGCGCTAACCAAATTTATTCCTACCTTCTCTTCACTGTTCATTGATTTGAAGGACAAGAATGAAACTGAGCTTCAAGAAATAAAAAATGATTTACTTCGAGTCGCTCTCAATGTACAATATTTACAATTTCTCAAATCAATCGATGTCAGTATCCTGGAAAGAACTTTTACCGGTATTCATGAGGGAATGGATTGGAACCATTTTAAGATAATACTTGTTTATGCGCTAAGAAAGTCTGAGATAAATCGCGATATTTTTGATGATTTTATTGAAGATTTCCCACAAGATACTAAAAATAAGACTATGACAATCGCGGAACAATTAATACAAGAAGGCAAGAAAAAAGGTATCGAACAAGGTATCGAACAAGGTATACAACAAAAAACTATTGAATTTGTAGTCAAAAGTTTTGAAAGCGGAATTAGCATTCCGGTCATCACTAAAATTTCCGGTTTATCACAATCCGAGGTGAGAGCTATTCTTAACAAAAAGTAATTCCAGTCACAAATTTTTCCCTTTCCAATTAACCCTTCCGTTCAAAAACTCTGCTACTGCTATTCTATACTATACTTTCTTGAAAACTAAATTCATCGAATCCCTATGTATCTTTACGTCGGCAATGCGGTTAGAAAAATTATTCTACTACCCTGTAAAAGCGCTGCGTGGAATCGAATTGACACAAGCGGTGTATGACGGTCATGGATTAGTCGGTGACCGACAATACATACTGGCACGCCCGGATGGCACGATGCTCACACGTCGGAGCCACCCCGGATTGGCAGAAATATGGGTTGATGTCACTGAAAACCACCTACAATTCAGCAATTCACAGAATTCAGTGCACATTGATTTATTCAGTCACGGTAATACAGTACATGAGATTAATGTCTGGAAAAGAGTTGTCAAAAGTTACACCGTTTCCGACGTGGCTGATCAGTTCTTTTCCGATTATCTTGGTGAAACAGTCCGATTGTTTTCATTTATGGCGGAAGATGAGCGCGAAGCTGGCTTTCGTGATTCCCGCCCAATGCTGATCATTAATCTGAGTTCTGTGCGAGAATTAGAGCAGATAAGCAGGCAAATTATTGATGTACGTAGATTTCGTCCCAACATCATTACAGATACAGGAATTCCTTTCTCAGAAATGAAATGGAAGTCACTTACTATCGGTGATCAACAGTACCGGATAGAAAAACCCTGCACGAGATGTGTCATCATTAATCAGAATCCGGACAGTGGAAAGACAGACAGCAATTTACTTCGAACACTCGCTGATCTCCCGGCAAACAACCATATTCCGCTTTTCGGCCAATATATTTCACCTGAGCAATTATCCGGTCGGTTAAATACAGGTGATCCAATCAGGGTTTTGAAATAATTTCATTTTTTTACTTCATGATATCAGATAGTTTCTTATCTTTGCAGTCCAAAATTGAGTAGTTTAATAAATAGCATATGCTGATAATTAATGTAAAAGACGGTGAATCAATTGACAGAGCACTGAAGAACTATAAGAAAAAGTATGAACGTGCCGGTATCATCAAGCAATTGCGTAAGCGCAAACACTTCACTAAACCGTCTATAATTCGTCGTCAGGAAGTCCTGAAGGCAGTGTACAAAGAAGAGAAATACGGCAATACGATATAAGTCGTACATCCGGATTATCACTGGTGGGTTTTTAAATAAACTTGCTTTATAGATACAAGCATACCGATTGATACGGTATGCTTTTTTATTTGCCTATTCTACCGACCTGCACCCTTCTTCCAATCACTTTTTCAATTTCCTCCGTTCAGTTAATTTTCTGAATAGTTACATATTTTTTATATTTACTGTATTGTAGTACGCAGTAAACCTCATTCTATGGTACATAAATTACTTTCTTCCATTGCTATTTATTTGATGCTGATTTCAGGGCTTAGTGCACAGATACCGGCTGATCTTATCATCGGTGCGACCGTCACACCCATTATCGGAAAAGACTCTGTACTCCTTTCCTGGCCGGTGCAAGAAACCGGTGATATCCTCATTACCAGTCTGGATCATGGCTCTTCGTCATTTTTAGCGAAAGTATTAAATCCTGAAAACCAGGTAAAAATTTATGTAAAACGCGGCGAGTACCGTACCATAAAATTGAGCAATTCGGCAGATCAAAATAAAATTCAGTTACTCTGTCCTGCCAATTTTTATGTCCAGGCACCACAAAAAAAGAAAGTACTTTTATTAGTTACCCCTTTAATCGACACAGGCGCGAACAAATTAGTGGAACGATGGATTACTGATGCAGAGCTCGAAGGTTGGACCATTGAAAAAATTGTAATCAATGAAGACGAACAGGTGGCCACTGTGAAAGATACCATCCTGCATGTGTATAATAATAGCAGCGATGCGCCGCTGGCCGGTGTCTTTTTGTTAGGACACATCCCTGTACCCTATTCAGGACAGATCAATCCCGATGGCCACCCAAATCATCTGGGCGCATGGCCGGCAGATGGTTATTATGGTGATCTGAATGCAAATTATTTTACAGACAACATTGTTGACACCGATGAATCCGCCAATCCACCCGACAGAGAAGAAAATAGAAACATCCCCGGTGATGGTAAATTCGATGCCAGCATACTGAACTCCGGCGTGGAACTCTGGGTGGGACGGGTAGATCTGTCAAACCTACCCGTATATACCGATGTCAATGCAGCTTATGATGAATTGTTTCTGACAAAACGATATCTGGATAAGGATCATGCTTTTCGCAGTAATAGCATCCGACCAGCTGAGCGCAGCCTCATAGATGACAATTTCGGTTATTTCAGTGGTGAAGCTTTCGCAGCAAATGGTTGGATGGTCGGCCGGCAATTCATGGCCGACTCACTGATCGAAGAAGGCGATTTTTTGGGATTATCAGCTAATCAAAGTTATCTGTGGGGGTATGGATGTGGTGGAGGATACTACAACAGCGCTTCAGGTATTGGTAATTCCAATGACTTCGCAAATGATAGTGTCAATGTAGTCTTTTCGATGCTCTTTGGTTCCTATCTGGGGGACTGGGATAGTCAGAATAATTTCATGCGCAGTGCATTAGCATCAAAAGGTATGTTGCTTACCTGCGCCTGGGCTGGCCGCCCGGACTGGTTTTTCCATCAGATGGCCGCTAATTTCCCCATCGGTGAGAGTGCAAAGACCTCGATGAATGCGGATAACAAATACTCTGTTTCGTATGCCCAAAAATGGGTACACATGGGATTGATGGGAGATCCGACGCTAAGAGTAAATAGCTTACTCCCACCCACTGATCTGACAATTACCGGTACAGGGCCAGCCTTCACACTTCAGTGGACTGCTGCGCCGGATCCCAATGTTGATTACTTTATTTTCAGGAAATCAAAGAGTGATAATAATTATAAATTGCTGAACACCTCGTTGGTTTCAGGCACAGAATATATTGACACAGCCGCTGTGCCGGGTGTTAATGAATATGCTGTATTAGCCGGTCAATTAATTCAGAATCGCAGTGGAATACATTTTGCGATGAGCAATGGTATTTACGCCTCTGCTACTTACACGACAACAGGTATATCAAAAACAAATACTGAATCTGATGTTGAAATTGTGCCAAATCCATCATCTAATCAGGCAAATCTGCATTTGACTCCGGATTGGGGAAGTGATATAAGTATTCAGATTGTTTCTGCCAATGGAAAGCGGATTATAAGCCTTGTAAATAATTCAACTGGCATGATTCGCCTTCCTGAATTAAGACCGGGCATATATTTTGTACAGATTCATTCTACGAAGACCGGTGTGAGTGTAGTAAAAAAGTGGATAGTAAATTAGTAACTATTCACCTCAAATACTTTTTCATCATGTTTGTCACGATTTTTGCATTAAGACTATTCCGGTGATATCAAATTTAATAGAAACAGGCAAAAATAGCGCCAAACAAATCTTTATTCGTTAACCAACCCCGGGGTTAAAACCCCAGGCTAATAAATATTCCACCCATACTGGGTTACCACTACCATTATTTTGGTACAATATTACATTTGCTGATTTCAATTGGTTTAAGGTGAATAGTTACGTAAATTAAACTCTTACTAAGACTACGGATCGATAGAGAAATTGTTATTGAGCTTTTATGTGAAGTAAATAATTATATACTTTATCATAATCATTCATATATAATTTATTTGTAATATATTTACAGATGCTTTTGACTGAATGTATTGTTAAATTTGCCTCATATCTGCGTGGTGTAGAAAGATACAGTGAACACACTGTAATCAATTATGAAAGTGATCTGACGGCATTTCACAGTTTTTGCGTCATCACTTATCAGACACACGAAATCAATGGTATTTCTTCGATGCACACTCGCGCCTGGATAGTCTCACTATTGGAAAATAAGCTTTCGCACCGGTCATTGAATCGCAAGATTACTGCGCTGAGCACTTTCTTTAAATATTGTCGTAAGATGGGTATTATCACTACGGATCCCATGACCAAAGTCCGTCGGTTCAAGCAACCAAAACGTTTGCCTGCGTATGTACCTGAATCGAATATGCAGGAGATCCTGCATCCTGATGATTTATCTGCAGAGTCTGACTATGATGATGTCTTGGTGCATACCATTATCGTCCTATTCTATACGTGTGGATTGCGCCGATCGGAGTTGATCGCACTCAGAGATGGCGATATCGATACAGCCCGGAGTCTGATAAAAGTATTCGGCAAAGGAAAAAAAGAACGTTTAGTCCCGATTCCCACAGAGTTGCTAAAAAAAATTAAAGCGTATCAGGACAGACGGGATAATGAAGTAGTGAAAGAAGACGACCATTTATTCCTGCGTAAAAACGGCAAAGCACTCTACCCAAAACTGGTTTATTCCATGGTAAGCAAGACCTTGTCTGCTGTCCCAAATCTGGAAAAACACAACCCGCACTTGCTCCGCCATACTTTTGCCACACACATGTCTGATGCAGGTGCAGATATTAATGCGATTAAAATGCTCTTGGGTCATGCCAATCTCGCTGCTACCCAGGTTTATATGCATAATTCACCTGGCCGGCTCAAACAGATTTACAAGAATGCTCATCCACGTGCAAAAGAGTAAATTTTTTCCTCTAAAAATTTGCCATTACTATAAGGTATTTATTATCATTGGTCGATAAATAGTCGCCAAATAGAACAGTTTACATAGTTTTATTCAATTTCGTACAATGAAAAATTTGCTTAATAAGTTATTATTTGACTAAATCCATACGATGCAAAAAGCCTTTTACCTGATCTTATTTACTTTCATTCTTCAGTTAACACTCCAAGGTCAAAACAATACAATCAGTGGTTATCTCAAGGACCAGCTCAATTCATTGCCCGTGGCGAATGCCAGCATTTCAATTGTCAGAGATCGTGATTCGCTGTTGATGGGATTCTCCCGTACTGATTATAAGGGATATTACAGCATTTCCGGGGTGGATACCGGCAAGATGAATATATTTTATTCCTATCCGGGTTTTCTGATTAATTCTGATGAAATTACAGTGGCAGGAAAGAATAGTAAAATATTTCGTGACACTGCTATATTGTACAAGCAGGATATGCTCCTCAATGAAGTGACCATCATAGATCAGAGTACCATAAAAATCAAGGGTGATACTATTGAATTCAAAGCCGATAGTTTTAAAGTTAGTAAAAACGCTAATGCAGAAGATTTATTAAAGAAACTGCCGGGAATACAGGTCAATTCAAAGGGCGAAATTAAGGCAATGGGCGAGACTGTCCAGAAAGTGTACGTGGACGGGGATGAATTTTTCGGTACTGATCCGACCATTGCTACAAAAAACATTCAGGCAAAAGCGGTAGATAAAGTCCAGGTTTTTGATCAGAAATCCGAACAATCACAGTTAACAGGACTGGATGATGGTCAGAAAATGAAGGTTATTAATCTGCAATTAAAGGAAAATTATAAAAAGGGTTATTTCGGCAAAATTAATGCGACTGCTGGCTTGAAACCATTTTATTATGATGAATCAATATTGGCACAGTATTACAAAGGAAATGCCAAATATGCACTCTATGGCATCCTGTCGAATACAGGCAGTGTCAACCTCTCATTCAGAGATAGCCGGGAATATATGGGTAATAATAATAATGTTTCGTTTGCAGACGGAATGATGATGGTTACGTACAATAGTAGTGATGATGACCTGAGTTGGGATGGACAATACAATGGGAAAGGTAAACCGGAGGCAAAAGCACTTGGTGGCTCTTACTCTAATAAATTCTTTAAAAATAAACTTAAAATCAATCTGAATTATGGTTACTCTGACCGATCCATTGATTTGACGCAACACTCCTATACACAACAGTTCCTACCAAATTCGTTTTTAAATAATTACGATAGTCTGTCACAGGTGAAAACAAATAACAAACATTCCGGTCAGGCAAAAATCACCTATGATATAGACAGCAGTACGACACTAGACTACACATTCAATTATAGTCTGGCAAATATGGGTGGGACTTCATCCTATCACCAGGCGAATGAGAATAATGAAAATAAGTTGCTCTCTGAAGTCAAACGAAATAATTCACTCGAAGGTGATGAAACTAAATGGAGTAACAGGCTTTTCATACAGAAAAAATACAAGAAAAAGGACCGATCAACTTCTTTAAATGCTTATTATGCCCGTAATGAAAGCACAGATACAAGCTATCTATACAGCGTAAATAATTTTTATGCACAGAATTCATATAGTATCTGGAAGCAACTCCGGGAAGATAAATTAAATACAAATACCATCACTGCTTCACTCTATCACACTGAACCACTGAATGATAAATTTAAAGTAACATTATCCGCCGTAACCTCTATAAATGATCAGGCAACTGCCCGCAGTTCTTACGAATTTGATTATGAACTAAAACTGTATAATCAATTCGTAGATTCACTATCCAATAATTTTACCTATCATACCATTGATAATAATGCTACTGCTGCTATAAACTATAAAAACGATAAATGGAACGCAGGCTTAGGAGGTGAATTTCACAATATCAGGTATAATCTTGCCAATATTCTAACAAATACTACACAAAAATATCATAACAATCGTTGGGTGCCACAAGTATTTGCCTCCTATAACTTTACCAGATCCGAACGCATGTATATCAATTACCGGGGAACCGTAACACCGCCGGATATAACTCAAATTCAGCCTTTGCAGGATAACTCAAACCCACTGCAAGTTACTGTTGGAAATCCGGATCTCAAACAAAAATATAATCAGAATATTTCACTGTCGTATAATAAATGGGAAATGCTCAGTGGCAACAGTATTTGGGGTAATCTGAGCTTTAGTAATACCTTCAATGATATCATCCCCACATCATATATCGATATTTCAGGTAGGAATACTACTACTTACATCAATGCAGATGGAAATTATAACGCCTATATGTACACCGATTTTAATTTTAAATTAAATAAGGAAATTGAATATGGTATAGGTATTAATGCCAATTATTCAAACAATGTGTCATATATCAATAACTATAAGACCATAATTAAAAATTCCAGCCTGGGTCCCAATGTTAATTTCTCATGGGAGCGCGAAGATAAAATCGAATTTGAAATACGATATAGTCCGGATTGGAATTTCACCAGAGGTGGAATCATTCAAAATAAAATTCAATATTATTCACACGAATTAAGTGGAAACGTAAAATATTTTATAACTAAAAAATTATCAATTAATTCTGATGTTAATTATATCCAGCAAAATCCACAGAATACATATGACAAAGAATTTAAACAGATTCTTTGGAATGCGTCACTGAGCTATAATTTATTAAAAAATGAAAATCTCCAGTTGAAACTTGGTGTGAAGGATATATTAAACCAAAATAAAGGATTCAACAGATATTCAGGAACGCAGAGCATTTCAGAAACTACTTACAATACAATCCAGCGCTATTCTTACTTGTCCGTAGTGTATAACTTTAGAAATACGATAAAAAATGAAAATTAACAGCTATATAATACAATTTATATTTCTCTGTATCATACTTGCACCATCCTTTGTAAACGCTCAGGGTGTGATCGCCTGTGGCACTATTAAATTTGAGCGACAAATAAATCTCCATCAGCGGGCCAAACAAACTATGAAAAACAGTTCATTTCTGGAGTCCTACCTGAAAGGTTCGGATAAATTTAAAACAGATTATTTCAAACTGGAGTTTGAAACTGGCAAAAGTCTGTACAAATATTCCTCCAGTATGAAGACAAATTCGATGATGTGGGATGATGATGCCGGGATGAAGAATATCGTATATAAAGACTTCGATAAGCATCAGCAATTCAGCATGAAACAAGTCTTCGAAGATGATTTTTTTATCAAGGATACGATTCATGATTTCCACTGGAAGATCACGAATGAATACAGGGACATCGCGGGATATAGCTGTCGCCGCGCCACTACTATCATCCACGACTCACTGTATGTCATCGCATACTATGCTGAGGATATCGCCAGTCCTTCTGGACCTGAATCTTTTGGTAATCTTCCCGGCATGATACTCGGTCTGGTCATGCCCAGATTAAATACCACCTGGTTTGCTACTGATGTCAAGACTCAGTGTGTGTTTGAAGACCCAATCGAGAAACCATCTAAGAAAGAACCCGTCACTTTCAATCAAATCATGGATAAGATTGGTTCTCGCTGGAATACTGACCGCAGATGGATCCAACAGAGTCTGTGGTATTTACTGATTTAGATGATTTAAACCATTAAGGTATTAAGATTCATTAAGGTGTTATTTTCTCTCAAACCATTAAGGCATTAAGATTCATTAAGGTTTTTTTCTCAAACCATTAAGGCACATAGAGCCATTGAGACAGGACGCTTAATGCTCTTAATTTCTTAATGGTTCAAATTTATTTGCAGTGAATTTTTCTAAACCATTAAGGCATTAAGAGAAATGGAAATTCTAAAATAATTCTCCCATTAAAATATCTGTCTCAGGCAGACACGGCCATCTTATAATGAAAATGCATTGCTTCATTTGCAGCAATAGATTCACTATTGACTACTTCAAACAAAACAAATGAAATAGCCAAATCAACTCTGGATGAGAGATATTTCAGATTCTCGAGGTTAATTATCCCAATTATATAAGCAATAGTATGACTCTGATAAGTTTCAGCGACTTCAATAAAATAAGGCTGAACTTCCGCGCCAACTTCATGTCGCATAAAAATCTTTAAATATATTTCTCCTGGGCCTGCCAGACTGTCTGCATTATTCAACTTTCTGTATTCATACCTGTAATCATAACTCAACGCTGAAATATCCGATAATACAGCTGAGGCTGTCGGAAATGCGCCGGCACCACGCCCCATAAAAAACTGGACATCGCTAAAATAGGATCGGGTCTTCACTCCATTAAATTCATCACCGACCGTGAATAACCTGTCATCTGCCGTGATAAATTTAGGAAGGACAGTAGCAGTTATCTTGCCATCCGGGCTTTTCTCTGCAGAGGCTACTAACTTGATCCTGTATCCTTTCTCCCGTGCATAGTTAAATTCAGGTTCGCTGAGTTTATCTATTCCTGCATTAAATATTTCGTCAGGTTTACAAATTACACCAAAAGCGTGTGCAATTAAAAGTAACAATTTATACTTCGCATCATACCCCCCGGTATCCAACGAAGGATCACTCTCCGCAAAACCCTTCTCCTGAGCTATCGCGAGAGCATCATCATAACTTATTTGTTCATTGGCTGTGCGTGTCAGAATATAATTCGTCGAACCATTGACTATACCCTCGACCGATTCGAGTAAGTCATTGTCATAATATTCCTCCAGATTACGTATGATCGGAAGACTGGCACAACAGGCTGCTTCGTACAATATCTGTGTATTATAACGCTGCTGCAGTAAAAGCAACTCTTCCAGATGCTCAGCGACCATCTTTTTGTTTGCTGTCACTACAGCTTTACCCCGCTCCAACGCCATGCGAACGATCTGAAATGCTGCATCAGCATCATCAATCAACTCCACCACCGTATTTATCTCCTCATCGTCCAGAATATCAGCTGCATCATAGGTAAAATACGAATCCGGCAGCGCCCTTTGTTTATCTCTGCTTTTTACACAAATTTTCTTGATTTCTGTTTGAAGTCCTGGTGTTTTACTCAACACTTCATAAAGCCCATGACCGACACAGCCGAAGCCAAAAAGACCAATCTTTAATTTTCTTCTTTGCATGACTTGTGTTTATACTGCTTCAGCAATTGATTTACTAACCCGGCTCAAAACTATCTCAAGATCACCGATCAGATCTTCCACATCTTCAAGCCCTACAGACAGGCGAATCAAACTATCTTTCACACCAGCTTCATATCTTTTTTCTCTGGGTGTAGATTTATGCGTCATCTCACAAGGCAGACAGATCAGACTTTTTGCACCACCCAGGCTTTCAGCAAGCTTAAAATATTTTGTATTACTCACGATATCAATGGCAGCTTCTTTATCATCTACCTTTAAGTCAAAAGTGACCACACCACCAAAATAACGCTGTTGCTTCGCTGCAATATCATGATTTTTATGCCCTGGCAAACCCGGATAATAGACATGATTCACAAAGGGTTGAGTTAATAGAAATTCTGCAATTTTCTGTGCGTTTTCGGAATGTCTTTGTGCACGCAAGGCCAAGGTTTCTATCCCACGGATCACCAACCAACTATCAAAAGGCGCCAGGACTGCTCCCGTCGCATTTTGTACGAATTTAATCTTTGCCCCAAGTTCATCACTATTGGTGACGACCAGTCCTGCGATCAGATCACTATGTCCGGAAAGGTACTTGGTCGCAGAATGCACGACGATATCAGCTCCCAATGTGATTGGTTTTTGCAATGCAGGTGAAGCGAATGTATTATCGACACAGAGTAATACATTATTTGCCTTTGCGATTCGTGCGATTTCACTGATATCCGCTATCTTAAGTGTAGGATTGGTCGGGCTCTCGATCCAGATCAACTTTGTCTTATCTGTTATGGCATTAGCTACATTCGCTGTCTCTGTACTGTCAACATAATGTACCCGAATACCAAATTTTTCGTAGATGTGCGTAAATAAGCGGAATGCTCCGCCATAGATATCATCGACTGCTACGATTTCATCACCGCTACTCAGTAACTTCACGACTGCATCAATGGCAGCCAAACCACTGGCAAAGGCATATCCATTCCTACCACCTTCCAGGACAGCAATTAAATCTTCCAAGGTCTTACGTGTAGGATTATTGCTCCGTGAATAATCAAAACCTTTGTTGACCCCTGGCGCTTCCTGTACATAGGTGGATGTCTGATAAATCGGTGTTGAAATAGCTCCCGTCAACTCATCAACCGGGATACTGTGCAAAATTTTTGTGCTCTCTTTCATTGTTTTTTGGGATTAAATGGTTAAAAAATCTTCGATAAATTTTTTCCAATCCAAATCTGCAAGAGAATCAACACTTGTAGAAGGAGCAATAAAAAAAGCTCCTCCGACAAGTCAGAAGAGCTTCAATATTTCTTAATTATATTTTCCGCTTTACTCTAACTTATCTGTCCCTCCACATGGAAGGGTTGAACGTGGCACCTTCTCCGGCTAAATACCGAAGGGTTGCCAAGGCTTCATCGGGTCAATTCCCTCTGCCTTTCTGGATAAGAATACTTTTTAAAGAACTTGGGTGCAAAGAAAAGCAATATTCAGAAACCGGAAATAGTTTTTAACATTTTTTTGAAAAAAATAATTTTCCTGATTCTAATTCCATTGTGCACAACCATGATGAATATAAGGTCTGTTTGGCTTAAACTGCTGTAATTCCCCGGTATATATCACTTCCAGATACTTAAATGGGAAATTCTTCATATAGAAATTTTTATATTCATTATTCATATCAAAAGCTGCCGGATATGAATTGGGAGGCAGAGATGCCGGAGACACGGCGCGTATTCCCAGTCCAGCACCATTGGTATCAGAGCAATACATCCCGTATCGCTGTATCGCTCTATAAATAATTTTTTCCATTGGGCCAATTCCGGGTAAAGTATCAATATTTATATCCGGACGAATCCTGATCAGTGTGCCTTCAGGAACAGCATAAGGATTATCGTGCAGTGCACCGTCATTATGTGTAGCAGGAAATACATACCCATTGGCATTAGTGACTGGAATAGTAAAAGACAATGCATGATTAATTACCCCTTGTTGCATTTCTTTTGGCCAGATTACACCCTGCAACTGACACCATCCGGCAGCAATTGTTGATCGCCCATCTTTGTAACATCCACTCGAATCAAGACTCATTGCATTTCCACTACCTGCATGATAATTATTATAAATCCAGAATTCATACACACAACGGCTATCCTTATCAATTATAGCCAGATGCCCATCAGAGGCTGCGGCTGGTCGGGCACCAAGCGGAATTGGTACACTTTTTAGCACAGATTTACCGGGTGGTGGATACAATGTGATATTCACATCACGTCTGGGCGTGATATCGCCAGCCAGATAAACCGGTAAACTGTAATCACCGGTATTTACATAAGTATTGGATAGATTATTACCACACCGGCTCTTGATTAAGTCGATCATCTGTTGAGAATTTGGGTGGATTACTGCACTATCTGGAATCTCCTGGAGGAATGGATTGTCCGGATTATTAAACAACATCGTACCATCCCAATGTAGTATGTCATTACAACCGGTATCATTTACCCCATCAGGATTAATGTTTACCTTTTCAAAACATGAGCTGAAAGAGAAACTGCTAAGAACGATAAGGCTAAAAACCTGCAAAAATCGCTGCATAAATATTAATTTGAAAATCCAATATATCTCTTTTTCATTTAATGCACAATTCTGACACCACCTTTCCTGCAATCAAACCTTCCACCTTTATTTTGCAGGTTTCTTATAATTGTACTTAACCACATTTATCGTGAAATATGAAAAATAGATTTCCATTACAGAATGTCTGTGAAAATTCTTATATTTACATCAAGTATAAAATTTCATATTGAATTTTTCAATAATCCAATATTTTATTATATTTAATTGATATTATTTACAACAAAAAAAATAGAATAACACTGTCTTACATTAAATAACATTCCCTAAAAAAATTTATTATGGCAAAAGTCATTATCCTTGGAGGTGGTGTAGCCGGCATGAGTGCTGCACATGAATTGATCGACAGAGGGTTTGAAGTGGAGATTTATGAAAGCAATCCTGAATATGTAGGTGGCAAAGCGCGTAGTGTAAATGTGACTGGAACTAACTTGCAAGATCCGGACAAGTATTTGCCGGGCGAACATGGATTCCGGTTTTTTCCGGGTTTTTATCGCCATGTAACTGACACTATGTACAGGATACCCTTTAAAGATAAGGATGGAAAATTAAAAAGCGGTGGAGTATTTGCTAATCTCGTCCCTACCCGATCAGTAATGCTGGCACGCTATGGTATCCCCAGTATCATTGTCAACTCAGGATTACCAAATACCGGTGTGAATTTGAAGCAGCAATTAAAAAGCCTGAAAGGCAATACAGATACCGGTTTAACCACTGAGGAAAAGAAATTTTTCCTGGAGCGAATGCTTCAGTTAGCCACAACATGCAGGGTGCGACGTGATAATGATTACGAAAAAATAGGTTGGTGGGAATACATGGAGGCAGATCGCTTTTCAGAAACCTATCGGAGTCTGTTAGTGATCGGTCTTACCCGCACACTTGTCGCTGCCAATGCCAAATCAGCATCTACTAAGACAGGCGGCAGTATTGTCCTGCAACTGATCTACTGTGGACTACAACCCTGGGTCAATACGGACAGAGTACTCAATGGTCCTACTAATGATGTCTGGCTCAATCCCTGGAAGGAATACTTATTATCACAGGGGGTAAAATATACCCATGATGCCAAGGCAAAAAAAATCAATCTAAAGGAAGGTAAAGTAGAAAGTGTCACAGTGAGACTTCCTAACTCTGATAAAGAAAACAGGAAGGAAATTCAGGTTAGCGGTGACTTTTATCTATTCGCCTGTCCTATCGAACAGATGGCAAAATTAGTCACAGACGAATTAGTGCAGGCTGACCTTTGTTTTGATTACCTGACGCAGTTGGCCCCCAGTGTCGCCTGGATGAACGGCATCCAGTATTATCTCAATGAAGATGTAGCGATCAATCAGGGGC
>Ga0138256_10002778_pt1 | contig 18680 bp, 14 predicted proteins | sample KNB2016incub_MG_FD_105486 | JGI IMG/M metagenome (GOLD analysis project Ga0138256, IMG submission 105486) | Active sludge microbial communities from wastewater in Klosterneuburg, Austria - KNB2014incub_MG | ecosystem: Engineered > WWTP > Activated sludge > Unclassified | place: Austria... | reverse complement strand
AAAGTTGAGCAGGTTTTTTATTCCAGCATACAATTCAAAATTTTTCCATCCCGAATACGAAAATTGAATGTTTTGCAAACTGTACCAAGGCGAATTCGGATTTCTTGGATCGGTTTCGCTCAATAGTGGCAATTTCATTGGACTGTAAACATTTCCGGTGTAATCAATGGCTAACTTAATTGGATTAATTTTATAGGAAACTGCCCAGGTTGCCGTGAAATTCTCGGTCAAATAGGGTCTGGTTTTGATGCCATTTTCTACATTGGAAACATCCATATAAGTAGCGCCCAGAATGAATTTTAAACCATTTGTAAAATTGATGTCCGTATTACAGCTAATTCCTTGGCTCAAAGCATAACCATCAATGTTGTTGTAAATGATTTGGTTGGGGTCAGTTTCGTAATCCGACACAATTTTGTTGCTAAATCGGGTGTAAAACGCAGTAGTTTCAATCCCTAAAAAAGTTCCATTCGAAAAGTATATTTTCTTGATGTAATTCAAATTGGCATTGACTGATTTTTCTGGATTTAAATTATTGGCAATAACCACTTCACGTGAACCCGTTAAAGCGGCGTGGTCTTCGGTAAACAAATTCACTACTCTAAATCCTGTTCCAGCATTGAAGCGCAAAATATTGTTTTCGTTGAATTTTAATTTATACGCCAATCTTGGAGTTAAAATATTTCCGTGAATGGAATTGTAATCGTATCGAAGTCCTAAAAGGAGTTTGTGCTTTTCGCTAAAAGTAATTTCGTCCTGAACAAAAATTCCGGGAAGCCAGGTTTTTTCGGGATTGTTTTCGTTTGAAATTGCGGTAGATGGCGTGTTGTCATCATAAAACGTATAACGGGAAGCGATTCCAGAAAGTAAATCGTTTTTGCCTAGTTTCTTGTCCCAAGTGAGTTGTAGAAAACCAATTTTTTGATTCGCAATATATGAAGTGGTTCCATAACGACTGTCCTGAAAATGAGCTGTTCCCGAGAAAGAAAGCATTAGTTTTTCGGTTGTGGGCAATTGATAACTTCCTAAAAGTTCGCCTCTTTTGGTATAAATACTTTCGCCGTAAATTTCATCACCACCACGATATTTTTTCTCCCAACGAATATCTCCGCCCCAACGATCTTCGTACATTCCGCGAACGGCAACTGTGAAAAGTCGGTTTTGTTGTCGGGTGAAATTCCATTTATTAAAAACCGAGATTCTATTTTGTGCCGTCACATCTGTAAATCCATCATTTTCATTGTCAATGGTTTGACCGTAATTGTAATAATTTAATCCTAATATGGAAGTTGCTTTTTTGATGTTAAATTTCACACCCAGATCGGCATTGGTTTCCAGCCAGGAAGTGGAAAAAACATCGGCAGAAAATAGTGGAGCGTTACTTGGATTTTTGGTAATAATGTTGATTAATCCGCCAACGGCTTCACTTCCGTACAAAGAAGAGGCGGGACCTTTCACGATTTCGATTCGTTCTACCAATGAATTTGGAATTCCCGACAATCCATAAACGGTCGATAAACTACTCACAATGGGCATTCCATCAATCATCACCGAAGTATAAGGGCCTTCCAATCCGTTGATGTGAATATCGCCTGTGTTGCAAACACCACAGTTGAGTTGTGGTCTTACTCCGTTTACATTTTGCAGGGCTTCATAAATACTGGCCGTTGGATTTTTTTTGAAAAAGACGGGCGAATATACTTCAACAGGAACAGCACTTTCCAATCGTTTTACCGCTTTTAAAGTTCCCGAAACTACGACTTCATTGAGTTCGTTTTCATTGTCTTTTAATTCAAAATCAAGAATAAGATTCTCCTTTTCTTTTAGGATAATATTTTTGGTTATGGTTTTCAGTCCAAGTGACGAAATCTGAACTTTATAATTGCCGGCTGGAATATTTTCTATTTTATAAACGCCCAAACTATCGGTTTGGGTTTTGTACTTGGTTTTTAGCAATAGGATAGTAGCTTGTTGCATTTCCTTATTTTCAACTGTAATTCTGCCAGAGATAGAAGTCGTATTCTGTGAAAATGAAATGCTAAAAGCAAATATCGTTAACCATAAAAATAAATATTTCATTTGAGTAAATTAAATTTTAGACAAATCTAAAAAAATAATTACTCAAACAAAATAATTTTGTATATATTTGTCTTAATAATTCATTTTCTGCTATGAGCAAATCTTTAGAAGAAGTAAACCAATCGGTAGCTACACAAAATAAAACCTCGACTTTTAGAAAAATTCTTGCCTTTTTTGGTCCTGCTTATTTGATAAGTGTGGGTTATATGGATCCTGGCAACTGGGCGACCGATATTGCTGGTGGAAGTCAGTTTGGTTACGCCCTGCTTTGGGTATTGTTAATGAGTAATATGATGGCCTTGCTTTTGCAAAGTTTAAGTGCTAGACTTGGAATTGTTACCCAACGCGATTTGGCACAAGCTTCGAGAGAAACCTATTCGAAACCAATTAATTATATACTTTATTTTTTGGCCGAAATTGCCATAGCAGCCTGTGACCTTGCTGAGGTTTTGGGAATGGCAATCGGGATCAATTTATTGTTTGATATTCCGTTGATTACTGCTGTTTGGATTACCGTTTTAGATACATTTTTATTGCTTTTTCTAATTAATAAAGGCATACGAAAAATGGAAGCTTTTATCATTGCATTAGTCGCGATCATTGGTATTTCTTTTATTTTCCAAATGATTTTTGCCCAACCTGAAATGGGAAAAGTGGTGCAAGGTTTAATCCCTTCGATGCCCGATTCGGCAGCACTTTATATCGCCATTGGGATTATTGGAGCCACAGTAATGCCACATAATTTATACCTTCATTCTTCTTTGGTGCAAACCCGAAAATTCGACCGAAGTGTTACTGGAATCAAACAAGCTTTGAAATACAATTTAATAGATAGTACGATTGCCTTGAACTTGGCCTTTTTTGTAAACGCTGCCATATTGATTTTGGCTGCAGCCACATTCTACAAAAATGGAATGTTTGAGGTGGCCGAAATTCAGGATGCACATCAGTTTTTGGCTCCTATTTTAGGCACGAAATGGGCACCCATTTTGTTTGCTGTTGCTTTGATTGCTGCAGGACAAAGTTCTACAATTACAGGAACTTTGGCTGGACAAATCGTTATGGAAGGTTATCTGAATTTAAGGATTCAACCTTGGGTTCGAAGGATAGTTACTCGTTTGATAGCGATTGTTCCTGCCGTAATTGTTATTTCTATTTTTGGCGAAAGCGTGACCGGAAAACTACTGATTTTGAGTCAGGTAATTTTGAGTTTACAATTGGGATTTGCCATCATTCCGTTGATACATTTTGTGAGCGATAAATCAAAAATGAAGGGGTTTCATATCAGTAAATTAACTCAAATTGGTTCTTGGATTGTAGCCCTGATTATCGTTTCATTGAATGTAAAATTAGTGTATAATGAAATTGTTGGCTGGCTCGAAACTTCTGAAAACCCAATTATTTTATGGCTTACGGTAGTTCCTTTGGCGTTTGGATTCTTGATTTTGTTGTTGTATATCGTTTTCAAACCGTTTTTTACCAAAGCAAAACATGAATTTCTAAATCATTCTCCACACAATTTAAATCTTCAATTTTCTGAAACTGGAGGTTATAATAAAAAGAATATTGCCATCTCTGTAGATTTCTCTTCGGCTGACGCTGTTGCCATAAACAGCGCTTTCGAACTAGGCGGATTAGAAGCTAAATATACTTTGATTCACGTGGTCGAAACCGTTGGAGCAATGGTTTACGGTAAAAATATTGAAGATCAGGAAACTTTAATTGACGCAAAATTATTGGCCGAATACAAGGAAATGCTTTCGCAAAAAGGCTTTAAAGTAAAAACTAAATTAGGTTTTGGCAAACCCAATAATGTAATTCCTGAAATTATCAATAAAGGAAAATTTGATGTTCTAGTAATGGGAACTCACGGACACACTGGTTTCAAAGATTTACTTTTTGGGACAACCGTTGACAAGTTGCGTCACAAAATTTCGATTCCGTTATTTATTGTAAAAATTTAAAAATGAGTAATATTATTCAATTATATAGTAAATCAAATATCTAAATTCGTATATCCAAATGACTTTTTCAGAAGAGAATTATTTAAAAGCGATTTATCATCTTACTACTGTTGCAGATGCCGAAATAAGCACGAATGCGATTGCCGAAATGATGGAAACCAAAGCCTCTTCGGTGACCGATATGTTGAAAAAATTGGCCGAAAAAGATTTGGTGAATTATAAAAAATACCAAGGCGTTTCTTTGACTGACAAAGGGCGACTTTCTGCCAAAATGATTGTGCGAAAACACCGTTTATGGGAAGTTTTTTTAGTCGATAAATTAAATTTTGCTTGGGATGAGGTTCACGATATTGCTGAACAATTAGAACACATCAAATCCGAGCAACTCATCAATAAACTAGATGATTTTCTGGGCAATCCAACCGAAGATCCACACGGAGATCCTATTCCAAATGCCAACGGACAAATTGTTGCCATCGAAAAACAGTTGCTTTCTGAATTGGCAGAAAATCAGATAGGAATTTGTGTGGGTGTAAAAGATTCTTCGACAGAATTTTTGAAATATCTAGACAAACAAGAAATTGCTTTGGGGTCAAAAATTGAAATTATGGCTAAAGAAAGCTTCGATTTATCTACAAAAATAAAGGTAAACGGAAAAGAATTGACCATTTCGAATAAGATAGCCAATAATCTTTATGTGAAAGTGGGTTACTGACAATTGCAATCCTCACCGCAGTTTTTATCAGTTTTTTTCTTTTTGAAAAAGAACTTTCGAACCAAAAAAGTAATGGCAATTCCCAGCGTTATATAAGTTAAAATTTCTTGAAAATCCATATTTTAAGTTTGTTTAGGATGCGATTTTTTCTAAAGCAACGTAGTTAATAAACGAGCCATTTTTATCAAACATTGGATATGCCTCAATTTCGCACCAATAAGAATCTCCATTTTTTCTATAGTTTAAAATGACTTCTTTGAATGGTTTTAGTTGGGTTAATGCTGTTTTTATTTTTTGTCGAGTGACTTTAGAAGTTGCTTCGCCTTGAAACATTCTAGGAGATTTTCCCAGTATTTCCTCTTGGTGGTAGCCGCTTATTTTAGAAATAGTATTTGATACAAATATTATTCTAAAGTTTTTGTCAGTAACGATTATTTCTCTATTTTCTTTTTGAGCTTGTTTTAGATAATCTAGTTTTGTATTCCAATTAGATTGTATCCTTTTAAATAAAATTGCATCCGAAAAAGAGTAGCTTCTAAATTCCCAAGTGGTCAAGGGAAGGCATTTCAGTTTTAATTTACTGTAATATTGTGCACAAGCATTGTCATAGTTTCTCATATTGCAATTATTTATTTTTAGAATAGAAAATTTAACTAAAAGACTCTTTATTTTAAAATTTGATACGCTATCAAAGCTACTATATAAGCAAAACTACTCATAAAAATTAATTGTCCCAAAGGCCATTTCCAGCTGTTGGTTTCCTTTTTTGTAACGGCCAAAGTACTAATACATTGCAACGCGAAAGCATAAAACAACAATAACGAAATTCCTGAGGCAAAATTAAATATTTTCTCACCCGTTTCAGGATTGGTTTCTGTTGCCATTTTGTTTTTTATGGTGGTTTCATTTTCGCTTCCGCCAACGCTATAAATAGTGGCCAATGTTCCCACAAAAACTTCTCTTGCAGCAAACGAACTGATAATGGCAACACCTATTTTCCAATCGTAACCCAAAGGTGAAATTGCGGGTTCGATGGTTTTTCCCATTATTCCAATATAGGAATTTTCCAATTTGAAAGAAGCCACTTTGTTTTCGATTTCTAATGCAGAAAGGGTTTTATTCTCCACTTTTGATGAGATAATCGTTGCAGCATTTCTGAATTTTTCGCTTGGTCCATTAGATGCCAAAAACCATAAAATTACCGATATGGCCAAGATGATTTTCCCTGCTCCAAAAACAAATGCTTTGGTTTTTTCGACAACAGTTATCATCACGTTTTTGAACATGGGCAACTTGTAATTGGGCATTTCGACCACAAAGAAAGTCTTGCAATTGAGTTGAAGCACTTTATTGAGGCTATAAGCCGAAAGTATTGCCATTCCGAATCCTAAAAGATACAACAACATTAGCGTTAATCCTTGTAAATTAAGGAAACCTAAGAAATATTCATCGGGAATGACCAAGCCTATGATGATAGCATAAACGGGCAACCGCGCCGAACAAGTGGTAAACGGAGTGACCAAAATAGTGATTAATCGCTCTTTCCAATTTTCGATATTTCGGGTTGCCATAATGGCTGGAATCGCGCAAGCAGTTCCTGAAATTAGAGGCACAACACTTTTGCCCGAAAGTCCGAAACGGCGCATAATTTTGTCCATCAAAAAAACCACACGACTCATATAACCGCTTTCTTCCAAAATTGAAATGAACAAGAATAGAAAAGTAATTTGAGGAATAAACATTAAAATTCCGCCAATTCCGGGGATAATTCCTTGTGCAATTAAATTCGTAAAAGCTCCCGGAGGCAGATATTCGCTTGCCGCTGTACTCAAACTGGCAAAGCTACTATCGATAAAATCCATTGGAATTTTTGACCATTCGAAAATAGATTGAAAAATACCGAATAAAATGACAAAGAAAATCAGATAACCCCAAACTTTGTGCGTGAGCACTCGATCGAGCTGGCTTCTGAAATCGGTAGCCGTTGCCGAATCTATTTTTTGACCAATTTTCAAAGTGTTATTGATGAATTGGTAGCGCTTGATGGTTTCTTTTTGTTGTAATTTTTTAAGCTCTGAATTTGTTTTCGTAAACGATTGTTTTTCAAGAGTATTTCTGTTTAAATCTGCAAAATTTACATCCTGAGTAATCACCAACCAAAGTTTATACAAAGATTGATTGGGAAACGTTTTTCGAAGGGTATTAAAATAGTCATCATCAATAGACGATGCATTCAAACATGGTTCTGTCGAAATGGTTTTGTATGTAGTGATTAAGGTTTTTAGTTCGTCAATACCAATATTTTTTCGGGAACTTACCAAAGCAATTTTGGTTTTTAGTTGTTCTTCGAGAAACGGAATATCGAGCGAAATTCCTTTGAGTTGCATTCTGTCAATCATATTGATGACCAAAATGGTTGGAATTTCAAGGTCTTTTATTTGGGTAAAAAGCAGTAAATTACGTTTCAAATTTTCCACTTCAGAAACCACAACAATCACATCGGGAAAGAGTTTGTCTTTTTTGTTGAGCAAAAGTTCAATTACTACATTTTCGTCAGCTGAACTGGCATTCAAACTATAGGTCCCGGGCAAATCGATTACGTTGGCATTGATATTATGGGATAATTTGCAAAAACCAACTTTCTTTTCGACAGTAATTCCGGGATAATTTCCCACTTGTTGGTTCAAGCCTGTAAGCTGGTTAAAAACCGAAGTTTTCCCTACGTTTGGATTCCCAATTAAAGCGACATTGATATTTTGCTTGGTCATTTGAAGTTATTTAGTAATGCTATCCACTTCAATTTCACGAGCAGTTTCGATGCGAATGGCAAGATGTGAGCCATTTATATCCAAATACAAAGGGTCGCCAAAAGGAGCAATTTGAAGTAATTCGACTGTGTTTCCAGGCAAACAACCCATTTCTAATAGTTTTAACGGAATGACATCGGCATCAAAATCTTTGATGATGGCTTTCTCTCCTTTTTTTAGACTAGCAATCGTAGTTTTCAATTTCTTATTTAGATTGAATATAGATTGCAAAAGTAATGTAAAAATTAGAATATTAAATGACAAATATCAGGTTTGTTCTTTACTACTGGTTTTAACGCATTAAACCCCGTTTCTGCCACCTCAAATATATTTGTTTTGCCCAAAAAAGGGTGGTTTTATTTACGGATAGGAGTTCTCTAAAAGGACAATATTTATAAAAAGTTAATTGTAAGATAACACTTCACGAATGTTTTTTTGTAAATTTACTGTACTTTTAAAATCAGCGTGTTATGAAAAAAATATTTTTTGTATTTGTTATTGGAGTTTTATTTAGTTGTTCGAATGATACTAATGGGGATAGTCCTATTCCACAAACAAGTTCGGTGCAAATAAGAATACAAAACGCGAGTCCCTATAAATTTGAAAATATAATTGTGAATACTTATGATAAAGCCACCAATTTTGAAAATCTGAATTCTAATCAAAAATCTACCTTCAAAACATTTGATGTAGCTTATGGTTATGCTTTTGTTCAACTGCAAATCAGCGGAAAGACTTATACTTATCAACCTATTGATTATGTAGGAGAAACGCCTCTGGTAAACGGAAATTATACTTATAAAATAACTGTTACTTCAAATTCGTATCAAGAATTGAGTTTGGAATTAATTAAAGATTAGACGACAACTACTTTTTCTCGTCTTCCAATAGCCAATTGATATCTTCAATTAGTTTTTGAATTTCCTCTTTTTTGGTTCCGTCATAAAAACCACGAACTCTTTTTTTGGAGTCCACGAGTACAAAATTTTCGGTGTGAACCATATCGTATTGCTCTTCGGGTTTCCCTTGCTTGACGGCCAAATAGGATTTTCTTGCCATCGTGTAAATCGCTTTTTTGTCGCCCGTAACTAAGTTCCATTTGGAGTCATTCACACCATTTATTTTGGCATATTCTTTCAAAACCGAAACGCTGTCTATATCAGGCATAACAGTAAACGAGAGCAATTTTACCTTGGGATTGTCTAGAAATGCTTTTTGCACATCGACCAGATTCGTTGTCATTTTTGGGCAAATGGATTTACAAGTGGTAAAGAAAAAATCGGCTACATATATTTTGCCTTCATAGTCTTTTTGGGTAATGGTTTTTCCGTTTTGATTGGTAAACGAAAAATCAGCAATCGTGTGGTATTTACTGATGTATTGCACTGTAGTATCCACCAATTCTGGATTTACATCCGATGGATTATAGATGGGCAGCGATTTCTTGGGTTTCAACGCAGTATAAAAAAAGAAAATCGTAATGATGGAAAACACCAACAATACTCCAAAGAATTTTCGATATTTATAGAAAAAGGATTTCATAAAAATTATTTGAGGCAAAAGTACAGAAAAGCGAATTTTAAATAGAATTTCTTTTTATGTTTTCACTTTCCGAATCGAATAATTAACCAAATACAAACCAAATAATGTGATGGCTCCTCCAATTGCTATAGCCATTGTGAGTGGTTCGCCATAAATTATGGTACCCAACAAAATCGCTACAATTGGGTTAATATAGGCATAAATACTATTTATTTCTGCCGGAAGTCTTTGAATCATATAAATGTAAGCTATAAATGTAAGCACGGATCCAATAATTACCAAATATCCAATTGCCCACCAAGAATTTGCAGGAATCGAACTGATGTTTACACCAGTTCCTGTTGCACCAATAATTGCCAAAGTGATGAAACTTGAAATCAGCATTTGCAATCCTAAACTGAAATAAGGATTAAAACTAGCCGCTTTTTTTCGAGTATACATAGTTCCAAAAGCCCAAGTAAAGGTGGCAATTAAAGAAATAAAAATGCCAAATCTAAAATCAGGTTTCAAAAAATCAGCCAAATGATCATAGAAAATTACGCAAACTCCTCCAAAACTTATGACTAATCCCAAAATCGATAATCGGGCTATTTTTTCGCCTCTAAAAACAGTAATTAGCACAATCCACAAAGGAAAAATAGCACCAATAATAGCACCCAAACCACTGCTGATGTATTTCACACCCCAAGTGCTTAGTCCGTTACTCAGCACAAAATTTAAAATGCTTAAAATAAATATGACTTTCCATTGTTTCCCCTTTGGCCAAGGTGCTTTTTTATACAAAAAGAAAGCAACATACAGTATTCCTCCAATGAATTGTCTAATTCCGGCAAGTTGTAAAGCGGGCATATATTTTACGCCTTCTTTTGATGCAAGCCAGGTCGTACCCCAAAAAAAACTCACCCAGCATAAAGCCAAAATGGGTAATCCAATGGCATTAATCTTGGACGAAAAAGCGTTTTTTATTATAGTTTTCATTTTAAATATGGAATTACTGACTCAAAAATTGGAACTTCAAAAGTAAGTATTTCTCAATACAACTTTTGAAAAACAAGGGTCAATCACAAGACTTTTAATAGTATCATTGAAACGAATACTTTTCAAATCCAACCAATGTTTAATTTTATGCCCAATTATCGACAATATGTTTTTATTTTGTTTCAAATCAAAACAATTCAACATTTTTTGGAGAAAATAAAGATTCTAACAAATTGTTTTATTGACTTTTTTCCTTTAATTTGTACTATTAATTTTGATTTTAGGGGCAATTTATTCCAAAACTTTTCAAGTCAATAAGCACCTTTTTTGCATTTAGTAAGGCGATTCGAAGCTATAATTAAAGAAATATCTTCAAAAATTTTCCCAATTCATCATAAAAAATGAAAACATCAATTATAAGACTTTTAAAAAAAAATCCTTTTAGGGATAATAAACCTATTTGGATTTCTTCTATAATTCTTGTTGCGGGACTTTTAATAACTTTTATTATTTCTAATTATGTCAGACAAGAGGAGGAATCTCAGGCCCAAAAAGAGTTTCTTCAGGTTTGTAATGAGATAAAATCAAAAATCGTCACCCGAATTAATATGCAAAAAGAGTTCCTAATCAGTGGTTCATCTTTGTTTGAAGCCTCAGAGACAGTAACTCGAGATGAGTGGAAAAATTTCAATAAATTTTCAGGCAATAATGTAAAATTTATGGGCGTTCAGGGTTTAGGTTTTTCAGCCATCATTAAAAAAGAAGACCTAAAAAACCACATTTCAGCTATTCAAAAGGAAGGATTTCCTAAATATAAAGTTTTTCCTTCCGGGCTAAGAAACAGTTATACTTCTATCATTTATCTGGAGCCATTTAGTGGTCGTAATACTGTTGGCTTTGGCTACGATATGTTCTCGGACCCTGTTCGACGTAAAGCAATGGAAATTTCCAGAGATAGAAATGAACCGGCACTTTCAGGAAAAGTCTTTCTACGTATGGAAACGAGCAAGGACACCCAGGCAGGAACATTAATGTATGTACCTGTTTACAAAAACGAACCAATAAATACAATTGCAGATCGTCGTAAGGCTATCGTAGGCTGGGTTTTTTGTGCCTTTCGAATGGATGATTTAATGGAAAGTACGCTAGGCTCCAGATTCTTAAATAGCCAAAATAACATTCATCTTCAAATTTATGAAGACGACATAATTGTACCAAAAGCACTTTTGTTCGACAGTCATAAAAACAAAATCGACAGCAAAAAAGTGACAAAAATCAGAACTCGTATTCTTCCTGTTGTTTTTAATAATAAAAAATGGACATTGGTGCTCTCGCAGTCTTCAGAAAGCACATTCTTTTTTTCAACTCAAGTATTACTCATATCAATTGGAGGAATGATAATAAGTGTGTTATTATCTGCATTATCCTATACAGTACTCATTACAAAAAAACGAGCAAAAACAATTGCTGAGCGATTAAGTTTAGACCTTTTAATAAAAAATCAGGAATATGAACGAATGAACAAATCGCTTAATAAAAATTATAAAAGACTAATTGCATCTAAGGAAAAATTAAAAGAAACAAATGTTGAATTAGAAAAAGCAAAAGTAAAAGCAGAGGAAAGTGACAAATTGAAGTCGGCTTTTTTGGCCAATATGAGCCACGAAATCAGGACACCAATGAACGGAATAATGGGATTTGCCGAATTGCTGAAATCAGGAAATCTTAGTCCCGAAGAGAATAAAAATTATATCGAAATCATCCAAAAAAGTGGAACGCGACTCCTCAGTATCATCAATGATATTGTAGATATTTCAAAAATTGAAGCCGGACAAATGAAAGTTAGTTATTCGACAACAAATGTTGATGAACAAATGCAGTACATACACACTTTTTTTGAACACGAAGCCCAAGACAAAGGAATACAACTTATTTTAAGAAAATCTTCGGACGATGAACAAACCATAATCAGTACCGATCGCGAAAAATTGTATGCCATTTTGATCAATTTGGTTAAAAATGCCATCAAATATACTGTCAAAGGAACCATCGAATTCGGGTATGAAAAAAGGGATAACCAAATTGAATTTTTTGTAAAAGACACCGGAATCGGAATTTCAAAAGACCGACAAAAAGCTGTTTTCGAGCGGTTTATTCAAGCTGATTTCAACGATAAAATGGCTCGTCAAGGAGCAGGTTTGGGCTTGGCCATAGCCAAAGCTTATGTTGAATTGCTTGGTGGCAAAATTTGGGTTGAAAGTGAAATCGGAAAAGGTTCAGAATTTTATTTTTCTATTCCAGATGCGATTCAAATAAAGGAAAATGATTTGGCACAAAAAAGCATATCAATCCCGAAAGCACCTTGTGAAATTAAAAATTTAAAAATATTGGTTACCGAAGATGATAACATTTCCAGAATGCTAATTTTAAAGGTTTTGGAAGAATTTGGCAACGAAATACTAATCGCATATACAGGCGTGGAAGCGGTAGAAATTTGCCAAAAAAATTCCGATTTAGATTTAATTTTGATGGACATTCAAATGCCTCAAATGAACGGATATGAAGCCACAAAGGAAATTAGAAAATTTAATAAAGATGTAATTATTCTAGCTCAAACCGCTTATGCTCTCGAAGGAGACAAAGCAAAAACAATAGCTGTGGGATGCAATGGCTATATTTCTAAACCCATCAAAAAAGAGGAATTGTCCAATTTGTTGCAACACTATTTTTGCAATCAAGAAAATTTGAACTAGTTAAGTTGATAATTATAATTTCAATTTTCGAAAAGAATATCCCAAAACTTTCTCCACTTTCGAACTCGAAATAGTCTTTCCAAAACTAGAGTTTTCGGCATTAAATTCAGGTAAATCCAAAGCCAAATTGATGGCTTTTTGCGTGTAATATTCCTTTCGACTTGGATGAAAAGGAGTCACGGCATTGAAGGTTTCGTTCCGCTCTAATTTGTCATTCTGAGCTTGTCGAAGAATCTCCAGAATTATTCCAACGCAATCTTCTTGATGAATCAGATTTATCGGTGCATTTGGATTTTCAATATTTTTTCTTCCCGCCAAGAATTTTATTGGATGTCGGTCTTCACCAATCAATCCGCCAAAGCGTAAAATGGTGGTTTTGAAATTGGAATTACTTTGCAAAAGTTGCTCGGTTTGCACTAATTGTCGGCCGCTTTCCGTATCGGGATTGAGTTCCGTTTCCTCTGTCACACTGAGCGCAGTCGAAGTGTCACCATAAACCGATGTTGAACTAATGAAAAGCACGTTTTCAACAGTAGATTTTTCGATAAACGAAATCACGTTTTTAATCTTGAAAACAAAATCTTCTTTAGAGTTCCCTCTTAATTTTGGTGGAACATCAATTATTAAAATCTTCGAATTTTCTAAAAAAGAATCAATTTCTCCTTGAATTTTTGTTTCAGATAATTCAATTTGGAAAGCCTGAATTCCCAAGTTTTCCAAAACCGAAAGTTTACCAACAGAAGTCGTCGAACCCTTTACCAAAAATCCGTTTTCGAGTAAGGCTTTCGCCAAAGGCAAACCTAACCAACCGCAACCCAGAATACTAATTTGTGTCATTTTATAAAAAATAGAATGCTCAAAAGTAGTTTAAAAACACTCCATTTGGAAATCGAATTGCTTTAAGATTTCTTCTTTTTTTCCTGTTCTTTTAAAATAGTTTCTAAAAAAGGCGCGGTAACTTTCTCCATTTCAATTTCGGTAATAGTCAATGCTTTTGGATTTTTAACGAGTTCCAACCAAGGTTTTGGTTGGCCAAAAGGATAACTTCCAAAAACAACTACGGGAGTTCCCTTGAATTTCACGTTTTCATCGTCGACCAATATCCATTGATCCGCCCATTCGTATAGATATTTGGCGTCTTTTTCTTGTAGCCTCAAACACGAATGTGAGGCAGGAAAACCTGGCATATCGTATTGATGAAACCCAATACCTCCTTTGTTTGCGATATTAAAATTCCATAATAATTTCCATTCATCATCAACGGTGCTGATGGTTTCTTCGGCTTTCCAATTGCAGAAAAATAAGCCAGTGGGAGTTGGATTTTTTTTCTTGCCCATATTGGTTGGGCCAGTGTAAATCAAAATCCCGTTTTCATAAGCTGCAAAAGTTTGGGTCGGATACGAAAAGAAAAGGATTTTATCGACATCCGCCAAATAAGGAACTTCAACCGGAAAAGGCAAATAAAATGCAATATCACCACTCATATCCGTTGGAATAATCACGGAATCCATTTTGGCAAAAAACGCTTTATCAGTTCTGTTTACCGCAAAGGCAATTCCAAGATTTGCAGAATCTTTGTTTGTCTTTAACCATTCTTTTGTGTTTTCTAAAGTATAGGTAACCGCTTTAGGTGCTTTTCGAACGGGTGCTTTTTTAATAATTTTTGTAGGTTGTGACGTATTTTCAGCATCTCCTTTTTTACAAGATAGTGTGGTAAATGCCAGTATAATTCCAAGTAGTACAATCGATTTTTTCATAAAATATTTCATTTATGTAAAAATGATGGAATTAGTGGAAAAAATAGTTACATAATTATGGGTAATTATTATAGATTTTACGGGTTTTGGATGGGGGAATTTGAGAAAGTCAATTCAAATGTGCACTAAAAACAGTAAATACACAAGACCTTTTAGAGTAAATACATGCGTTTACATTGAATATAATAAGTAAACATTTAAGTTTACTTTAGTTGATTGTTTTTAAGTATATGTCAAATTTTTTTAGTTATGGTATAGTTGCAAGTGGAATTAAACTCATTGCACAAAAGGATTCATTAGGTAGCGGAGTCTTATCTTAATTAAATCTAATTTTATAGTCTTTTAAATCAAGTGAACCATATTTGAGGATGACATGAGAAAACTCCGTTTTTTTTAAAATTGTCTTAATTTCGTCTTTGAATGATTCGCTAGCATTGACTCCAATAAAAACAGATTTTATTGCCATAGGAGGTAATTTGAATAAGTAGATCTCTTGATTTTTAATTATTAGTTTATCGTCAGATGTGGATAAATCTATGACTAATCTCAATTCCTCTTCATTAGACCAATCTTGGCTTTTAGTAAATAGAATATTAGTTGCAATAAATTCTACAAATTCATTTTCTGGCTTTTGTAAACCTATTAGTTCAATATCTGGACGCTTTTCTGAATATTTTACTTCTCTTAAAAATCCAAAAGCATCATTCTCATTTCTCTTCTTATTAAAGAACTTATTGTCAGGATCAAATTCAATTACAAATCCTTCATGATTTTTTGCATAATGTGACCACATCGTGATATTGTCGTTTGTCTGAGTTAAACTAAGTATTCCAAATAATTTATTCCAACTTTCTTTTAATTTCTCTGAATAGTTAATTTTAGTTTCTTCAGCGGATGAAGAAAAAAGTTTTTTTGTCAAATTTTCAGGATGAAATTCAGGAATCAAACTTAACCCTTGATTGATTGTAATTGTTGATATAAAATCAATTACTTCTTTAGGAATTTCATTTCTAAATTCTATTGGAATATCATTAATTGAAAGTTTTCTGTTTCCTGTTTCCTTAATAATTGGATCAATGGATTTCTTGTAAAAATCTGAGGAATCAATGTCACTCATTAACTTTGAAATAAATGGTAATGATTCAAATGGATCATTTAAATATCTGGCTTGAGTAAAACGAATATTCTTATTTTCAAGAATATCAATTCTGTCTGGTGCTAAATATTTGTATACATTCATATTAGTATGTTTTAACTTATTTATATCAACTAAATTGTTTACAATATCAACTTGTGTTTTGAATTTATATGTAACTAATGCAATTAATTCCCTCCTGAAACTGTATCATTCACAACGGGTTTCCAATCCTTCTTTTTTATTTCATTTATAATGATTGGAATGGCAACTTTTAGCGACGGTTTTAATTTCTCTTTAATAATCACGGCATCATTCAAAACAAAAGGCGTTGGCATCATCCAATTGGTTCTTTTTGCCATTTTAAATAACGGATTATTCATCAAATCGAAAGAACTTTCCAGTAAATCCAAATCCAAAACACTCGAAGCTGTCACGCTAAATTCTATTTCCAACGGCAATTGATCCACCACATAATAGCTCAACAATTTCTTGTCTTTTCGCTCGTATTTGGAACTCTTTTGTCCCAATAAAGACAAACCATTGGCCTTGAAATTTAGGATTACTAGCTTTTCATTGGCAAGAATATCATAACGATTGACTTTTCGGGTGGGCGTGATTCGGATTTTTAAATAGCGATTTCCGCCAACAACACTGTCTTTCAGGAATTCTACAACGGGTCTCGAAAGGACTTTCATTGGCGCATCGGCGGTGAAAGTAAATGCAGTTTTGTATTTGCTTGGCAACGAAATGGAGCTTAATATTTTGGCGTCTTTGGGGTTTTGGCCTAAATAGGTTTTTGTCCATTCGTCCAGATTCGTGTCGTAAGTTGCCCAAGTTGCCTTGTTTTTGTCGGCATCCAAGATATAAACCAAGCTATTCGATTTGGCTTTGCCCAATTCATAACCGGAATAGTAATGCGCTTTGGCAAAAAAGCAAATCGCGAGTACCAACAAAATAACGGAAGCCATTCCTTTTCGCACAAACGAACCAAAAACAGGCAATAGTAAACCAAAGGTAAAAACAGTGAGAATGGCACTTCCGAACAATACTTTCAACCCTAAACCTATCGGGAACATTTGGATAAATGGTGCAATAATTAGCAAGGCAGGAATGCTCAAAAACAGGTTTAATATCCATTTTGATCTTTGGGTCAACACGAAAGAAGCCAACATCAGCAATCCTGCAAAAGCAGGAATAATCAAAAATCCTGCGCCTTTCAGTAAAAAAGCTAGTAATCCATTAATTATAATCCAAAAGAAAAGTGGTGCAACGTAATGGTTCATCGTCACTTTTTTGAAAGAGAAAATTTGGTAAAAAGCAAAACAAATCGCCAAACTCAAAAGCGTGAAAGCCGCAATGTAATCGTGACCGTTATAGGTAAATCCGTTGAGCAAATCGTTGTATTGCGGATAGAGTAGCAGCAATAATTTCCATCCTAAAAAAACAATTAAACCCGAAACTATCACCGAGCCTAAAAATGGAATGAATCCTTTGGCCATTTCTGGGAAAGACAAAAGGCGTTTGCCCATTCCAATGAATATCAAAAATAACAAAAGCACAAAAGCGATGATAACCATTGGCAAAACCCAACTAAACGGATAACTTATGAAGGTAAAAGGAATCGAAAAATAGACATCATCTTCGGTGGCTTGTGTTGTGTTCAAATTAGCATTCGAAAAATAATCCAACAACGGCATTAAGTATTTTCCTTGATGTGCCAAGGTGTTTTTGTCCAAATGATTGAGGTTGTCCTGAGCGGTGTGGTAATTGTAATGACCGTCTATAAAAGCAAAATTGTAGCCTTGAATATTGCCTTCTTTTCTAAAAACCGTCAAGTCGGTGTCGTTGGGCAACATTTTGTAAACACTGTACATCAAGGAATTTGAAACGGGATATTGGGTGTTGGCAGCAGCAAATTGGTTGACCAATCCAGCATTTCCGGCATTAGTTTCCATCAACATATAACTTGGGCCTGAACTTCCTCGGGCTTCAAAATTTAAGACCAAACCGACTTTTTTTGCCCAATGGTGTTGGGTTACAAAAAGTGCCGCGCCATTCAAACCCAATTCTTCGGCATCCGAAAAAAGAATAATGATGTCGTTTTTGGGTTGTTTTTTGTTGTAGGTAAAAGCGCGTACACTTTCTAGGATTGTAGCCACACCCGAACCTGCATCGCTTGCGCCTTTTGAATAGGAATGTGGTGCGCTGTCATAATGCGAAAGCAAGAGCAAGGCTTTGTCGCTATTTGTGCCTTTTATTCGAGCCAGAATGTTTTTGCATTTGGTTAAAGTTCCCCAATCCGAAAAGGCAAAACCTTCTTGGATGGAAGTTTGCAGACCTAGATTTTGGAGTTCTTTTACCAAATAAGTGACCACAACATCGTGATTTTCGGAACCTACAAAATGCGGTTTTTGCGAAATGTTTTTCACTTGTTCCAAAGCTCTTTGGGTAGAAAACTCAGCAAGCGGAGCATCGTCATCAGATGTCCACTGGGGCATCATCGAGAAAAATGTAAATCCAAGGAAACCAAGGATAAACAACACAGATAAAATGGAGGAATAACTTTTTTTCATTGGGATAGAATTGGGTTCTAAATTTCTTTTTTGACAAGCAAATAATAGTCGTCATCCAACAGGCGATAGCCTTGGTCGTAAACAAAATAGTAGGTGTTTCCTGTTTTAGTGGCCAAAATATTGGTAAAAAATTCAAAATCAAAACCTTTGCTTAACAGTTTTGATTTGGTGGTTTTGCCTTTTCCATCGACATTCAAGGCTGATAGAATTCGGTAATTTTTGCGCAATTTATTGTTCACGTTGCGCATAAAATTGGTGCTGTCTTTGTTTATTTTGTTGTTGTAGGCATTGCGGCAACCATCGCTGCAAAACTTTTTGTCTTCACGACCCACAATTTTGTCTCCACATTCCAGGCAGGTTTTGTCCATAGTTTT
>Ga0138256_10002777_pt1 | contig 18687 bp, 15 predicted proteins | sample KNB2016incub_MG_FD_105486 | JGI IMG/M metagenome (GOLD analysis project Ga0138256, IMG submission 105486) | Active sludge microbial communities from wastewater in Klosterneuburg, Austria - KNB2014incub_MG | ecosystem: Engineered > WWTP > Activated sludge > Unclassified | place: Austria... | reverse complement strand
TTTGTAAGTCTGATTACCATTTCGGCAAATTCCTTCACTGTATGCTCTGACTGTGCGCCTATGTTAATTATTTCTCCTTCCAAACCATCCGTCTCCATAAAGTTTACCAAACCTTGAGCAGTATCTTTAACATAGCTTAATGATCGAGTTTGAGAACCATCTCCATAGATTGTCACATCTTCATTATTCAGTGCTTGAAGAATAAAATTTACAATCATACGCTGGTCATCTATTCGCATGCGAGGGCCATACGTGTTAAATATTCTGACAATTCTTCCGTCAAGATGTTTATCACGTACAAAATATGAAGTGAGAGTTTCGCCAAATCGTTTTGCTTCGTCATATATTGAGCGGGGCCCATTTGGCGTGACGTTGCCATTATATGTTTCTTTTTGAGGGTGCTCCAATGGGTCGCCGTAGACCTCTGAGGTTGAAGCAAACAAAAATCGAGCCTTATGTGAATGTGCTAGTTCCAGCATATTTTTTGTCCCAGAGGTATTTACCATCATTGTTTCCATAGGGAGTGAATGGTAGCTGATTGGACTTTTATGATTTGGGGAAGCCGGGGAGGCTAAGTGGAAAACCCAGTCAATATTGCCGGCTATTTCTGGAAGTTTATTAATAACATCGTGATGTATGAAAGTGAAGAGAGGGTTTTTTGACAGAACATCAATATTTTCTTGTGAACCAGTAATGAGGTTATCAAAACAAATTACGTGATGTCCTTTTTCAAGAAGTAGGTCAACGAGGTGTGAGCCAATAAGTCCTGCGCCGCCCGACACAACAACTTCTTTCATAATTAAATGTTTTTTCTGCCAATTGAATAGTAGGTAAACCCAAGTTGCTTCATTGTTTCGGGCTCATACATATTTCGCCCGTCAAAAATGTATGGCGAACTCATGGTTTCCTTTATTTTTTTAAGATCAATTTGCTTAAATTCGTTCCATTCAGTGAAGATTATAAGTGCATCTTTATTTTCAGCCGCTTCAAAGGGATTGGCTGCATATCGTATTCGATCACCAAATACAGTAGCCGTGTTGTCCATACCTTCTGGGTCATATGCAGTAACCGTGTATCCGTCCTCAAGAAGAATTTTAATAATGTTTATTGCAGGGGCAAATCTAATATCATCAGTATTTGGCTTGAATGCTAATCCCCATACTCCTATATTTTTACCAGGCGCACTGGATTGAATAATCGAAGCAAAATTTGTTTGGGCTTTTTTATTAATATCATCGACGGCTTTTAGCATTGTCATATCAACCCCCATAGATGTTCCGGTGTTAATAAGTGCAAGCACATCTTTTGGAAAGCAGCTGCCGCCGTATCCAGTTCCTGAATACAAAAACATACGGCCAATTCTCTTATCTAAACCTACCCCATCAAGAACCTCTTCAACATCTGCACCTGTTTTTTCGCAGATAAAAGAAATGAGATTAGCGAACGATATTTTTGTGGCAAGCATAGAATTTGAGGCATATTTTATTATCTCTGCAGATTCTAGTCCTACGACTACTCGTTCGCCCTCAATTGGTTCATGGAGTTTCAGTAAAAGATCTATTGCTTCTTTTGAATCAGACCCGATAATAATTCGATCAGGTCTGAACGTATCATTTAAAGCAGAACCTTCTCTTAAAAATTCAGGGCACGATGCGACTTCAAATGTAGCGTGGGCAGGTTTAACACGATCTAATACTTCTTTAATTTTTCGATTGGTTCCTACTGGTACAGTACTTTTGCATGAAATAACGGTGAAATGATTGCCCAAATTTTGGCCAATTTGTTCTGCAACGGCAAGTACCGATGTAAGGTCAGCTTCTCCAGTTGGGGTTGGTGGTGTTCCAACACCAGTCATTACTATTTCTGAAGCGGGGATGGCTTCTTTGTAAGAAGAGGTGAAAATAAGTCGACCCGCTGCGATATTTTTTTTAAGGAGTTCTTCAAGCCCTGGTTCGTAAATGATTGGGTCACCACTTTTAAGACGAAGCAGTTTGTCTTCATTTCTTCCTATGACAAATACAGTATTTCCTAGGTCTGCAAATACACAAGCCGAAACAAGACCAACATATCCGTGACCTACTAATGTTATCGTCATAGTGTGAAATGATAATCTATCCTACCGTAAAAAACAACTTTTCATACTCAGAGGCCAATTATTTTCAAATCTTCTAGTCCTTCTCTGAATGACTTCATTTCTACAAAATTGTTTCTGGTTGATTTCATTATATTATTCCTTGGGCGAGCTGCTTTGTCTTTGTAGAATTCTTTATATGTTGTTGTGTCAACCCAATCTGTATCTATTTCAAACACCTCCCCGATTAATGTAATTGCATCTATTCCTGAAAGACTATCTGAGCCAACGATGTGATACACACTTGGAGTAAAGTTGTACGCAAGATAACTAATCGCAGCTGCTATGTCGTCTATGTAGGTTGGGGTAAAAATCTGGTCAACAATACCCTTGATGGGTTTACGTTCGCGAAGCATATTAATAAGGGTATGCACAAAATCATTTTTTTCAGCAGTGCGGTGTCCGTAGGGGTAGTCGATTCGAATAATCATCCCTTTGCCGCTAACGATTTTTTCTGCTTCATATTTTGTTGTTGCATAGTATGAAATAGGGTGAGGTATTGAATCTTCAACGTATGGTGGATGTTCACCATCAAAAACAAATCCTGTAGACACATATATAAAAGGTATGTTTTTAGCCTGAGCTGCATCAAATACATTTCGCGTTCCTTCTACATTTATTTTCCATGCGTCATCTTTGCGCACCTCGCACCCATCAACATCTGTCATTGCAGCGAGGTGCAACACCATATCAACATCAAGTTGGTTAATATACGATGTCACAGCATCTCTGTTGGTTATATCAACATCTTGACTTCGTATATTCACAAAATCTATATCGTTTTTGAGGAGATATTCGATTCTAGATCCAATGAGTCCTCCCAATCCTGTTGCAGCTATTTTTAGTTTCATTTATTGTACAATTCTACTATGTTTGATATTAATGAGATTACTATTGTCGCTGCAGTAACTGTGACAACAGTTATTTTTACCGTTGTGGGTATTCAGCTGATCCTCATTCTAAAAGATCTGAGGAAAATAGTCAAAAAGGTAAATGTGCTTTCAGTTCACCTTGAGCAATTTGGAATAAATGTTTCTTCTGGTTATAGTGAGCTCATTGGGTTTTTAGTTGGTTTTAAAAAAGTATTACATGTTATTGACGTTGTAGCAGATAAAAATGCAAAGCACACAAAAAAAACATAACGAACAACAAGGTGGTTTTTGGTTTGGGATGATAATGGGGGGAGTTATAGGCTCATCTGCACTTTATATGATGGGAACCAAAGAGGGAAGAAAAAAATTCCGTGCAGTTTTAGACACAATAGAGGAATTTGATGGCGATCTCATTGCTGAGCTCGAATCATCACTAAAAGATGAAGATGGTACAATGATCAAGAGTGTTAAAAGTGTTGCTACTGACATTTCGCAAGTACTCGATAAGATACAGGCAACTATCCCGATCAGAAAAGAAGTTGAAAAGTATTTTGCGAAAGACGGAAAAGTGCTTAAGTAATGCTTGACATTTCGAACGTACTTTAGTATAGTACCTCTACATCTAATGGTAGTTGATCTCTAAATAGCCCGAGAAAAATTAAACCAAGGTCGTTGTGGCGGCCTTGTTATTTTGTTATATATAGTTAAAATTTGCCAATAAACTTCTAATGAAAGGATCTCGAAATAAAAGAACTTCAGTTGGAAAGCTAGATGATTTAAGTCACTTTGACTTAATCGAGATTCAAAAAAATTCTTGGCAACACTTCCTTAATAATGAGTTGGAGACAATTCTCCACGAATTCTTCCCTATAGAAGATTACACAAAAAAGAACTTTAGTCTTGAACTTATCAGTGTCGCTCATGGAGAGCCAAGATTTTCTGAAGAAGAGTGTATAGACAAAAAACTTACCTACCAGTTTCCTATATATGTAAAAGTCAAGCTTATTAACAAAAAGCTTGGTACTGAAAGTGTGCAAGATGTGTACTTCTTTAATCTTCCAAAAATGACAGACAGAGGTACATTTGTGGTTAATGGTATTGAAAGAGGTGTTATTAGTCAGATTGTTAGAGCTCCAGGCGTATACTTTACTGCTGAAGTTGATAAAACAACAGGCGCAACTGTATACAATGCTGAGGTGCGCCCATATATTGGAGCATGGCTTGACTTTACTATCTCAAAGCACAACTTAATTGAGGCAAAAATTAATAAAAAGAGAAAGTTTTATGCCACATCCTTACTTCGCTCACTTCAAGATATAAACGATACAGAAATTCTTTCTCTCTTCAAAGGTATAGATATGGAGCTCGTAAACAAGTTTATCGTACCTACGCTTGAAAAAGATGGTCCAAAAAGTAAAGACGATGCTGTCCTAGAAATTTACAAAAAACTCCGTCCAGGTGAGCCATTGGTTTTGACAACAGCATATGAAACATTCAAAAACCTATTCTTTAATCATAGACGTTACACCCTTTCAGACATAGGTCGATACAAAATAAACAGAAAATTTAACATGGACAAACCTCTTGTAGAAGAGAATTTTGTCATGGACTTAGAAGACATTGTTAATATTATTAGCTATCTTGTAAAACTCACTAATGGTGAGGGAGAATTTGATGATATTGATCATCTTGCAAATCGAAGACTTCGAACTGTGGGTGAGTTGGTTGGAATGTATGGTGTAAGAGTAGGAATGGTCCGTACCGAACGTGACATTAAATCACGAATGAGTATGACACCAGTCGATGGAGAAGTCATGCCTTCACAAGTAATTAATAGTAAATCTCTCATCGCCGCTACAAACTCGTTCTTTAGAACAAGTCAACTTTCAACAATCATAGATCAAACAAATCCACTTTCAGAATCTGATAATCTTCGACGTTTGACAGTCGGTGGCCCAGGAGGTATCACAAAAGAGCGAGCATCGTTCTCTATTCGAGATATTTCATCTTCACAATATGGTCGTATTTGCCCAGTTAGATCACCAGAAGGACCTAATATTGGTGTCGTTACATATCTCGCAATGTATGCTCGCGTAAATAAATTTGGCTTTATAGAGACTCCTTACAGAAAAGTTGTTCAAGAAACAAAAGGTGGTAAAACACGAGCAAAAGTTACTGAAGAAGTTGTATATCTTCAAGCTGACGATGAAGAAAAATACTACATTACACACAATGGTTCAAACGTTGACGAAGAAGGATATCTTACAGATGAGCGTATTACCGCAAGATATTTGGGAGATATGACAGAAGTTGGTTCAGATAAAGTCAACTTTATTGACGTGTCGCCACGACAGGTTTTTGGTCTTGCAGCAGCACTTATTCCTTTCTTACAACATGATGATGCAAGTCGTGCTTTGATGGGAAGTCACATGATGTGTCAAGCGGTTCCACTTATTCGTCCTGCTGCCCCACTAGTTGGAACAGGTATGGAATCTACAGTAGCACGAGTTCTTGGTAGAACCGTAGTTGCAGAAGAAGATGGAACAATAGAATATGTTGACGGTAAAAGAATCGTACTCAAAACAACTGGAAATAAAAAACATGAATATAAACTTGATCGATACGTACGTACAAATAAAGATGTCGTATTTGACCAAAAACCACTCGTTAATCTTGGTCAAAAAATAACCAAGGGTGACGTATTAATTGACGGGCCATCGACCCACAATGGTGAATTGGCAGTTGGACAAAATCTTGTCGTAGCATATGCATCACTTGATGGACTTGGTTACGAAGACGGATTTGTACTTTCAGAAAGAATTGTAAAAGAAGACCTCCTTACATCAGCAGTTATGGAAGAGTTCATAGCTGATGTGGTTGATACAAAGCTTGGACCCGAAGAAATAACGAGAGATATACCTAATGTTCGAGAAGAAATATTAGCAAATCTTGATGAAGCAGGCTTAGTCATTGTTGGTGCCTCAGTCGAAGCAGGAGATATCTTGGTCGGAAAAGTAGCTCCAAAAGGTGAAAAAGAATTAAGTGCAGAAGAAAGACTTTTACGAGCAATTTTCGGAGAAAAAGCCAAAGACGTAAAAGACACCTCTCTACGCATGCCTTATGGTAAAAAAGGTATCATAGTCGATGTAAAAGTCATTGATACAAAAACTGAACCTAATGAATTAGATCCAGGTATTTTAAAGAGAATTATTGTTACTGTAGCTCAAGTCAGAAAGATCAAGGTTGGAGACAAGCTTGCAGGTCGACACGGAAACAAGGGTGTTATTTCTAAAATTCTCCCTGTCCAAGACATGCCATATATGGATGATGGTACGCCTGTTGACATTGTTCTTTCGCCACTTTCAGTACTTTCACGTATGAATTTGGGACAGCTATATGAAACAATGTTGGGCTGGGCTGGCTACAAGCAGGGTCTTACCTATGCGATGCCAGTATTTGAAAAACTAAGTGAAGAATTTGTAAGAAGCGAGCTTCAAAAAGGCGGACTTAATGTAGACGGCAAGGTTATTCTTACCGATGGAAGAACGGGTAATCAATATGAAAAACCAGTACTTGTTGGTGTCGGATATATTCTCAAGCTTGTTCACATGATTGAGGATAAATTCCATGCACGATCAACAGGACCATACTCACTTGTTACTCAACAGCCACTAGGAGGTAAGTCACAAATGGGAGGTCAGAGATTTGGAGAGATGGAAGTGTGGGCATTAGAAAGTCATCAAATGCCATACACATTACAAGAAATGCTTACTGTCAAAAGTGATGACGTTCAAGGACGTCGTAAGGCATTCGAAGCTATTATCAAAGGCGTGGACATTCCACAATCGGCTGTTCCAGAATCATTCAATGTTCTTGTTAAAGAACTGAATGCTCTAGGACTAGACGTTAAACCAGTTAAATAATTATGAGTACCACATCACAAGACTTTACAATCGGAGATTTCTCAGGACTTAAACTTACATTAGCATCCCCTGAGATTATTATTGACTGGTCTTTTGGTGAAGTATTAAAGCCAGAAACAATCAACTACAGAACATTTAAGCCAGAAAAAGACGGTCTTTTTGATGAAAGAATTTTTGGACCTACCAAAGACTACGAATGTTATTGTGGAAAGTACAAAAGAATTAGATATAAGGGAATTGTGTGTGATCGCTGCGGTGTTGAAATTACAACAAGTGCAGTTCGACGCGAGAGAATGGGTCATATCAAATTAGCTACTCCTATCGCGCATATATGGTATTTTAAGGGTGCTTCCTCACCACTCAGTATCCTATTGAGTATTACTTCTGCAAATCTTGAGAGAATCATCTACTATGCGCTTTATCTTGTTAAAGATGTAAGCGAAGATGGCCGCGATAAAGCGCTAAAAATAGTGCACGAGGCTTTTGAAAAAGAAGTAGACGATTTGGGTAAGTGGCATGAAATGGAAAAAGCAAAAGTAATTGCCGAACAAGAAAAAACAATTAATGATGCTGAGAAAAAAGTAAAGAATAAAGAGCAACTTGAGCTCACAGCTCGTGAAATCGAATTTAAATATCGTGAGCGCTATGCTGGTCTTACACAGCAATTCAACGAAAAGAAAACAGAGAAAGATATTTTCTATGACAGAATGGAAAAGTTGATCAAATCAGCAAGTCCAATGTCGATTGTTGAAGAAGAAGATTATATGTATCTTCGAGAGATTGGTGCAGATGACTTCTTAGTTGTAGGCATGGGATCAGAAGTATTGCTTGAAGTGCTTTCATCACTTGATCTTAAAAAAGAATATGGTGAAGTAATAAAGAAGCTAACAAAACAAAAAGGTGACAAAAGAACAAAAATGCTCAAAAAAGCTCGACTTATTGAAGCATTAATGAAATCAAATATTTCTCCAAAATGGATGGTTATGGTAGTTTTGCCAGTTGTTCCACCTGATCTTAGACCAGTTGTACAATTATCAGGAGGTAAATTTGCAACATCTGATCTAAACGATTTTTACAGAAGAGTAATAAATAGAAATAATCGACTTAAGCATCTTCTTGAGCTTGGGGCTCCTGAGATTATTCTTAGAAATGAAAAAAGAATGCTTCAAGAAGCTGTTGATTCCTTAATTGATTTGTCTAAATCACGAGGATCACAACGAAGAGTGGTTAGAGCCAAAGCTCTAAAATCACTTTCTGATATTCTTAAAGGTAAGCAGGGCCGCTTTAGACAGAATCTTCTTGGTAAGCGTGTTGATTATTCTGGCCGATCAGTTATTATCGTTGGCCCTGAGCTAAAACTTAATCAATGTGGATTGCCAAAAGAAATGGCTATTGAGCTTTTCAAGCCTTTCCTTTTGAGAGAAATTATTATTAGAGGCCTTGCACAAAATATTAAAAGTGCTAAGAATTTCTTAGAAACAAAAGATCCAGTTATCTACGATATCCTCGAAGAGATCACTAAAAATCATCCAGTTATGTTGAATCGTGCACCGACCCTTCATAAACTATCGATTCTTGGTTTCTATCCTGTGTTGACAGATGACTATGCAATACGATTACATCCAGTTGTATGTCAAGGATACAATGCTGATTTCGATGGAGATCAGATGGGTGTGTATGTGCCACTTTCACAAAACTCAATTCAAGAAATTGAACAAAGAATGCTTCCACAGCATAACTTCCTCAAGCCTTCTGATGGTAGTCCAATTCTTGTACCAAACAAGGAAATGGCACTGGGATGTTATTATCTCACCACAGTTGATGCACATCTTGATACTAAAAAAGATGAAGAATTGAGAACATTTAGTAATGAAGAAGAAGCATTGGTCACCTTTACTCTTAAAAATCTTAAAATCAGAGAACCACTATTGGTTCGAATAAAGGGCGAAACTGTACGAACAACAATTGGTCGTATTTTGTTTAATCAACAACTTCCAGAAGAAATGAGATTCCGAAATGAGGCTTTGGCTCTTGTTGATCTTAAAAAACTTGTTGTTGACGCAATTAAATTGTTCGAAAATGATGATCAAAAAACTGCTGATCTTGTAGATAATCTTAAGCATCTTGGATTCTGGGGCGCTACTGTTTCAGGTGGAGTTTCAGTTTCTGTATTTGACTGCGAGATTATTAAAGAGAAAAACGAACTCATTGCTGTCGCAGACACAAAGGTTCGTGAAATTGAAAAGAATTACTTTAAGGGTCTTATTACAGAAGAAGAAAGAAAGCGACTTTCAAACAATATTTGGATTGAAACAACTGAACACATGGCAGATAAGACATGGGATCAGATCGATGAAGAAAACCCAGTCAAGATTATTATTAAGTCAGGAGGAGCCCGCGCTTCGCGCGAGCAGCTTAAACAACTTTCAGCAATGAAAGGACTTGTTATTGATCCACTTGGAAAAATTATCGAAGTTCCAACAAAGTCAAATTATCGTGAAGGATTGTCTGTCTTTGAATATATTACTAATGCACGCGGAGCGCGCAAAGGTCTTATTGATTCGGCACTCAAGACTGCCGATGCTGGTTATTTGACCCGACGACTTGTAGATGTGTCACACGACATGATTATTAGAGAAGAAGAATGCGACACCACAGAAGGGCTTACTGTTCGCAAAGAAGGCGAACGAGGCGAAAAATTCAACGATAGAATTCGTGGAAAATACATTTTCAAAGCTGTTCAAGGTAAAGACAAGAAAACTATTCTAAAGAAAAATGATCTTGTAGATGAAGCAGTCTTAGCATTACTTGAAGAACACGGTGTTGATAAAGTAGTTGTACGATCAGCACTCTACTGTACAACAGAATATGGATGTTGCCAAAAGTGTTATGGTATTGACTGGGCTACAAATCAACTCGTCAGTATCGGTACCCCAGTTGGTGTGCTTGCAGCACAGTCAATTGGAGAACCAGGAACACAGCTTACTATGCGAGTACGTCACTTTGGAGGTATTATTATCGCAGACGTTACTCAGGGTCTTCCACGTGTTGAAGAGCTCTTTGAAGTACGAATGCCTAAAGTACTATCACCAATATCAGATATTGCTGGAAAAGTTTCAATTCAAGAAGATCTTGATAAAGACGTATTTGTTATCAAAATAACATCTACTGATTCATCAAAAGAAGTCAGAGAATTCCTTCTTCCAACAAACAGAATACTAAAAGTCAAAGATGGACAACTAATTTCATCTGGCTATTCTCTTTGTGAAGGATACCTCAACATTAAAGATGTGCTTGCAATCAAGGGTCTTGATGAGGCTCAGATCTATCTCTTGAATGAAATTCAAAAGGTATATGAATCGCAGGGTATCGCTATTCACGACAAGCATTTCGAGGTCATTATTCGAAAAATGAGTGACAAAGTCATTATTGATAGTGAGGGAGACACCAAATTTATCGTTGGCGAGGTTATATCAAGATATCAATTTGATCGAGAGAATCGTAAGATCCTCGTTCAGGGAGGCCGCCCAGCAATTGGTCGTATCTCAATTCTTGGCATAACGCAAGCAGCGACATACTCAGATTCTTGGTTGTCAGCAGCCTCTTTCCAAGGCACAACAAGTGTCTTGACGCAAGCATCTCTCAAGGGACAAATAGATCACCTTGTAGGATTAAAAGAAAATGTTATAATTGGGAGACTTATTCCTGTTACCGAAGAACTTCTCAATAAATATTACGGAGAAAACTTTGAAACAATCACGGCAGATTCGGCAATTGCCGAAGGTGTTGAGACAGTTGTAGAACCTACAACCTTTGAAGAAGAAGTCGCGGTAGCAATGACAGATGGTCCAGAAAAAGTAGAGACCGATTCTGAAGGAGAAGTAGAAGAAGCCGTCGAAGAATCTGAAGAAGAATCAGTTAGTACAGAAACAGTTACAGTAGCAGAATAAATATATGCCTACAATTAATCAATTAATCAGACATAGAAGAACAACAAAGACAACAAAAGCAAATGCTGTTGGTCTTAAAACTTCTATCAACAATATTAAGCGCAAAAAGGTGCCACATAATAGTCCCTTTAAGCGTGGCGTTTGTACTGTGGTAAGAACAATGACACCAAAAAAGCCAAACTCAGCTCTTCGTAAAGTAGCTCGTGTGAAGCTTTCAAATGGTTCAGAAATAACAGCATATATTCCAGGAATTGGTCATCAACTTGCAGAGCATTCTGTAGTGTTGGTTCGTGGAGGTAGAGTAAAAGATTTACCAGGTGTAAAATACCATATTGTACGAGGAGTATATGACTCAACAGGAGTTGAAAAACGTTCATCATCTCGTTCAAAATATGGTGCTCGTATGCCAAAGAAAAGTTAATATTTAATATAAAACAACGTGCCAAGACGATCATATAAAAAAAATCCAGCAGAAAACGACATTCTTCATGATAGTTATGAAGTGTCAAAGCTTGTTAACTATGTAATGGTAGACGGTAAAAAAACCGTAGCACAAAAAGTTGTATATGGTGCTTTGACACAAATCAAAGACCAAAAACTTGATCCACTTGAAGTACTTACTAGGGCAATTGATAATGTGGCTCCTACAAAAGAGGTAAAGCCTCGTCGTGTAGGAGGAGCATCATATCTAGTTCCTATGGATACTCGACCTCAGAGAAGACTATATTTAGCACTTAATTGGATTGTAAACGGTGCGAATTCACGCTCAAATAAACAATATAAATCATTTGAAAATAAGCTTTTTGCTGAAATCATGGATGCGTATCAAAATCAAGGCGAAGCTGTTAATAAGAGGCTTCAAATCGAGAAGGTTGCACAAGCGAACAAAGCATTTTCTCACTTTAACTGGTAAAGTAATACTACGATGGCTCAACAGAATATCATAACTAAGAACAGGACTATTGATCCTAAAATGATCAGAAATATTGGTATTATTGCTCATATCGATGCTGGTAAAACAACAACTACAGAACGCATTCTTTTCTATACAGGTCGTACCTACAAAATTGGAGATATTGATGATGGTGATACACAGATGGACTGGATGGATCAAGAAAGAGAAAGAGGTATTACAATAGTATCTGCTGCAACAACTGCATTTTGGAAAGATATTCGAATCAATATTATTGATACTCCAGGACACGTTGATTTTACCGCTGAAGTGGAAAGATCTCTTAGAGTCTTAGATGGCGCAGTAATGGTATTTGATGCAGAAGAAGGCGTGCAATCACAATCTGAAACTGTGTGGCGCCAAGCAGATAAATACAATGTACCACGTATTTGTTTCATCAATAAGATGGATAAAATTGGCGCAAACTTTGAAAATACAATGACAGATATAAGAGAAAGATTACAGGCAAAGCCTGTTCCAATTGCATATCCAATTGGAGAAGAATCTACATTTATAGGTGTTGTGAATCTTGTGACAATGGAGGCATATGTATGGGGCAAAGATGACAAGGGTATCGATTATGATACAGTCGAGATTCCAGCAGATATGCTAGAACTTGCCAAAACAAAACGACAAGAAATGATAGAAGCCGTCTGCGAATTCAATGATGATTTACTTGAAAAATTCTTCGCAGGTCAAGAGCTCACTAATGAAGAGCTTATGGCTGGCATTCGAAAAGCAACTATTGCATATAAAATAGTTCCAATCTACGCTGGAACATCATTAAGAAACAAGGGAGTTCAGCCATTACTAGATGGTGTAGTTGATTTTCTACCTTCTCCAGCTGATCTGGAAGTTATTGAAGGTGTAAAGCCAGGTACAGAAGAAGTGGTTAAAAGAAATCTTAAAATCGATGAAACACTTTCGGCTCTCGCATTCAAAATTCAGCTCGATCCGCACGTAGGAAAGCTTACCTATGCTCGTATTTATTCTGGAGTACTAGAGACTGGTTCATACGTATATAACGCTACAAATGGCAAGAGAGAGCGAGTGAGTCGTATTATGATTATGCATGCGAACAACAGAGAAGAAATTGACAAAGCATACGCAGGAGAAATAGTAGGTCTGATTGGACCAAAAGATACAGGAACAGGTGATAGCCTTTGTGACGAAAAGGCTCCTATTATTCTTGAACAAATTACGTTTCCAGAACCAGTCATTTCATTGGCTATTGAACCAAAAACAAAGTCTGATCAAGAAAAATTATCGTACGTATTACAGAGACTATCTGACGAAGATCCAACATTCCGAGTAAAGGTTGATCATGAAACTGGTCAAACCATTATTTCGGGAATGGGCGAGCTCCATCTCGAAATTCTTGTTGATCGTATGCAGCGCGAGATGGGACTTAATGTAGATGTAGGTAAGCCTCAAGTAGCTTATAGAGAAACAATTTCTAAAGAAGTTGAAGTTGAAGGAAAGTATATTCGTCAAAGTGGAGGTCGTGGTCAATATGGTCACTGTTTCCTTCGCCTTACTCCGCTAGGACGTGGTGAAGGATATAAATATGTCAACGCAGTAAAAGGAGGAGCAATTCCACAAGAATTTATTCCATCAGTAGAAAAAGGTGTCATCGAAGCTATGGAAAAGGGTGTTCTTCTTGGATTCCCTGTAACCGACCTTCAGGTTACCCTATATGATGGAACGTATCATGACGTAGACTCATCTGACATGGCATTCAAAATCGCTGGTTCCATTGGTTTGCAGGAAGGTGCAAAAAAAGCAGGGCTATCTTTGCTTGAGCCTATAATGAAAATGGAAACAACAGTTCCTGATGAATATATGGGAACAGTCATCGGTGATCTTTCAAGTCGACGTGGAAAGATTTTGGGTACTGAACAAAGAGGTAATTCTACAATTGTCAAAGCAAATGCCCCACTAGCCGAGCTATCTGGATATGCAACAACGATCAGATCTCTTACACAGGGCCGTGGATTCTTCTACATGGAACCTTCACACTATGAAGAGGTTCCACAAAGTATTGTTGAACTGATGAAATCAAAGAGGACTTGAGAAGCCTGTTAACTTGATGTCTGTCGAAATCTTACCTTTTCCTGGCATGGAAATCTGCAATGTCCCACTTGTCAATCCAATCTTTTCTGCTAAGTTATATGAGACGTTGAGAAAAGTACCTAGGTCAATGCTACCTTCTTTTAAGGCCGAAGTTTTTATAGTAACGGTTTGTATGTCTTTTTTAGAAAGAATCATCATTGCTTTTTCTTCCTCAACTATAAAAATAATGCCAATAGGGTAACTGTCTACTTTTATTGGTATAAATTGTGAAATATCTATTGTAGAAGTCCATTTCTTTTGCGCGTGAACTCTTCTGTTTGGCATAAACATAAGCTGCTGGCTCATTGTTTCAAACAAATTTGAGGGTAATAGACTTATTGTAGAAGACGGAAGTGGAATTGGTAGGCCATATATTCCATCTGATTTGCATATCATATTTAATGTCGATTTTTCTTTTGTAGTAGAGTCGATGCTTGAAAAAGACATTTTCCCAACTTCTTTTTTAAGCAGGGTGGTCGTAATATGCGATATTGTCGTCTTTGATTTTGAAGGAGTTTTAGGATCAGCCGTGATAGAGGTGATAGTGTACTTCCAGGCCGATCCGATTGGAACATCAACGTATGGGCCATCGCATACGCTTAATGGCATCGTTGGTTCTGGTTTATTCTGGACAACAGTAGGTTTGGGTCCAGTTGTGCCGGAGGCGTAATTATTCTTGAATACTTGCGAAGTAAAATAGATAAGTAAGCCAATAAGTACACACCCAATAAGAACGTTAACCATTTTTGAAGTCATAAGATAAGTATAATGGATATGATGAAGTATCGATTGCCATTATTGGCTATTCTATTTACTGTGGGAGCGGTATTACTTTTCTTTAATGTTGCTCCAGATAGTGGCTTAGTTATTGTGTTATTTCATACATTATTAGCAGCTACTGTGTATCTGATTCTTTTAATATGTCGAATGAATTGGCGCATCGCAGCAGTCATTTCATTTTTATTCTTATTCTCAATTCTACTATTTGTCTTTAAATTACTATCTATTGAAAACCTCTTATTACTTTGTGCGATTGTGTTCGTGGGTTATGTTTATGGACATACAAAATAAGTTTCTGATATAATGTAGATAATTGAATTTAGTTGATATGACAATCCAAAGTAACCAGTATCATATTGATAAAAGCAGGGGTCTGTATCGATTTATTGAGATACTAATTCCACTTACAGTGTGGGCAACCATCTTTATGCCAGTGTGGTTATCTGTGTTGCATCCTGCTGTAGCAGCATATTTAATCCTTACGTATCTTCTGTATTTCTTCTATAAAACTATGAAAACGATGTATTTTGCGATTATTTCATATAGGTTAATGCAAAGAGTTGAAAAAATTGATTGGGCGAGCGAAGTTGAATCACTTCCCAACTACAAAGATATTCATCACTTCATCTTAATCGTTAATTACAAAGAATCCTTAGAAAAGTTATCGGTTACTATGGATCATCTTGTAAGTCAAAATTACGATAAAAAACATATTCATGTTGTATTGGGAATGGAGCTTCGTGAAGGTGAAGCTGCTGAGATAAGAAGTAAAGCCGTTTATGAAAAGTATGGGCATATCTTTGGAAGTATTTCGACTACATACCACGAGCTTATTGCAGGCGAAACTATTGGGAAAGCAAGTAATGCAACCTTCGCCGCAAAATTTATGTCAGAAAAAGTTAAAGAAATTGGCATCGCGCCAGAACATGCTATTGTAACAGTGTGCGATGCAGACAGCCTTCTTCCCCCTAATTATATTCCCTGCGTCACCTTTAAGTATCTTCAGAATCCTGATAGCAAGTATCACTTCTATGCAGCTCCAGTACTTTTGTACAATAATTTTTGGAAATTACCTTTACCCGTGCGAGTTCAGACAATGCTATCTTCGATTGCACGATTTGCATATGTGTCACAAGAAGATGACCTCATTCAAATATCAACATATTCTACAAACTTATGGCTTTTAGAAAGTATCGGATATTGGGATACTGACATTATTCCAGAAGATTGGCATATTTGGATGCAGGCATTTTTTGCTCTTGGTGAAAAAGTCAAAACTGTGCCTATTTATATTCCCATTATTAGAGATGGCGTACTTTCTAACACTTTATGGAAAACATTCAAGACACGATACGAGCAAGAAAAACGATGGGCGTGGGGCGTTACCGATATTCCTTATGCAATAGTTAGATCACTTCATAGCCCCCATATACCTTTTATGGTGAAATTTAAACGTATTATTCATGTGACTGAGACGCACTTTTTTTGGCCGACCTCCTTCTTCTTGTTAACCATCAGCGCATCAATTCCTCCTTTGGTCAACCCGGTTTTTAGAAGAACTGTGTTTGGATTATTATTACCAAAACTTTCTTCTTTCATTCTTACTTTATGTTCTATAGTCCTGTTTTTATCGATATATTTCGACTTTAAACTTAGAGAAAGAGCAAAAATAAAAACTGAACTTAAGAATGTTCCAATGCTCTTTATTCAGTGGTACTTATTACCAATAATATCACTCATTTTTTCCTCATTACCAGCCCTAGAGGCCCATACAAGAATGTTGCTCGGAAAGAAAATTGAATATAAAGTAACTGAGAAAGTCTAGCTATATTTTGCTTCCTCCAAAGTTCAAGTTTACAGTTGAGTTTGTTACCCCTATACCAACATGCGTCCAGTCGGTGTCTTTTTGATTTGCATCATGCCCAGGGCTTTTAGCAAATACCCATTCAATCACATGAGTACCACTTAATGGGCCGCCATAATATGAATTTTCACCAAGACGGTAAAAGCCCAGTGTATTAAACCCATCTTCTTGTTCGAGAAAGTGATTAAAGCCAGCATGCTTATCAGTCGTTTGAATACTGTTGATATAGTCAGCTCTGCTTTGCGCATATTTTCCAAGGCCATCATCCCACGTTAATGCAGATCTACTATTTGTAGCTCTGTACGCATTAAGTGCTGCAAAAACCTCTTGAGGGCTCCCCATCGAGGCATCACTGCCAACCTTAATCGTATAGGTACCTTCTTCTATTTCTTTAGCAACTCCCCATTCTGTACTGGGTTGAATAACTGATTTTTTCGCAATCCTTTTTATTATAGTAGGTGTTGGAATGCGGGTTGGCATGGGAGTCAAAAACTTGCTTGTTCGCAGAGAAATTATATTCGGTGTATGACTAGTTTTTGAGGCAGTTCTATACTCTTGAATGGAGACGATCATATCATTTTTGAAGTAGATGAGAAGAGCAATAATTCCAAATAAAAGAACAAGGATACTTAACCGTTTCATTTTTGTGATGCAAGAAAAAGCTCATTGACTTTGCTCCAGTTAATCACGTTCCACCAAGAGGTCAGATAGTCTGCTCTTCGGTTTTGATATTTTAGATAATATGCGTGTTCCCATACATCACAACAGAGAAGTGGTTGCTTATATTCCATAATAGGTGAATCTTGATTGGGCGTAGACATGATTTCCAATACTCCCTTATTTGAAACAAGCCATGCCCAGCCACTTCCGAATCTGGTCAACCCTGCTTTGTTAAAAGACTCAGTAAACGATTCAAAGCTTCCGAAGGTGGTAGTTATAGCATCTTTTAAATGACCTTCGGGTTGACCGCCGCCAGTAGGTGACATTAGTTGCCAATATAATGTGTGATTATAATGGCCGCCCCCATTATTACGAACAGTGGTACGAATTTCTTCTGGAAGTGTGTCTAGATTTTGTAACAGCTCTTCTAATGAAAGATCCATTGACTCGCTGTGGCCCTCAAGTGCAGTATTTAGGTTATTAATATATGCTGCATGGTGTTTATCGTGATGTAGGTGCATGGTTGCTTCATCGATATGTGGCTCGAGTGCATTGTAGGCGTATGGAAGTTCGGGTAAGCTGAACATACTATATTGTACTTGAGTGGGTAATACGATGTCAAATATCATGCTTTGATATAATGGGTCTATGTATAAAAGCATTACATCATCACTACCACTCCTATATTTTGCCGCATGTGTATTGATGCTAATTGCCTTTGCTCTGTCTTATTTACGTCTACCACCTCAAATTCCGCTATTTTATTCATTACCAAATAGCACTGATCAGATTGTCGATATGTGGATGATTCTAGTAATCCCACTGATGACATTATTAACAATAATTCTGAATATGATCGTTGCAAAGAAGCTGCTTGATAAAAATGTTTTCTTTGAAGATATTGCTCGAGCAGCAAATGTCACCGTCATTGTTGTTACTACATATATTTTTATTAAAATTTTGTTGCTTGTAGCTTGGTAATGGAAATTGGTGACATTCTGATTCCAATAATATTTTCTGCAGTTATTTCGTATGTAGCTTCCCCGGCTGTGATGAAGTTTGCACATAGATTTAAACTGGTCGACGATATACGAAAACGGTTTCATCCAGCAAACTTGCATAGTGGCGTTATTCCTCGAGCTGGAGGAGTAGGAATATTTTTAGCAATACTCATTGCTTCATTAATTCTTATTCCTCTCAATAAAATAATGATAGGTGTACTTCTTGGTGGCTTCTTGATAGTTCTTATGGGAATATTAGATGATTATTACGATCTATCTGCCCGATTGCGATTTATTTTAAGCATTATTATAGTATTGGTAGTCATATTGTTTGGGCTTGGAATCCCATATGTTACCAATCCTTTTGGTGGTGTTATTAATTTACAGCAATTTAGTATTACCTTCCATTTCTTCGGAACGCATCATTTTTTGATTTTGGCAA
>Ga0138256_10002776_pt1 | contig 18689 bp, 13 predicted proteins | sample KNB2016incub_MG_FD_105486 | JGI IMG/M metagenome (GOLD analysis project Ga0138256, IMG submission 105486) | Active sludge microbial communities from wastewater in Klosterneuburg, Austria - KNB2014incub_MG | ecosystem: Engineered > WWTP > Activated sludge > Unclassified | place: Austria... | reverse complement strand
TCAGTATTTGAGAATCGATGTAAATCAATATGCTCAGTAGTAGCTAAATGAGTAAGCATGCGGTAGAGCTTCTTAATTCGTGAAGATCGTCGATTAACCCGATCACCCGTATCTTCAATCACAATTACTACCGGACAGTAGCGGTCAATCAATTCCTTGATGGCCGCAAGCGTTTTATCATTGCGGTGCTTTTCTCTAATTTCCTTCACACCCCAATCAAATGGGCTTTCTGGGCCTTCATACAGCACAAAGGCAAAACCACGACTAAAAGGATAGATGGCGAGAACCAAGTTCTCTTGACAAACCACACTCATACTTCCTTTTGTGAACGCGACGTGGATAAAGCTCGTTTTAGCGCGAAATTGAACAATTCACGCTTGCGAATTCCCGCAAGGCTGGTAGTGTTGCTGAGCGCCTGGTCCATTCGATACATATTCCGCATGACCTCTTCCTCGACCAAGGCGTGGACATCTGGAAACATGATCGAGGGGGGAACCCCGAAAATGACCTGGCAAGCAAGCGCGATCTCAATCTTGGGGGCGCGTTTGCCGTTTTCATAGCGACTAATCTGCACACTACTTGCAGTACCGACTAACTTAGCAAGCTCTTTTTGGGTAAGGCCCCAATTCCGCCTGTGCGTGCGCAGGTAACACAGGACGGCAGTGTTTTTCTTTTTCTCCATTGAAGATTGAGCTTCTGTGGTTATTAAGCAGAAGCTTAATCATTGTCGCGCTATATTTGTTTCTTCAATAGAGGTTAAAATTTTCTCTGGTGGATAATTGGGTAGACTTGGGGACGTGGGGACGAAGAAAAGGAATATGAACTAGTCCAATATCATGAGTTATAAAGATATTATAAATAACGGATATCAGTAGTCTGATATCCGTTATTTACGTCCCCACGTCCCCAAGTCTACCCAAACGTCGGCTTTTCTTCGTCTTCATGATCAACAACACCATATCTGGTACAAAGTTCTGTAACTTTTGATTTTTCAGTGATAGGCAATACATAAACCCCGTGGCTCTTGTATGTGAGAAGGCGCAGTCGCTTTCGCAGAATGCCACCAATCACGCGCGCTGTAATGGGTCGATCAAATTCCTTTGAGTATTGACTTATAAAAGCAGAGGTAATTTCTGAAATCGAAATAGCACCATCCACTCCCAAACTATACATAGACTGAAGTACTTCGAGTACACCCGCCTCCATCGACGATGCCCGCTCGGCATACAACTTTTGATCAAACGAACGCACCGCTCCACGAATGTCATTCCTCAGGCTTTCATCCTTGATGATAGAAAGAAGTGGCATAAGTATCTGATTGAGTCGAGGCGACAGAGACGGATCAACCAGTGACGCGTCAATTTTAATACTATGAAGCATTTTAAAACGATACATGAGCAATTGATTTCGTAACAACTTAGCTTCGTCTTTTTGTATATCGGGCAAATTTATAGGAATATCCCTCCGCAGACTGTGTTGACCCATTTCCTCAGTAAGGAATCTACTTTCCAAGGCTGAATCTTCAAATGCTTTACGCATTGCCACAACTTTTGGCCCGTATACATTGAATGCCTGCGGATTAAACTCTCGCTGAGCTGTCATTGCAGTACGCAGGACGGAAAACCCTCTGACGTTGCCATTATTGAAGATCTTTACCAGCTCACTTTTTTCGTCGCTGAAGCGAAAGTCTGCTTCGTCGAAGATGAGCGTCCCCCTGAACGTATCGAGTGTATGAAAGATTGGAGAAACGGTAGAGGCTCCACTGGCAAAGAATGCTTTGTTGCAAAGTGAGCCAATCACGAAAAGAGCGCGTGTTTTTCCAGATCCAAAGTCACCACGCAATCGAAGATAGGGAAGTTCATTAAAGGCATCGTATACCCAGGTAAGAAGGACGTAGTAGCTCGCGATCTTGCGAAAATGGTCGGAGATATCCACATATCGATAAATGTATGATTGGATGTCATTTATAAGTTGTTCGATCGATTCATAATTTTCAGGATTCTCTGCAAAAATTAAAGCATTGTGCTTTATGAGATTGTTGGTGGCAGGAATTGGCTGAACCTCTTCTCCAGATAGTCCAGTATAGGAAGTATCAATTGAAATGGTTCCATCTTTGTATACAGCAAGATAAGTTTTATGTGTGGCTTGAATCAGGATCGTTTCAACAATGGTTCCGTCAACGAGATACTCAGACACTATTTTGCGAACATTGGCCTTGGTATTAAGTGATTTAGAAGTCATCGAAATAGCATATCGAACACCTGCAGCCTAAGGGAGGGAGGAGTATTTTCAGTCAGCGCATGTTTCATTCCCTAGCATTAAACATTGATATCAAACAAAATTACGAGAATGAATGAGCAATCATCAATTCCAGAAATTGCAGATATTGTGAGGCACTGGATGCCTGACGCTAGTGAAGATGAACTTAGGGAGGCAACGATTAACTTACGCGAGTATTTATCGGTAATTTATCGTATATTTTTGCGACTTGAAGCTGAGAATAAACTTGATGAGATTTGTGTTATTTCGGATATGGATGGTAGAGTGAATAAGTCTAACAATAAATAAGTATGAGAAATGTATATGCATATATTCGTGTATCCACACTAAAGCAAGGCGAGCATGGCTCTTCACTGACGGAGCAACGCTTTGCTATAGAGGGTTACGCGAAGCGTCATAATCTCACCGTCACTGAATGGTTTGAAGAAAAGGAAACTGCTGCGAAGCGTGGTCGAACCATATTTACCCACATGCTCGCATTACTCATCAAGGGACGAGCGCACGGAGTCATTATTCATAAGATTGATCGTGGCGCGAGAAATCTCAAAGACTGGGCAGATCTCGGTGGACTTATCGACAAAGGCATAGAAGTACATTTCGCACATGAGAGTCTGGATATGCAATCTCGTGGTGGTCGTTTAGCTGCTGACATTCAAGCAGTTGTTGCTGCCGATTTCATTCGAAATCTTCGTGATGAGGTAAAAAAAGGGTTCCAAGGAAGACTAAGACAGGGTTTGTACCCATTGCCCGCACCTTTAGGCTATAAGGATCAGGGAAGAGGATTACCAAAGATTCCCGATCCTTTTATGGCGCCTCTGGTACAACAGGCCTTTCGTCTATACTCCTCTGGTCAATACAACTTATATACACTTGGCAAGGAAATGCATCAGGCCGGTTTGAGAAACCGTCGTGGCGGAGTTGTGTCTCGGAATGGATTTTCGACCATACTTAATAATGAATTCTATATTGGAATTATTCATATAGTGAGCACAGGTGAGCGACATCAAGGAATTCATGAACCTTTAATTAAGAAAAACCAATTCGACCGGGTTCAAGATGTTTTATATGGAAGAACTAAGAACACTGGATTAAAACATGAGTTTCGATATCGAAAGTCACTGCGCTGTATTCATTGCAAATATAATTTAATCCCCGAACGTCAAAAGGGAAATGTCTATTACCGTTGCCAGACACGTGACTGTCCCAAGGCCTGTGTACGAGAAGATTCAATAGACGAACAAATGAAAAAGGTTTTGGATTCTTTGTGGATGCCTAGTGAAGAAATAGTCATACTTGAAAGTGAACTATCCTATCTTCAAGCGGAACGTTTCCGAAACCACAAAGATAGACTATATGCGATGGAGCTCAATGTCTCCAATATTGATGCACGAATCAGCAGACTCACCGATGCGTATATTGACCGTATGATTGAAAAAGATACTTTTGAGGAAAGAAATCAAAAACTGCTTCATGAGAGAGCACATGCACGAGATTCATTAAATGCTTTACGTAATGAATTCGAAGAAAAAGATGGCCGAACACAAAAATTCCTCGAACTAATAAAAGCCATATCTTTCAACAGGAATTTAGCAAATGAGTATGAGAATCATGATTTACTAAAATCAGTCACCTCGAACTTTCAGATTAATGGAAAACAGCTTGTAGTAACACTGAAAAATCCGTTTGAAGCTATCGCAAATAACGATAAATTGCGTTATGGTGAACCGTATCGAGCCACATCTCGAACTTTTAATACAAAACCAAGTAAAACTTCAAAAAAGTTGTTCAAGTTAATACATGACAGGGAACAGACTGATGATTTTTCAGGCAAGCAAGCTGCTTAGTATTTTCTTATAAATCCTTGTCTATGTTCTCAAATAAGAATTTTAATGCAAAGGAAGGGAAAGTTGCCAAACTGCACTGAAAATAAAAAGCTAGTACAAGTAAACACTAAATCTCTACTGCATTGTGTATATCTATAAACTTCATATCACCACGCTTCATTAGCTTCTCCTGTTCATTAATACTCTCTACCGTAGGCAGGTTTTCAATAGAAACCCTTGTACCTAAATTGAGTACCGTACCATTAAGGAAGTCATTTAAACGCGCCATAATTTCTCCTCTTACAATTGCTTGGGCTCTCGAGGCTCGTAAGTATCGTAAAAACCAATAATACTCTGTAATGTAATTTACAGACGTCTGGCTTTGGTTCCAACCAAAGCGCGCTGTTACCCTAGCGTTTTCCAAATATTTCCCCTTATCATATTCCTCGAAATTAAAACTGATATTTTTATTTTGCTTAATTGCTTCCATATAAAACTCTGGAATAACTTCCTTGCTCAGCTGCCAAAGTCGCTTTAGTGTTTTTTGGAGCTTTCGTCTGCCGCCAAGTTTTTTAGGAAAATCTATTCGGAGTATCTTATCTGCAGGTATTTTAATTATTTGCACGCGCACATGGCTCTTTGCGGCTATCCACCAAGGAATTACTTGGTAGTAACTTCTGAAAAACCGAAAAATGTATTTTTCGTCGAGGTGTACAAGGTGAAAGCTCGTAATATTTCCGTCTGTATCTTTCTCATATACGAGCTCAAATAAAACTACTCCGTACATAAAAAGCGAGTGAGAAGTTTTACTTACAAAATCATAGAGAGCATCCGCTAAAGATGTCCTGTATGAACGACTAGAAAGACCGCTTGCAATCAATGCTTCTTTTTGTGGAGAGACAGGTTCAACTTTTGCTGGATATTTTTCTCTTTGTCCGCTCATGTGTGCAAACGGCATGATTCTGGTGTACATATGTTGAACAAAATTATTGCCAATTCCATTGTAGTGATACAGCTTGCCACTACTGTAGACAGCTCTAACAGAAAGTTGATTGTCGTTTTGTCCGCGCCGTGAATAATAAGGCATTTCCCAATGTTTCAAAAAGAAAGGATCTTTGAAAAAATCTTGGGTAAGCTTTTTGATTTTTTGGAAATAATTATTCATTTTTGTTTTCATTACTTTCTGACTCTTGTTGTTCTCGCTCAATTCGTTTCTTGAGCTCGTTTCTGTCTGGGAAATCTATCCCAGTTGCGTCTATATGGCTCGAGAGATATGTGGCAAAAAATACTTCGCTAATCGAGTACATCATTGCTCCTCCTGCTCCGACCATTATTCTTATCAACGGGCTTTGGTGGTCTGGGCGAGTATTTCGGCTTACGTAGTCGTAGCTTCCACTATTCGGGAAAACAGGAAAACCGCGCTCTCTTAATTTTTGTTCAAAAATCATTTTCCATTTCATTCTCAATTGATCCTGTGGCATTACCATAAACAAAGTGTTGCGGTACTTAACCATTGCAACAATGAATTGGATAACGCGAGGTGCGTCAATATTAGCTAAATAAGCGTCCCAAAGGCGCTCGACGACATTCCATAGTTCTGGGTTTCCATATAATTCGGAATACATTCGGGTAAAGCCGCTAATCTCCAAGAGGTTGATAAGTGGCTCCGTTGAGTAAACTATCTTACTATCCTCCTGTGCCCAATTCTGAACCGTTGCGCGCACCTTTTCGTGAGCGGCCAAGGAAGCGTCTAACACAACCGGTAAGGTTTTTTGTAGGCGTTCCGGGTCATTATCCTCACAGGCCTCATAACATGCCTCCAAACCCAAAGTGAGAGCTTGTCCGAAGTAATCGGGCAAGTCGTCCCCAGTGGCCAAATCCTTGAGTTTTGGGAGCAGCTGCACGAGCTTGTCCACGACTCCTTTTTCACGATCCGAAGTAATTTTAACCTCGGCGTCGAAATCAAAAGCTGGCCATGAGAGGTCTAGAACTTTATGGTGGGGTGCGCATTCCTCTACATGTTTCTCGATCAGGTGTACCAACCTTTGGTATTTATTCGTAAATTCGAGCCAACGCTGAAGCAATTGGACTGCTAATGATAACTGTTTGGTAGTAATCAATTTTTCAAACTTTGGCTGAAAATAGTACTCATGTAGAGACTTAATAAAGTTAAAGTATTTTTGCAAAGCAAAGAGATAGCTTCTCACTGATAGGGTTTGCATATACCATGCTGGCGAGTGGATTTTACCCTCAATAACAAGCTCGTTTTTTAATTCGCGTGCTGTTGCTTCAAGGTTTGGAATCATTGCATATGGCAAGTCTGCTACGTAAATACCACTTTCGGAAACCCATTTAATTTTTGATATTTTTTCTAATAACCCCTGCACGGTTTGACCGTCGAGATATTTACTCAATCCAAGCGCGGCCGCAATGACAAGCCGTCCTTGGGTATCCACAAACGCTAACTGTTCTTTATGTGATTGATTTTCCTCGCCATCTATCTGTATTGCATATACCGCATCAGTAATGGATTCCATTTTATCCAAGAGTAATTTAAGAGCTGCTTCATCAAAATCCTTTGCGTATACTTCAGCTACTTCTACAAATGTCTCTAATCCTTGGTATGCCGAGCCGATTTTCCCATCTTTAACAAAAAGCTTTAAGTTCTTGAGTGCAATATCCAATGTCTGTTCCTCGAACCATGTAAAATCTTTTATTGTCTTCGGTGAAAGTGTTGTCCCTGTATGAAGAGCAAGGGTTATCTTTGTAGAATCAGCCAAAGTCCAGCTCTCAAACTGGTTTCTTGTTTTATACCAAAAGCTGTCAGTTGGTACTTTACGTTTTATATTTGTATAAACATACAAGAGATCACTCAGATGGTGGAGGGAGATAATAAGCTGTTCGTCCGAAAGTTTAAGCTCCCGAACACCGAAGTCATTCAGATCTTCTATAAGTTCCAGACTATCTACAGTTAGGCGGCGGTAATGGTTTTGTATTGCTGGTTTGTTCCACTTGAACCCAGGTGGCGTAATGCCTATCAAATTGTCATAGATGTTTTTAATGACGTGCGGCATAGAGCTTGTTGGTTCAAGTGAATAAAAAACATTAGAACCAACCCACCAAAAGCGGATAATAATATACGCAGCAAGTATTGAAAGGAAAGCTAGACCGACCGGGTGAATTGGATGACCGAACGATTTTGCAGTCAAATAGAAAATACTCACTATGCCCGTAATAGCAACTGTTTGTACAAATTGATTGCCTATGGGAGTAGAGAGGAAATAACGCCTGATACTTTGAGTGGCACGCAATAGAAAGTTACTCGCAATACCAGATATCGCTGTAAAGTAAAGACCTAGAAATACACCAGACACACTTGCTATAGCAGTAAGAAGTGCATCAGTTGCTTCGGTCCCGTATATTTCAGTATCTACTGGCCATGCCCAGTTGTAGGTTTCGAAGAGAGCCACAATAAAGACTGCATAGGCAAGTGTCTTGATGAATGGCCAGAGTGTTGTCCTAAGCAAGCTAGCAGAACTTTTTGCGTTATTGTAATTGTGGTTGACTCGAAATATTTGCGCCCAGAAAGTAAAGACAGGCTTTTCTTGTACCCATTGACGTATCAACCAAAATAATTTCTTTCTATAGAGATTGTTTTTAATCTTTAAAAGATTCATATGCTTCTTTAACATTAACGAAACAAGTTCTGCTGAAACAAGGCTTTTCTGTGCATTTTTATTTTTTTATTTAATCGTATTCTTAATTGAAGTAATGTATATCATACAAGGATTTAGAGAAATACTAGCATTTACTCTTTTAAATCTATGACATGCAACCACTTAACGACTAATTGAAAAGAGAATTGTGTGACAAGTATTAATACTTTCTATCCATGTTCTCAAATATTAGATATGTGATCGGATGGTAATTCATCCTTCCTCAAAATACCTCCACCCCTGCTAGCATAGAAATACCCCTAAAGGGGCCAATCCATACAATACTATGTCACACTCATACATCGCGTATGTTCGTGTTTCCACCACCAAGCAATTCATTCAAGGTGTATCAATCGCCGAACAACGCCGTGCTATCACTAAATACGCTGTAGATCATCATCTTGATATTGTGCACTGGTACGAAGAAGTAGAAAGTGCCAGCAAAGGTCACCGGAAAATCTTCCGGGAAGTGATGAAATTATTAAAACAAAAGCATTATGGCCTCATCATGCATAAGATTGATCGAGGAGCCAGAAATCTTCGAGATTGGGCCGATATTGGTGATTTAATTGATGCTGGAATTGATGTGCGTTTTGCGCATGACAATCTTGATCTTGATACCCGTGGTGGCCGTCTCACGGCTGATATTCAAGCGGTTATTGCTGCCGACTATATCCGGAATCTAAGAGAAGAAGTCCGGAAGGGAATTCAGGGGCGGTTACATCAAAAGATGGAGCGGATCATTTAGCAACAACATCGCATATCGTTGATAAAACCTCAACCCCCAATGAATTAGCGTGTATCAAACTCTTCTACCAAAAGAAATTAATTTTAGTAAAAAATAAATATTGCATCTTTTTTATTGCTTGAATATAATTAACATATCAAATCATTAAGAAATAAGCGTCTAATATCTGCTTCGTTTAGATGGTTTTATCTTAACCCAGTGTAACTACTCAGTATCAGCCTTGCCTTCTATGGCAATGTCATCTAGTTTCTCAGCATATCTACATTTTTTATATCTTTCTTACACGTAGCGTAAATGCCAACGGCTTTGAGTATTTATTCTTCAAATACCAGGTTATCTTAATTAAATCATCTTTACTACACACCAAGTAGTTAATTTAAAAAGAAAAGACCATCCCAATATGCATTTAGATGGTCTTGATTGGTGAGCCAGTTACAGCTGGACTCGTTTGTTCTAACCCGCAAAACAAAAAGGAGAAAACCAAAACAAAGTTGGAAACCCCGTTTAAAGTGACTCACATTTCGTTAGTTGAACCTACCTAATATAGCAACTTCATTAGAAAAGTCAATACACTAACCTAACGTACTGTTAATTAGTCATTCAGGGGCCCGAACCCACATATCCGACTTCACCATTGTTACTTGACATGCCTTGTCTCTTTCTTCAGCAGTAACTTACAAGGCTTCATACAACATAAGTTCGATACATGCTTTATTTAAAAAGCAATATCCGAACAAATAAGCAGGAGACGGAAATGATACGAATTTTGTGTTCACCTAATTCGCAATCACTAATTAAACTTTATCAGGAGGTTATCGTGTATAAAAGTATTCATACATTTTTCTATGCAGTATTCTTTTTAGTATTTTCATCTCCAATATTAGCGGCACCGACATACGATGTCTTTAGTGAAGGTTTTGGTACTGATTGGAGCTCCCAACCTTGGGGTGCAACAGTAACAGTTGTTAAGCCAACTTCACTTGCAACTGTGTTTAAGGGTACTAAAAGCGCTAAGGTGGAATTCACTAGTTCTATGGGTGTGTTCAAGGCTGTGGCTAAGGGCGGTTTTAATACTCTTGGTTACAAACATTTAGTCTTTGCTGTCTATAACCAAAGTAATGCTAATGATTTGTGGTTAGTAGCTCAAAACAACAACGGAGTATTGGGTAAGTATCTTAAGGTGGCAGATTATGCTGATAAGTGGAATCTGCCACAAGGTAAATGGTCATGGGTTCGTATTCCCATCATTGATCTTGGTCTTAGTTATGATCCTACAATTTCATTTTTTTCGGTAGCTAGTGGAAAAGCAGGTTCTGTAGCTTACTTTGATGATGTGAGCTTTGCAGCTAGTTCTGTTTTGTATGAAGGGATGAAAGACTCTTCCTACGCTCCAGGAATACAACTTTGGAGCTGGAATGGAATCATTACTGAATACAGCAGTTCGGTAGTAATGACTACCACATCTAGCTGGGGAGGAATGCAGTTTCAACACAGAGTTGCCAACCTCAATACTAACGATTATGGAGCTGTGGCAATACGTATAAAAACTGCCGATCTAAATAAACCAAACCAATTTGGAGTAAATCTGGCTGATAGAAACGGAAGCGCGATTGGAAAAGCTCTTATCCTAGACAAGAGTAGGCTTCCTAGTTTGGTTGATACTACTAAAAACGACTGGTTCCATTTCACTATAAAGATGTCAGAGTTTGGTGTTTCTTCGTCTACTCCTATTGGTGGTCTCATAATATGGGCTGCTGAGCCAACTAAATTCCAAATTGATGATGTGCGATTTGTGCAGAAATTGAGTTGGGTTATGGATGTTGCAAGGAGTATTAATGATTTGTATGGTTCGCATTGGCAATCCGAGTTTTGTGATTCACCCAACTATTATCGTAAGCTTCACAACGGAATTGATTATGCTGCAGCTGGCGGACAAAAAGTGTACTCAACTTCAAGAGGAGTAGTGAAGCAAGTGCATAATCAATCCGGTGGATGGGGTTATGTTGTGGTGATTCAGCACGAAAGCGGTTTTACTACTAGTTATTTGCATTTAGATACACCAAGTGTAACGCCAGATAGTGAAGTGCAGAAAGGTGCTTTGTTGGGTAAAACGGCCACAATAGCAAAACCTCATTTGCACTTCGGATTACGTGTTGCTGATTATGATGGAATTAATTCACAAGCTGGGATGATGCCAGAAAAACCATGCACCATTAACGGCATTAACTACCCAGCTTTTCCTGCTAACTTCCTAGATTCTAAACAAATAGATTGGAATCCTAAGTAACACTGTTCTTTTGATCCTTGTGTAAAAACGGCGGAGTATAAAATCCGCCGTTTTTACAAACTCCATTATTTTTTAGGGAGCATAACGACTGTAATCATTGCTATCAAACAGAAGCTCGTTTTCATACACCACTCCTCCTGCACCTAAGACCACTCCATTTAATGGATCTTTGGGTAATTCTGTTAAACCAACACCAAGTGAAATATCAAAAATGTACTGAACAACACCATTTGGATTAAGATTTGGTGCGATCTTTATATTTTTTTGTGTGCCGTCAACTAAGTTAACATCAACCGGCAATGCGTTACCGTATCCAATAACATCTCTGGCAAGAAAAATTCTAATTTCTTCTCCTGAATTAATTTTTCCACCTGTTATCATGGCGCTAGTTGTCCATCTTTCACAGTACCAACCCATCTTTTCTTTATCTTTATTTAAAATTTCTGCAAACCTTTGAATAATGTCAACATTATTTTTAATAATTTGCTTAGTCCTATATGTTTCTCCACACAAGGCTATGTCCTTTAAGTCATTAATAATCTGAATTTCTTTGGGATCAAGATATGTACCTTCTGATAAATATAATTTTGAATCAAATTCAACCATGCCTGAATTTTCTATTTCAGACAAATTGATAATAGGCGTTAGTGGTCGATTATTAGCTTCATCAATACTGGTTTTCACAACACTATTCAAGTCAATATCTTGAATATGATCATTCTCTTGTTTTTCTTGATAAAGATATATTAAGAGACTAATCACGCATAAAAATACTAAAAGTAATATCAAAATGTAACTAACACACTTTTTTATTATAAATCATACTACACCAAACAAAATTACATGCAATATCGGTTAAACATTCAGTAAATAATTTCCCATGTCACTTTATTCCATTACCCTTTCATTTTTTCAATAACATTATCCTTAGCAATACCAAAAAAGAAGCGATCTACCAGTCGGGGTTTACGAATTACAATCGTTCTTCCACATTTCCAACTTGATCACGCACAAGGATCGACACCTAAATTCCGAGCAGTCACCTGCTGACTCCATCCATATTTTCGCCACTTTGCAGATAATAGCTCTCCAATCAAATTAGGATTGAGGTATAAGAAGCTTGATCAAAGGAATCCACCATATATATAATTTGTCAGACTTTAAATAACCTATATCGCCTAAAGTAAGTATTTCATTTACTTCTTTAAGTTGAAAAATAAGTTTCTTTTATCTTGTGTCAGTCGCAATAAGAACATTTTACTGTTCTAATAACTTTATCAAGTTCGATTCTCCGTGCCGGGTATAATCAAAATATATTCATCTTGGTAAATTTTCCTAGAAACAAAGCTGCTGAATTAGCAAAGAGAATTTACTAGTCTAGGAGTCTGTCGGATCTGGCGATCGAAACAATGTCTATCCGACAGACTCCTAGAGCTATAACAATATCTAAAAAGTCTTCTGCTACGTTAATTGAACCCGCTGAAGTATTAAGGATTTATTTATGAGAATAATATATATAAAAGCCGTAAATATAAAATCTATTCCAGAAAATAGTGACGTACTAAATTTCTGCGAAAATAGTGTTATTGAAGGAGAAACAGTATCTCCAGCATCAACAATAATTTTGGGTGGTAATGGTGTTTCCAAGTCAACTTTTATTGAAGGGATTGCTTTACTTTCACATGTAAGTGTTATGGAAGTGTGCGAACAGGATCCTAGGAACGTAGAAAATCCAAGCTATATTGAGATCAAAATTTGCTTATCTCATGATCCAATTCATACCAAAAGAAAAGATAGAGATGGTGCTAAGGATTTTGTTGTTTTTGTATTTTCTGCAAAAGAAGATACTAGTAGTAAAGAATTTTCACATGAGAAGACTGCTCTACTGTCATCGCATATTGTTGATCAAAAAATGATTGGAAAATATTGGTGTGTTTATTATCCCATGGATAACGGTGAAAATTATCCATGCCTGATTGAAAATTATAAAAAAACATTGACATACAATAGACCACCAAAACCCATACCAACTGACCTTGAAGATATTGAAGTTATCAAGGCGTTAGGTAACGACAACAGAAACACTGATCGGGCAAAGAAATTGCTTGAGTTAGATAAGACTAAAGGCTCATATGAAGAGTTAAAAGTCAACGGTGCAGTTGTGTTTATCAACACAGATTTAAACGATTTTGGAGTGGCGCTGAATATATTTGAATCACCAAAAAATATAAGAACCGATTTACCATTAGTAATTTATCATCGGTTACCTTGCACAAAGGAAGACGGCTCTCTCAGGAACTTAAAAAAATTGAATCAACACTGGGAAAAAATCTTCAAGTATAGTGAAAGTAACATCGACAAGGGTAAGGGTAAGGGTAAAAGAATTAAACAAGTAATATGTAAAGAAGGTGATGATGGAAAAGTTTATGCATCATTTGTGATGGAGAATAATTATGGGAAAGACATAAATATAGAAACGCTTTCATCGGGCGAAAATGAGGTTTTTTTCGTGTTAAGCACTATAGTTAGTCTAAAATTATATAATTCAGTTTTACTATTAGATGAACCGGAATTACACTTAGGTTTAAAACAATTGCATTTATACTATGATGCTATTTTCAGCTTAGCTGAAGAATATGATTTACAGCTCATAATTGTTACTCAGATGCCATTTATTCTTGGATATCTTATGAATGGCAATATTAATGTTTCTAGCGGTGAAACTCCTTCAGAGTGTATTAAAAACACTGAAATGCGTTTACTGAAACCAGAGGGTGAAGAAAATAAACCAGCCACCAGGCTATCAATAAAAGAAAGTAAACAAGAGATTGAAGAATATATATTTAATAGTGAAATTTTTAAATATATTTTAAAATCATGTATTGAAATGGATAAAAGTAGCAATTAAACCTAGATATCTAACTTTTCTTAATTAAAAAACAGAGAAATAAGAAAAATTATAAAAATAAATTTATTTTAAATCAGCCATAGCTTCAACTTTTATCCTCTGCCACTGCCAAACAAATAGTATAAGAAACAACTGAGCCGCTATCAAAATACTAATATACAAATTACCTCCACCACCTAAGGTTAGACCGCTCCATAAAGCCAATACGCCAAATCCACCAATGACAGACGCTTCTAGGTATTTACCTGATATATTAAAAATCAAAAGCTCATGTTTGTGTCTTAGTTTTCCTTGCCAACGCCACTCTACTAGGCGATTCAAATAATGGGTTGCTAATAAAGCAAGTTGTGCAACTATCGCCACGACAGCACCAGCCACAAAGAAAGAAACTAACACCTCAAAGGGAGTCCAATTTGCAACTTGTGCTTGCGCTGCTTTAGCCGGGCCACTTAAAAGTGCATCCCATGATACCGCCAAGATACTAGCCCAGAATACAGGTAAATTTAGATTGAGTTTTTCAAATTTTTCTTCTAGCCAGCCCGAAATTGAAAAACGCGCTTCATGCCCACTCCATTCAGAAAAAACATCATATAAAAAAAGGGCAACGAGCACTGCTCCGGACACACCTAATATAAAAGTCAGCAAGCTAAATGTTCCTGATAATGCCCAAAAAACATAGTATCCAAAGGCAGGGAATATGATATGAGTCATAGTAATAGGTAAAGTCCAGTTCTTCCAATTCATTGATTTATCCCTGAACTTAGATAAAGTGGCTAAAGCAACATCAAGAGCAATACCAACACCCATTAAGATAGATGGTGCCCAGAAATAAGCATAGTTTGCATCCATTGTATTCATGTGCAGAACTCCAATATTTTTTAATTTCCAAAAATTTAAAGCCCGACTTATGTGTCGGGCTAAAGGATTTACTTAAACCTTACAAAAAAAGTGATAAATTCTTTCGCTGTAAAAAACTTCAAATGCACAAATGTTATCGAATCTCAGTTTACTGTCCGCATTACATCTCTCTATGGCTTTGTCTGCTTGCAAAACCCAAAGCCCTTCAATTTCATCTTGTTTAGCTGCAGTAATCGCCGCCTCAGTTGATATAAATGGGATAAAGGTGTGCTTCAAGCCAAATGTACTTAGTATGTGGCGCAAAGCTTTCAAACCGAAAGAATCACCATTCCGAATTCCAACTTTTGCAACTTGAATTTCATGCGGTAGTTTTAATAAGATAGGTGGCCGAAGCCTATAACACCCAGTTTTGCTTTTGGCAGTCATTTCTATTTTTCTCCAAAATAGTCGACTCCACAGAAAAACTATCTACTTGACAGTAAGTTGCAGAAAAGTATACTATCAAAAGTTCGTCTTGTTTTAGGAGTCGTGCTTGCGTTGAAGGTATATGTTTGTCGACACTGACTTCATTCACAAGCTGGTTAGCAACGAGACGGCAATGCCGCCTTTCCCTTTGGGTTTGGCGGCATATTTTTTTGCCAAACCCAAATCAGCAGATAATAAGTACAGATACGCTTTTGTTGCCACCGACTAAGGTGTGACCTGAGAAAAGTAGAAATACGCGGTCAGGAATGACTTGAAAGTATGAGTACAGCCGTACTCAAAACCTGCTGACACGATCAACTTTACCGAATGAAAGTAATGTTGCTCGTAAAACTGAATTAATGTCAACATTCTACGTAACAATGAATTTATTTTCAATGCCTGAACAACTACTTTATTTGCGACAATGTGTATTAATGTGAAATTAAGCCATTATTTTATTCAAATATTTATAAATTCTGGTCACAGAATGTAAAAGAATCCTAAAGTATCTCTTCAGATTTGGTAAATTTCCACACCATGCCCTTTCTCCAATTATGGTGAATTATTTATATCGGGTTGTTCTTTTAATTCTAAAAAGGAGTCCGATATGTCAATTCATGCACGCTCAAACGCTGAGCTACTCGCTATGCTGGTGGGGAAAAGAAAAGCCGATAAGCTATATCGCAACACACTGACTTCACTATTCTTTGCCAAAGAAGGAAGCAGTCACTATATAAAAGAACTGGTTGCTGCCAAAGAATTGGTAAAACGCTCGCTAAATGAAGAGATACAGCAATTGGATGCACTCAATTCACCGGCAAAAGTAGCTGAATACTTGAAGTTAATGCTGAGGGGATATGAACATGAAGTTTTTGTCACGTTATTCCTCGACACGCAAAATCGCCTCATTGCTACCGAAGAATTATTCCGTGGTACTCTGACCAATACCGCAGTCTATCCACGAGAAGTCGTAAAGCGAGCTCTTTTTCTCAATGCCGGTAATGTCATTTTTGCGCACAATCACCCTTCGGGGTTAGCAACGCCAAGCCATGCCGATAAAGTGCTAACAGAGACTCTAAAACAAGCATTAGCACTGGTAGACGTGAAAGTACTCGATCATTTAGTAATCGGAGATGCAGTAGCGGTTAGTTTCGCCGAAAGCGGATGGCTATAAATTTAAACCCTGCCATAAACAGCAGGGTTTTTCGTATTATCAATAATTCTGTGCTAGTTGACAATTACAGCTGAGAATTGCCTAGGTTCTGATTATTTCCCACTACTAGCGTTAAACTTCATTTTAACATCCAACTTAGGATATAACCATCTGAAAAGATAATGTTTATCCACATACGCCTCTTTATACTCCGCATATAATTGCTAATCTAAAATTAAATACTTAATAAATTTAATTTTACCGTTATGCGTTATATTGCTAGTTTTGTCTTTGTGATTGGTCTGTTTATCTCTCTACCACAAGTAACCCAAGCCTCCTTCACCACCAATGACTTCATCACCACTTGGGACACTGAAAATACCGGTACTTCTGCTTCTAATCAAATCACCATTCCCGGCACCGGAGCTGGCTACAGCTACTCAATATATTGGGAATCACTTTCTAGTACTACAGCCACCGGTACTATCGCCACATCGACTTCCGCCTCCCAAACCATTACTTTCCCTGAACCCGGAGAATACAAAGTAGCTATTAAAGGTACATACCCTCGCATCTCATTTAACAATAGTGGAGACAAACTCAAGATTCTTACAGTGGAACAATGGGGGAATATTGCGTGGACGAGTATGGATAGTGCCTTCTACGGCTGTGCCAACTTGACAGTACCGGCGACGGATGCGCCGGATTTGAGTGGGGTGACTCAAATGTTTCTTATGTTCGCATACGCAACACCATTTAATGAATCAATTAATCATTGGGATGTTTCTAATATAACTGGTATGGATGGTTTGTTTTTAGGAACTAATTTCAATCAACCACTTGATCAATGGAATACCTCCAATGTGACCAGTATGCTAAATGTATTTAACAGCACAAGTAATTTCAATCAGCCTTTAAATAATTGGGATGTGTCAAAGGTGACAAGTTTCCGAGCCATGTTTTCAAATGCTTTAAATTTCAATCAACCACTTGATCAATGGAATACTGCCAGTGGAACTGATATGACAAATATGTTTTGGAATTCACCATTCAATCAAGATATTAGTATGTGGAATGTATCCAATGTGCAACAGATGCAACAGATGTTTCGAGGAAATACTATATTTAACCAGCCTTTGAATAGCTGGGATGTGTCAAACGTAACACTTATGAGAAGTATGTTTAGTGAAGCTAGTAGCTTTAACCAGCCTTTGAATAATTGGAATGTATCTAATGTTACTGAATTTGGGCTTTGTTCTGCTGATTCAGAAATTAGAGGTATGTTTTATAGAACAAATTTTAATCAAGATTTAAGTAGTTGGAATATTTCCAGTACAACATGTATGAAAAATTTTTTTCTTGATACTGAAGTATCCACCGCCAACCTCGACTCCACCCTCACATCCTGGGCCGGACAATCCCTCCATTCCAACGTCCCCTTCCATCTCGGTCTCAAAACATACAGCAGTACCGGCCAGACCGCCCTCGACACCCTCCGCGACACATACAACTGGACAATCACCGAACAATACCAAGCTGAATACCAAGAAGGCGATGACTACACTCTCTCTGGCACTACGATCCAATCTCCGATAAACCTCAGCGGTACCACCACCGCCGTCGAAGTTATTCCTGACGAACGTTGTGAATTCATCAATTGGAGTGACAACAACACTCAAAACCCCAGAACCGACACTTTAACCGACAACCTAACTGTCTCCGCTAATGTGGAGTGTCGTAATCCTTCAACTGGCACCTCAGCCAAAGGCAGAGCTGACAAACTCGAAGCTTTAGGAAATCAAGCTAAAGCGGAAGCGGTTAAAGAGAAATACCTCAATACTACTCCCGCTAACCCCGCCACCACCCCGACTTTAGAAACCGCCATTATCAACATCAAAAACCTTACCAATAACCATGCTATTATCAACAATCCCGAGTCTAGGCAACGACTGATCTCTATATTGCAACAATTAGTGCAGATACTAAGGGGAATGGCTGGCGAAAGTAACTAATAATGCGGCATTCGATTATCTGGTGAATAGAAGTGCAGAAGTGATCAATTTCTTCGAAAGCGGATGGCTATAAATTTAAACCCTGCCATAAACAGCAGGGTTTTTCGTATTTCAGCGAAACGACATTGACTATAGAAGTTACCACGATGGTAATTCATCTCATCGTGTCATTTTTTTTGCCCGTTTTATTCTAGTGGAGTGTATTCAAACCAACCTATTTCATTTTTCGCCAAAACCAACGCCCGCCTCCCACACCGTCAATTTGGCATCAAAAACGATGACCGTTTTTCGCATTTCTATGTAATTGGACGTATTGGAGTTGGTAAAATTACTTTACTGGAAACTTTAGCTTTTCAAGATATACAGAATGGTTATGGTCTTTGTGTTATTGATCCACATGGCGATCTAGCTGAAAGATTAGTATTGAATGTTCCAGAAC
>Ga0138256_10002775_pt1 | contig 18690 bp, 17 predicted proteins | sample KNB2016incub_MG_FD_105486 | JGI IMG/M metagenome (GOLD analysis project Ga0138256, IMG submission 105486) | Active sludge microbial communities from wastewater in Klosterneuburg, Austria - KNB2014incub_MG | ecosystem: Engineered > WWTP > Activated sludge > Unclassified | place: Austria... | reverse complement strand
GGCTGATGTTTGAGTTCGGTGGCCAGCAGGGGCTCCACCGAGGGCCTGATGCGGTCCACGATCGACCGCAGGTTCTTGGACTGATCCTGCGTCGGCCGGCCCAACTCCTCCACCGTGGCCACGATGGCGCCGCAACTGGAGTGTCCGAGTACCACCACCAGGCGCGTGCCGAAACGTTCGGCGGCAAACTCCACGCTGCCCACCTGCGACGGCGCCACGATGTTGCCGGCCACACGAATAACAAACAGGTCACCCAGCCCCTGATCAAAGACCAGCTCGGCCGGCACTCGCGAGTCGGAGCAGCCGAGAATGATCGCAAACGGTTCCTGGCCGGCTGCAAGTTCCAGGCGACGGGTGCGGCTGCTGGGGTTGTCGGAGCTGCGGACTTCGGCCACAAACCGGCGATTGCCATCGCGAAGAAGGGCCAGGGCCTCGGAAGCTGAAATCATCGTTCGAGCCTATTTGACCGGACGCAGCTTCAGCTTCGACGCTTCCAGCGCACGGGCCGTGATCCCGGCCCGATACTCCGCCAGCTTCTTCCCAATCTCGACCACCTTCGCCACGTCTGTCATGTCCACACCGTGCAGATTCAGCAATCCCGCCTTTCGGCGTTCCTCGGCGCGAATGTGCTTCGGGTCCACGACCGCGATCTGCGCTTCGTAATAGATGTCGTCGTGCATGCCGTTGCGCGTGTCCACGCGAGCGTCGGCAGTGCGCCCGGGCGTCTTGTCGATTTGCGTGATGCCGAGCGTCTTCAGGAAATCGTAGCTCCAGCGATCTTCGTTGTAGTACTCGGGCAGATGATGAACACGCGCCGTCTCGTTGGCCCACTTGGCATTGAGGGCCTCTGCCACGTTCCGCATGCCGGTCTGATTGCCGCCACTGTCGCCGAGCAACACGATATCGATGAACCCGTGGGCCTTGTAGCTGCGGCAGATGTCCGTCAGCAGTGCCTCATACGTTGCCGGCTCGAGGCTGATCGTCCCGGGATACGCCATGTGGCCGCCCGGTGTCGGCTCAATTCGTCCTTCGGGCACAAACTTCACGATGGGCGCAATCAGCGAGCGTGGGATCGCCCGCGCGATGGCCGGCAGGACGGTCTGCAGCACGAAGTTGTGTTTTCCACCCGCCACGTAGGGCCCGTTCTGCTCCACGCCGCCTGTGCCGATAATGATGGTGGTGGTGCCGGCCTTGACGAGATCCCGAATCTCCATCCAGGTCAGTTCCTCGGCCCACAAACTCTGGCCGGCGTCGATGGGCCTGGGAGCCTGTTGCGGGGCCTGCGCAAACAACATCACCGTGAGGGCAGCGACGAGGACAGTCGGGTTCATCGTGGGGTCTCCTGGATCATGGCGCAACGGGCGTGCTGAGTTTGGCGCGCAGCTCTTCAGACAGAGGAACCGGAACCTGCGCCGCGTAGTCGAAGTGCACCTGCACGGTCTTGGCCGTCACGACCACGCGCTGCGAAGGGACGTCAACGATTTCGTACTCATAGCGAAAACTTGACCGGCCAAACCCTTCAAGACGCAGCCGCACTTCAAGTTCATCGCCGTAGCGCGACTGCGACCGGAAGTCTACCTCCGCCCTGGCGAGAATCATGCCTGTCGCACCCTGCGCCTTCCAGATGGCGAATCGCGCGTTTTCGAGGTACGTCAGGTACACCGCGTTGTTCACATGACCCAGGGGATCACAATCGCGAAAGCGCACCTGGAGGCGAATGGCCATCAGCCACGGCGATACCTCAGACACGGGAGGTCGCGCCTCGTTTCGCCTCGAGCCGACGCTCTTCCTGCAATCGCTCGAGCTCCACCTCCGAGTGGTCCGCGTATTTCATGGCCGCCGCAATGGCGTGGTGACCCGCGCGCTCAGAAATGAGCGTGTGCATCTGCTGGCACACACGGCGATAGGCGGGATGGCCCTGAGGCGCGGTGCGCAATTCGATCACGTGCATGGCTTCGCGTGCGTTCATGTCCATGACGAACCGCACGCGGTACGCCATGGGCACCACATACTGCGCGACCTGGGTCAGGCCTGCAGCCACCAGACTTTCGTAGGCGTCCGCGCAGGTCTCCATCACCCGTCGCCAGTCGTCGTTGCCACCGGCGTCAACGATCGCCTCCGGCTGCGTGTAGCCGTGCGCCATCGACAGTGCCTGCCAGTCGATCGTGCACAGCCGATGCCGCTGCAGGTCGCGGAACGCCCCATAGTCGGTCAACACGTCGAAGCGATAGCCCGTGCGCTCGAACGCGCGCCCAGGCTTGTGCCGTCGATTGGCACGCTCGCCAACGTATGCGGCGAGCACCGCCGCCCGATCGTCAGCACTCATGCGCCGCGCCACGTCCAGCAACTGGTCGTCGGGAAGAGACGACGAGGCATAGAGGGCCGCAGCAACAACTTTGACTTCGCCGTCGGGATCAAAATCGGAGAGCACCACTTCGGCGCGGCCCTCGGCGGGCTCGCCGCTGGTCACGCGCGCCGCGACAGCCGAAATCCCGTCTCGCGTGTCCGAGAAATACGCGCTCCAGCGTCCGCCACGGTCAGGCTGATCCACACGTGTGAAAAATGCCGGCACCACCTTGCGCAGTTCCGTGAGCATCACGTCCGCACACTCGCGCATCTCGACCAGGGGGTGGGCGCGCATGCGCAGCAGCAGCGACTCGTAGGCCTGCCCCGTGCCGTAGATCCCGACATTCGACCTCGTCGCCGCCGGCAACAGGCCCCGCAACGTGTCCAGCGCCTTCGCGCGAATCGCCGACTTGTACACAGCGTCGGAGTCTCCCGGTGCCTTCGGATACCGCGCCTCAAACCAGACGCGCATCGGGTCGATCCATCGCGCGTAGGTTTCGAACGCCAGATCCAGCGCAGCAACATACCGCGCCCTCAGGGGATGGCCGTCCAGCTCCGCCGGCACCAGGTAGCGCCAGGTATCACCCTTCCGCTGGGTGTACGGGATGTACCGGGTGGACTGCTCCAGGTACGCCATCAGCCGCCCACGTTCGAGCACCTTTGTCAGCAGGTTCGACACGTCTTCACACGCCAGATGCACCCCGCCGAGTTGGGCGACAGAGTCGTCTCCGTACTCGTTGAAGATCCGCATGTAGAGCTGGTCGGCGCGCGTGGCGCCCACTCCGCCGGTGACTGCGCCGGCGTCCCCTGACACCTGCTCCAGGAATTCATCCAGAAACAGTCGGCGCAGCGATTTCGCGGATCGTGAATACCGCGCGAACAACGCGCCCTTCACGGTCTCGGGCAGGTTAATCAGCGCGAAGACAGGCAGGTCGACGTTCGTGAAATACGGCGCCAGCGCCGCTCGTTCCGAGTCGGTGAACTCGCTGCTCACTCTTCACCCTCATCGTCGCCTTCGTGGCGCGCCCAGTAACGGTCGTATTCCTCGAGATAGCTCAGCGACTCGAAGGATTCCATCCGGTCGAGGAACAGGATGCCATCGAGGTGGTCGAATTCATGCTGGATGACCCGCGCCGGGAAGCCCTTGGCCGTGAAGCTCACCTGGGCGCCGGTCCGGTCCCAGGCCTTCACGCGGACGACGGCTGCGCGAGGTACGCGGCCACGAATCTCGGGGATGCTCAGACAGCCCTCCCAGCCCATCGACGTGGGCTTGCCGACCAGCGTGACCTCCGGATTCACGAGCGCCATCATCGGCATGTCATCGTTTTCCCCGATTTCGGCGCCGAGCGGGCCCGGACGCAGCCCCGCCACAAAGATGCGCACGCCTTCGTGCACCTGAGGTGCGGCGAGTCCCACTCCGGAGTACTCGCGCATGGTGTCGAACATGTCATCGATGAGGCGCTGCACGCCCTCGGAGGTAATGGACTTGGGGTCCAGTTCATGGGCCCTGGCCCGCAGAACCGGGTGCCCAAGCCGCGAGACCTTCAGAATCGCCATCAAAGGATTATAGAAGCGCCGGGCTCTGGCCGATAATCCCTGGGTGACCTATTCAGCCTTCGCCTTCACCCTGATTCTGGCCGTGTCGGGCCAGTCGTGCCTGGATTCATTCAAGTCAAACCCGACAGCCCCGACTGTTCCGGCAGCCGGAACGGCTGGGTTTAGCGGGACCTGGGCCTCGGTGGCCGCCAGCACGGTGCAGGAGACCTGCACAAATTTTCAGTGGTCGGTGACCAGTGTCTCGCTCACGAGCGCATCCGGGAACTGGAGCGCGAAGTGTTGGGGGAACGTGGCGGTCAACGGTACGGCGTCTGGCACGTTGGACGCCACGCGGCTCACCTGGAGCGCGATCGGGATCGGCGCGATGCCGAACGGGGGCACCTGCCCGGTCTCCTTGTCGGGTACTGCGACCCTTGAAGGCAACCAGATTCGGATTCCTTACACGGGCTCGACCTGTTACGGCGCGGTTGCGGGCACCGAGATCCTTCGAAAGCCGTAGCCGGCGGCGCGTGCCGCCTCAGCCGAGCTCGTCAGCGCTCTTCGCGCCGTAGACAGAGAACCACGGGCTCGCTGGTTTCACAGCCTCGTTCACGTTCTTGATGTTCTCCACGCCCTTGGTCTCAAGCCACGCGCGGAAGGCATCGGAACCTTCCTTGGCAAACACGGAGATGCCGTCTTTCCACGTCGCGCGACCGCACAACACGCCCGAGTAACGGACTCCAGACTCGGCGGCCACCTGCAGACCTTCGGTGAACTCCGCGTTGCTCACACCGGCTGACAGATAGATGAACGGCTTGGTTGAAGCCGTTGCGGCTTCAAGGAAGAGACGCTTGGCCTCTTCGCGCGTGTAGGCCACCTGGCCGGTCTTGTTGGACTTCGCGCCCTCAACAAACTGCATGTTGATGGGAATCTCGACCTTCATGACATCCACGCCGTATCGGTCCCTGGTGAACTCACGCATCGCGCCGGCCACCACCTCGGGCTTGCGCTTCGCGTATTCGAGTCCCTTTTCGTCGGCGCCTTCCTCGTAGCCTACGAACTCCAGGAAATACGGCAGGTCGTTGGCCCGGCATTCGTCGCCGATTCGCTCCACCCACGCGTGTTTGAACTCGTTGATGGACTTGGAATCAAACGGCGTGTAGTAGAGCAGGATCTTCAGGCAATCCGCACCGGCTTCCTTCAGCCGGCGCACCGACCAATGGTCCAGCAGGTCGGGCAACCGTCCTGGGGTGTTCGAGTCGTAGCCGGTCTTTTCGTACGCCAGCAGCAGGCCGGCATTTTTTGACCGGCGCTTCGACGGGCCGATGCCCCACTCGGGGTCAAGCAGGATGGCGCTCGCGTGGGGTGTCAGCACTTCGGTGACGAGGCCCTTGAACTCCTCCATCATGGCGTCGGACACGTCCTTGCCGCTTTCCTTGGCCAGCGCCTTCTTGAGCGACCCGCGCTGATCCATGGCCGCGGCAGCGATCACGCCACGCGCGTCCGACACGGCCTTCATTCCCGCGAGCTTGCCCGGAGTCATCTTCATGTCTCTCTCCTACGCCAATAGACGACGCATTTTATCATTCTCGACCACGGCGCACAGTCCGGGGCCGGTCGGAAACGTCCGCTCTTCCACCACAGTGTCGCGGAGCGCCTGCGAGACAAGGGTCTCGATATCCAGCAGGGCCTCGGCCGCTCGGGCGAACTCAAGCGCGGCGCGTGTGGCCGGGTTCCTCGGCGTGAACAACGTACAGCAGTCCTGGTCGGGAATGATGGACGTTTCGTAGGTGCCCAGACGAATGGCATCCTGCGTGATCTCCTCCTTGTCGCACCCGATCAGAGGTCGAAGCACCGGCATGGTCGCCGCGTCATCAACCGCCCGGATGTTCTCGATCGTCTGCGACGCGACCTGGCCGAGCACATCGCCTGTGACAAGCGCGTCGGCGTGGACCCTCTCTGCAATGCGCTCCGCGATGCGCACCATCAACCGCCGGTAGATCACCACTCGCAGTTCAGGCGGAACCGTCAACATCACCTGCTGCTGGATGCTGCCAAACGGCACCAGGTACAGCCGCGACATCAACTGGCGCCGCGCCAGAATCGCCGAGAGTTCACGCGCCTTCTCCTGCGACACCTGATTGAGGATCGGGTAACTGTGAAAGTGGACCAACTGGACCGTGACGCCGCGGCGCATGACGCGCCACGCGGCGACCGGCGAGTCGATCCCTCCCGAGAGCAGGCACACGGCCTTGCCCCCGCTGCCGATTGGCAACCCGCCCGCGCCAGGTTCGCGGTCGAAGATGATGAATGCTTCGCCCGAGAGCACCTCGATGCGGATCACCGACTGCGGGTGGGACAAATCGACCGGCCATCCCAACTCTGCCTGGACACAGGCGCCGACCCGCCGCTCAATCTCGGGCGATGGCACCGGAAATCTCTTGTCGGCGCGCCGTGCCTTGATCCGGAAAGGCCGCGGTTCAAGCCCACGCAGGCCGTCGAGGACCGTGGCGGCCATCACATCCACGTCGGCCGGCACATGTACGGCCCGTGCAAAATTTGCGATCCCTGGCAACCTGGCCAACCTCGAGCGGACTTCAGGCCAGTGGTCGCCCGACGCAAACCGGACCTCGAGCCGGCCAACCACCGGCGTCACGTGCACCAGATCAAGGTCCGCGAGCAACGTCCGGATGTTACGCACCAGCGCACGGATGAACCATGGGCGGTTCCGCCCTTTGAGCGCCAGTTCCTGATAGTGGACGATGACGGATGTCACGGAGTCATCATAGCTGCGGCAGCGGCACGGTGACCGCTCAGGACGGCGCCTTCGATGGTGCCGGGCAGTCCGGTGTCAGTCCAATCGCCCGCAAGGAAGATCCCGGGCACGGGCGTTTGGGTGCCGGGCCTGGGCGGCGCGCCAGGAGCCAGTGAGAACGTCGCGCGGGATTCGCGCACCACAAGCGAACGTACGCACGCCGCCCCGGCAGCGCCCGGCAGGCAGGCTCGCAATTCGCGCTCAGCCAGCGCCGCCAATTCGTGGTTCTCCTGGCGCAGCAGACCCTCGGCTCCGCTGGCGACGAGTGAATAAAGACGTCGGGTGTCTTTTTGTTGACCCTCGTCAAAAAGACACCCGACGTCTTTATTAAACACCCAGTGGAACTGCGTCCCGACAAGCCCGATGTGGCGCTCGGTCATCACCGGCCTGTCGAACCACAGGTTCACCGTCACGATCGGCGCCGACTCCATCCGTCGCGCGGCTCCGGCAATTGCGGCCAGCCGCTCCGGCACCTCGTGCCGCCACAAACGGTCGAACGCATGCCACGGCACCGCGCTGATGACCGCACCGGGACGCAGGATCTCGTCGCCCGCATACACCCGGTGCTCCCGCGCCACCGGGTCCACGTCCACCAGCGCTCGGGTTCCACGCAACACTCTCCCGCCGCGGCTCTCGATGAATCGCACAGCGGGCTCCGCATACAACTCATCGAGCGGCACGCTGGGCACGCCGAGCGAAGACGCAACGGGAGAGGGGCCGAAGAGTTCACCAACCACCCGCACGAACGGCCGAGCCGCGGCCACGCGCGGGTCCTGATTCAGGGCGGCGTACGCCAGCGGATGCCACAACCACTCGCAGAGCGAGGCCGGCTGGGCATGTTGACGTAGCCAGTCAGTGACGGTCAGATCCGACAACACCCGCGCGGCCGCGCGCTCGGCGCCCTCGCGCCTGACGGACGAGAGCAGGCCCGCGAGCCGTGTGGCAGCGAGGCGATCGCCCAATGGCAGCGCCTTCCACCTGAGGAGGCCACCAACCAGATGCCACGGCGGCGGCCACGCCGGGCAGGTCAGCGTAGACGTCCGTCCTCTCCCATCAGCCATCGTCAACCGAAGTGTGGGATCGAGTGGCGCGAGATCGATCGTGCCGATGACGCGCAGAAAATCGTACGTCTCGCGATAACAACCGAAGAGCGCGTGCTGACCGTTATCGAGCCTCTGCCCGGTCTCGCGATCGGTGAACGCCGTCGCACGGCCGCCCAGCCTGGGCGCTTCTTCGACGACCGTCACCGCCTTGCCGCGCACAGCGAGGCGCACTGCGGCGCTCAGACCCGCGAAGCCTGCGCCAACGACCACGACGTCGCACGTGTCAGTGTTGCGGGATTCGGCCACGGCGAAGCGCCCACCATGTGCGGAGGGCCAGCCGCGCCTGCGCCGGGCGTGGCACTCGCACGAGCTGGCTGAACACGTCGAAGTCGGCGGCTTCAATCCGCTTGAGCAGCTCGAAGTAGATGCCGTGCATGATCTCGGCGGCCACAAATCGCGAAGCGTCTTCGCGAGGCAGTACAGCCACAGCGCGCGCGAAAAATGCGCGAGCCTTTCCGGCATGTTGCAGCAATGCCGCGCGCACTTGTGGTGACTGCACACCTTTCCCGGGCTGCTCCACCTCGCGACGGATGTCTCCTTCCGTGCAGCCGCAGGCCGCCAGGTCGGCGAGCGGCAGGTACAAACGACCGCGCCGGTAATCCACGCCAACGTCGCGGAGGATGTTTGTCAATTGCAACGCCACGCCCAGTTCACGCGCGTAGGTGAGCACGGCGGGATCCTTGTAGCCGAAAATTTCGGCGCACATCAAACCGACCGACGATGCCACGCGGTGACAGTAGGGTTCGAGATCCTCGAACGTCTGGAAGCGCATGGGGGCGGCATCCATGCCAACGCCGTCAATCAGGGCGTCGAACTGCTCCCTCGGCAAGTGAAACGGTTTGACGAACGGCTGCAGCGCCTGGCCCTGCGGAGTCGCGGGCTTCGTCCCTGCGAAAACGCGGGCCACCTCCTCGCGCCAGAGGTTCAGCGCGGATGCGGCCCGCACTGGGTCCGTCTCAAGGTCCACCGCATCGTCTATCGCGCGGCAGACATCGAAGACGGCGGTGATCGCCTGACGCTCTGCTGATGGCAGCACCAGAAACGAGTAATAGAAGCTGGTCTTTCGGGTCATGACGTCACGCGCGAACGCTGCCAGGTCACTGCGCCTGCGGCAATCCCCGCCGCGTCGCGCCAATCGAGGGACGGCCGGGCGCGAAAGACATCGTAGTCTGCCGCGGTCAATCGGTCGAGTATGCGCCGGCCTCCCAACCAGGTGGCGCGCAGTTCCCACCGGAGCCGCCCGCGCACGTTGTCGGCCACGGGCCGCCCTTCCGCAAACAACGCCCGGGTTCGGGAGCCCACGTCGGCGAGAGCCGCACGCCACTCGGGTGTCCAGTTCCCATGATCCAAATCCGCGACTTGAGCATCGTGTTGGCGAACGAGCTCGAGTGGGACGTACAGCCGGCCATTGCGCCAATCCCGCGCCAGGTCCTGCCAGAAGTTGGTCAACTGCAGGGCGGTGCAGACTGCGTCGGACCTTTTCGCCATGGCCTCGTCGCGGTATCCGGTGACGAGCAACACGAGGCGGCCGACGGGATTGGCCGACCGCCGGCAGTAGTCGAGGACATCCGCCCAGGTTTCGTACCTCTTGGTCGTCACGTCCTGGCGAAAAGCGCTGAGGAGATCGCGAAGAAGGCCGTAGCCGTCCGCTGACGTGCGGAGTGTTTCGGCCAGCGCCACAAAGACGGCATCGTGTTCAGTGTTCCCGACAAGGACCACGCGGCCTTCAGCGGCCTCGTCAAGGCGGCGTTGCCAGTCTGCCAGCAGCGCAAGCCGGTCGCCCGCTTCCCGCTCTCCTTCGTCGGCAAAATCGTCGGCGATTCTCGCGAAGGCGTAGATGGCGGCGATGTGAGGGCGCGCGTCGGGCGGCATCAGCCAGGATGCGACCGGAAAGTTCTCGTAGTGTTGGCGCGCCAGCCGCTGGCAGATCGCGTATGCCTCGTTCGTCAGCACGCGGATCCCGGGCTCACCACTCGGTTTCGGCGACGCCCGCGCGCGCGTTGACCGCACGCGCCATGACAAACAGCAAGTCTGAGAGGCGGTTCAGGAAGATGAGGACAATCGGATCGGCTGTCTCATGTCCAAGGGCGACGACGCGCCGTTCAGCGCGGCGGCAGACCGTTCGCGCAAGGTGCAGCACGGCACCCGCGCGGGTGCCTCCGGCGAGAATGAACCGCCGCAAGGGCGCGACACCGGTTTCGAGGGTATCGATCCACCCCTCAAGCCGCGCGATATCGGCCTCTCCGAGCAGCGCCTTTTCGACGCGGACGGCAATGCGGTGCCGGGGGTCGGCCAGCATGGCGCCAATCGCAAACAGGTCGCGCTGGAGCTGTTCGAGCATCGCGCCAACCTCGGCGTCCACACCTTCGGCCCTGGCGTACCCGAGCCAGGCATTGACCTCGTCCACCTCGCCGTAGGCCTCTACGAGGGGGTCGCCTTTGCTGACTCGTGTGCCGTCGAACAGGCCCGTTTCGCCCTTGTCGCCGGTCTTGGTGTAAATCTTCATTGGCGTCAGCCGATTATAGTGGCGACTGTGAAGAAGCCATCCCCCCTGCCACTGCCCACGCGACGCCAGTGGTTTCGACGCCGGTTGCTGGACTGGTACCGCAAGAACGGGCGCGACCTGCCGTGGCGCAACACACGCGACCCGTACCACATCCTCGTCTCTGAGGTGATGTTGCAGCAGACCCAGGTGGACCGGGTGCTGCCGAAGTATCACGAGTGGCTCGGTCAGTACCCCAGTCTTGAAGCGCTCGCCGAAGCGTCCGAAGCCGAGGTCGTCGGTACGTGGTATCCGCTCGGCTACAACATCCGGCCTCGCCGCCTTCAGGCGATCGCGCGCGAGTCCATGGAGAAATACGGCGGCGAACTGCCCGGAGACGAAGAGACGCTGCTGTCTTTCAAGGGCATCGGCGCCTATACCGCCGGGGCGGTCATGAGTTTCGCCTTCGGCAAACGGGCCGCAATACTCGACACCAATGTGGCGCGCGTGCTCTTCCGGATCTTTGTAGGAAAGGGTGAGCCCAAGAGCCATGCGATGGTGAAGCGGCTCTGGGAACTGTCGCGCGCGATGTTGCCCCACAAAAACGTCTTCGACTTCAATCAGGCGTTGATGGACTTCGGAGCCACGGTCTGCACCGCTCGTGCGCCCTTGTGTCCCGCCTGCGTGATGAAACGCGGCTGCAAGACGTATCCCTTCGTGGCAAAGCGCCGATGACTTCCCCGATCATCATCGTCCTCGCGGCCGTCATCGAACGCGACGGACACTTCCTGATGACCCGCAGGCTGAAGGGCACACATCTGGCAGGCACGTGGGAGTTCCCCGGTGGCAAGTGTGATGAGGGGGAGAGCCATGAGGCGTGCCTCGCTCGCGAGCTGAACGAGGAACTTGCGGTGCGCTGCACAGTGGGGGAAGAAATCTTCACCGTGGAGCACGCCTATCCTGAACGGACTGTGCGCCTGCACTTTCGGCGCGTCACGCTCCTTGGCGAGCCGACACCGCAGATCGGGCAGGAAATGCGCTGGGTGGCCCGCGCCGATCTCGGGTTCCTTGATCTGCCCGAGGCCGACAGGGGCCTGGTGGATCTGTTGAGCCGCTGAACGGGCCGCCCATCCGTGAGATGCTTGTCGGCCAATGGAGCTGGTCAGGCCGTCGAAAATCAGGCTCGAGGTCTCTTCCCACTGCCAACTGCGATGTCCGTCCTGCCCGACGACCACCAAGGCGATTCACCCCGTGGTGGGCAGTGGGCTGCTGTCCCTTGACGCGTTCACGCGATTGCTCGATGACAATCCGTGGCTGAAGGTCATTGAGCTCTCCAACTACGGCGAGGTGTTTCTCAATCCTGACCTGTTGCCCATGCTCCGATACGCACACGAGCGGGGCGTTGAGTTACGCGTTGAGAATGGGGCGAACCTGAATTACGCGAGCCCCGATGTGCTTGAGGGCCTGGTCAAGTATGGCGTTCGCGCCATCCTGTGCTCCATCGACGGCGCCACGCAGCAGACCTATGCCCAGTACCGAGTCCGAGGCAAGCTCGATACCGTGCTCAGCAATATCGCAACCATCAACCGGCACAAGCGCGACTATCAGTCTGCTGTTCCCAAGCTGACCTGGCAGTTCGTCGCGTTCGGCCACAACGAACACGAGATCCCGGCGGCGCGCGCCATGGCCGCAGACCTCGGCATGAGTTTTGAAGTCAAGCTCTCGTGGGACCCAGACTTCTCGCCGGTCGAAGACAAAGAGAGCCTGCGGGACGTGGCTGGCGCAGCGTCACGGCGAGAGTTCAAGGAAGAACGTGGCGTGGACTACATGGAGTCGATCTGCCACCAACTGTGGGACGCCCCGCAGATCAACTGGGACGGCAAGGTGCTTGGCTGCTGTCGGAACTTCTGGGGCGACTTCGGGCCTGAGAATGCCTTCCGTGACGGCCTCCTGCCCGGCATTAACAGCGAAAAAATGTCCTACGCCCGTCAAATGCTGCAAGGGCGACAGCCTGCGCGCGCTGACATCCCCTGCACGACCTGCCATCTCTATGTGGACATGAAGAGCGACGGGCGCTGGCTGAAACGCCGTGTTCCATCACGGAGGGAGCGTGTCATGAGCGCCCTCCGCTCGTGGTTGGGACGCCAGCACGCCGGATGATGGTGACGCCGCCACGCGGGGCCAGCTACCGGCCTGACATCGACGGACTGCGCGCTGTGGCGGTGCTGCTCGTCATGATGTTTCACCTGAACATCGGGCCTTTTTCCGGGGGGTTCGTCGGCGTCGATGTGTTCTTCGTGATCAGCGGCTTCCTCATCACTCGCCTTATCGTGGACGAATACCGGAGTGCCGGCGGGTTCCGGTTGGGCCGCTTCTACGCAAGACGGGCGCGGCGCATTCTGCCCGCGCTCTTCTGCACCGTCGCGCTTGCCGCTGTTGGAGCCTTCCTGCTGCTGCCGCCGGACCGATTCGAGCATTTCGGCGGATCCATGCTCTTTTCAGTACTCAATCTCGGCAACGTCTTCTTCTGGTCCGGTGCGTCGTACTTCGACGATGCGGCTCATACCAAGCCGTTGCTGCACTTGTGGTCGCTTGGTGTCGAAGAACAGTTCTACCTGATCTGGCCCTTGTTCATGGTGGGGCTGCTCGGTCGCTCGAATCGCACCACCGTGATCGGACTCTCGACCGCAGCCATCATCAGCCTGTGCCTGAGCGGGTGGGTCCTTCTAGGCTGGGAGGACGGTCAGGCGACCGCCTTCTACCAGACGCCGTTCCGGGTTTTCGAATTCGGTATCGGTGCGCTGATGGTGTGGCTGACGAAGGTTGGCAGCCGGCGCGGCGTGGTTCTTGAATGCCTGCTTCTGGCTGGGTTGGCCCTCATTGGATACGCAGCTGTGCGTTTCACCAACCAGACGCCGTTTCCATTTCTGAATGCACTGGTGCCCTGCACGGGCGCGGCGTTGGTTATCTACGCAGGCACGGCGCCAATTTCGGGATGGCTGCTGCGCAACCGCCTGACGGTTGCGGTCGGGTTGGCCAGTTACTCGCTGTATCTCCTGCATTGGCCGCTGATCGTTTTGTACGGCGCGTACACCTTCCGTGAAGTCACTTCCGTCGAAAAGACTGCTCTGCTGATCGTCACCGCCGTTGGCGCAACGCTCATGTATCGCTTCGTCGAACTGCCACTCCGCGGCGGTGCCCCGTCACGTTGGAGCGGTCGCAGGACTTTCGCAATCGGCGCCGTCACCACCATGCTGCTCGCGGTGCCGGCGGCTGCAGCGTGGACGCAGGCCGGCTGGGAGTGGCGCATTCCTGTTGAACGACGAGCGCGTTCCAACGACCAGTGGCGCTCCATGGAGTTTGCACACTGCCGGCAGACGGATGCGCAAATGCCCGCGGATCTGGTCACCTGCCAGAATGCCCGTGGCTCTTCGCGTGACATCCTGATCTGGGGAGACAGCCACGCGCGCCACCTTGTGTCGGGTTTCTCCGACGCGTACCCGTCGTTTAATGTCCACGTCATGTTCCTTGCCGGCTGCGTGGCACAGAGCGGGTTCGAGGGCTACGTCAGGCAGAGCGGCAATGCGCGAGACGACGGGGCCTGTGTGGAGCGCAATCGCGCAGCATTGAGTTTCCTGCGAGGCGTTCGCCCGGCAGTGGTCGTGTTGTCCGGGGCCAAACGGGATCAACCGGAAGACATGGTGGCTCCCACCAGATACCTGCAGAGCCAGCTTCGCGCTGCCGGACATACCGTCATCGTGATGGGCGACGTCATGCGTCCGGGGAAAGCGCTGGTCGCATGCCGAAACGCGCCTGCCTGGCTGATTCCCGATTCGGTGTTGTCTGAACGATGCAGCCCTGACTCCCGGATGGTCCAGCGCGAGATGCAGTACAGCCTGCGGATGTCCGAGTTGATGCCTGATGTAGTGGATGTGCGATCCATACAATGTCCACGCGGAGAATGCGTGTTCGCCACGGAGGATAGCCAGCCGTTGTTCCGAGACGATCACCACCTGACCCCGGTAGGATCGACGTGGCTGATTGAGCGACTCAAGAATGGGTGGAGCTTCTAATGTCCGGACAGGTGCTGACCATTCACGGGATTGCCCCGGCCGTGATTCCGAAGACGTTCTGCTTTCGCAATATCTGCGATGCGGATGTGATGGCTCAGTACCTGACGTCTGTCCCGCCATTTGTGCCGCTCGTTGATGCGATCGCCGGTCGCGGCGATGCGCTCACGATTGACGACGCTATCTGCGGTGCTGCTGATGCGGCGATGCTCGCCCGGCAGCTGGGTCACGCCGTGACGCTGTTCGTGAACCCGGGCCAGGTTGAGTCAGGAGCGCCCTATGCGTTTCTCGTGCTGAACGCACTGCTCGATGGTCTCAGCAGCACCTACGCCGAGCGCCAGGCCTTGCGCCGGCACATCAAGGCCCGCCTGTGTGTGCTGACAGAGGAACAGGCCCGCCTGGAACTAGTCATGGACCTGGGGTCGCAGTGGGGCGTGTCGGTACCTGAGGTGCCGCCCCATTTTCGGACGCTCAGCCGGGAGGAGCTCGTCACCCTGCGCGACGCGGGCGTCGCACTGGAGAACCACGGCTGGTCACACACCGATCACGCCAGCCTCTCGCCGGCTGAAAGCCTCCGTGAGATCCGCGAGGGCCGGGCGTGGCTCCAGCGGGAATTGGGTGTCGAGGCCGCGTACTTTGCATCGCCATTTGGCGAAGCCCTGCCTTCGCCCGAGGCCTCGGAAGGCTGCACCATGTGGTTTGCCGCCAGCCAGGCGATGCCTGCCGGCAGGCTGTCCCCGCAGGTATTCAACCGGACGTTTCTCGACCTGCCGCCGCCGGGTGGGGCCTCAGCTCGTGGTGTCCGCGCTGCCGGCCGCAGGCTGCTGAACCTCGGCTTGGCCCGGTTGTCGCGCCGGCGAAGTTCGTAGGCGGCCGAACAGTTCAACTCGACGGGCCACGTTCTTGCCGGCTTCAAACCGGACTTCCACCTTCCGGCGCGCCGCGCCGCCTAGTGATTCGCGAAGTTCTCCGTCCCGGACCAATCGTTCCAGCGCATCGGCAAGTGCATCGCTGTCGCCGGGCGGAACCAGCAATCCGTCAATCTCGTGATCGACAATCTCCGGAATTGCGCCGCTGGTGGTCGAGACCACCGGCAAGGCCATGGCCATCGCCTCAATCAACGAGTTTGGCGTGATGTCGTGAGAGCCATCGCGCCCGCGCACACACGGCAGCACAAAGATGTCGGCACGTTCGAAGGCGCGCAGAACGGACGCAAAGGACTGCGAGCCGTGAAACTGGACAACGGATTCAAGCTGGAGGGATGTCAGCAACATCCGCAGCTCCACCCACGCGGCAGTATCAGTTGGCTCGCTTGGGCCACCAATGATCTCGCAGGACACGTTCAGTCCCCGATCACGCAGTTGACGGCACGCGTACAGCAGGTGCCGGAAGCCCTTCGGTTCCACAAGCCGGCCTACCGAGAGCAGGCGAAGTCCGGACCGGTCGGCGCGCGGCGTCGGACGAAACCGCGACAGATCGAGGCCGTTGTAGACCACATGGATCGGAGGCGCCCCCACGGGCACGAGCCGGGCAGCCAGGTCGCGCGCGTTGTACCGGGAGTTGGTGATGACAAAGGCGGCGAACTTCAACCTGGCAGCGATCAGGGGCACTTGAACTGTGCGGTGTATTTCAGAGGCGCGCGCCTGCACCGTGAAGGTGGCGCCGGTCAGCCGTGATGCGATGAACGCCACCGCGGCGTATCGATTGGCCCAGGGCGCATGCACATGGGTGATTCCTCGGGTGGCCAGAGCGGACGCCAGTTGTGCGCCCAGATACAGGATGTCCCGGTCACGCCACCAGGAGGTGTAGCCACTGATCCGATGGGCCGCGACGAAACACCAGAGGCAGAACACGGTCCACGGTCGCCGCATGAGATGGCGGCGAATCTCCGCCCTTCCACCGGCCACGTCTACGGGGCCGAAGTACACAACCGAACCCAAAGGCGACGCGGGGTCGTGAGGGACCGGGGGGGCATCTGGTTCCAACGCGAACACCTCGAGGGCCACTCCGGCGCCGCGAAGGGCCTGCACCTCACGCTGGATGAACGTCTCTGTGAAATACGGGTACCTCCACAGGATGTAGGCAATTCGTTCTCCGGTGTGGCCGGTCGTGACCCGCGGTGTTGGCCGCAGGCCCTGATTCGGCCAGCGCCTGACCAATGCACGGAAGATCTCGTACGGGTGGCGCCATTGCTGGAGCGCCGCGGCGAGGGGCACCGCACGCGCTGATCGCGACATATGGCGAAGCCGATACCGCCACGCCGGCATCAGGGCCATGGCCTGTGCGCGCTGTCCCGCCTGCGTCGGTCGGGCGCACACGATTCTGGCGATGCGGTTGACCCTGCCGTTCGCCGCCAGTGTGTCGATAGTCTGGCGCAAGGCTTCGTCCACCGAAGTCCCGGCCAGCGGCGGCGCGTTCGCTCCGCGACGAACTGTGAGAAGGGCGCCGTTGGCGGCAGAACGCCGATGCGGTTGTTCTGCGCTCGCCCTCGCGAGGATGGTCTTTGCCCGCGCGTGCGCACCTTCACGGGATGTGCCGCGGCCGTCGATGGGCAGCGCCAGTGCCTCCACCGCCACAGTGTCGGGATCATGGTCGGAGAGCGCGTCGCACATGGTGCGCAGCGCGCCCGGGCACAGGACATCCCCATCCTGCAGGAACGTGACAAATGGCGCACGGCTCGCCTCGATCGTGGCGTTGAGCAATGCCACGTCGCCCTTGCCGACGAACACCACCTCGCAGTCAACGCCGGCTTGCAGCGCAAGACTGCGTCGCGTTGCGTCTGGGTCGGACACGGTTTGCCCGGGCGTGATCCCGGTTTGCCCAGGCGTGATAATCACCAGCAGCCGCGTCCGGCCTCCGCCGGCAGTCACCACGGGACCGCCCGGGAATCCCGCCGCGCAGCGAGCATGGCAAGGGCGCGAATGTGTTGCCATCGAGTAGCCCGGGTGCCAAGTCCGAACACGACAAGGTCTCTAAGCGCCCGTTCATGAGCCGGGAGGCGATCCCGGTCGGTGTCATTCATCAGCAGGCCATGTGACAACGCGATCTTCGCCACGAGCGCACGGGGATTGCGCCTGGTCCCCGACAAACCGTTGAACACATCGCGGAACGTGGCGCCGGCCTGGTGCCGCCCCAGTGACCGGCCTGCGGTGACAAAGCGCTTAAAAATGTCTCCCAGGCGTCCCTCGCGCGCCAACGCAGGCAGACCTTCGCCAATGTCGGCATGGCGGGTCTCGCTCGCCAGGTGTGCGACGAGTTCGTCGCACTTCGGGTCGCGGGGCACGGGCCTGAGTTCGTCTCGCTCGAGGTTCTGGAAGAGGCCGTGCGAAAAGGCAACCTGAGCCAGTACCGCCATGGGGTGCCGGCTCTCTTCCATGGCGCCCATCTGCCAGAACAAACCGTGTTTCGCTGCGCGGTGACGGATACGAGCGCCGTCAACCAGGAGTTTTCGGTAGGTGTAGCTTTCTGTGTACTCGGGTTTGTGCTCGCCGAGGGTAGGCCGGAGTGCGAGTGGATCCGCACTCTTGGCAGCGACGTAGTGTGTCCGCCACCCTCGTGCACGCAGCCGTGCAACAAAATCCGTGTCCTGCGCGATGGAGTCGGGCACGCCCGTCTCCCGGAAGCACTCGGTTCGAAACAGCTTGACGCCAACGGTCTGCCCCAAAAGAGCATCCCTCAGCTCGCCCACCATGATGCCCGTGTCGGGCCGCATGCCGGCGACCAGCGTCTCGACGCATGCCGGATCCAGGATCATGTCGGAGTCGACCTGGACAAAATACGGCGTGCGCACACGTTTGGCGCCTTCGTTGATCGCGCGCGAGAACGGCGACACATGCTCGATGACGATGATGTCGTCCAGCGGCAATGACTGCCTGGAAAGGCTGTCGATGGCCCGCTGCGTGTAAGGCTCTCCGACTGACAGGACGACCGCGCTGACAGGGTGCATCAGATCGCCTGCGCCTGAAACGGCTGAGTGATCGCCTGGATGATCGCGGTGAGCTGCCGGTAGGCGCCCTGGGTCCTGAAGTGATCGAGGCGGTCGTCGTACCTGCGGGTGGTGGCCAGATGGATGCATTCGGCCAGGTGTGCTTCGTCGAAGGGCTCGACCAGGAGATCCGGATGGCACACTTTCCAGTTGCCGCAGTTCCTGGATGCCACCAGGTTGCATCCCATCACCGCGCCCTCGAACAGAATCCCTGGCGCTGCATCAATCAGCGATGGGCAGACGATACTTCTGGCGCGGCTCATAAGCTCGAAGAGGGTTTGCCTGTCGGGCAGGAAGCCATGGTGCACGGCCCATCGCAAGGGGTGCGGCACGTCGCCCACCACGTGCACGCG
>Ga0138256_10002774_pt1 | contig 18693 bp, 14 predicted proteins | sample KNB2016incub_MG_FD_105486 | JGI IMG/M metagenome (GOLD analysis project Ga0138256, IMG submission 105486) | Active sludge microbial communities from wastewater in Klosterneuburg, Austria - KNB2014incub_MG | ecosystem: Engineered > WWTP > Activated sludge > Unclassified | place: Austria... | reverse complement strand
TGTAGCATCACTCTACTATTGATAACATATTTTATCAATAGTAAAATAGGGGACATATCAGAAAGTAATTTTGTACTAAATATCAGATGGAGTATTTATATATCATACTATATAGTATGATATATATTTATTCATAATAGTATGAGCATAATATGACACATAGAACGACCATTACACTAGATGATGAAAGTTTTGCATTTCTGAATAATATTGCCGGTGACAATCGTAGTGCTTATATCAACGAGCTTTTGAAACAGGAATGCAAAAACCATCTCAAGCAAGCTTTGCTCAACGCAAATCAGGAGGAAGCCCAGGATACTGATTACCAAAAAGAATTAAAGGAATGGGATACAACGCTGTCCGATGGTCTCCATAATGACTGAATTTAAGCAACTAGATATTTATTGGGTTGACCTGGAACCAACCAAGGGTGCGGAAACTAAGAAGCTAAGACCGTGCGTGATTGTTCAAGGCGATCTTGTGAATAATGCATCCAAAACCCTGATTGTGGCACCGATGCTACCCAACCATAAATCCTGGCCATTTGCAGTAAATCTGACGCCAACCAGCAATAACGGATTGGATAAAGATCGTCATATTAATCTCAAGCAATTGCGTGCGATTGATATCTCTCGGATTGGCAAAAAGCAGGGTAGGCTTGAGAGCGAATATTTGCAATCGATCAAACACGCTTTAGTAATTGTATTTGATTTGTAGTTATTCTTAATATTTAGCCTGCAGCAAGTGTGTTATATAAATCTTAATTAAGCAGAGAGTCTATACGGTGAACCAAAGTTGACGGCTGTATGAAAATAGCAGGAAAAGAACTTTAAATGGTAAGTTGTTAATGCTCCATCTCCACACGCTTGAGCTTCTTACGAAATTTCAGCAGCTCGTGCCGTTCGTTGGCACTCAAGGAAGGAATACTCAATGTTGCAGCCAAAGCAATTGCCTGGTTTGATCTAATTGGTACACCTGCTGCTCGACACCAGGTTTGTATCAACGTGTAGTGGCAACCAAATTCCTTGGATAATTGCTTGGGGCATTTGCCTAATGCTATTAATTCCACCATCTGCTGTCGAAACTCAGCCGGGTAGGCAGGTTTGTAGTTTTGCGTCATATTTCTTTTCCTTTAAACAGAACATAATGTGTCCATTCAAAGGGGGCAACTCCAACTTTCAGCACCAATGAACACGGCCTCCGCGAATCCAAAAATGAGAACGACAGCCCTTCTTTAGCCAGACCGACGGAGTAAGGGTGGGCCTGCCCTTGGCATCTACCGACACGTCCCATCTCGGCTTGACCTCGGCAATGATTAAGAGCTCAATCACATGGCCACAACCGCAGGGACAACGCATGCCCACACACCAGTCCTCGCCATCATCTCTGGCGAGAACAAGATCCCGCCAGGGTAGTTGAGACGGCAGACTATCACCCTCGATGATACGCAGTCCCCGGCACGGGCCGAGCCGAGCCCATACGTTACGCCACCACCGCATTAATTCTTTCGATATCGTCATCATGTAGGTGCCTTAAGTGCCGGCAAGCCCAGCAGTGGTTCGGTATCGCCTCGTGCGAGGAGGTGGTTAGGCATGCGCTTGAATACGTCCTCGGAGAAGTGTTCTTCTTCACAGGCCGCCAGACTGAACTGCGTTCGGGCATAGAGACGGTTGGATTCCAAGCGGAAGGGAAACGCGCGCGATATAAACTCATTCACGCAGGCCGACGCCACGCGCATATTGAGCGTAATCACCGCTGGTGCTTCCTCGGCCAGCCCTTTGAGATAGCCGGCGTCGAGTTCTTGCTGGTGCGCGTCAGGAGCCACCTTCCGAAGATACTCACCGCGCAGGCTTTCAGGCGTGTACACACCGCGATCCTGTAGGGTTGAGCCGCCAGGCTGGACATAGTCGATACGACCGCATACATCGGCGATCGCGGATACACCGCCTTTCTTGCGCACGGGAATGACAACACCGACGTCAAACAATGGCAGAAGGAACGCTGCCGCGATCAGGTCTGCGATTTGTCGGGCTTCGAGGGTATCGACACAACAGAAAACAACATCGGACTGAGCCGCTGTAAGCACGGCATCCCGTGTTGCAATCGATGCCGGCACGGGTATGACCACGCCATCGCCGCGATAGGCAGCCACGGCTTCGGCGAATGCTTCAACCTTCAGTCGATTCGCGTCCGCATCGGCGCGTTTCGAGTTGAGAATACGGTTGAGATTTTTCCATTCGAGCCGGTCGAAATCGATAACAAAAACACGACCGAATCCGAGGCGGGCAAGTTGCTCCCCCACTACCGATCCCGTCCCAGAAACGCCAATCACCGAAGCTGAAAGCCGGCCGAGTTCAGTAGTCATTCCACTGGTAAAGGCGATGGGCCGATCCTCGGGGCCAGTGAAGCTCGCCTTGTCGTCCCACCAGTAGCATAGATCATCGCCGGCGACCGTCACAAGATCGACCGCGCACGCCTGGAGACTCGGATCGTACAGTCGCGCACGAATCGAACCATCGGCCGTCATAATGGCCGAACCGTGCAGTATCCCGAACGCATGAAACAAGCTGGGGATGACCTTACGGTCGCTTTCGTCGTCTGTGTCGGAGAATCCAAACAGCCCACTGGGGTGCGAATGAATTAGAATCATGACGGAGGCTGTAGATTCGGCCAGGTCAATAGCCTGTTCAAGGTATTCGCCTGGCCACGTGATGGCGTCGCGTTCCCGGCGCTTGCAGGCGGCATATGGAACAGAAATGATTTCTCGAACCAGAAAGCGGCGCCGCGGACCTGGCGTACGAGTGCAGATCAAGATGGCGGCCGCCTCCAGGCCATCTCCCGGAAAAAGGTGGCGCTTCACCTGAGCATATAGGCCACCGCTGAAGGCCAAAGTGGTCTCGGGGATCATTCATCAACCTCCTTAGCGAGTGCGGCATCGACCAGTGCGAGCTGAGTCACCACATTGTCGATGTTGGCATCCCAAGGTGCCGCTGGGCCGCGGTTTCGAGACCAACCGTGATATTCAACGCCGAGTAGCACACCTCGAAGCTGGGTGCTCGCGATCTCGCGGCCAGATGACAAGGCAAGCGGTGGGTAAGCATAGAAACCGTAGATCTGCGCGCCAGGATACGTGGGTGGGATTTCCAACGCAACTTTGCTGTGGGCGACGGTGTAGCCGGCCGGCAACGGATAGTTATGGAGAAGAAGCCAGCGGCGCTCGGTCTCGATGAGGGTTTCCCACTTTAGGCCAAGGCGATTGAGATGTGTCTCGTCAATGTCGAGTAGAGCGAACGCGCGGCAAGGCATCACCGACGCCTCGCCGTTGTTGACGTCCTTCGGCGTGAGTCGCAGCTTCTCGATACCTGGCGTGCGTAGGTCAATCAAGGTGGTGAGCTCGACTTGCTTCTTTTGCTGGCCGATGATTTTGAGAAAAATATGCCAGCCTTGGTCGGGGTTAAACCCGGCCTCAACCAGCGCTTCTCGTACCACAATGGTCGGTGCAAAAAGCTCCAGCACGACACCTTGTACATTGAGTTTCCACACGAGCTTGCGGCTGACAAACGACTCGACACCAGCCGCGTCAAGGTCGACGAGATCTTGGTCATGAACTTGGCGATCCGGTTGATCCTGCCGCTCGAAGTAGATCACTTTGTTGGTTGGCACTTGGCCAAGCTTGCGCAGCAGTCCTCCCGAGACGATGCGGCACGGCCAATCGAAACGCTGGTCGTCGATCGTCAACCGGTATGCGCGATCGCTCTCGACAATGATGAAGCGCCCTGTCTCCCTACGCAGGTCCACCGTCTCGTTGGGGCGAACATTTTCCAGATCACCGGTTGGCAGGACCTGCAGTACACTGATTCCTTCGACCGACTTGAAGCCAGCGGCGAGAGCAAGCTGTGTGGCGGTTGGAGTTAAGTCATCGATACTCACCTGGCGATAGGTCAAGGTTTGATCGGCGACATCGATGGCATGGCGAATTACCGCACCATTATCTTCGCTAGGATTCCGGCCTTCGCCGGTAGAAGTAGTAGTTTGCATATCATTTCCTTTCTGATGGCCCTGCGGGATTGCAGATTGTTGGCCTTCAGTTAGTCAATCGCAGCGTATTTCAGAACCGGAAAGATACCTACAACTTCTTTATGGTGATGGCCCCGTCCGGTAGCTCACCACAGATGAAGAAACTGGGACAGCGCGGACAGGCCCGTGCCTCTGCCTTCAACGGAAAATCGCCTGAGCGGATGCTCTGCACAATGTTCTGAATTTTTTGGCGCCGGGTCTCTAGCTTTTTCGCTGAGATCGACATCGGCTCTGTCGTCTCGCTGGTCAAATAGGTCACTTCAACCTGCGCCTGCCCGCCGTAGGCTTGTACGGCGGCGAAATGAAGAATCGTGTATTCGATATCGTCAAAAGCATTCGATCGCGGCTTGCCGGTCTTGACTCGTCCCACCACAACCTGCCCCCGATCACCCTGGGTCACGCTATCCGGCTTGACAAGAATATCGCCCTCGACCCAACCCAGCGAGAGCGGCGCTACCGGAGAGCGGATTCCATTGCGTCGGGTTTCAATAAGGTAGTCGACCAGGCGACGACCGAGGCGGCGGTAGTCTTCTGCATAGCCATGATCCGCCGCGCCCTTGGTTTGCCACGCTTCCTCGAAGCGAAAACTAAGTTCGGATTCGCTTGGGGTTGTCGTCTCGTGAACGGTTTTTAGCCAATCGAACACGTCGCTGACTACGTTATGCATCTTCATGAAAGCTGTTTCCGTGCGATGCCCACCAAGCTTGAGCACGTGCGTGTACAGAAACCGGCGAGGGCATCGCTCGAAGAGGTTGACTTGGTTCTCGGTCCAGACCGGCTTTTCCTCCCAGGTAATTACAACGGCGGTTGCCGGTCTTGCCGCTCCGTTCCGCTGCGCCGGATTGGCGGGACGGACAAGCAGATGATTTATTGCCGAAATGAATTTTGAAGGATTACGTGCCTTGCCATCGGACTGAACCGAGGATGCATAGAGAAAAAGCCGATCCCGAGCACGTGAGAGCGCGACGAAGAACAGGCATTCCTCTTCCTCCTCGTGCCCTGCCTTGACCGCCTCCAGTCCGGTCAATCCCTGGGAACCGTGAATCAACCCGTCCGGCGGTACGCAGCGTGGTGCCATGTTGTTGCGCGGCAAGCCGGAGGCCACCATGCCGGGGATATGCACGATATCGAATTCGAGACCTTTGCTGCCATGGATGGTCATCAGCCGCACCGCATCAATGCCTTCGGCGACTCCCGGCAGTTGTCGCAGGCCGCGATCTTCTGACAGCAGGACAAGGCGACGGATGCGATCGAGCAGGCGCACACTGGGAATACCCGCTCCCGATGGCTGGCGGCGGCAGAAGTTGAGAAACTGCCACAACGCCAATCCCTTCATTCGGCTTTGCGGGTCGCGCGCCAAATGGACAGTCTTCGCCAGTCCAAGCTGGTCGATCACCCACGTGGCCAGGATCGTCCAGGAGTTGCCCATTGGGTTCAGTCCTGTAAAAAGGGCGGCTACGCGTAACAACGCAGTCTGGCTTTCTGTCGCAAGACTTGGCAGCTTCGCGCCAGCCTGCCTCCAGTCGAGGGCAGCAGCTTTGCTTTCCCTGAGATGTCCGATGATTTGTATGACCTCTTGCAACGGCATCTCATGCGCCGACATCGTGGCGACCCTCACCAGTCCGACCGCATGCGGGTCCGTCAACATCGAAAGCAAGGCAAGCAGGTCTTTAATCTCTGGCCGCTCAAAGAGGCTGCCCAGGTGCAGCACCGGAATGCCTCTGGCTTCCAGGCCTTCGGCGATGTCACTCAGGCGGGCATTGGATGCGCAAAGCAGCGCCTGCCTGCGGTACGGAATTCCTGCCTCCTGCTGTGCTTGGATCACCGCCGCAACTGCAGAAATCTCATCCTCGGTTGATCTGACCACCCGAAATTCCGGTCGGGCATTCAAGACACCGCGGTCCGCCTTCAGTTGCAGTGGCAAGGCTTCCGTCGACGCCTTCATCGTACCGGAGAATGCTGTAAAAACCTCGATGACCTCTCGCCCCGAGCGATAGTTGACTCCCAATTGGCGCACCTGCGCGCCTGGGAAATCCACAGCGAACTGCGCCATGTTAGTGGGCGATGCGCCACGAAACCGATAGATGGATTGGCGTACATCGCCCACAACCCAAAGATTCCGTCCTTCCCCCACGATGGCTCTTAACAAACGCACCGAAGCGCGGTTGACGTCCTGATACTCATCAACAAGGACATGCTGGTGTCGCGCCTTTAGCGCCACTCTCACTTCGGCGTCGGTTTCGACCAGACGCACGGGTAGCGCAACCAGATCACCAAAATCGATCAATTGACCGGCTGCCATTAGCCGTTCATAGGTTTCAAACAGTAGCGCGACCTCCAGACACTTCTCCGCACGCATGGCCGCGTCTTCGTCATGACCGGCTTTGTCTGCCATGGCCTGCGCCAACGTTCGATATCCTGCCGCATCAATGACCTCGTCCTTGGCGCGCGATATAGCATGGAGCATGTCACTGAGATCGAGCGCCGGGTCCCATAGGTTGCGATAGTGACGAAGCGGAAGGCGTGGCAGCTCATCTTCGAGCAGTTCGATCGCTTCCGACCGATCGACTAGGCGTGGATCAGGGGGCAGTCCCAACTTGTCATGAAAGCGACGAACGATATCCAAACCGAACGCATGGAACGTGCCGATCCACATCGCTGCGGCAGCCGTGGGGTTACTCGCGGCCAACCGCTCACTCAGCTCATTGGCCGCTTTGTTGGAGAAGGTGAGAACAAGGATGGACACGGGGTCCACACCCTCGGCAAGCAAGTTCTCGATACGACGCACAAGCGTTCGCGTTTTGCCAGTACCAGGTCCAGCTTGCAACTGGAACGCACTATTGCGATGTTCTGCCGCCGCAATCTGAGTTGGATCGGGGGTCAACGCCGCGGCAGGAACCGTGGATGACTCGATCGAAGAATCCTCTGGCAGCAACAGCGCATCCAGAAGCTGTTGCTGAACCACCTGCGGCGGCGCACCGAGGCGTGTGGCAATGTCCGTCGAAGAACGGCCGTTGCTTACATGGAGATGTCGAACCACCGAACGTGGTAGGAGGAGTTCACGGGCAAAGAGATCCATCTGGATTTCCCGCCGCTCCCGCGCGCCATAGTCGAGCACCTTTTCAATGCCGACCGGTGCGTCCTCGACGGAGCGATCCGGCTCAACTTGCTCAGTCACAACATCCTGCGTGCCGCCCTCCAACACAACATGCCCGAGTTCATGGGCAATGAGAAAAGCACGGTCGAATTCAGACCCCGCGTCCTCGTACAGAATGATCCCGGCCTGACTATCGAAGGCCGCCCGCCCGCCTTTCAGTTGGGAGTCGCCAGGCGGCAAGGCATACACATCCAGCTCCCTTCGAACCGCTTCCTGCCGGACCAAATCGAGCAATTTCCAAGGATCATCACCTGCCGCGACTGCCGCTCGATGAATACGCTCCGCTTCTCGACGAGCAGCCTCGGTCGCGTCCATGGCCTAGTCCTGTAGTGTCTTGAGTGCGTCCAGTTGAGCCGGCGTGAGTTGAGACGTCTCAATCGCCTTCGTAAAAGAAATCTGTTCGGTAACCGCCGGCTTCACGGTTGATCGGAAACTGTGGCCGGAAACCATCGCTGGCGGACTCTGCAGATAGTCCATAACCGCTTCCGCGGTCGCGCCCAATTCGGTTGCGAGTCTTTGAACAAAGCGTCTCGGTATCGTTGCTGCGACAATCGCCCGATCACGTAGGCGTATTAGCAGCAGATTGGTGATATCGAGTTTTTTTGCGAGCGACCTGAAAGCGGTTGGATTGAGCGTGGAAAACGGGTTTGTGACCAACACGTCGTCAGGCTGGCCAACGACGGTTTGAAACCGCTGCCAAGCCCGATCGGTGGCATCTTCAGAGGTAACTACGGCATCGTCATTGCGCGTTGCATCCACCATCAATTCAATCGAACAGGTGACGAGTGCCTTCGCATGCTCTGGATACTCTATTAGGTATTGCTCCAACGTCTTGCGGTCATGCGTCGGCTCGACGGAAAAGGCCAGAAGAACCTCTTCCTCACTGAGTCTTGAGTGCTGTTCGGCAGTCATTGTGCATTCTCCTCTTGAAGAATAGCCTTGAGCGCCTTGCAGGCACGATCACGGCGGTTGCGAACCGTCCTTTCGTCGCACTGCAGAATGCGTGCAATGGTCATAATGTTTTTATCCTTGGAATCAATCTGAAAACCTTGCAGTAGTAGCCCGATGACCTGCTTTTGATCATCTGGCAGACAGTCAATCGCGGCAGTTAGCTCCAACCGGAAAGCCGGATCGTCGAGTTTTTCGGGATCGCCACCTAGAAAGTCCGAGGCGGCGGCCTCCACCTCGGCTGAAATCTCCAAGCCATCGTCTTCATCCGAGCCCAAAGGCACCGTGTCCACTACCGTCGGACCAATCTGGCGCAGAGTGGAGGTACGAAAAGCCGCAAACGCTTTGTCGAAGCGGATTTCATAGAAGTCCAGCAAACCAGTTCGCCCCTTGCAGTCTTTGGCGATTCGTTCCGCGAATCGATTCATGATCTCTTCCCGGATGCCTCGGGCACCGGCCATGCGCGAATCAGAGATAGCTGAGCACAGCGACTGCTCGATCCGTTTCATAAGAATGCGGAATATTTTTTCAAAATCTCCCTCCATTCTGTCTGCCCAGGCTCTTCGCAGAAAGTAGACCAGTGCCTCCGACGGCACATACCCAATGCTCTTCCTGGACAGCGTCGCGAATTGTCGGAGCCGCTCTGCGACCTCAACCGTCTCCAGCTTCTTGAGCCACGCTTCAATCTCGGGAGGACGCTCATACGAGGTACCGTCCTTCTTTTTCTGTTTAAGGGGTTCCAGCATTCGCTGTCTCCGTTATAGGTAGCTCAATCGATAATGAAAAGTTCAACATCGTGCCCACCGCTCTACCGGACGCGGATCGGCAGCGACACTTGCGGCTGGATTGGCACCAGCGTCTTCGCGTAGGCGCGCAAGATTTCGTTATAGAGGTCGGCATGCTTAGGGGCTTCGACGGTGATGATCAGCGCGTAGCGAATCTTTTCCGCACCGGTGGCTCGCCCGCCGGCTTCGCGAGCGTTGTAGTGGATGTCGAACACCGGATTCTTGAGGCTACTGCCGCGCATGTTCTTCGCGCTGTGCAAGACCGTTTCCCATTTACCACTGTCGGAGCGTCGCTCTTCCTCGGTCGCGTACTTCTTCATGTCGAAAAAGCTCTTGGTATCGGCGTTGGCCTTGCCGTCCTTGATCTTTTCGTCGCTGGGGCGGAATACGACCTCCAGACCGGCACGCGTATACGCAGCTGCGTCCTGCGGATCGGTCGGTGAGGCGTAGCAGAAGGTCGCTTTTAGGTGGATGCTGCCGTTCAGGCCACCTGCTGGTAGTGGCAACGAAGCGCGCAGGTATTTTCCAGGCTTCAACTCGCCCTGGTAGACAATGCGCGCCACGCCCTCCGGACAGGTGATGATGCTCATCAAGTCCTCTGGCACCTTGCCCCAGCCCACTTCGAGTTTGTCGTGCTTCGCGGTGTCTGCGGCGTGAACCAGCAGTGCCTTAATCGCCAGCGGTGACAGTTCCGCACCCAGGATGGACCGAATACCGACGGCACTGCGTAGCAGATACGGGGAAGCGAAACTGGTGCCCAACTGAGGCGAAAGCGCAGCTTTCTTGCCCGGCGACAGCACATGGAAATAGTTGCCGGCATTGCCGCCGAACGCCATCAGGTCCGGTTTGACGACGCCTGGACTGCGGCCAGGACCGACCGCGCTATAGGGGGCACGCGTCCAGCTCGCCTCTGTGTCGTTGGCTGCGCCTACTGCCAAGGCGTTGACACAATCCGAAGGCACCTGTACACGTGCATTGCCGGAAGCGCGGTCCATCTGACCGTTGTTGCCGATGGCCACGGTCATCAAGGTGTCGCCGTCGCTCAGCAGATCGTCGATGACCGACGTCCAGGCGTGTACATCGGTATCCTCGATCGGCAAGTCTGGGCCGAGACTAAGGTTGATAAACTGGTACTGCCGTGAGAGCAGAACCTGTTCGACGAAGCCCAGGGTCCGGTACAACTCCAGCGGATCTTCCGTGTCGGTGTCCTTGTCGAGTACGCGCAAGTGATCGACATAAGCAAAGGGACGGGCGGCAGTGCCGTTCGGCTGGATGGGGCCGAACAGGAATGCGGAGCTGACGGCAAGACCATGTTCCAAGCCTGCGGGATCGTCCTGCACATCTTCGTCGAGAACGCGATACGAGCGCAGCCACGGACCGATTGCATGTTGTTTGGGCAAGCCGCCATCAAGAATGGCAACCTTGGGCTCCGACGACAGCGGCTGCTCGATAGGCAGGTTGCAGCCCACCGACACTTCGCCAGAGCGTTGTACGGGCCGCATGCCACGCAGCTTGGGAACCGGGCGGATGACGCGCACGAACACGAATTCAGCAAGTCGTTCGATGTGGTCATGCTTACCTTCGACTGGCACGAACCACAGGTTGCCCGCTGTGAAGCCAAGGTCGCTGTGAACCTTGACGCTGACCTCCTTGGCGTATTTCACGAAGGATTGCTGGACGAACAGGCGGCTTTCATCAGGCAGCAAATGGATACCCACCTCGAAGAAGCGATCATTGGTGCTGCCGTAGTCGGCGATGCGCTCATGGGGTGTGAATGCGGAGAACTGCTCTATGTGTGCTAGGTCCAACGCTTCATCGGATTCGGGCTCGATCTGCTGAGTCCAGTCATTGAGGTGGCGAAATGCTTGGCGCTTACCGGCGATGAACAATTCGGTCGTCGTACATTCCTGCGGCGCTCCCTTCTTAGTCCAGCCGACGGGCGTCACCTTCACGGTACGACTGCCGATGGATTCCAGGCCAACAGTGCGCAGCATCGCGACCGGGAAGAACGATCGGGCGATGTAGCTGGGATTCATCGTCAGCCGCGCAACGCCGAAGTCGCCGGGGCAAGCATGTGCAGGTAAAGCATCGAGCGCAGTAGCGGTCGCCGAGAACTGAGGCGTTAGCCGCTGCACGGCTTGCGCGAGGGTGTAGACCTCGGCCTTGCCCGGCATGCGTTTCGGCCCCTTGATGTCGTGGGTCAGCAGTTCGCCGCGCCCGATCAGAAAATTGGTTTGGCTCATGCGTCAGTCTTCCTTTTTGAGGGTTTCTTGACGGTGGGCAGTTGCTCGCTCGTATACTTTCGGATGGTGTCGCGGCTCACTCCTGTGATGTCGGAGATCGTGTGCTGTGAAAGACGAGTCTGCTTGGCCAGCAGCACCGCCAGATCAATACGCCCCTGACGTTCCAGGACGAGCGCGCGCGATTTGACGAATTCTTCGATCAGATCGGCGTCCGAGGCTGTACCTAATGCGACGGCACGCCGGAATCGTTGAAGATCCCGCTCAATGTCGCTAAATGATTCACCATTGAAGACGAAGGTCAGAATGTCAATCCAGCGCCCGAACAGCGCGTAGTCTTGGCCCAGAAAGCGCTTGATCGCCTGTTTGACGGCCGGCATTTCTGGTGCCTTGAAATTGATCACCAAATCGAAGCGTCGCCACAACGCGGGATCGATCAGTTCTGCATGATTAGTGGCAGCCAGCAGCAAACTCGTGGCAGGCCACTCATCGACTTCCTGCAGGATGACGGTAACCAGTCGCTTCAACTCGCCGATATCGGCGTCGTCGCTGCGGCGCTTGGCGATGGCGTCGACCTCATCCAGGAGCAATACACAAGGGCCACGTTTCGAGAAATCAAGTGCTGTACGCAGGTTGCTTCCGCTGCGTCCGAGCAGGCTGCTCATCACGGCGGTCAGATCCAGTACATACAGCGGCACACCCAATTGCGAGGCTAACCAACGCGCCGTGAGCGTTTTGCCGACACCTGGCGGTCCCACAAAAATGGCGGATCGTGTTGGGCTCAGGCCCATTGATGCCAGCCGCTCCGTTTGACGACGCTCATGGATCAGTTGACTCAAAGTTTCTTCGAGGTCAAGTGAGAGAAGGGGCTGTTCGCGACTGGGCTCGTCCTTGAAAACCTTCAGCAATGACAGTCTCGATTCGTCGTCGACCGGCAAGGTCTGCGTCGGCAGTGCAGTGTGCATGACCTTGCGCATGGGAGCGCTTGAGCGAGGAGTCTTCGCACGCAGATACAAATTCATCTGTTCCGCCAGTTCTGGATCGGTATTGCGGTACTTGCGCACGAGCCGAGCCACGAACAGTCGCACGTCCTCTGTTTGCTCGGCGAGCGCCAGCCTAATTAACTGGGCTAAATCAGATTGAACTTCGTTCATCTCGTCCAACATGTTTTCAATTAATTGATTTTAACCTTGTTTTTAGTTTTTAAAAACGGAATATATATTTTCTCACGTTTTTACTGAGATGTGAAGAACGACGTGTGTGATGTCAAGAGGGGTGCAACGGTTGTGGTCAATGCTACAGTGACCTTGCCCCGGTAATTCGTACATCTTAACGCGCTTATTATGCGATTTGTCCTAACTGTGCCCCAAGCCAGCTTTGCTCAAACTTCATTGGATTGATACAATTTATGCAGGATTGTATAATATAATTGGCCGCTACCTGTAACGGCTCGCGTTTGAAACCGGCCGAGCTTACATTTAGCGCTATTTTCAGCTCGAATTAATTGCAAATGAATTTGCCTGGCTCCGGAATATTTATAATCAACGCAATTTAGTAAGCCCCACTTTATGATAGGTTACGCTTGGTTTTCGGAAAGCCAAACGATCACCTCATCAACATTCTTATCTGGCGGAAATACTGGATAAAAGCACTTCCTGACTACGCCATCTTTAATAATGAGCGTTAGCCTTTTGATTAGTTTTAAACCGGCAACCTCAAGCATAGGCAATTCCATAGCCGAGGAAAACGAGTACATTGAATCGCTTAACAGTGGATAGGATAACTCCAGGCGAATAGCAGCTTCTTTTTGTGCTTCCGGTGTTTGAGAACTTAGACCGTAAACGCCTACACGATTGCGTTTGAATTCAGCGTGACTCTCACGATAAGAATGAGCTTGTAGCGTACACCCTGCGGCACCAGGAATTTGCGCCCATCCTTCAGGAATGGCAAATCCGGGGCGACCGGTCATCGGGTAACAGAAGATAACATTCCAACCAGCTAATTCGGACAGATTGATTCTTTTATCATCTGTGGAAGAGAGAGAAACATCGGGCATCAGCATGTTTTCCAGATGCTGACACGCACCATCATCCATCGGGATTGGTAAATCTGTTGGAATGGAGTGCAGTACATCTGGTAATGACTGAGTTTTTTGCATGTTGATTTCCCAAAAAATCCAACGTGTATTGGTTAGCGAAAAATAATCTTCCCGAATTTCCGCCCAAAAGCATTGTATCTTACCTGAATTTCAATGAAAAACAGTTATTCTTCAACCCCTAAAATCCAGTTGTTTTTTACACTTAAATTTGGGAGTTTCAAAAAAGATAATATTGATTCATTTTCAATAACATGGCAGAAATACTATGGCGCGTTACGTACCTTTATGCAGAATAACCCAACTATTACCGCTGGTCGAAGGAATTTCTGGAAGCTGGGAATAAGCGCTGGCTGGAGATATTGTTCGCGAAGCGACCTCGGATCAAGTCAGGAACCTGTGCACTGAGGCACGTGCACTGAAAGAAACCTTGGCGAAGCTGTTAACGGAAGACCGCCTGCTTAAAAAAGCCTGATCGGAGATGAGGAGGACGGTATATGTGATTAGTACTCAGCTGTAAGTGCTAACTGATATTCGGATATTGCAGATATATCAATTTGATTTGCTACATTGGCTAAGTAGCTAAGATGATTGCAAATCTCACACAAAGACATTTGATGCTCGGAATTTAAATTAAATTGTCCTGAAAAGTATTGAAGAAATTTTTCATCTACTATTCCATTTCTATGCGAATACAAATGTCTTATTTGAAGAATTTTTTCAATCTTTACTTGCGAGGGTGTAAGAATTTTTGTGTAAACGGTCATTTGGCAGGAAACTGCTATTACTTTTTGAGGAGTAGAAATGACTGTAAGCAACGAATTGATCGACAGCCTGCTGGCTGATTACAAGAAACCTGAGGACTTAATTGGTGAGCATGGTTTGCTCAAGCAACTCACCAGGAAGCTGATCGAGCGTGCATTGGAAGCCGAGATGGCTGAGCACCTTGGTCACGCCCGCAACGAACCGGTTGCCAACCCTGCCGGGAACACCCGTAACGGCAAGAGCAAGAAGACGCTCAAGGGTGAGTTTGGTGAATTGCCGATCGAAATCCCCCGTGACCGCCACGGCAGCTTTGAACCCAAGATCGTGACCAAGCATCAAACCCGTTGGACGGGTTTCGACGACAAGATTCTGTCACTGTATGCCCGCGGCATGACGGTGCGGGAGATTCAGGGCCATCTGGAAGAGATGTACGGGGCCGAGGTCTCTCCTACGCTGATCTCGTCCGTCACCGATGCGGTCATTGACGATGCCAGGGCATGGCAATCCAGACCACTGGATGCGCTGTACCCCATCGTCTATCTGGACTGCATTCACGTCAAAGCCAGAGATACCGGCACGGTCCGGGTGAAAGCCGTCTATCTGGCCCTGGGTATCAATCTGTCGGGCGAGAAGGAATTGCTTGGCATCTGGATCGCCCAGACCGAGGGCGCCAAGTTCTGGCTGCAGGTGGTGACCGAACTCAAAAATCGCGGTGTGCAGGATATCTTTATCGCCTGCGTGGATGGGCTGAAAGGTTTTCCTGAGGCCATCGAAGCGGTTTACCCCAAGACAGCCGTTCAGCTTTGCATCGTACATCTGGTGCGCTATAGTCTGAATTACGTCAGCTGGAAACTGCGTAAGGCAGTAGCCGCTGATCTGCGCCTGATTTACGCTGCTGCCACTACTCAGGAAGGTGAAACCCGATTGGCTGAATTCGAGGAAAAATGGGGAACGGATTATCCATCCATCGCGCAATCCTGGCGACGAAACTGGACACGCATCATCCCATTCTTTGACTATCCGCCAGAAATCAGAAGGATCATCTACACCACCAATGCCATTGAGTCGGTAAACATGTCATTGCGCAAGGTTACCAAGAACCGGGCATCATTCCCCAGTGATGAAGCAGTGCTGAAATTATTCTATCTGGCGCTGATGAACATCAGCCAGAAATGGTCTATGCCTCTGCAAAACTGGAAAGCCGCTCTCAACAGGTTTACCATCATGTTCGAGGAGCGCATGCCTATCCGTTAACACATACACCGTTTACACAAAATTCGGGATACGCCCTTACTTGCTCAAGCTCAGTGATAACTTTCAGTTCACTTATTTGCTGATTATCCTGAATAAAGCCTTTTATGCTTCCCTTTTGTAGCTTTCCTATTTGTTTATTAGCCCAATAGCTTACAAATTCCTGTAAATCCGAACAGTCTAAAACTTCCTTAATAGTCACTTGTTGTTTTGATTTCAATGTTTCTGGTTTTGCAAGAAAGATTTCATACAACAAATCAGACAAATAGGTTTCAAAGTTATCCGCAATAGATGAAAACATAATTCTGGATAAAATTTTCCCCTCTTGATTATCTGTCGGGGTACCAGCACCTTTTGGATATAAAGTCTGACCCAGACCATCCATGATTTTTAAAATACTTTGATAATGTTCAATAAGCCTTGATTTCGCGCTTGAGGAATTTTGTTTGTAAGTTTCAAGTTGAGAACTAATATCCTTTATTCTAGGATATCCATTTGCACTAAATTGGATTTCATTAGGATTTTCAAGCTTATCCCTAGAACCAACCCGTTTATATATTTTTCCCTCTAAAGAAATCGGGACATTTGATTTTTCAACTTTTATTACATATAGATTTTTACCATCATAGGATGCATATTGGTATTGAATTTGAGGTTTTGGTGAAAGCAAGTCTAATGCTTTGTGGGTTATCGAAGTTGCATGAAAATCCGAACTTAATCCAACTATCTCTTGCTTATCGGACACACCTAAAACGATAAGCCCACCGTCAGCGTTTGCGAAAGAGCTGATAATTTGAGCAATATTCCTTGAAGGAGGTAAAACCGTTTTGTATTCAAGTGTAGAACTTTCCGGCTGTCCAATAATCAGCGAAGCCTCATGCGAAATATCCATCAATTCACCGGAATTTTATTAATGCCCGTGTTCTTTAGAATCTTACCTAGCGTTAAATGCCTTGGTTTATCTTTGCCGTTGTCTATCCATAATTCGGCATTTTCATAGTCTAAAGTATCTTTTTCAGAGCTGTAATAAACAATGACTTGTCCGTTATCTGATGGCCTCACAACCACATGGATAGGTAGCCCTTGTTTTTTGATACCTCCAATAACAGTAGTCGCTAAATCTTCCTGTTCGCTGGTATCGTAATCTGGTTGATTGTTGAGATATTCAATAACATTATTTTTTGATCTGCTAATTAAATTTTGGACGTACTCAAACATCTCAACTGTTGGAGTTGATGAATGCTTGAATTGAGCTGAAAGGTTAGAATCCGTTAATGCTTTTTCTAGCTCAACGATTGATGTTACACCTAAGCTTAATAAAATTTCTTGAGTAATTACAATTGGACAATTGGGTATTTTTTCAGTATTTGTTGAGTTCAATAACTCTCTTAATTCAGAGACTTTACTAATATTCATCTCGGTTAAAAGTTTATTCAATTCCGACACTTCTCTTAGGTTAGCACCACTACGCATTACCTTGTAAAGACTTTCCTTATCTTCAATCGTATTCATAAAAAGCTCGGCTCGTTTGCTAAAAAGTTCCGAGAACAGCTCCGTTCCTAGTTGAGGATTATTATCAAACCATTCTGACAAAAGACTTACTGCTTTTATAAACGAATCGTCTTTTGGGGCTTTATTTATTTTGTCCGTAATCTGAGCAGCAATGCCTATTTTATTTTTTGAATGGTATTCTCCAAATTCTATTTTTTTACTTAAAAGCTGCTCTTTCCAATCTTCTCCTAAGAGTTTCAGTATCCAAACTAACTCATCGTTTTCTATTTCATCAATATAGAGTTCAGATTTTTTCCTAAAATGACCGTTCTGATTGGGAATAATTGAATTTTTTTCAAAAAGGATTTCGTTCGTTTCATCTTCGAGGATAAAGTTGCATAACGAATTTAACCAATCATAAGTTGCGCTCTCGTCCATTTCTAAACATTGACCCAGCTTTTCGATCATTTTTTGATCTACTAAGAAATTCATTATTCCTTGGTAATCAATTAAATTCCAAGATTCCCAAGATTTATTGCACCAGCTGTATAAGTGTTCCTTTTTACAAACATTGTCGGGATATAAATCAAATAAACACTGCCAAATTTTGGCCTGTATTAATTTAGAGTAATCTTTTAAAGGAAAATCCAATTCTTTAATTGATTTTTTTAGTGATGTATTTTCTTCTAATTCAACAATTTTGGCATCAACGATATATTCTCTTAATGGTTTTTGGATAACCTCTTTGTACCAAGCTGCATCAAAATAATTTTCATTTGTAGCAGGCATTCGAGATTCGATTAGATTGTATAAATCAAAAAACTCACGTTCTTCAAGGTGAGAAATCAGCTTTTTATACAAAGCCAAGGCATTTACGAATAGCTCCTGGTTTTCCATAACCTCCAAATTTTCGGCATTCCCTTTTAACCAAATTCCGTCTCTTTCAGTTTGAGGGTGAAAATAGAAGCTGTTTACAATCAGTGGAAAATGAAACTTTTCAGTTCCAATAAGAGGGAAATCACAAAATATTTTAGGAATATCAGCGATGCTTTTAACTGAGTAGCCCTTTTCAATTTTCTCAACTTGAGTGGCAACTGAAACTTTTTCGCTTGTAGCGTGCAATATCAATATTTCTGTTTGAACACCATTTACATCCTTTTCAATCGGTACAATAAAATTATCCGTAAATACTTGATGGTTTCTGAAAACCGTATTTGTATTTAGTAAGTTGTCGAGTATCTCCACACAATAAATTTTTGGTATAAAGGCCATAACAAAAGGAACACATTTTGAAAACTCCTTTATGCCGATTTTAGCAATCGTTAACTGCCTTTCTGATTCCAAAAAATAACGAAAGGATGTGTTAAATTTATTTTTGTTGTAGTCAGAGCCAATAACCTCAATAGACTCTTGAAATGCTTGCCAAGCATTTTCAATTTTCGGCGCTAGGTCTTTAGTGGTTTTCCCTTGTCTGTCCAATAAAAAATCGAAATGACAAAAACCCTCGATTTGAGTTTGTACAATGCCTTTAATTTGTATGCGTCTTGATAAGAGATGCGTGGTCAAAAAACCAGTACCAAAACGCCCCGTATTTTTTGTTTGCTGTCCTTCTTCAATTTCTTTAGAAGAAATCTGATTGATTAAACCTCTTAAATCAAGTTCCGTGAAATGTCCGCCGTTGTGCTGAAACTCGATATTATTTTCGTTAAGTATTAACTTTACAGATATTTTTTTGTCATCTTCTTCGGCGATACTATCTTTTGCATTTTGCAGTAACTCCCAAGCCCAACGGCCTTGATTATTTTCAACCGTTAAATCCAAGTCATGTAAACGCTTAATTATTTTGTCGGCAATTGAGCGATTGCCATCTTCTTTTCTGCCTTC
>Ga0138256_10002772_pt1 | contig 18698 bp, 17 predicted proteins | sample KNB2016incub_MG_FD_105486 | JGI IMG/M metagenome (GOLD analysis project Ga0138256, IMG submission 105486) | Active sludge microbial communities from wastewater in Klosterneuburg, Austria - KNB2014incub_MG | ecosystem: Engineered > WWTP > Activated sludge > Unclassified | place: Austria... | reverse complement strand
TCGGACAACGGCAACGGAATTACTCAGAAGGTTGTTGACAAAATCTTTCAGCCGTTCTTTACTACAAAGCCGACGGGAGAGGGAACAGGTCTTGGTCTGAGTATGAGTTATGATATTATAAAAGCTCACGGTGGAGAGCTGAGGGTGGAGTCTAAGGAAGGAGAAGGGGCGGAGTTTGTCATAAGTTTACCAAACTAAATTTATTTTATATAATGAAAATATTAGTCGTTGACGACGAGAGAGATATTCAAACTTTGTTTGAACAGCGTTTCAGAAAAGAAATAAAAGATAAGATAGTTGAATTTGTTTTTAAATTTTCCGGAGAGGATGCACTTGAATATCTGAATATTAATAAAGAAAAACAGGAAGCGATATTGATCCTGTCTGATATAAATATGCCCGGGATGAGCGGACTTGAATTGCTTGAGCATATCAAACAAAAATATCATAAGCCGCCTCCGGTTGTTATGATGATCACTGCTTACGGTGATGGTGAAAATTACAGAATAGCGCAGGAGCTTGGGGCAGATGATTTTTTAACCAAGCCTGTTGATTTCACATTATTAAAAGAAAAACTAAAAATTAAAAACTAATGGCAAAAATATTAGTGGCTGATGACGAGCCGGATCTGGAAATCCTCATCAAGCAGAAATTCCGTCAGAAAATAAGAGAGAAGGAATATGAATTTGTATTTGCTGTGAACGGAAATGACGCTCTTGATAAAATATCACAACACAGTGATATTGATATTCTGTTAAGTGATATCAATATGCCGGAAATGGACGGACTGACATTGCTGAGTAAGATGAATGAATCAAGTCCGTTAATAAAATCGGTAATAGTTTCTGCATACGGTGATATGGATAACATACGCACAGCTATGAACCGCGGTGCATTCGATTTTATTACCAAGCCGATCAATTTTGAAGACCTTGCATTAACTATTGAAAAAACGCTAAAATATGTTTTGCAGATCAGAGATACTTTGAATGCAATTAAAGAAAATAATATTCTCAAACTTTATGTTGATGAAACAGTGATAAATTTTATGAGCGGACACGAGTTTGAATCGTCTTTAATGGTCAATGAAAATATTGAAGCATCGGTTGCCTTCATTGATATCTGCGGATTTACATCAATCAGTGAATCTGAATCCCCGGATAAAGTTGTAAACATGCTTAACAGTTATTTTGATATCATCGTGAAAGAAATTATTGATCAGGGCGGTTATATAGATAAATTTATCGGAGATGCGATCATGGCTGTATTCAAAGGTGACTTTCATATAGACAGAGCAATTGATTCATGTATCTCCATAAGATCAAAAATTAACAGTATCCCGAATTTGCCGGATAAAATTTCTTTTAAACCAAAAGTTGCTATCGGTATCAACAGCGGTGAAATGATATCAGGTAATATTGGTTCGGCAAATCTCCGCAGACTTGATTATACGGTGATAGGAGATACGGTAAATACAGCTCAGCGTCTGCAGTCTGCAGCAGAACCGGACCAGATACTGATCAGCGAAAGTGTTTATAAAAAAATTAAGGAATCATTTAACTGCCTTAAACGCGGAGAAGTGAATCTTAAAAACAAATCTAATCCTGTCAGTATCTTTGAAGTGATGGAATGAAAATGATAAAAAACAACTATTTCATTTTATCTGGCGCAATGGGAGGCGGAAAATCTGCAATTATAAAACATCTCCGAAAAAAAAACTATATTTGTATTGACGAACCTGCAAGACGGATTCTGGAAGAGCAGAGAAGTGTTGTCGGGAATGGTGTTCCTGAAAAAGATCCTGAGCTGTTTTGTCAGCTTATGCTTTCACGATCTCTTCATCAATTTAAATCAAACGCTGATTATGAAGGTCCGGTGATCTTTGACAGGGGAATACCGGACTTGATTGCTTATGCAGATCTTTTTGGAATAATTAAAAATGTATATATGAATGCAGCAAAAATTTATCTGTATAATAAAAACGTTTTTATGTTTAATGGTATCGAAGAAATTTATACTACTGATAATGAGAGGAAAATGGATTTTGTGGCTGCTGAAAAATTCGGATTTAAAGTTAACGATATTTATAAAGAGCTTGGCTACAATGTGACAGAAGTACCGTTTCTTTCTGAAGAAGAGAGATCGGAGTTTATCATAAATATGATTGAACATTTGAATTACAAATAACCGAAAACTCTATTTTAAGAAAAATTTAATACATTTCTTGTAAAAACATCAATAATTATTTTTATACAATTCTAATTTGGATCTGAATGTTTAGGTTAGTTTATTAACAATTAAAGTAGTTTGTGTTTATTTTGATTCCTGATAAAGTCATACCCTGTATACAAGACAAGAAATACCTTCCAGTGAGATTCGAAAAATCTTATACTATAGTTAGCTCACTTTTTTTAAAATTACCCGAATTTATTTTTCCGGAAAAAATAATATTGAGATTTTTTCAATATCAGGAGAATAAATAGTAATGGAGAATTTTTTTATATGCTTAATGAAAATTCTCAGACTTAACAACTAATAACCGTTTTTATCAGAAAATGGATTTGGTAGTTTACTAAAAGATTTGAAAATAAGTTAATATCCGAATATATATATAATTTGAAATACATCACCAGAACAGTTTGGATATTGTCAGTAATAAGTCTTCTGACAGATATGGCAAGCGAAATGCTATATCCGGTAATGCCGATATACTTAAAGTCTATCGGCTTTTCAATCTTGCTTATTGGAATACTTGAAGGAGTTGCAGAAGCGACTGCAGGACTTAGCAAAGGATTTTTCGGAAAACTTTCAGACACATCAGGCAAAAGGGTTCCGTTTGTACAGATCGGTTATGCATTAAGCGCAGTGTCAAAACCGATGATGGCGGTTTTTATTTTCCCGCTCTGGATATTTTTTGCAAGGACAATTGACCGTTTCGGAAAAGGCATCAGAACAGGTGCAAGAGATGCAATCCTTTCAGACGAAGCGACAAAGGAAACAAAAGGAAAGGTCTTTGGTTTTCATCGATCTATGGATACTTTAGGAGCTGTGATAGGTCCGTTATTTGCCTTAGTTTATCTTTACTTTTATCCTAACAACTATAGTACGCTTTTCTTTATTGCATTTATTCCCGGCCTTCTGGCTATTCTTGCTTCGTTTTATTTGAAAGACAAAAGAATTAAAAATCAGACAGTAAAAGTTTCCACACCGTTCTTTTCATTTTTCAGCTATTGGCGGGAAAGTCCTGCAGAATACAGGAAAGTTGTAACCGGATTTCTTGTCTTTGCATTGTTTAACAGCTCTGACGTTTTTCTATTACTAAGAGCAAAAGAATCCGGGCTTGAAGACACTATGGTAATAAGCGCATATATTTTTTATAACCTTATATACGCATTGTTTGCTTTTCCGGTAGGAATAATTGCTGACAAGATCGGATTAAAAACTATTTTTATTTCAGGACTGATATTATTTGCGGTAGTCTATTTTGGAATGACTTTAAGCGTAAATATATATTTGTTCTTCGTACTGTTTTTTTTATATGGTATATATGCTTCAGCAACGGAAGGAATTTCAAAAGCATGGATCTCAAACATAACAAATAAAAAAGATACAGCAACTGCAATCGGTACTTATTCAGGATTTCAAAGTATCTGTTCACTGATTGCTAGTACGCTGACAGGGCTGATCTGGTACCGGTTCGGCGCTGAGGCAGCATTTGTAACTACTGCATCAGTTACAGTTTTAGTAATAATTTATTTTCTGACAATACCGAAACCGATTAAGGTAAGCAATGTTTGAAGTAAAACTTAAAGGAGAAGATTTTTGGCAGATAAATATAAATTTCTATAAAAAATAAATTAACTCAAAGCTGAAAAAAAAGATTATACTTTATGAAATTCTCTAAAACTTTAAACAATGAAAACTAATTACTCCGGAAAAGAAAGTAAAATTACCGGATTAACCTCTGAAGAAGTAATAAAGAAGCGTGAACTTTTTGGCGCTAACCGGTCAGCTCAGACAAAGAACCTCCTGTTCGAAAATCTTAAGTCGGTTTTTCTTGAACCAATGTTTATTTTATTGCTTGCTGCCTGCTGCATTTACTTTATTCTAAATGAATTATCAGAAGCTTTTACAATGCTTGCCGCTCTTTTATTTGTTACAGGTATTGATGTATTCCAGAATTTCAGGAGTCAGAAAGCAATTAAAGCATTGAGCCGGATCACCAAAAGTAAGACTAAGGTATTAAGGGATTCGGAAACAATTCAAATTGATTTTGAAGATGTGGTAACAAATGATATTGTTATTTGTGAAGAAGGTGATATAATTCCTGCTGATGCTGATATTATTTCTTCAAATGATTTTTCATTGAATGAAGCTATTCTTACAGGCGAATCAGTATCCGTTGAAAAATTCTCCGGAGATAAAATAATGCAGGGGACTCTTGTAGTAAGAGGATATTGTCAGGCAATAGTAACTGCAGTAGGAATAAAAACTACACTCTCCGGGATCGGCGAATTAGTGTCAGGTACTGGCAAGGAAAAAACTCCATTGCAGATCAAGGTTGCGAATTTTGTAAGAGTAATGGTAATTGCAGGAAGCGCTGCATTCGGTTTTGTATGGATTTATTACTGGTGGGAAAGCGGAAGTGTTATTCACGGATTACTTCATGGTCTGACGATGGCGATGTCGGTACTTCCCGAAGAAATCCCGGTTGCATTATCTACATTCATGGCGCTCGGAGCTTATCGTTTGCTTAAACTCGGAGTGATAGCCCGCAGTCCCAGGGCTGTAGAAACACTTGGTTCAGCAACAGTAATATGTGTTGATAAAACAGGAACGCTTACTCAAAACCTTATGAATGTCCATAGTACATTTGATATAAAGACAGGTGAAGAAATTGATTTCAATAAAGCCGCAAAAACATCCGAAATACTTGAATATGCAATGTGGGCTAGCGAGGAAAGTCCATTTGATCCAATGGAAAAATCCATTCATCAGTTTTATACGAGATTATATAAAACTGATGAAAGAGAAAATTTCAGAATGGTAAAAGAATTTCCTCTTTCCGGATCTCCGCCGGTGATGACACATATATATCAGAATGATAATAAGGATTTTATCCTGAGCTGCAAAGGTGCGCCGGAAGGGGTTTTGAAATTATGTAAAATGTCTGAAGAAGAAAAATCGAAAGTGTTGAAACGCAGCGAAGAATATGCGGAAAAAGGATTAAGAGTTTTAGGAGTAGCCAAAGGTCACTGGAATAAACAGGAATATCCCGAAACCCAGGAAGAAATAGAATTTGAATTCCTCGGAATAATTTCATTCTATGACCCGCCGGATCCTCACATACCTAAAGTCATTCAAAGTTTTTATGATGCGGGAGTGGATGTGAAAATGATCACGGGGGATTATTTAAAAACAGCTGTTGCAGTTGCCAGGGATACAGGTATAAAGACGGACAGAGTTATTACGGGAAAAGAACTTTCTGAAATTAAAGATGATGAACTTAAAAATACAGCTCCTTCTATAAATATTTTTGCAAGAGTAAATCCGGAAACAAAGCTAAGAATAATTGAAGCTCTGAAACAGTCGGGAGATATAGTGGCAATGACAGGTGACGGAGTGAATGACGCGCCTGCGCTGAAATCAGCACATATAGGTGTTGCTATGGGAAAGAGAGGTACTGAAGTTGCAAAAGGAGCTGCAGGTCTTGTACTTTCCGGTGATGATCTGTCGAAAATGACAGACGCTATTTTCCTGGGAAGAAGAATAAATGAAAATTTAATCAGAGCGATCAGATATATTATTTCAATTCATATACCTATCATTCTGCTTGTAATGCTTCCGATATTTTTATGGTGGCTGCCCGATACATTGTTTACACCGATTCATGTGATTTTTCTTGAACTTATAATGGGACCGACCTGCTCTATTATTTATGAAAATGAACCGGCTCTAAAAGAGGAACTGATGAAACCTGCGGATTCCGCAAACAATAATCTAATGAGAACATCTCAGCTGGTGATAACAATAATTCAGGGTTTAATGATAACTCTCGGCTGTGTATTAATAGGTCTATACGGAAGTTATATGGAATATGACGATGTAAAAATCCGTACTCTGATCTTCAGCACGCTTATAATTTCCAATATATTTCTTACGCTTCTTAACCGTTCATTTACTAAAACAATTTTTGAAACAATAAGACGTAAAAACAATCTGATACCATTCATTATTTCAATATCGATTTTACTTTTGCTTTTGATAGTTAATATCCCTTTTTTAAATGATCTTTTCGATATGTCGCCTTTAAAAGCTGATGAATTTATGCTCCCTGTCCTGACCGCATTTGCAGCGACATTCTGGATAGAACCGATAAAATATTTCCGGTTCCGGAAAAAAAGAATGTAATTGTAATATCATATATCTAAATAAGATAATAAATTGTGTTCATTAAATATGAAACGGACGAAATTTCATTTTCCGGTCTCGGTAAATGAGATCACATTTAAAATCAGACTATGGATATTATATCAATCATAACCGGACTGGCAGCAGGTATTATTGTATCTTATGTAATTTTTCATCTGCTGAATAAAGCAAATAATGTATCAAAATCTGATTTTGATATGCTGAATGAAAAGTTTAAGGAAGCTGACATTCAAATGAAAATATCACATGACAGGCTTTTAACTCAGCAGAATGAACACGCAAAGCTTAGCTCCAAGCTTGACTCTAAAGAATCCGAACTCAGCAGTCTTCAATTTAAATCATCTGCTCTTGAAACTAACTTTACTAATAATGAAAAGAAAATTTCCGAACTGATAATCACTTATGATGAGCAAACTAAATTAATAAATTCTTTACAAAGCGAAGTGAATTTGCTGAAACAGAAATTAGCTGAAAAAATAGCAAATAATAATTCATTGTCTGAGAATTTAAAAGATCAAAGGGTAACTAATCAAAAGAAAGATGAAATAATAAATCTGCTGACTGAGAATGTTAACAAACTCTCTTCTGAGAACAGTACACTATCAGCAAATAATAAATCATTAACTGAAAAGCTTTCAACTCAGAAGGAAGAGATAATTGAGATTCAGAGAACATCACAATTACAGTTTGAAAAAATTGCAAATCAGATACTGGAGGAAAAGTCAGGCAAATTTACAGAATCAAATAAGACAAATATTGAAGCGCTGTTAAAGCCTCTCGGAGAAAATATTGACAACTTTAAAAAAAGAGTTGAAGAAACTTATGATAAGGAATCCAAGCAAAGATTTTCGCTTGAAGAAAAAGTCAGAGAATTAGTAGAGCAAACAAACAAAGTCAGCAGCGAAGCGAATAATCTGGCGAATGCGCTGAAAGGGCAGGCAAAGAAACAGGGCAACTGGGGAGAGATGATACTTGAAAGCATTCTGCAAAAATCAGGACTTGTAAAAGACAGGGAATATTCTCTGCAGCCTACAATTAAAGATGCTGAAGGAAAGAACTTAAGACCAGACGTCCTTGTGAAACTTCCGGACAACCGTCTTATAATAATAGACTCGAAAGTTTCGCTGGTCGCATATGATAATTTTTCATCGGCAGAAACAGCTGAAGAACAGTCACTACATCTGAAAGAACATTTGAGATCAATTTACAGACATATCGATGATCTGCAAAGTAAAAGTTACGATAACCTTGAGGCTTCACTTGATTTCACAATGATGTTCGTTCCGATAGAACCTGCATATCTGATTTCAATTCAGACGGATCAGGATCTCTGGGCTTATGCATATAAAAAAAGAATTTTGCTGATAAGTCCGACAAACTTAATAGCCTGTTTGAAATTAATGGCGGACTTATGGAAAAGAGAAATGCAGAGTAAGAATGCAATGGAGATAGTAAAAAGAGGTGAACTGCTTTATGAAAAATTCGTCAGCTTTGTATCAACTCTTGAAGATGTTGGAAAATATATTGACAAATCGCAGGAGTCATACTCAACAGCGGTAAAGCTTCTAAACAGCGGAAGCGGACATTTGATCGGACAGGCATTGAAATTGAAAAACCTCGGATTAAAATCAAATAAGGAAATACCTTCATCACTTCTTACTGATGATATAGATTCAGAGGTTGATAATAAAGTGAAACAGATTGAATAAAAAAATATTAAACACAGTTCTTAATTCCATAAAAAGTAACTTATAATGTCCGGAATACGGATCCGGAAAAGTATGAATAAAGATAAGCCGATAGAAAGAAAAGATTACCTCAAACCTCTTAGCAGAGAACATCATCACGGACTTTTGCTTTGCTGGAAGATCAGGACGGGTTTTACAAAAGGCATTTCACCGGAAAGGATCAAAGCATACGCTGACTGGTTTTATAAAACATACCTTCTCCCTCATTTTGAGGCAGAGGAAAAATACGTTTTCCCTGTATTAGGAAATGAGAGTGATCTTATAATTAAAGCAACTGAAGAACACAGGCAGCTTACAGATTTGTTTTCAGATAACGCGGAAATTGAGAATTCTTTAAAAAATATTCAAACGAAACTGGAGGATCATATACGGTTTGAAGAAAGAGTATTGTTCAATGAAATTCAAAATTCAGCTACTGAAGAAGAAATTGAACTGATGCAAAAAATTCATAGTAACGATAAATTTATTGAGAACACGAGTGATGAGTTTTGGAAAAATTAATCAGAATAAAAAAACTTACGAATCAGAAAATCCTAACTTCTTATAATTGTTTAATAAATACAGTTCGTCTATAATTAAATCATTTAATAAATTATTAAAAATAAATATGACGCTTAAAGAATTTGTAAAAAAATTTGACGTTCCTGATTCGATCGTACTTCTTGAGGTTAAAGGAAAGGTTTTAAAAGAAGACGAGTTGAAACTTACAGCTTTAGGCAAACTGCTTTCAGAAAGAACGAAGCATATATTATTCAGAAGCGGCAATGCTGACGGCTCGGATTATCTTTTTTCAAAAGGCGTGGCGTTAGTGGATGATAAACGTTTACAAGTAATAACTCCGTATACCGGTCACAAGCAAAAAACAAATCTGGCTTATGAAACAATTTCTCTGGATGAAATAGTAACCTCTCTTGATCCTGAAGTAGTTTATGAATCCAAGAAGAATAAAAAAACCGAGAATATGATAGAACCTTACATTGATAAAAAAATTAATAATGGCGGTAAAAAAGATTTTACTGTAAGCGCGGCTTATATTATCAGAGATACTGTAAAAGTAATTGGGAATAAAAATAATGAAGTAAAGCCGTCTGCTTTTGGAATTTTCTATGACGATCTTAAATCACCTATGACAGGCGGCACAGGTCATACAATGAAGGTATGTGATAACTATAACGTCCCAAAAATAAATCAGACTGTTTGGTTTAAATGGCTGGAAGAATAATTTAAATAGAGTTTGAATTTTCTTTAGTTGTTAATATTTTACCCAAATTTTGCATCCTGAAAATTTAAACTAATTTTGAATGTGATATATTCTAAAAATATTACATGCAGCTTTTTTCAAATTAATAACAAAACAAATACAAATCTTTATTTATGAAATATTTTATAGTGCTGTTTTTTAGTCTGATGCTAATTGGATCGCTGAAATCACAGGAACTTGAACCAAGAAATTATGCAGTGCTTCCTGTAGGTTTAAATGTTGCAGCCTTAGGTTATATTTATTCATCCGGAGATATAGTTTCAGATGCAACTTCTCCAATAAAGGACCTGGAGTTAACTTCGAATTCATTTGTAGCAAGCTATGTAAGGACTTTTGGAATGTTTGGGAAACTTGCAAGGGTCCAGGTCCTCTCACCGTATGTTTTGCTTGGCGGTAATCTCAAGGTTAACGGAAGAGATACTTCTGGATCCAGATCAGGATTTGCAGATACAAAAATTAAATTCGGTATTAATCTTATAGGTTCTCCTGCAATGGAACCAAAAGATATGATGAAGTTTTCTGAAAAATTTGTGTTGGGAACTAGTGTGGTAATTACTGTTCCGACTGGACAGTATTATAATGAAAGATTAATTAATCTGGGTTCAAACCGGTGGGGGATAAAACCTGAAATTGGTATGTCATATAAACTAGGATCTTTCTATTTCGAATTTTTTACCGGTATATGGATGTTCACAAAGAATTCAGAATTTTTAAAAACCAACACCGTAACTCAGGAGCCAATACTTTCTCTTCAAAGTCATGTAAGTTATCTATTCCCGTCAAAGATCTGGATATCAGGAAATGTCGGATATTCCGGCGGCGGTGATTCACAGGTGAATGGAGTTGATAAGAATGATTTTCAGAGAAATGTCAGATCCGGTTTAACATTGTCTGTGCCTTTTTCAATCTCACATTCTGTCAAAGCTTCCGTTAACACCGGAGTTACAACCAGAGTGGGCGGTAACTTTACAACTTATTCACTGATCTATCAATACATTTGGTTTTAATATTCAGCCATACCGGATATTAAATTATATTTTTTAAAATTACCTGACTAATTATTTTAATTAATAATTAAACGGTTAACAGATTTTTTACAGAAATATTTAACTGCATTTAATATTTTTTTTAATATTTATCACTGTTTATTTTGCAAAAATGTCGCAGATTACGTTATCTTTTACTTTTAATCATAAGTGTATTCCTGATTTCCGGAAATTTGTATTCACAGGATAATATTGATTATTCAAAGCAAAAAGATTTAAAAGATGTTATAAGAAAAGTGTTCGGTTCGAAAAAAGATTCAATTGATCCGAGATTAAAATTTTCAGAAAAGCGGGAAGCGTCTTTTACTTTTTTACCGGGAATAAGTTATAATCCTGCCACGGCATTTGTACTTGGTTTTAATGCAACAAAATCATGGTATCTGGGGACTTCTAAGATTACAAACAATTCATCGGCAAATCTCGCAGCTTCATACACAACAAAGAATCAATTCAAGTTTTCACTTCAGCAAAATGTTTTTACTGACGATAATAAAATAAATTTTCAGGGAGATGCCAGACTCTGGCTTTTTGCACAAAACACATACGGGCTCGGATCAGCGACTAAACCTGATGATATTCAGGATATGGATTTTAATCTTATAAGATTCAATGAAAATATACTGATGTCGGCTAAAAAGAATTTATATATGGGTATTGGATATAGTCTCGAGTATTATTATAAAATTTCAACAGTTGACAGCAGCGGAATATTTAAGTATCCGAATCATCATAATACTTACAGTAAACTTCACGGGCTTGACAGCACGAAAAGCATTTCATCCGGACCTGTATTGAATTTTTATTATGACAGCCGGGACAATACTGTTAATGCATATAAAGGAGCAGTCGTAGATTTAAAATATTATAATTACAATACGATATTCGGAAGCCATTCCAACTGGCAAAAAATCACATTAGATGCCAGAGTATACAAATCATTAAATGAAAAAAAATCTTTAAAGCTTGCAGCGTGGGTTATGGGATCCTGGGTTTTAAACGGTCGGCCTCCGTATCTTTCGCTTACTTCCACGGGATGGGATAAATATAATACTTCAGGAAGAGGATTTATACAGGGAAGATTCAGAGGCAGACAATTTTTATACGGAGAAATTGAGAACAGAATTGATATTACATCTGACGGATTTATCGGGATGGTTCTGTTTGCAAATGCCACAACAGCAAGCGATCCGGACAGTAATATTAAATTATTTGATTCAGTAGAACCTGCAGGCGGAATAGGGATAAGAATTAAATTTGATAAATATTCGAGAACAAATATTGGAATTGATTACGCAATTGGTAATTACGGTTCATCGGGAATATTCATGAGTATAGGAGAATTTTTTTAATAATATAATTAAACTCACAATTTTGTTACTTATGAAATATTATATAAAAAAATCCGATAATACTTTTCTGAAATACTAATCTCCTGCTTATCTCTTTTAATTTTCGTATTTTAACAATTAAAATTCCATACCGCCCTTGTAGCTCAGGTGGATAGAGCAGCAGTTTCCTAAACTGCGGGCCGGATGTTCGAGTCATCCCAAGGGCACGTAAAATTCAAACAGACCTTAGATTTATCCGACCTATTATGAACAGCAATAATAAAGTTGCATTGGTGACCGGAGGCGCAAAAAGACTTGGTAAGTATATTTCCATTTCGCTTGCCGAAGCAGGATTTGATATAATTTTAAATTACAATTCAAGCACACAAAAAGAATTGCAGAAGGCGTTGCTGGAAATTTCAGCTACAGGAGTAAATGTCACACCGGTCAAATGTGATATTACAAATGTTACTGCAGTAAAAAAAATGTTTGCTTTAGTAAAAAAGAAATACGGTAAGCTTGATCTGCTTGTAAATAATGCAGCGATATTTAAAAAAACGGAATTCACAAAGACTTCCGAAAAGGTTTATGACAGTTTTCTTGATACGAATCTGAAAGGAGTTTTTTTCTGCTGTCAGGAATCTGCAAAAATCATGCTCAAAAGTGATAATAAGATAAGCAGGATCATTAACATTGCTTCACTCGGAGCAATTGAGAACTGGACAGGATTTATACCATATTCTATTGCAAAAGCCGGTGTTATAAAACTCACAAAGCAGTTGGGAAAAAGACTGGCTCCTGATATACTTGTAAACGCGATTGCTCCCGGAACAGTCGTAATGGAAGATGATGAAAATGAATACATTGAAAATATAGAAAAGAATCCGATGAAAAAATTTGCCGGTCCGGAAGATGTTGTCTCTCTCATAAAATATCTTGCACTTGAAAATAAGTACATTACCGGTCAGACTTTTACAGTCGACGGAGGAAAGAGTTTGTGAGATCTATCGGAAAAATTAGCATTCGAAAATATTTTTTAATCTAAAATTATTAATGAAATTTTTAAACAAGTCACCTAAAGCTTATCATGATCTGGAGTTTTTAAATTCCCCTCAGGCAAGAGACATCAGGATACTGACAGAATATAAAGAACCACTTGAAAGATTAAGAAAGCAGAAAATTTTTAATACAGTAGTTTTTTTCGGTTCTGCAAGGACATTACCGAGAAAGACAGCCTTGAAAAATTTAAAGGAGATCAAAACTAAGATCAGGAATTCCGGAAGGATCACTACATTACTTAAACGTGAACTTAAAAGCGCCGAAACAAATCTTATGATGTCTAAATATTATGAAGACACTGTAGAGCTGGCGCAAATGATGACAGAATGGGCAATGGGTCTCGGAAAACCTCACAAATATGTGGTTTGCTCCGGCGGCGGACCGGGAATAATGGAAGCTGCCAATAAAGGCGCAATGAAGGCCAAGGGACTTTCAATAGGTTTAAATATTTCGCTTCCTTTCGAACAGTATCCGAATCCTTATATTACACCTGAATTAAATTTTGAATTTCATTACTTCTTCATGAGAAAATTCTGGTTTGCTTATCCCGCAAAAGCTCTGGTAATAATGCCGGGCGGATTCGGAACTCTTGATGAACTTATGGAAATACTCACACTTGTACAGACAAGAAAATTAAGAAAAAAAATTACTGTAGTGGTCTACGGTAAAGAATTCTGGGATAAAGTTATAAATATGGAAATGTTTGCAGAGCTGAATGTTATATCTCCGGAAGATCTGAAGCTGTTTAAATTCGTAAATACTCCGAAGGAAGCTTTCGATTACCTTACTAAAGAGCTTACAAAAAATTATGTTAACAAAGTAATTATATGATCATAAGCATGACAGGTTTCGGAAGATCAGAAGGGACTTTCAAAGGAAGAAAGTATTATGCAGAGATCAGATCTGTGAACAACAAATACAGCGACATTGGTCTGAGATATCCGAGGCAGTTTGCATCTTATGATCCTGAGCTTAAAGAGATAATCAGAAAGAAGATCTCCAGAGGAAAAATAAGCGTTACAATAACTTCTGAAAATCAGGAGGCGTCCGCAGGCATAATGAATATGGAACCCGGTATTATAAAAAAGTATGTTTCGGATCTTAAGAAACTGAATGAAGCTGTTGGTTCAGATGAAAAAATAAAACTAGAACATATAATAAGTCTGGCGGGCATGTTCAGTCCTGAAGCTGTAACCGAGACTAACGATTCAGAAAGAAAATTTTTATTCAAACTTCTGGAAAGCGCTGTGATTGATCTCAACAAAATGAAAAAGAAAGAAGGTGATTCATTAAAGAAAGATATCAGCGATAGAATTAATTTCATTAAAAAAGAATCTGAACGGATATCCGCGCTTTCAAACGGTAAAGCGGATCTTGTGAGAAAAAAGTTAAGGGAGAAGATCAATTCTATTTTAACAGATAAGAAATTAATTGACGAAAACAGATTAGAGACAGAGATCATTTTGTATTCAGAAAGAATTGATATTACTGAAGAGCTGATAAGATTAAAAAGTCATTTGAAATATTTTACCGATAATATTAAATCCGATGAGCTTTCGGGAAGAAGACTTAACTTTCTTGTACAGGAGATTAACAGGGAAGTAAACACAATTGCTTCAAAATCCATGGACGCGGAAATCTCTCAGAAAAGTGTGGAAATGAAAGAGGAACTTGAGAAGATCCGTGAACAATTACAAAACGTCGAATAAAAATTAAATGCTTTTTGTCATAGCTGCTCCATCCGGAGCCGGTAAAACAACGATAGTTAAGGAAATTCTGAATCAAATTCCGGAGCTTGTATTTTCTGTATCCGCAACTACGAGAAAAAAACGGGAAAATGAAAAAGACGGTGTGGATTATTTCTTTTATACTAAAGACGAGTTTCAGAATATGATTGACAGACATGAGCTAATAGAATATGAAGTTATTTTTAAAGGAGATTATTACGGAACATTAAAAACCCCGGTGGAAGATAATATAGCGGGCGGAATAAGTATGGTCTTTGATGTAGATGTAAAAGGAGCGCTGGCAATTAAAAAATTATACGGGAAAGATGCGGTCCTGATTTTTATAAAACCTCCGGATAATGATACTTTAAAGGAGAGACTTAAAAAAAGAGCGACAGAAAGCGCTGAGCAGATAAATGAACGAATAAAAAGGGTTGATTTAGAAATCGCAAAAGCCAAAGAATTTGATTATATTGTTTTAAACGAAAACCTTGAAAAGGCAATTGCTGAAGTAAAGCAAATAATATTAAGTAAAATAAATAAATAATATATGGCAATAGAAACATTAGACCTGGAGAAATTTGAGTCGAAAACCGCAAATCTATATGAATCAATAGTAGTAGCTTCAATGAGATCCAGACAGATCAATGATTCAATGAAACTGGAATTAAATCAAAAACTTGAACCGATAATCGCTAAGGAAACAGAAGACGATACAATTATGAATCAGGATAAGCTTAATATTTCACTTGAGTTTGAGGTTAGGGAAAAACCTACCATTCAGTCTGTTCATGAATTAATGGAAGACCGTCTTAACTACAGATTCAAAAATGAGAAAGACAGCGAGTAATTAAGATCTTTAAAAATTCAAAACAATTTTAATATCCCGTCATTTTCGGGATATTTTTTTTATCGGAAAAATGCTTGAAGGTAAAAAAATTCTTATAGGTATATCAGGCGGGATAGCAGCTTATAAAATTTGCTATCTCGTAAGATATTTCATCAGACATGGCGCTGAAGTAAAAGTCATAATGACACCAACGGCTGTTAATTTTGTTTCCCCTGTTACTCTTTCCGCATTATCAAAAAATGAAGTTATAATTAATATGTTCTCACCGCATGAGGATATTATTAAACTAGAAAAAGCGGAGACGAAGACCTGGCATGTCAATCTCGGACTATGGGCTGATGTTTTTATAATCGCTCCTGCAACTGCAAATACTCTTGCAAAGATCAATCACGGAATATGCGATAATTTTTTATTAACAGCGGTACTGGCTGCAAGATGTCCCGTCTTTCTCGCGCCTGCGATGGATGATGACATGATTAAAAATCCTGTTTCAAAAAATAATATAAAGTCATTACAGGATTACGGATACAGAATTATTGAACCCGAATATGGTGAGCTTGCCAGCGGACTTACAGGCGAAGGAAGAATGGCTGAACCGGAAAAAATATTTGAAATAATAAAAGAGATTTTAACTCTGCGAAGCGATCTAAAAGGAAGGAAAATTCTTATTACAGCAGGACCAACAGTTGAATTTCTTGACAGAGTTAGATTCATTACAAACTCATCCACCGGAAAAATGGGATTTGAAATTGCAAGAGCAGCAAATGACAGGGGAGCATCAGTTACTTTAGTGACAGGTCCTGTTGGTTTAAATGATATTCATGGAGTAAAGAGAATTAATGTAAAGACAGCTGATGATATGTTTATGGCGGTAAAATCCAATTACAAAAATAAAGATCTCATAATAATGTCTGCTGCAGTTGAGGATTTTGTACCTGTGAATACAGGCACCGGTAAGATTAAGAAAGAAGAGAAGGAAAATTTTATATTCGAATTTAAAAGAGCGGTTGATATACTCCAGTATATAGGTGAAAGGAAAAAGAATTTTAAACTTATAGGATTTGCGCTTGAAACTGATAATGAAATCGAAAATGCGCGGGCAAAACTGAAGAAAAAAAATCTTGATATGATTGTCTCTAATAATCCGGACAGCGAAGGTTCGGGATTCGGAACAGATACAAACAAAGTAAATCTTATTACTTCAAAGAACATAGAAAGTATTCCGCTTATGAGCAAGTATGATGTTGGCAATGCAATACTTGATAAATATCTGAAAATGAAATGAAGCAGAATAAGTTAAATATTGAAAAAGATATTTCTGTACATATTCAATTTTTGAAGAGATATAATATATTCCCTTTACATAATGACGCATTGATGTTAACTGAAGCTCTTAAGAGTCTTGAAAATTCTGATATGAACGAAACCGAAGATACAGGGAAATTGAAAATTAATTCTGCAGGAATGATAAGTCAGGATGCAAATATTGTTTCGGAAAATATTGTGAGTTCCAATCCAGTGAAGATAAAAGAATTTAAAAATGAAACGCTGAATAAATCTGAAGAAAAAAAAATAATTTCGAAAAAAATTGAAAACGATAATCCGGATTTTACTGAAGTAAGTAAACTGAAAGATACGGTAAGTAACTGCTTTAAATGCAGAGAACTTTCTCAGCTGAGAAACAATGTAGTATTCGGAAGCGGCAATGAAAATGCAGATCTTGTAATAGTCGGCGAAGCGCCGGGCGCTGATGAGGATAAGCAGGGCTTGCCATTCGTAGGCAGAGCCGGAAAATTACTTACTGATATTCTTAAAGCAATTAATTTTTCCAGGGAAGAAGTTTATATATGCAATATTCTCAAATGCAGACCGCCTGAGAACAGGAATCCGCTGCCGGATGAAATTCAAAACTGCGAACCGTATTTATTTAATCAGTTGAAACTGATTAAGCCAAAATTAATTCTTGCTCTCGGAACGTTTGCATCTCAGACATTGCTCAGATCGAAAGAGCCGTTAGGTAAGCTGAGAGGCAGATTTCATTCTTATGAAGGAATAAAAATGATGGTAACTTACCATCCTGCAGCGCTGCTTAGAAATCCTGCCTGGAAAAAACCTACATGGGAAGACGTTCAGATGCTCAGGGCGGAATATGACATTATGAATAACATTTAAACTGAAATACATTAAAATTTTTTAATAAGAAGTTGAAAAAAGTATCTAAATATAAAAACAAAACTTTATTACTCGATAAGCCGGTCAATGAAGAAATGGAAATTGAGCATACCGGGAAAATCCCGCCAAATGCTCAGGACCTTGAGACAAAAATTCTGGGTTCAATTCTTATTGATAATAGTGTTATAAATGATGTCTTTGAAATAATTGACTCCAAACATTTTTACAGAAAAAAGAATGAATATGTATTTGATGCAATTAAAAACCTCGATCAAAAGAAAGAACCTATAGATCCGAGTACATTGAAAGAAGAGCTTCAGTTAACGGGGAAACTGGATATTATCGGAGGTATTGAATTTATTATAGATCTGACATCTTCTGTTGCGACTTCAGCAAATGCAAAATATTATTCAAGAATTGTTCTGGAAAAATATTTACTGAGAAATCTTATCTCAATTTCATCAGGTATTGCAGACAAGTGTTTCAATCCGACATCCAATACATTTTCAATTCTGGATGAAGCGGAACAAAGAATACTTGATGTATCCGAATCTCTTTCAAAAAAGAAAGTAATTTCCGTCAAAGATGAAATCGACAATCTTATTAACATGCTGGCTGAGCAAAAAGAAAATAAAAGCGGGCTTGTCGGTATTCCAACCGGATATTCAAGACTTGATGATCTGACGGCCGGCTTTCAGAATTCGGAATTAATAATAATCGCCGGGAGACCTTCTCACGGAAAGACGGCATTTTCCATGAACATTGCGCGGAATGCCGCAGTCGATCACGGTAAATCAGTTGCTATCTTTAGTCTTGAAATGTCTTTCAGAGAGCTAATACTGAGAATGCTATCAGGTGAAGCGAGAGTAAACGGTAAGAATCTTAAAACGGGAAAGACAACTACTGATGAGTGGAACAGAGTCATAAAAAGTTTTCATAAATTGAAAACAAATTTATACATTGACGATACAAGTGAGCTGTCAATACTTGAGATCAGGGCAAAAGCAAGAAAGATGAAGAAGGAATTTGGCATTGATATGATCATTGTTGATTATCTCCAGCTTGTAAAAGGTCC
>Ga0138256_10002771_pt1 | contig 18700 bp, 11 predicted proteins | sample KNB2016incub_MG_FD_105486 | JGI IMG/M metagenome (GOLD analysis project Ga0138256, IMG submission 105486) | Active sludge microbial communities from wastewater in Klosterneuburg, Austria - KNB2014incub_MG | ecosystem: Engineered > WWTP > Activated sludge > Unclassified | place: Austria... | reverse complement strand
CCGGTGGTACCCGAGGTGTATGGAATGGTGAACACATCCCATTCATTGACTGGTATCAGGCTTCTCGACGGCCTGGCTTCAGCAAGCCACATCTCAAAAGCGGGACCAATCTCGATGATGGCGGGTTTAGCGGCCAGTTTGGCATCACGAAGCGCAGCAACCACCTCGTGATCGGCGAAGACAACCGCTGCCCCGGCATCGTCACAGATGCTGACTATTTCGCTGACGGACAGGCGGGGATTAACCGTTGCCAGGGCGATGCCGGCCTGTGAAGCACCGATGACGATCTCCATATATTCGATGGAGTTCCTGGCAATGATCGCGCCGTGCATACCCGGCTGCAGTCCAAGCCCGCTGCTCAGTGCAGCGCTGACCTGGTCGATACGAGACATCAGTTCAGCATAGCTCCGCGTGCGGTCTCGATGCCGATAGGCAATCTTGCCGGGGTTGCGGTGCATCGCTGCACGCACGCCCGCGGCGAGAGAGAGATGCTGAAAGGAAAATGGGAGATCGGTGGCCGATGCCGGCATGATCAGTCCGTCCCGCCTGGCAGCTTGAATACACGCAGGGCATTGTCGCGCATCAACATGCGCCTGGATTCTTCACGCAAGCCCAGTTCATCGACCTCACGTACCGCCCGCTCCGGATCGATTACCGGCCAGTCGGTGCCAAACATGACCTTTTCACGCCCAAAGGTATTGGCGTAATGCACGAAAGCGGGTGGCCAGTACCTCGGCGCATAGGCATCGCCAGCGATGTAGACATTCTCATGTTTCCAGCACATCGAAATCATCTCGTCAGTCCACGGGATGCCGATATGGATTCCGATCAGCCGCAATTCGGGAAAATCGATTGCGACCTGATCCAGGCAAATGGGCCGACCCACTGAAGGCAGACGACGTTCGCGTGAATAGACGAGATTGTGTCCGACCTGCATCATGATCGGTATATCGAGCTCGCAGCACTTGGCGTAGTACGGATAATACTTCGCGTGATCGGGTGCCAGCCCACACCAGTGCGGATAGAGATGTGCACCAACAAATCCGTATTCACGCACCCCCTGTTCAAGATCCCGGAGTCCCTGCATGCCGCGGAATGGATCGATGCCCGCTAGTCCGGAGAAGCGTTGCGGATATTGCTGACAAACCTCATGGACCCGTTCATAAGGCAGTTCGAAGCCACCCTTCACATTGATGTCGCCGGCCCGGACCGCAATCAGCAGGGACCGCTCGATCCCGGCCCGGTCCATGCGCTGCAGATAATTCTCGACGCTGACGCCACCACGGATCTCCTCGGGCATGCGCACCTGGGCCTTGAACGCATCATCGAGGCCCGTATGTCCGTCGGCCACCTCGCGTGGTGTAAAGAGATTGCAAACGATATCGATCGTGCCAGGCACTGGCATGCTGAACTCCCCGGTAAGCCGACCCAGGCAGGGTAACAAGGAACCGGGGCCCTCCGTACGCACAATGGGCGCCGGCATCAGCTGAGGGGCCACTATGCGGTCAATCGAATCGCCATCAGATCCGCCTCGGCACAGGCCCTGCGGTAGAGTCGCAGACGAAGCAACAGGAGCAGCGAATGTCTGGCTATCTCATCTGGAAGTATGCGCACATCCTCATGTTTGTCTTCTGGGTTGGCACCGACATGGGCGTGTTCCTCGCCGCGCGCCGCTGTACTGATGCAAAGCTCTCCTTCGGCAGCCGCGTTACGCTGTTGCATATGGCACTGCGTATCGAGTTGCTGCCCCGGACGATGTGGAAAGCTGCCCTGCCCTTCGGTGTGATGCTTTCGCGGGACATGGGCCTGCTGACGATACCCACAACTGTCCTGGCTGCCATCTGGATATTCAGTCTCGGCTGGTGGGCGATCAGCATGACCGGCGCGTGGTTCTACGACAAACCGTTCGGTCATCGGCTGGGGCGAATCACGAACAAGTTGACGCTAGTCGTGGGCTGCAGCCTGATTCTGCTGGCGCTGTCTTCCTGGGCCGGCTACGGACCGATCGTTGCTGATGCGGGCTGGCTGCAGCTCAAGGTCGCGCTCTATGGCCTCATCAATTTATTTGTTATCTGGATGATCGTGGCTTTTGATCCACTGGGCGCGGCCTTTGGTCGCCTCGCTGTGGAGGGCTCCGGACCGGAGATCGAGGCCATCATCAGCAAGGCCATGGGCCGGTCTACAGTGATCATCTGGGCGACATACCTGCTGATCATGCTGGTCGGCCTTATCGGCACGGCCAAATTTGCAGGCTAAAAAAAACGCCCCGGAAGCAGAAGCTTCCGGGGCGTTTCAGGCGTGACACTTCGTCGCGGGAATCAGCTCTTAGCGGCCACCCCCGAAGCGATAACTGGCCCGGACACCGAATACACGTGGATCCGGCATGATGCCAAAGAACTCCGTGGTGCCAAGACCGGCCGTAAAGCCCAGGTCGCTGACCTGCTCGCCAAAGTCCGGGCCGCTGCCACCCGTCTTGAAGGTGTTATCGTCCAGCACGTTCTCAACGTAGGCAATGACCTCCCACTGGTCTGAAACCAGACCGACCCGCAGATCCATCAGCGCATAAGAACCAAGTTCCACCAGATTCTCTGGATCGGCCCAACGCTTGTCCTGCCAGTTCCCGCTAAGTTGAATCAGATACTCATAGGGGGTATCGAGGAACGGGCGCTGGAGCTGCACAGACGCGGAATAGGCTTGCTTCGGGGTGCGTTCCAGTTCATTGCCGCCATAGTTCAGCCGGCAAAACGCCGTCGGCTGCGGATCATTAGAATCAATACCGTCATCGGCGTAGCTACCGTCCTGGTTACGGTTTGTGTCCTCAATCGTAATATCGGCGGGATTGGTGGCTTCCTGTTCCACACCATTCCGCCCTGTGTACTTGTAAATCAGCGGACATGAGCCATAGGCCGCAGCCTTGACCAGATTGCGCGAATCATCGGTCCAGTCGGTATAGCTTGCATCCAGCAGTGTGCCACTCAGGTTAAAGAGCAGACCATCCATGAACTCCGGCTGCCAGATCGCCTCGAACTCCAGACCCCAAACCTCTGCGCCCGACGCGTTCACGACCCGTGGCTGGGCAACACCGCCGCTATCCAGTATCTGGATGCTGACCTGTTTCGCCGAATAGTCCTGATAAAACAACGACGTGTTCAACTGCCAGTAGCCGGCAGCCTGAAACTGGGTCTTGAGGCCCAGCTCATAGGCTTTCAGTTTCTCCGGCTCAAAACGCTCGCCCTCAAGCGTCGGCGGTGCACCGCCGCCGCCGCCAATCAGCACATTGATACCACCTGGCTTCTGCGCGAAGGCATAGGAGAAGAACAGCTTGGTGCCATCGATCGGGCTCCAGTCGAGGGTCAGCTTCGGCGTGTTGTAGCTGGAACTCGTCGAGCCTTCAATATATCGCCAGGTCAGTTCAACTGGCGGTGTGACCGGCGGCGTTCTGACTTCAGCATTGACGTAGCCATACATCACCCGCTCGTTATCGCAGAGGGTACGGCTCTGCTGCAGCCAGGCCAGTGAACGGGCCGCGGCTGGTGACGGACTGCCACCCGGAATAAATGCCAGCTCTGTACAGCTCGATCCGCTGGGCTTGGTCACGCTGGATTCTTCGTTGACGAACCGGTCTTCAATACTGAGATTCAATTCATCGGTAAGCGCCCAGTCGACACGTGCGTAGAAAGACCAGTGGCGGGTAGTTGCATCCCAGGTAGACGGGGTTCGACCCGCGGGCACTCTGGGATACAGGTCTCCAACGTCGGGTTTAACGCCAAGCTGGCGGTAAAGATCCTGATACGAGGTCACGGTAGGTGCGTAGCTGGAACTGCCATCGCAAAGCCCCGCCACCTGAGTCAGCGTACCGGTAGTTGCATCCGTAACGGTATTGACACCTGCGTCATCCAGAACCGGGTTGCCGTCAGCATCAAGCAACGGCGATGTGGTTGCCTGAACCCGCGAGAACGGCGCACAGCCAATAATCCAGTTACGGTCCTTGAGAAGCCGATGATCCTGCCAGTACAGCGCACCGCCGGTAAGCTTCCAGGGCCCATCCAGCTGGGTCTCGTACCGGAGTTCCTGGCTGAACTGCTTGGTGCTGCTATCCTGGTCAGAGCCCTGCTGGCTCATCAGCGTATCGCGCCGACCGCCCAGCACATTGCCGCTCGCATCATAGGTATAGGGAATCTGGCCATTACCATTGAAATCGAGGGCAGAACTCGCCTGATAGTCCTGGTCATAATTATCGCTGGAATTGAAATCCGTCCAGCCGGTATAGGACGAAAACAGGCCGTAACCCAGGTCGACGCTCGCGAACAAGCTGGCACGGAACGTCCGGGTATGCGTACCCGGGAAATCTCCGCCCGTCGTTGGATCTTCACTCAGAGAGACTGTACGGCCATCGGCGTTGCCCAGATTTCTGGGCAGACAGTAGCCGGGCGCACCAGGAGCGATATTGGTTGGATCAAAATTACCGCCCGGAGCGAACTTCGGACAGTAAGTACCAAAGTTAAAGAGATTTGTCCCGCCACTTGATGTCTTCTGCCAGGTAGGCTGGCCATAAACGTCGCTGGTGATGATCGGATTCACGATTTCCTTGGCACGCGGGTCACTGAGATAAAAAGGCGTATCGCCCCAGATTTTAACAACTGGGCGCGCATCGTAGTCTTCCTTGCTGGTCTCCATTCGACCCTTGAACTTCACTGCGTCTGTCGGCCGCCACATGGCGGTCAGCGCTCCACCCACTCCGCTTGATCCGCCGACATCGGCTCCAGACAGGCTGTTGCTGTAGTACCCATCCTCATTGAACTGGACGCCAGAAATTGCAAGACCGATGGTGTCAGTGATGGGTCCGCTGATGCTTCCGTCGACGGTCCGACGTCCGTAATCACCGACATCCAGATTGACACGCCCGTCAAGCTCGTCACCGGGCTCCTTGGTGATATAAGAGATGGCACCGGCAAATGCAGATCGTCCGAACAGCGCGCTCTGCGGACCCTTGACGATCTCAATCCGTTCAACGTCGCTGAGCAGTCGCCGGTTGGCCAACAATCCTGAACCGGCAGAGATCAGGTTTTCGGTGGTGACGTCAATGCCATCGATGAGGAATGCGACGTTTGAACGGCCGCGCGTATTCGACAGACCGCGAACCGTAATGCGATTGTCGGCCGGCCCGTAAGACTGGTCGAACTGCACGCTCGGCTGGCTTGCCACGACATCGCTGAGGGAGTTGATGCCCTGACGCTGAATTTGCTCCGCCGTAATCGCGGAAACAGCCAGTGGAATATCCTGCAGGTTCTCTTCACGTTTGCGGGTCGTGACCACGACCTCTTCGATCTGGGCGATGGCCGCAATCGGCACCGTCGACCCGATAGCAAGTGCGATCCATGCGGACGCAACCAGACTGTTGGCGTTTTTCGTCGTGGACATTCGGATTCCCCCTCGAAGGCAACGGGGCGAATAATAGCAAACCGTTGGCTGGCCGCTACACCTGATCACAGTCTGCCCGCTATAGCCAGTCAGAAACTGATTCGTTATAGTCGCTCGCGTTTTCCGCTACCCGCATTGATCAATCCGAGGAGATAAGCATGAATGCCAGGCAAGTCCGGTTGCTGACTGTTGCTGCTTTGCCACTGGTAACTGGCGGCTGGTTTACCACGGCTTCAGCGGAAGGCCCCCAATACACGTATTTTGATGCGGGCTATCAGTGGATTGAAACCAATAATGCCGTAAGGCTGGACGGTGGCCAGCATGAGGGCGTCAAGTTCAATGCCTCGCTTGGACTGGCAGAATTTGGTCCGGTCGGCTTGCATCTGTTTGCCAACTATTTTGATGGCGACTTCTCTGGAGCAAGTGATGGCTGTGGTAACCGGGATTCGAAGTCATACACAGCCGGGCTGGGCGCCCACTACAAGCTGCTGGAAAACACCCACCTGACCGCCAACGTCGGCTACGTCAATGTCGATTTTGATGTCGCCAACGACAGCTGCGCCAAGACCAGCGTCAGTGACGATGGATACGAAGTCGAAGGACTGATTCGAACCATGATTTCCAGGCAGGTCGAGGTTCAGGCCGGTTATCGATATACGGAACTGAAGGATTCTGATATCGACAACCGCGATGCGATTATCGGGCTCGGCTACCAGGTCAGTGACCAGCTTGCATTACGCGTACTCGGCATCGTATTCGATGATGACACCGGCATCGAGCTCGGTGTCCGGTACAACTTCGCAAGCCTGCTGGGACGCGACTATCTGTTCTGATCAAAGCAGACACGAATACAGCAACTTTAAACATTTTCGGGGGCAGGCTATGAGCAGGATTTTTGCAACCATCGTCGCGGTGATGTTGTGCGCACCGTCAATTGCAACCGCAGGTGCCTATCTCGGGATCGGTGTCGGCGGCACTCGCACCGAGTCAGCGCTCGCGGATCTGGGTCTTGTTCCGGTATGCGCGCCCCCACCCCCCTCGTCCTCAATTGACAACAACTCGGGCTGCTATCAGGACACGAATGCGCCGCCCGTTGGGGTTGGCAGCAATCCCGATTTCGGCGGCTCCGCTGTGAGCTTCAGCTTCGTTGCAGGCTGGATGTTCAACCAGAACTTCGGCCTTGAGATCGGCTATATCGACTTTGGCCAGGCGACCGACGACCTGGGATTGCCGGACAGCTGCGATGGTCCTGGAAATTCACCCGGTCAGGACTATCTGGGTTGCTCAAGCCGACAGTGGACCAGCGAAGTCAAGCGGGACGGTGTGCAGCTTTTTCTGATCGGCTCCTTGCCGCTTAGTAGCAGCATCGACCTGTTCGGCAAGGCTGGCCTCATCCGGTGGAATGCCGATTACCAAGGCTACGAGCGCAGCGCGATTTATAGCTTCCCCACCGATCCGGGATATTACAACCCGTTTCTTGGCCGGCAGAATTCGCCGACGGCCTCATCTGATGATGGCACGGACATGGCGGCAGGTATTGGCATTAACCTGCGCACAGACTCACCATTCAGCGTGCGCGCAGATTTGACCTACTACGATTTCGACGACACTGACTCGGTTTACGTACTGCAGCTAATGGCGCTGTACAACTTCAAGTAACGTCAGCCCGGTCTGCGTTCAGAGCCTGATCATGGGCCCCGCTTCAGCGGGGCCTGCTTTTTTCTGCTGCCCTGATCAGCGATGATTTGCTTGTATGGATCCCCTGCGCATTCTGATGATCACCGCCGAGTACGCACCGATTGCGAAAACCGGTGGGCTTGCCGATATGGTTGCCGGTCTCTGCGATCGACTCTCGGCGTCGGGTCACGACGTCCGGGTGGTCATACCCCGATACCGTGGACTTGAGGGGCCTGGTGATCCTGCAGCCGCTATGAAGCTTTATGCTTTCGCTGCCAGTGGAATATCTCCGGTAGCGCTGAACGGAACATATCCAGCATATGAGATCCTTTGCAGCAGCGAAGATACGCGGCCGGAGATCTATCAACTCGATGCGCCAGATTTTTTCTCCGGTAGCACAATTTATGGCGGTGGAAATACCGAAGCACTCCGCTTTGCACTGCTGTCGCATGCCGCCCTGGAACTCTGCCGGCAGCTGAACTGGGCGCCGCACATCGTTCACTGCCATGACTGGCATGCCTCACTTGCACCGCTCCTGTTAAAGACACAACGGCCATACGAGCCGGTATTTGGCCTCGCGAACTCCGTACTGACCATTCACAACATCGGCTATCAGGGCGTATTTACCGCTGCACTTGCTGATGAGCTGGGACTGGTTGAAACCGGTGCGCTGATAGCAGACGATGAACCGGTGCCACAGACGTTGAACTTTCTGCGCACAGGCATAGCCGCTGCAGATGCGTTGACCACGGTCAGCCCCACACATGCCAGTGAAATACTCACGCCGGCCTACGGCAAAGGCCTGGATGATCTGCTGCGACAACGCCGGAACCGGCTGGTGGGGATACTGAACGGCGTCGACTATAGTCGCTGGGACCCCGCATCGGATCATCTGCTGCCGCACACTTACAGCGTAAGGGATACCGGCGGCAAACGAGTGTGCCGGACCGAACTGATAACGCGTTCCGGCCTCAGTGAGGCCGGGAATCTGCCGATACTCGGCATGGTCTCGCGGCTGGCAGCACAAAAAGGCATTGATCTCGTACTCGAAGCCTTGCCAGCATTTTTGCGCAATAACTCCTGTCGGGCTGTCATCCTCGGCGAGGGTGACAAACCATATGCCGATGCACTGCAGGAACTGGCGGATGAGATGCCTGACCGAATCGCCTTTATCCCCGCACACAGCGAAGCACTGGCCCGGCTGATTTTCGCTGGCAGCGATGCATTCCTGGTTCCATCACTATATGAACCCTGCGGGCTGACACAGATGTACGCTCTGCGCTACGGCTCGGTACCCATCGTGCGTGATACCGGCGGACTGCACGATACGGTCAGTCATTTCGACCCGCCGAGTGGAACGGGAACCGGAAGCGTCTTTCGTGATGCTGATAGCGGCGGGCTGGGCTGGGCGATCAGCGAGGTCCTGGCCTGGTACCAGCAGCCTTCGGCATGGCAGCGATTGCGCCATAACGGCATGACGCAGGACTTCTCATGGACACACCAGGCGCCCCACTACCTGGCTCTTTACCGGCGCCTCAGCGGCCTTGATCCGGAGCCGGCCTGATGCCGCCACAACTGCCCGCCAGTCCGCAGCGGCCCCTGCCGGCAACTGCGACCATTCAAAGCGCCAGGTCCAGTTACCCCGCGCCGTGCCCGGTATATTCATCCGTGCATCAGAACCCAGACCAAGCAGATCCTGGAGCGGCAGCATCGCAATGCGGGCTGGCGAATACCAGACTGCGTCGATCATAGCAGCCGGCAGATCCTCAGCACGACAGTTCAGAACCTCCTGAATGTAACGTCGGGTTCCCTCGCTGAGTCCGCCATACCAGCCTGCCAGCGTGTCATTGTCATGCGTCCCGGTATAGATCACCGCTTCTTCAATCTGGTTGTCGGGCAGATACGGGTTATCGACTGATCCGTCGAATGCAAACTGCATGACCAGCATACCCGGGAGCTGAAATTTCTTGCGGAGCTGATTGACCTCCGCCGTTATGGTGCCCAGATCTTCGGCGATGAAGTGCTGTCCATCGCGGCCTGCACGCAGCGCACTCAGCAGCGCAGCACCAGGCGCCTCGCACCAGCGCCCTTCACGCGCCGTGTCTGCGCCGACAGGAATCTCCCAGTAGGCTTGCAGGCCACGGAAGTGATCGATCCGCAGGCAATCAAAGCGTCGCAACTGGTTGGTCACCCTGTCCTGCCACCAGCGAAAACCATCCGCTTCCATCCGATTCCAGGCATAGAGCGGGTTGCCCCACACCTGCCCATCCGCGCTGAAATAATCCGGCGGTACGCCGGCTACGGCCTCGGGTCGCCCCTCCTGGTCTACCCGGAAAAGGGTTCGGTGCCACCAGACATCAGCGCTGTCGAGGTCGACATAGATGGGCAGATCGCCCATTAGCTGAATACCACGGCTCGCGGCGTAATGCCGGAGGTCGGCCCACTGGCGGTCGAACACCCATTGCTCGAACGCGACTTCGCGGATCCGCGCATCAGCCTCTTTAAGCAGACCCGAAATCGCCGCAGGAACCCTATGCCGGATGGCTTCAGGCCAGGTCCACCAGCCTGACTCTCCATACCGCTCACGGGCGGCCCTGAACAATGCGTAGGGCAGCAGCCAGCTGCGCTGCGATTGCCAGAAAGCAGTAAATGCAGCGCGATCCGGCTGGGTTGCTCTCTCCCTAAACCCGTCCCAGGCCTGCCGAAGAAGCGCCGCACGCTGTATCCAGTCACCCCCTTCAATGGCCGCATCGGGTGTCAGCCACCCGGCAATCTTGAGCGGTGTCGGATCAATCAGGCGTGAATTGCCGGCGAAGGCCGAAGTCAGCTGGTAGGGAGACAGTGATCCACCGACAGGGCCCACAGGGAGCATCTGCCACAGACTGAAACCGCTGTCGGCCAGCAGATCAGCAAAGCGCTGCGCATCTTCGCCCAGCACGCCACTCTCCCAGTTTCCAGGCAGTGAGGTCGGGTGCAGCAGTACGCCGGCACTGCGACCTTCTGACAGCAGATCGCTCAACAACCTGGCCTCCCGTTCATTCCGCAGTATGCGGCGGGGCAACGGGCGATACGTTTGGGGTCCGCCCAGGGACGGACACGCTGCAGTTCTTCAACATGCTCTGCGTGACCAGAACGACGCCCTGCTCGGTCACGTGGAAACGCTGCCGGTCCAGTGCGCTGTCTTCGCCAATCACCATACCATCCGGTATTGAACAGCCCTCATCGACGATCGCCTGGCTGATGCGGCAACTACGACCGATCCTGACGTTCGGCAATATGACCGAGCGGAATACATCACTGCGCTCATCTGCCGTGACATTGAAAAACAGCAGCGACTCACGAATCACTGCACCTGAAACGATGCAACCACCGGCAATCATCGAGTTGACCGCCACACCACGTCTGCCCTCCTCGTCGAGCACGAATTTGGCACAGGGTGTCTGCTCCTGATAAGTCCAGATCGGCCAATCAGAATCGTAAAGATTCAACTCCGGGCTGACGAAGATAAGCTCCATATTTGCCGCATAAAACGCGTCTACCGTTCCGACATCTCGCCAGTAGGCCTGCGCCTCCGTCTCAACGCTCTCAAAGGGGTAAGCAAATATCCGGCTGCTGCCGATCGCCGCCGGAATGATATTCTTGCCAAAATCGTGTGCTGATGACGGATCCAGCGCATCGCGATTCAGGGTGGCACGCAGGTAATCCACGCTGAACACATAGATGCCCATCGATGCGAGAGCGACATCATCACGGCCTGGCATCGGTTCTGGATTCCGCGGCTTCTCACTGAACTTCACGATACGTTGATCTGCATCGACCGTCGCAATCCCGAATTCGTGCGCCTGATTGACGGGCACCTGCACCATACCGAGCGTAACGTCCGCTGCATGAGCGACATGAAAGGCAATCATCGGACCGTAGTCCATCTTGTAGACGTGATCACCCGCAAGGATCAGCACCAGTTCCGGGTCGTGCGCCTGGATGATGTCAAGATTCTGATAGACGCAGTCCGCGGTACCGCGGTACCAGAGTTCGCCAAGTTTCTGCTGCGCGGGAACCAGCTGGACAAACTCACCGAGTTCACCCCGCAGATAACCCCAGCCGCGCTGAATATGCTGGATAAGAGAATGTGACTTGTACTGTGTCATGACCAGAATCTGCCGGATCCCGGAATTGACGCAATTGGACAGACTGAAATCGATGATGCGGTACTTTCCGCCAAACGGTGTTGCCGGCTTCGCCCGGTGCTCGGTCAGCTGGTGGAGACGCTCACCCCGCCCGCCGGCCATTACGATGGCCATCGTGCTCTTGGTAAGCTGACTTACGAAGCGCCCCGAACGCATTGGTTTTGCGGTACTGCCTGGATAAAAGATGCTCATGACCGCCCCGCCGCTCGATGTGTCACACTGCCAATGAATGTAACACCATACGGCTGCTTGTTCACCCGGATTAACAAGGCTTGAGACTGACCATGCGGCCACCAACCCGACAGGACACGACTCCCGCGACGATCGTCAGCACCGCCCTGCAGCGCTTGCTGGAGGCTCGGCATCACGATCCTTTCGAACTCCTCGGCCGACACTCTGCAGGATCTGAGGAGGTCGTGGTGAGGGCGCTATTGCCGCAAACTGCCGCAGTCAGCATCGCAGATACGAAACTTGAACTCGCCCGGATCGGCGCGACCGATCTGTTCGAGTGGCGCGGCCCAGGCCGGCTGGTGCCGGCACGTTATCGTCTGCATATCGTTGCAAGCGACGGCACAATAGGGGAGCGCTTCGATCCCTATTGCTTTCCTCCGCTGCTGGCCGAGGCAGACCTGAGCCAGTTCAATGCGGGACAGCATAGTTCCGCATATCGCTTCATGGGCAGTCATCAGCTCTCGGTTGATGGCATTTCCGGCATACGTTTCGCCGTGTGGGCACCTGAGGCCGAGCGCGTCAGTGTTGTAGGTGACTTCAATCGCTGGGACGGTCGCTGCCATCCCATGCGTGTGCGGGGAAGCTCCGGGGTCTGGGAGCTGTTTGTGCCAGGTCTGCAGACCACGATCTACAAATACGAGATTCGAAACCGCCACAACGGCGAGCTGTTGTTGAAATGCGATCCGTATGGCCGTGAGGCCGAGTTACGTCCGGCAACTGCATCTGTCGCACGGCCACCAACTTCATACGCCTGGCAGGATGATGCGTGGATGACGGCCCGCGCCGACTGGCAATGGCTGCATGCACCCATCTCCATCTACGAAGTACATCTGGGTTCATGGCGACACGGCCCTGGTGATGCGCCACTCAACTATCGCTCTGCGGCAGACCTCCTGGTGCCTTATGCCGCAGAGCTTGGCTTCACGCATATCGAATTGATGCCATTGACCGAACACCCGCTGGATGAGTCCTGGGGCTATCAGCCCGTCGGCTATTTTGCCGCAACTTGCCGGTTCGGTTCAGCTGATGATCTTCGCTATCTGATAGATAGGTGCCATCGTGCGGGTCTGGGCGTGATTCTCGACTGGGTGCCCGGACATTTCCCTCGCGACAACCATGGACTGGCCCGGTTTGACGGTTCACCGCTGTACGAATACAGCGACCCGAGGAAAGGCAGTCACCCTGACTGGGGCACGCTGGTTTTCAACTACGACCGTTGTGAGGTACGCAGTTTTTTGCTGTCGAGCGCCCGCTTCTGGCTGGCAGAGTTTCATATCGATGGCCTGCGGGTCGATGCGGTCGCATCGATGCTGTACCTGGATTACTCACGCAGACCTGGCCAGTGGCTGCCAAACCAGCATGGCGGCAACGAAAACCTCGAAGCCGTATCGTTTCTGCGCGAACTGAATGCGATGACGCACCGGGATTTTCCGGGCTCCATCACCATTGCCGAGGAATCAACCGCATGGCCCGGTGTAAGTCGGCCGGTGAACCTGGGTGGACTCGGATTCAGCATGAAATGGAATATGGGCTGGATGCACGACACGCTCAAATACCTGTCCATGGATCCGGTTTACCGCAAGCATCACCATGACCTGCTGACGTTCGGTCCTCTGTACGCGTTCAGCGAAAATTTTGTACTGCCGCTGTCACACGATGAAGTCGTACACCTGAAGCGCTCGATGCTTGGCAAAATGCCCGGCGATGACTGGCAGCGCCTTGCAAATCTGCGCCTCGCCTATACCTACCAGTGGACCTATCCAGGCAAGAAGCTGTTATTCATGGGCAGTGAGCTTGGACAGCCCTCGGAATGGAATTTGCGGGAATCGCTGCCCTGGCACCTGCTAAACGACCCACGGCATGGCGGTATGCAGCGCCTCGTGCGCGACCTCAACCACCTGTATACGGCGCACACAGCCCTGCACGCCCTCGATTTTGACTCGACCGGCTTTCAGTGGCTGAGCTGGGATGACGCCGAAAACTCGGTATTAGGCTACCTGCGCCGGGCTGGCGATGAATTCATGCTGGTCGCGCTGAATTTCACTCCGGTGGCGCGTACGGGCTACCGGATCGGGGTCCCGCACGCAGGCCAGTATCGCGAGATCCTCAATTCAGACTCGCGCTTCTATGGTGGCAGTGATCTGGGTAACCCCATTCCGCTGACGGCCGAAGCCGTACCGTGCATGCACCAACCCTGGTCTGTGCTGATCAGCCTGCCGCCCCTGGCCGGCGTGATTCTGGCACCGGTGAACTGAGCAAAGCCAGCGCTACATCCAGCGCATGAGTCCCATCTCATAAGGGTGCGCAAGAGACGCATGCCAGGGAGCGGCCCTGATCTGTAGATTGAGTGCCCCGCACCAGGGCGGACGAAAGACCACGCGATAGCGTTGCACGCCGTCGCTGTCAGCTTTGCCGACAGGCTCAAAGAGCTCAACATAAGCGTGATCATTGCCCACAATCCGCGTGCCACGTTCCGCGGTACCGCGTTCAGCAAAGCGTTTCACTGAAACTGCCAGCTCGGAGCAGAGTTCGCGCGTCACCAGGCATTCAAGGCGCAAGTCTTCAGGCGCCAGGCCATTGAGCGTCACGTCTACTTCAACGCTAACCGGTACATTGAAATCGATACGTTGTCCGACAGCAGCTGCAAGGCGCAGACTGACCTCCGGCCATGCCACACTCACCCGCTTCTTCCAGCTGGCCAGTGTCCGCGCCGCTGCATAGCCGTCCACGCTCATCTGCCTGCCACGACGTGCCGCAGGCGCATAGAAAAGCCCGGCGTAGTCGTGAACGACGCGATTCATGTTGAAGTTGGGCAAAATACTCGACATCGAACGCTTGCACTTGCGTACCCAACCTGGCGAATAGCCAAGACGCTCGTCACGTGCATAGTAGAGCGGTATCACTTCGTCCTGGAGAATTTCGTAAAGCGTCCGCGCATCGTGCCAGTCGCGCTCAGCCGTATCGTCGGAGCGCGGTGAAGGCGGAATCGCCCAGCCGTTCTCTCCGTCATAGCCCTCTGCCCACCAGCCATCGAGCACGCTGACGTTGACCGTACCGTTGATCGCCGCCTTCATTCCTGAAGTGCCGCTGGCCTCCATCGGGTAGACCGGCGTATTCAGCCAGACATCCACACCGGAAGTGAGCAATCTGCCGAGCCCCATGTCATAGCCTTCCACAATCAACAGCTTTCCTGAAAACTCGGGAAGCTGACTGACGCGGTGAAGCTCTTTCAGCAGTTCCTGGGCGGGAATATCCGCCGGGTGCGCCTTGCCGGCGAAGATGAACACGACCGGGCGCTCATCGGTGTCAACGATCTGTTTGAGCCAACCCAGGTCCTGGAGCAGCAGCGTCGCGCGCTTGTAGGTGGCAAAACGCCGGCCGAATCCGATCGTGAGTACATCCGGGCGCTCCGGATCCAGGTATTTCAGCAGACGGTGTATGTGTGCCTCCGAGAGCTGATTGCGGCTGTGCTGACGACGCAGACGCTCGCGAAGACCATGGAGCATTGCGGCCTTGACCTGCTGGTTGACGTACCAGAAGCGTCCATCGGGTATGTCATCAATCTTCCTGAGCAGTTCGCGGTCCGTGATCTGGTATCGCCATGCTGGCCCGAGATGCTGCTCCAGCAAATCTGACCATTCCGTCTGCATGAAGGTCGGGACGTGTACACCGTTGGTCACATAGCCGACCGGATTCTCGGCAGCCGGCACTTCCGGCCATGCCCCTGCGCAGATTTCTGAAGTCACCCGGCCATGTAGCCGACTGACGCCGTTCACGTGCCGCGATCCGCCCAGTGCAAGGCGGGTCATGTTGAAGCCGGGCTGCTCGCTGCTTTCTCTGGCCAGAGCAAGGAAAGCCTCTTCGGTAATGCCCAGCTCCGGCACCAGGGCACGAAAGTGGTTCAGCACCTGCTCGCGATCAAATACGTCGTGCCCGGCGGATACGGGCGTGTGGGTCGTAAATACCGTGTTCGCCGCTACGGCTTCAATGGCAGCGTCGAACACCAGGCCACCGGTGACCAGCTCACGAGCCCGTTCAACGATCTGAAACGCCGCATGCCCCTCATTGATATGCCAGACCTGCGGACTCAATCCGGCAGCGCGCAGGGCACGCACACCGCCGATACCGAGGATTATTTCTTGCTGCAGCCGCAGATTGCTATCACCACCATAGAGCTGCCTGGTGATTTGTCGGTCGTTTGACTCATTTTGTGCAAGATCCGTGTCGAGCAGCAGGACATTGATCCGCCCTACCCCCGCCTGCCAGACCTTGACGGCAACCTGTCGGCCATCAATCGGGCAGTAGACAACAACCTCGTTACCCGCCGCATCGCGGGTCGCCTGAACCGGTGCGTCATAGGCCTGGATACAGCCATACTCGGCGATCTGCTGACCGTGCTCGTCGATCCGCTGATTGAAGTAACCCTGACGATACAGCAAGCCAACTGCGACGAAAGGCAGGCGCAGATCACTCGCCGTCTTGCAATGATCACCGGCCAGAATCCCGAGGCCACCGGAATAAATCGGGAAGCTCTCGTGATAACCGAACTCAGCACAAAAATAGGCGATCAGATCATCCTGACCGAGACCGGCCGGCTTATAGCCATCGACCTGTCGTTCGAGGTACGAGTCATATTCCGCGACCGCACGCCGATAAGCAGCCAGGAATGTGTCATTCCTGGCTGCCAGTTCCAGTATTGACTGGTCTATGCAGCGCAGGAACACCTTCGGATTCCGGCCGGTTCTCCACCACAGACTGCGGTCGAGGGTATCGAATAGCTGGCGGGTGGGCCGATGCCAGCTGAACCAGAGATTGGAAGCCAGATCACCCAGACGCTGGATGCGCTCCGGCAATCTTGCCTGTACGTGCAGAGGAAACTGTTGTGCGGTCATGAAATGCTTTCTGTAATGCGCGACGATCCATCGCCAGCCTGTGGATTATGCAGCGTCCCGCACACCACCGGCAATTTGACGTTGCATCTTTGTGAACTGCAGCGTTCGCGCACTATTGGTCATCGCAGCAAGGCCAGTAATGCCTGCTCATCCAGCAACTGCACACCGAGCGAAGTCGCCCGGGCAAGCTTCGAGCCGGGATTATCGCCATATACGAGATAAGTAGTGCGGGACGACACGCTGCTGCTGACCTTGCCACCCAGCGACTCAATCTTCAACTTTGCATCGTCACGACTCATTCCCGCAAGCGTACCGGTGAGCACAAAGCTCTGGCCACGAAGTGGCTGCTTGCTGTGCTCCGGTACAGGAAGGTCGTCCCAGTGCACGCCGGACTTGCGCAGTAGCGCAATAATTGCCGCATTGTCCCGCTGCCGGAAAAAGGCAGAAATTCCCGCTGCCATCACCGGACCGATATCCGGTACTGCCTGTAAATCCTCTACGCTGGCGTTCGCAAGTTTTTCCAGGCTTCCAAAATGGCTGACGAGCAAGCGGCTGGTCGCATCACCAACCTCCGGAATGCCAAGCGCATACAGAAAACGCACCAGCGTGGTCTTCCGGCTGTGGGCGACAGCGGCGATCAGCTTCTCTGCGGAGCGCTCGCCCATCCGTTCCAGTGCACTGAGTCTGGCACTGTCGAGACTATAGAGATCGGCGGCATTCTGGACCAGACCGCTGTCGACGAGTTGCTCAATGAGCTGATCACCCAGACCGCTGATATCCATTGCACGGCGCGACGCGAAATGGCGTAGCGCCTGTTTCCGCTGCGCCGGGCAGACCAGCCCGCCACTACAACGCACGATCACCTGGCCTTCGGTCTGAACCACCTCGGACCCACACGCGGGACAGGCAACCGGAACCTCTATTGCGCTCGCGCCCACTGGTCTGCGCTCAAAAACAACCGAAGCGACCTCGGGGATCACATCACCAGCCCGGCGCACCACGACCGTGTCACCGACACGCACGTCCTTGCGGTGCAGGTCTGCGAAATTGTGCAGGGTCGCATTGCTGACCGTCGCGCCGCCGACAAAGACGGGTGTCAGGCGCGCAACCGGTGTCAGCGCACCGGTCCGTCCGACCTGGAAGTCGATCGCCTCGACACAGCTCAACTGTTCTTCAGCGGGAAACTTGTGCGCTATTGCCCACCGGGGAGCCCGCGCCACAAAGCCCAGCTTCTGCTGAGCCGCACAGTCATCGACCTTGTAGACAACACCATCGATCTCAAACGGCAAGGTGTGACGACGCTCAGACAGTTCACGGTAATACTGCAGACAGCCATCTGCACCGCAGACGAGTCTGACTTCGGAACAGATGGGCAGACCCCACTCGCCGAGCCTGCGCAGCGTCTCGCTATGACTTCCCGGCAATTCACCACCGGTCACCATACCGATGCCATAGGCAAATATTTCAAGCGGTCGGCGCGCGGCCACCTGCGGATCAAGCTGCCGGAGGCTACCTGCAGCAGCATTGCGTGGATTCGCAAAGAGTTTGTCACCAGATTGCTGCGCCCGCCTGTTGAGTGCCTGGAAGCCATCGCGCGGCATGTACACCTCGCCACGAACCTCGATCCGGTGCGGAAGCCGCTCGCCGTGCAACTTCAATGGCACCAAACTGATGGTCCGGACGTTATGTGTCACGTCTTCACCAACTTTGCCGTCCCCACGCGTGGCCGCTCGCACCAGAAGTCCGTGCTCGTAAACCAGACTGATGGCAACACCATCGAGCTTCGGCTCAGCTGAATAGCTTATGGCTTCTGTGCCAAGTCGCTCGCGAACTCGTCGGTCAAAATCAATGGCATCCTGATCGCTGAACGCGTTATCCAGGGACAGCATCGGTACGCCGTGAACCACCTCGGCAAATCCGCTGGCCACGGCACCGCCGACACGCCGGGTTGGTGAGTCGATCATGGCCAACTCGGAGAAATCGCGTTCGAGTGCCACGAGTTCCTGAAACAATCGATCGTATTCCGCATCCGGTATCAACGGCTCGTCGAGCTCGTAATACCGGCGATTGTGTGCCACAAGCAGCTGGCGCAGCTCAGATGCACGCACTACCTGTCCCGCCGCCGCCTTTATTGCCATGCGCTGCGGTGCCTCAGCCACGCCCCTGCCGATGCTGAAACTGGATCACATCTTCCCGCAAATAACGCTCACGCTGAATGCTGAGCGTGCTGCCCTGCTCGTCGACAAGATCCCCCTCAAGCCGGGTGGCAATCGCACGGGCAGTGCTGACCAT
>Ga0138256_10002770_pt1 | contig 18702 bp, 17 predicted proteins | sample KNB2016incub_MG_FD_105486 | JGI IMG/M metagenome (GOLD analysis project Ga0138256, IMG submission 105486) | Active sludge microbial communities from wastewater in Klosterneuburg, Austria - KNB2014incub_MG | ecosystem: Engineered > WWTP > Activated sludge > Unclassified | place: Austria... | reverse complement strand
GCAGCGTCTGGTCAAAATCCTTTACTACGACATGGGAAGTCATCGGTAAATTCGGGAATTTCGTGGAACTGGCCGGATCGCCTAAAACATCGGTCGATTCATAGCCTGCAACTATCGGGTGTGCCGGATCGACGATGATGTCGTTTACGCTAACGTCATAGCTCGCGGTGCCGCCAAACGGCATCGGAATTGAGTTCCCAATGCTGCCCTCATACGCTGCTTCGACCCAAACGACGCCACCGGAACTGATATAGCTCTCGAGCCGTGAGATCGCCGCCGAATGCTGCGCATTGAACTCGGTCAACTGATGCTGCTCCCAATTGAGAATAACGACTCGATAGTCGGTAAGCGTGACCGAGCTAAGCTGGCCCGGCGTAAATACAGTAAAAGTTTTACCGGCGGCCGTTATCGCATCCTTTATCCTCGGCCCGCCGGCCGGATCATGCGTTTGAAAAATGGCGAAATCATTTGGAAACGGCTGACTCTGAGCGTAGGTATAATTAACGATATTCAGCGCCATCGGCTCCTGAAATCGCATGTAGATACCCGAACCGACAAGCAATCCACACGTTGTTTGCGGCCGGGCTGTGTCCACATCCTTCAGACTCGCGGTCGTCGTTGCGACCGACGAAAAGATCGCCCAAACAGCCGCCAGCAATAGAACAAGAGCCGCGACGGGCCGGGCCTTAGCATTTGAGCCATGCTGAACCATCGATCCGAGTGCCTTTTTCATTGGCGAATCATAACCAACTTTGACAAAAAAAGCGAACGTGCAGCGGGATCACAGATTCCTGTCGAGGCAAGTGTTAAACTATTCCAAACATTGCTAAAAAATATTGACACCATCAATGTCGAATGCTACCTTATTAATACAGGTCCGTATGGTAAACCTGTGCACTCCTCTTCACGAAATTTACCAACCAAGGCGTGCTACGGCAGATCACGGTCCGCAGTCCTTTTTCTTACAGCAATAATGAGTTTCGATAAAGCAAAAGCGATGCGAAATGCGGAGCGGTTCGTAGCGCAGGGCAAGATACGCTCGGCTATTTCCGAATATCGCGGCGTGGTCGATAACGATCCGCGCGATATAGCGACGCTCAACATGCTTGGTGATCTCTATGCAAAAAATGCAGAGAAGCGCGAAGCGGTAGCTTGTTACCTGCAGGTTGCCGACCATTACAACACGCAGGGATTTGCACAAAAGGCAATCGCGATCTACAACAAGATCTCGCGAATCCAGCCTGAATCTATTGAAGTATCGGCCAAACTTGCTGAACTGCACAAGGTAAAGGGCTCGCTCGCCGAGGCACGCGCTCATTACACGACGCTGGCCGAGCACTATCAAAAAAACGGCCGACGGCTCGAGGCCCTGGCGATGTACAAGCAGATCGCTCTGCTTGATCCAAACAACACCGAAGTCTGCTTAAACCTAGCGGATTCTTACATACGCGAGAATCAAAAGGACGACGCCGTCGAGGCATATGCCGAGGCCGGGGCCAGGTTTAGCCGGCAGGGCAAGCATGAAGAGGCGATCCGGGCGTTGATGAAGGGTTTTGACATCAAATCCACCGATCTTCGCGTTCTAAATGGACTGGTCAAGGCCCAAACGGCGCTTGGCCGTGCGGGCAAGGCGGCCTCATTGTTAGAGGAAATAATCGAGAACGAGCCATATAACCGCGACGTGCTCTATCTGTTGATCGAGTGCTGTATAGATTCGAATAACGCCGCGGGAGCCGAGCGTGCGGTCGTAAAACTCGTCGAGATCGAACCGGCCAACTATCCTAAATTCCTTGATCTGATCCGCATATATTTAAATGTAAACGATCCGGAATCAGCCGCCCGTATCCTGACGATGTCGTCTGAGTATCTGCTGGCCGGCGGCCAATCAGATGAGTGCGGCAAATGGATCAATGAAATTCTGGAACGCGACCCGGTCCAGCTTTCGGGACTGCGGCTGCTGGTTCGCTACAACTCGTGGCTTAAGGACGAGAATGGCTTCAGGCTGGCGCTCGAGCGTTTGTATTCGGCCGCATCGACCAAGCAATCGGTCGAGGATGAGCGGTTTGCCCTTTCTCAGCTAGTAGTTATCCGGCCGCATGAGACACGCTATCGAGATCGTCTAAACGAGATCAACGAGGAATTTGGCTTCGAAGAGAACGGCGTGGACGAAGAACTGCTCAAGGCGCAGTTTGTCCAGGAAACGGTTGATGAACAGCCGCCGTCGGAAATGAACGGGGACGAGACCGCCGATCTGATCGAGCGAAACGGCAACATAGCCGAATCGACCGACTTTGAAATCAGGCGCGCGGTTGACGACCAAGGCGAACGCCAGCTATCGCATGCGGATGAGCAAAAGATCCAAAAAGAGCTTGAGAGCATTCAGTTCTATATCGAAAACGACTACAACGAGCTTGCCGAGAAATCGCTGGCCGAGTTGGCCGCTGAGTTTGGCGACCGGGAAGAATTCGCCCAGATGCGGCGGCGTATCGGAGCGGAATTGGCTGAGCCAGCGACACCCGTTGAGGCTGATGTCGTCGTTGAGGAAGTTGCCGGAAATGCTCTTGGAATCAATGAGATCCGTTCCGAATTTGGAATTGACGCCGTTGAAGAAAGCGAATTAGAGGACGATTACGACACGCATTATCATCTCGGCGTTGCCTATCAGGAAATGGGCTTGATGGAAGATGCGATTCGCGAATTTCAGGACGCAGTTAATCTGACCGCACCGGCTGACGGAACGCGTCGATTTTTCCTCTGTTCATACCTACTTGGGCATTGCTTCCTGCAAAACGGAAAGCCAAAGCATTCGATAACCTGGATCGAGCGGGCGCTAGAGGTTCCCGATATTTCCGACGAAGAGCACCACGGTCTGTGGTACGAACTTGCCCTCGCTCACGAAGCGAACGGCGATGACGCGGAGGCCGCCAAATATTTTGAACAGATATATGCCGAAAACGTCGATTTCCGCGACGTCAGCGAACGGGTAAAAAACCTCGTCGCGAGCCACTGATCTGGATATATTTTCTTGAAAGCTAACTAGTTCGTTATTTTTTTCAGGCGTTCGTCTAGCTGATCGCGACGCCTGAAATTTCCCGCGCGGTCAAAGGCCGATGCGGTTGCGTTCAAAAGGTCGATACTCTCGGGTGAGAGCCTGAGTGCTCGTTCAAATTCCGCGGCCATTTCGCCGTAAAGGCCATATTGTGCGTATAGATTTGCGCGAGCAAGAATCCTGGCAATGCCCGGTTCGCGACCGATTGCTGCGAGATTATTTTGCAAAGATCTCTCTTCCGCCAATGAGAATATCCTAAATTCGCTGGAATTTTCGGTGCCAAATGCGGGAACCTTTATTGTTAGTTTCAGTTTCGCTTCCGGATGCTCGCGCCGCGTCTTTTCGATAGCGGCCTTTAGATCAGGCGACGTAATATAGCCAAGGTTGCCATTGACCTCCCTCGTCCAGACGGGCTTATCGATGCCAATTAGGTAGATCGAGCAGAGTAGGCGCTTTGCGTCGGTTGATTTCCAACGGATCGCCGCTGTCGCGGGGCGGACCACTGTAATTTCACTTTCTGATGGAAAAAGCAAAAAATCATCATCTCCGCGTCTTGTTTTATATCGCCCGCCAAAATCGAACTCATCATCCAAAACTCGCCTTTTCTCCAGATTTGACGACGCGGGGCACACAACCTGGGGAATTCGATAAGGGCTGCTTTTGATGGTTTCTACGCGACCGTTGCAAAGTTTGATCTTCAGAGTGCCTTTTCCGTTTGCGTGAGCTATCTGGCCGGATCTTATTGCAATTACAAAGTTTCTTGTGTTGAGATGAATCAGTTTTCCGTCCAGGTCGGTTAGGCTCGCCGTGCCGGTGATGCCGATGACCGTTCCCACATTGTTCTGCGCGCGGGCTGAGATACATGACCCGATAAACAGAAGGATAATGATCGTAACCTTTTTCATTTGCAACTCTATTTATGCTTAACTAGTCTCTCCTCGATCTTTGGGTGTATCCACATCGCAAGCATCACCATCAGGAAATCGAGCCATAGGATACCCGTGATTCTGACCAACAATATCGCCAAAACTCCTGCTCCAATTAAAAAACCTAACGCGAGCCGTTTCTGCAGCTTGTGCCAGTTGAATGCTCGCTTGTCGCCCAGATGACGAAAACGCGCAATGCCTACCCAACCGATGGCCGTCAATGAAAGCATTAAGTCGAGCAAGAAACGCACCACCGGCTTAAATTCATACATCGGCTCGCGGGCAAAGGTATAGGCTGCCGACGCGTGAAGATAAACGCCGGCAACCGGTTCGTTGCGTCCGGCGACGACAAACGTATCGACCGCCTTTTCACGGGTTGCGTCACCAAGTATGACGATCCGGCCGCGAAATTTCTCAGCCGCTTCCCGGACCGATGTTTCGCTGATCGTGAGCAGTTTATTTTGCTGAATTGCCTCAAGCTTGCTGTAATTTGCAAGAGCGTCGGCGTATTCCATGTTCTCCTTTAATTTTTTTTGAGTCCCCGGAAATTCTTCGTCCGCCGATTCGACAGCCCATGCCAAGCCGACCGGCAAATGCACGCGTCGCGATGCGCGGGCTAGGGAAGCACTCATCGAAAATAGTTTTTCGGCGTCTGCATCCGCTTTGAACCAGATCGGCATTCGGTTTGTGTCTTCCCTGGGGACGATAATGGTCGCAGCCAGTTCTTTATATTTTGCGTCGCCGAGCCATTCGGTGGGAGCCTCGACGGTGCGTTGGCCAACTGCGAGAAATATGGGAACGCCCTTCTTTGTCTTTATCGTATCATGGCAGAAATCGAGAAATTTGAAATAGTTTGCGTCGATTGTCTTTTGGTCAGGCTCAGTCTCGCTGCCATTCTCCGACGGGCTTTCCGGCGTGACAACTACATCAACGCCAATCGCACGCGGCTTTTGCTCGGCAATCGCGGTTATAACTTGTGTTAACCGTTCCAGATCAATGACTTCGCTGTCTTTATTCTTAATGTCGCTGATGTCCACTACGACGACTGGCAGTTCCTCTGCTGGGTCAAACGGCGAGAGTTGGCCCTGAAGCAGCTCAAAAGCAATAACTTCGATGCGGTGGCCCCATGTGGTACGTTGAGCGAGGGCCTGCGCGACGATCAGCAACGCCGTTAAACCGAGAGCTATCAGCACGTCGCGAAGAATAGTATTTGAGGTATCTTTCAACTGTTCCTCGAAAAAAAAATTTGTCTGGTGGGGTGAATTATCGTAGCATAGTGCGCATCAGGTCAAGCAAAATTTCTTGTTCGGGTCAAAAACTCGGTAACCTTGGAGCATTTTTGGCAAGGGAGTTTGGTTTGTAAGAAGGAGTAATCCGTGTTTATCAAGCGATTTGCGGCGGTGGTGTCACTTGGATTGTTTTTGGGTGCAGGTTCTGCCCGATATGGGCAGGCCGTAAACGCCGACGATCTGCATGTCCTGCTGCCCGGTTCGGAGAGCGAACGGCAATTGACGGGAGCGGAAACACATCGGTATAGGGTAGCTATAAAAAAAGGTGAATTTTTTCAGGTACAGGTTCAGCAAAGAGAACTCGATGTTGCCTTAAAGCTAGTTACTGCTAGGGGCACACCCGTGGCGGTTATGGATCGGCCAGGTGAAAAGTCCGGGATCGAAGTGCTTACGTTTACCGCGCCGACAACAGGCAACTACGTGCTGGAAATCAGTGGTGTTGCTGCGAACGCACCAAAGGGGACTTATTCGATTCGACGGGAACCGCCGCGGCCCGCTACCTCACTTGATAAGCAACGGATCGGTCTCGAAAAATTATTTATGCAGGGCGTGGCGGCGAGTTTTATCGATGGCGAGCAGGATACGGCCCAGAAAAAATTTGAGACGGTACTGCCCGGGCTTAAGACTCTCGACGCTCATCTATTAGTCCAGTCCGCACAGAGACAAATCCAAAAGATTAAGGATACCAAGGAGTCTCGTGGTGACAAACTCATGAACGGCACCTATAGCCTCTATCAGCGAGGTGCTAAGGAAGGGCTGCAAACCGTAGTAAAAAGAGCAACCGAAGCCCGGCAGTTGTATAGTGAGGCTGGTGACATTGAAAAAGAGGCTCAGGCTCTAAACAGCCTGGGGCTGGCGTATTCAGGCCTGGGCGATAACCAAAAGGCGGTTGAAATGTTTGACGCGGGCCTAAAGATTCTTCCGGCGAGTGATGACGAGGGGACCGGAATACTGCTGGATGGCCTGGCCACCGCCTATGTGGGACTGGGCGAGAAGCGAAAGGCTCTCGACTATTTCACCCGTTCGCTGCCGCATAAAAAAGCCGCCCGAATTCGAAATAGCGAGGCAAAGACGCTGCACAGCATGGGACTCGCGCATTTCGAACTGGGTGAGAATCAGGAGGCGATCGCACGTTATGCTGAGGCGCTGGGGATACTTGATGAGATAAGCGACAAGACCGGACGCGATCTAGTTCTCAGCGGGCTCGGCGAGGTTTATTCCAAATTGCGCATGACGCAGCGAGCTATCGAGTATTACGATCAGGCACTTGATATCCATCGCAAAGCCGGTGACCGCAAGAGCGAAGCCTATACATATACAAACATGGGCGTTGTTTTTTGGAAGTCCGGCGATTACCAGAAAGCGATCGATTATCTGAATCGGGCGATCCCGATCATGAGCGACATCGGCGACGAGCGGGGCAAGGCCTTGATCGACAATAATTTTGGCGCCGTTTACCAGTCGTTGGATGAGAGCACAAAAGCAATTGACTATTACAGTAAGGCTCTAGCGAGAGCGCAAGGACTTGAGGACAAACCGCTTCAGGCTTTGATCAACAACAATCTCGGCGAGATATTTAATGGCTTGGGCCAGAATCAGAAGTCGCTGGAACTCCATTTGCGCGCGCTCGCGCTAAGCAAAGAGTCAGGGAACAAGAGTCAGGAAGGCGTGACACTGATGAATCTCGGCGTCCTTTTTGCAACACTCGCTGATAATACGGCGGCTCTGGAATACTATGGGCGGGCATTGATGCTGCGAAAAGAGGTTGGGGACATTAAAAGTGAGGCGATCACCCGCAATAACATGGGCATGGCCTATTCGGCCCTGCGAAACAAGCAAAAAGCGCTTGAGAACTATGAGATCGCGCTCCAACTCGATAAGGACCTGGAACCATTGACGCTCAGCAACATTGGCGTTGTTTACTATAGCTTTGGCGAATACCGCAAGGCTCTCGAATATTATGAACGCGCCCTGCCGCTTAGTCGATCGAAAGCCAATGAATCGACGACCCTTAACAACATCGGACTCGCTTATTTCTCGTTGGGTGAGCGTCAAAAAGGGATCGAATATTTTAAGAGAGCCCTGCCGCTTTATAAGGCGGCTAATGACAGAAAGGGCGAGGCGATCGACTTGGCCAACGCAATGTACGCATATGAAATGGTCGGGAACCGGCGCCTGGCAATATATTATGGCAAGCATGCCATAAATAATCTTCAGAGTCTCCGGGCCGATATCAGAGGCATCGACAAGAATCTTCAGCAGAGTTTTTTGGGCAGTGTTGAAAACGTCTATCGAAAAGTGAGCGATCTGCTGATCGCCGAGGGCCGCCTCGTCGAGGCCCAGCAGACCATTAACTCATTCAAAGATCAGGAATATTTTGATTCCGACCCATCGGCTCGCAGGCAGACAACCGCCATTACCCTGACACAACGCGAACGCGACCTCGATGAATCGTACGAGGAAAAGATCGGCAAAAGCGCGATGCTTGGCTTACAAATCGAAGAATTTAAGCGCGGTTACAGTGATCGACAGCCGACCGCTGATGAAACGGCCCAACTGCGGTCGATGCAGTCGGATCTCGACGTCGTTTCCCGTGAGTTTTTTGCTGCGTTAAAAAAAGCGGAAACGGAATTTTCTCAACCGGCAGACAGTCGAGATAGAGCTGACGGAATCCGCGATGGTGCGACAATGCAAGCTGCTCTTCGTGATCTACAGGCACAAACCGGGCAGCGTACCATTGCGATCTACATGCTTCAAAGCGATGAAAATTACAGGGCATTGATCATCACACCGGATATTCTTGTCGCCGTCTCACATCCGGTAAAAGCTGCCGATCTTACGCGAGATGCATTGTCGTTGAATGGAAAGTTGAGCGATTTTAACAAGAGAACGGGTGGCCCAAATTCGTCTGAACTCGAAGTAAAAAAAGCTGGTAAGGAGCTTTATGATGTCGTATTTCAACCGATTGCGGCAAAATTGAATGAACTCGGCTTAAACCCGGATGTGCTTATGTGGTCTCTCGACGGACCGATGCGCTATGTCCCGGTTTCGGCTCTCTATGACGGGGAACGGTATTTGGCCGAGCGTTATCGCAGCGTCGTTTTCACCCGCGCAAATGCCGAACGAATGCTTGCACCGGTTAGTGCTAAATGGTCGGGTTCGGGCTTTTACAATTCGAGGGCGTTCGCTGTCCCGGCTGGAAATGCGGCGGACGGAAAGCTGAAACTTATCGGATTTGACGGACTTAAGAATGCAAAAACTGAGGTCGAAGCGATATTTGGCACGCGAGCCAAACACGGGCTGATCGAAGGCAGCGAGTGGCCAAACGAGCAATTTTCAAAGCAATCATTCCTCAAGGCTTTGAAATTGAATCGGCCCCTGGTGCATATCGCAAGCCATTTTAAGTTTGAGGCGGGCGACTCGATCTCATCGTTCATGCTGCTTGGCGACGGCACCAAACTCACGCTTGAGGATATCAAGAATGAACCCGCCGATCTTTTTCACGGCGTCGAATTAATGACGCTATCGGCCTGCGAAACCGGTGTCCAGCGGGGACGCGAGTCGGATGGCCGCGAGATCGACGGGTTTGCCGAACTCGCTCAGCGCAAGGGAGCAAAAGCCGTGCTTGCCTCGTTATGGAAAGTTGACGATAAGAGCACTTCGCAACTGATGACCCAATTTTATGAAACTCGCCAAGCTGAAAAATTGACCAAAGCCGAAGCTCTTCAAAAGGCCCAGTTGGGTCTCATCAAAAGTAAGGAGTTTTCACATCCGTTTTACTGGTCGCCGTTTATTTTGATCGGGAATTGGCGCTGATTTATTTCGTCTAACTGCATTCGGGCCGTACTCTCGGTTGATGTAAATCAACCCATGTTCTGTTAAACTCAGCATCGAGGTGAGATAGTTAATTCATGGTTGAGCGCCTGACCGTTATTTTTTTTATTATCTTGTGCATGCTATTGGGATTTTACCTGATACTGTCGCCTTGGGATGCTCTGTTTGGGCCGTGGGGCGAAAACTATGTGCTCGTGTATCTTTCCGACAAAGCCGGGGCACCGGTTCTGCAGCGGGCGGTAGCCTCGACGTGGTTTCGCGGGGCCGTTACGGCGCTCGGCGTGCTGAATCTTTTGATTGCGTTTTGGGAGATCGCGCATTTCAACCAGAGCGTTAAAATGCTTCAGGCAAATGAGCCGCGTAACAGATCGTGAACCTGTCTTTAGAACAGCCGATAATTTATCTCATTACCAAAGGCGAGGCGACCGAATCGAACTTCGCAGTAAAACGGCGTGAGATCCTTGAAATCATTAGGACTGCCGTCGATGAGCGTATTTCGCTCGTGCAACTGCGCGAGAAGAACCTGCGGGCGCGATTGATCTTTGAGTTGGCGTGCGAGGCCGCTGATCTCGTCCGCCGTTCGGATACGCGGTTGCTTATTAACGACCGGGCAGACATCGCTCTTGCAGCAAAGGCGGACGGCGTTCACCTAACGTCAACCTCGCTGCCAATAGGCGATATTCGCGCACATTTTCCGGATGATTTTATGGTGGGTGCTTCGACGCATACCCTTGCCGAGACTGTCGATGCGGCAGGCGGCAGGGCGGACTTTGCTGTTTTTGGCCCCGTTTTCGATTCGCCCGGTAAGGGCAGTCCGCATGGAATCGATGTTTTGGCCAAGGTTTGTTCGGAACTGAAACCTTTTCCGATAATCGCTCTCGGTGGGATTGACGGCGCAAATTGCCAGGCCGCGTTGGAGGCCGGCGCCGCGGGCTTTGCGGCGATACGTTGGTTGAACGACGCAGCGTCGCTGCGGTCTATTTCGTCAAGGTTGATTAAATGACAAATGTAACAAGCGATACAAAACCGCCTGTTTGCCTGACGATCGCGGGGCTTGATCCGTCCGGCGGAGCGGGCATCATTGCCGATATCAAAACATTCTCTGCATTTGGCTGTTTCGCCAGCGCCGTAGTTGCGTCAATTACATTTCAGAACACGCAGGGAGTTTTTGGTGCAGTGCATCAAACCGCCGAATCGGTGCGCCTCCAGATCGAACCGATTTTGGATGATTATGATGTAGCTGCGGTTAAGACCGGAATGCTGCCCACAAGCGAGATAATCGACGAGGTCGCGGGAATTATCAAAAAACACGGGCTAAAGAATGTCGTCGTCGATCCCGTCGTCCGTTCGACATCGGGGTTTGATCTAATTAACGATGCAGCCCTGGCGATCCTAATTGACAGGCTGTTTCCGCTTGCCGATCTTGTGACCCCAAATATTCCCGAGGCTGAGCGAATTGCGCAGATGACAATTAGGACGGAAGCCGACATAAGGCAGGCGGCGCAAACGATGCAGTCGTTCGGCGCGACGAATGTCTTAATAAAGGGTGGGCATTTTTCGGCGGCAGAGTTTGATGGCAAGGCCCGAGATTTTTTGTTTTCCGAAAATTCGATGGCGATTATTGAAGCCGATTTTATTGAAACCACCGCGACGCATGGGACCGGATGTACGCTCGCGGCGGCCATTGCGGCTAACCTAGCGGTCGGCGAAGACCTGTCCAAAGCTGTCAGCATAGCAAAGGAGTTCGTAAACGAAGCGATCCGAACCGCCCCGGGGCTCGGCAAAGGGCATTCGCCGATTCATATTTGAGGAGAGATAAGCGAGAGGCTTGCGGTCAGCCGGTCATTTTGCCGGCGTGAAAATATTTGGTGTTTGATAGGTGATGCCAAAAATGACGCCGGTACGCGGGCTGTATTTCGTTAGGCCAAAGGCGGCCGCGGCGTCGAATCTGAGGCCTGACGCCTTGATCTGAGTCCCGACCCGAAACTGGCCGACGCTTTCGGTCCCAAGCGGGGCATCACCGCGTGTGTTGATGCGGCCATTCACCTCGCTCACAAGGTTTACGTAATCGGTCAGCCTATAAATCCCCGCCAACCCATAAAGTATTACGTCGTTTTGTGTAAATCGCTCGAGCGGAGCGGTCATTATTTGCAGCCCGATATTGCCGAGTGCGTTTACACGCGGCGTGTTGCCGACGACGCTGCCAAATTTTTTCTGGAGTAGAACCTTTGTAAAAATATTTATCTGGTTGGTGCCGATTCCGCGAGCCTGATCGGTGTTTGGCATCTGATAGCCAAATTTCAAGCCGACGGCGGGTAAGAGCTTTGTTTCATTTCGCAGCTTTATCTTGGCGGAAACCGTGAAATCGTCAAAATCATTGGTTGAGTTGCCATCGAGTGTAAGCGGAACGGCGGCCAACGTGCGAGAATTAATAGAAAGATAATTCTGGACGGATCCCTCGATCTGCATTTCGACATTAGCGGCGAGTCCAGTTTTGACCCTGATATCGCCGACACGGGTTAGGTCACCTTTGAGGCCCGAAAGCGGGAATTTTGCATTCTGAAAAAAGTCAACGCCGACGCTGATCTCCAGCGATCCGGGAGGGGTGATATCAACATCATCCGTGAGCAAGGGCCGCTGTTGGGCTACCGCACTAAATGCCGCCGCGGAAATTACAAACAAGCATATTGCCAGCCTTTGCATCAACACGATTCTGTCACTAATCCACAAGATGCACAAGGGCGCGCGTTAGCAATGGAGCAACAATAAAACTAGAGTTACGCCCATTCTAACGAACAAGGCCGTTGCAATGTAACAACGCTCGAAGCGATTTGCACATCGATTGCTAAACTTGCAAAATTGGTAATAAGGCAAGCGATGAATAAGGACGTGCTAAATTTTCTAAAGGAACCCGGCGAAGCGCAGCTTCGACTGGTTGCTGAGAAGCCGGAAATCGTTGAGCTTGCACCGGTTGAGAAGCAGTTTGTCAGCTTTATTTTTCTACGGATCAGCCCTGAATGGCGCAAGCTCGATGCGGAGACAAAACGCATCTCAAAGCTGGAGTTTCAGAGCGTTTTTGACGCCTTTCGTGACCAGTTTTTGCTGTTCAGTTATTCGCTTGTTGGCTTCGATTCGAAAGCCGATCTGATGTTCTGGCGTGTCGGTACTTCGCTTGACGGCATTCAGGAGATGACAACCGCTCTGTATCGAACAAATCTTGGCAGCTATATTGAAACGACAGACAATTACCTGTCCGTGACCAAACGCATGATGTTTGTCGATCGGCCTTTCGAAAGCCGCACGAGAATAGAGGCGGGATCAACGAAATATCATTTTGTCTATCCATGTGCCAAGGATAAAGACTGGTACGGTATGCCTGCGGACGAACGCGACGCAATGATCGAAGAAAACTTCATGGTTGGGAAAAAATTTCCGAACATAAAGATTCATCTCACCCATGCCTTTGGGTTTACGGAAAATGAATATCTGATCTCGTTTGAAACGGATGAGCCGCGCGATTTTTTGGCGCTGGCCGAAGAATTGAGGGAGTCGCCAGCAAGTAAGTTTACGCTGCGCGGAATGCCGGTCTATACCTGCCGTCAACGTAGTTTGCAGGAATGCCTGGACGCTCTGGGCTAGCTAAATTGCGAATCAAGAATTAGGGAAGAATTTGTCTTTCGTCATTCTCAATTCGATTAATCATGGTTGCCAGAAAATTTTTTATTAGCGGTGAGGTGCAGGGCGTCGGGTATAGATATTTTACACAGCGGTCCTCGGCGAAACACCAGGTCCGAGGATATGTTAAAAATCTTGACGACGGCCGTGTCGAGGTACTGGCCGAAGGAGATGCGGCCGCTGTCGAAGCGCTCAGACAAGACCTTTCGGCAGGCCCGGTACACTCGAAGGTGACGGTTGTCGAAGAATTGGTTGTGGAACCAAACGGCTGGTATTCGACATTTAGGATAGAAAAATAGGTCAATCAAAGGTCAAAAATCAGAGATCAATCATAATGGACAACTTAAAAAAACTGATCAGGGAAGTCCCTGATTTCCCAAAGCCGGGCATCAATTTTTACGACATTACGACGCTGCTAAAGGATCCGGAAGGCCTGGAATCGACGATTGACGCGTTGACTGAGCAGTGCCGCGGCCTGGATATCGACACGATTATCGGAGTTGAATCACGCGGATTTATTTTTGCAACACCACTTGCTTATCAGCTGGGCGCCGGTTTTATTCCGGTTCGGAAACCAAAAAAGCTGCCGGCAGAATGCGTCTCGATCTCCTACGATCTTGAATATGGCCAGGACACACTCGAAATGCACAAGGATGCGGTTGGCAAAGGGCACAAGGTCCTGATCGTTGACGACCTACTCGCAACCGGCGGTACCGCCAGGGCTGTTGTCGATCTTGTCGAAAGCGTCGGTGGCACCGTTGCGGCCTTGCTATTTGTTGTCGAACTGGATTTTCTCGGCGGTCGCAAAAAATTTGATGGATATGATGTTCGGTCGTTGGTAAACTACGATTCGTAACATTCCGAGAGGTCCCGTAGCTCAGCAGGATAGAGCGTCCGCCTCCTAAGTGGAAGGCCGCTGGTTCGAATCCAGCCGGGACCACCAATTTTTTAGTCAAGCTTGAGTTGCGTTCGCCTTTTCTGGAATGGCGCGGCCAATGAATCTTTCTATTACTTGAACGGAAGAAAAGCGTGTTTAAGCACAGTGGCAAACATTTATGTCACGGCTGTCACGCCCGAAGTCTATTCAAAATCCCCGAGATAGGTTTTGCCGCATTGCCGACGCAGTGCGGCTTTTTTGTGCGGCCGAGATGAATGAAATTTAGATTTGGCCGCTCGATTTGTTGTATTCTGTCGTATCAATAGATGGCAAAGCAGCCCGCTACAATTTTTGTTTGTCAGAATTGCGCGGCGCAGGCCCGGAAATGGCTGGGCCAATGCCCGGATTGCGGCGAATGGAACACGCTCGTTGAAGAGCGGTTTCGTGCTACGGCACAACCGGCCGGACAAACAAAATTTACCGCAAAGTACCGCCAATCCTCGCCGATGCCTTACAGCGATATCGAATCGCAGGATGACGCACGAACGGCATCCGGCATTGACGAACTCGACCGCGTTCTGGGCGGCGGCATCGTCGCTGGTTCACTTGTTCTAATCGGCGGTGCGCCGGGCATCGGCAAATCTACCATCGTAATGCAGATGGCCGACAAACTCGGGCAGAATGGCACAAAGGTGCTTTATGTTTCGGGTGAGGAATCGGAGCGGCAGATAAAAATGCGCGGTGAGCGCCTAGGTGTCGCCGCCGAAAATTTATTTCTGCTGCCTGAGACAAATCTGCAGTCGATACTTGGCGAGACCGACAAGCTGCGGCCTGATTTTGTGATCGTCGATTCGATCCAGACGGTTTTTAGCGATCAGATCGAGTCGGCCCCGGGCAGCGTTTCGCAGGTGCGCGAGGTGGCGGCGCAGTTTATGCATTTTGCAAAACAGACGGCGACACCTGTTTTTTTGACCGGCCACGTTACAAAAGAAGGCTCGATCGCTGGACCGAAAACGCTCGAACACATCGTCGATACCGTCCTCTATTTCGAAGGCGACCGTCATCACAACCATCGCATCATTAGGGCAACAAAAAATCGGTTCGGAGCCGCAAATGAGATCGGCATTTTTGAAATGACAAACTCCGGCCTCATCCCGGTCGGCAACCCGTCCGAACTTTTCTTGCAGGAACGTCCCGAGAATGCGACCGGCTCGGTCGTCACGGTTTGTATGGAAGGCACGCGGCCGCTGCTGGTCGAGATACAGGCTCTCGTGAGCGGGACAAAATACGGTTCGGGCCGGCGTATGACACAGGGTTTTGACCAAAACCGAACGTCGCTGTTGATAGCGGTCGTCGAAAAGCAGCTTGGATTCCAACTCGCGGCCGATGACGTTTTTGTAAACGTCGCCGGCGGCATGGAGGTCGATGAACCGGCCGCCGACCTCGGCGTCATCGCGGCCATCGCATCGAGCTTTCGCAATTTGCAGGTTCCGCCCGAAACCGCCGTCTTCGGCGAAGTCGGCCTAACCGGCGAAGTCCGCGGCGTCCTCCAAGCCCAGGCCCGCGCCCGCGAGGCTCAAACTTTGGGGTTTAAGAAACTCATTCTGCCGGAATCGAATAAAAAGGGGCTGGAAAAACTGTTAGGTATTCGCGTGATCGGAGTTAAGAACCTGGAACAGGCTATGGATGCGTTGTTTTGATGCGGAAAAAGAGTGAGAAGAATTGGCCACGAATGCACCAATAAGATCGGAAGGCGATGGACCATTCGAAAAACGCGGTAATAGATTCCTATTCGTGTATTTGTGGCCAAATCTTGTTTTCCTGCATTCGTCGCTAAACTAGTGCCAAATTTATGTACCGCTTCATCCTAAAACTCTACTACGTCCTGACCGTGCCGGTAGCGATCTATTTTATCTTGAATTCGACTGTCATTCATCCGTCGTACAAGATCGGGGCGTTTAAGAAATGGCGGTTGGGTTGGCGAATGTTTTATAACAAGCTGCGCGTTCCGACCGGCACATCGTACAAATCGCATTTGGCGATGGCTCTAAAGATATTTGAAACGCCGCCTGAAACGGAAGGTTGCGTCATCGAATGCGGAACATGGCAAGGCGGAAGCGCCGCAAACCTGTCGCTGGTCTGCAAAATGGCAGGTCGAAAACTCGTGATCTACGACTCGTTCGAGGGGTTGCCTGAGGGAAAGGCCGAAGACCGGCAGGGATTTTATGAGAGAGGTGACTATTGCGGCTCGCTTGCGGATGTTAAGCGAAACATTGAACGCTGCGGGGCGATCGAGGTGTGTGAGTTTGTCAAAGGTTGGTTTGACACGACTTTGCCGGACCTTAAAGGGCCTGTTTTGCTCGCGTTTATTGATGTCGATCTCGAATTAAGTCTCGAAACGTGCGTCAGATATCTTTGGCCGAATCTCACCGAGAAAGGCTACATCTTTATCGATGAGTATGTTGGCCTCGATTATTGTTCGATATTCTGGTCCGAGGAATATTGGAAAAAGAATTTTGACCGCACGCCGCCGGGCTTGATCGGTTCGGGCGTTGGACTGCCGCTCGGCGAGTATTACATCGGGCCGTTTGACGAGAATGACAAGCATCCGCTGCACCATCCGAACGCCGCGGCCTATACGCGCAAGGATTTTTCAGGGCATTGGATACACTTTCCGGATCAGAATGGGAAACAGACTTAATCAGCAGCCATAATCCGTTCGAGTATGCTGTCGCGTTTTTCTCGAATCTCGGTTATTCGCGGGGTGGTGTCGTCGGCAACGAATGTTGGCGGCAACGTGAACGGATCAATCTGCAGCGGGACGCCTTCCAATTCAAGTTTGTGAGTAATGATTCTTGAAATGAGTTCCTGCTCGAAAGCAGTAATGTTTAGAAATTTGACTCCGATGCCCGTATGATCAAAACGATAAAGAGCACGGCATTGGAGCGGCAGGTAATTTTTATTCGGCAGCTCAATTTCCATGCGGAATTCGTCGCCGACATAGATGTTCTCTTCCCATCCCGTGAAACAGCCGCCGATGCTGATCTGTTCGAGTCGAGTCATTTGTTTCTCGCCAAATTTTGTATGGATTATTGCCGGAATATCCAACGAAAATCGAACGTGTTGTCTTTGGTTGATCGACATTTGATGTCAGCGGACAGAAAGAGAAAAAAACACCCTATCCAGAGTATTTTAGCGGTTAAGATGCTAGACGCGCAATGTTTTTCTTGCACGGCGATAGACCCGCCGAACTTGTCGGTCTTTTAACGCAGTGGGAGGCATTGCTAAACGCAAATAGTTGGGTGGTTAGATTACGAAATGACTAGCTTGCGGCCACGTCTGATTTCGCACAATGAGTGTTAAATGCCGTTATTAGCGCCTGCGCGATCACCTGCGGTGGGCGGCCTTCGAGGTCGCGACGTTCAAACATTTCGACGAGGCGTCCGTTTTTCAGCAAGCCGATCGATGGTGACGATGGCATATAACCGGTGAAATATTCGCGGGCCGTTTCCGTCGCGTCGATATCGGCACCGGCAAAAACAGTGATAGAACGCCCGGGTGCGTTTTGAGCGTTTTGGAGGGCCATTGCAATGCCGGGCCTTACGCCGCCGGCGGCGCAACCGCAAACCGAGTTCACGACGACCATCAGCGTACCATCTGTGTTGTTAACGGCTTCTTGCACCGCTTCAGTTGTTTTCGTTTCCTCGATACCAAGGTCTGCAAGCTCGGCCCGCATTCCATAGATCATCATTTCCGGGTATGGCATAATATTATTTCTTTCTCCAAAACAATTTTCAAAACCTGTCGAACTATGAATTGCGACAGTAAATTAGGCCGGAAATCTAATCCTGACCTTTTTTTCAAGTATTCATGACAATTTGATGCAAGTCAAGCCGCAGGGCGGCGGCCGTTTGCGCGGCCGCGACCTATTTTTTAGAATTGAGACTCGCCGGCAACGAAGAATGGCCATAGAAATTGAAAGAAAATACATCATCGAAAAGGCGTCGGTGCTGGAGCTTTCTCAAAAGCTGACCGAGCTAAACGCGTTATTTTCGTATGAAACATTTGAAGAAAACTACCTGTACCGCGGCGGTGTCCTCGATGGTCGGGCTGCAGTATTGCGGCTCAGAAAAACGAATGAACGGAGCACGCTTACTTACAAGGAAAAGGTGTCGTCGGAGAATGATTTTAAGCACCAAATCGAGTTGGAAACGGATGTATCGAACGTCGCTGCAACCGAAAGCATAATCGCAAAGCTCGGCTATACGCTCTCGATAATTTATGAGAAGCGTCGCAAAGCATGGCGGCTCGGCAATGCTGAAGTCGTCCTGGACGAGCTGCCGTTTGGCCTTTATATGGAAATTGAGGGCCGTGTCGAGGACATTGTTGCTGCTGAGAAAATGCTCGGAGCAGACCGATTTGAGATCGAAGCCACCGGGTATCCGGGCCTGACACTAAAACATGGACACCTTATTGACGGGATTATCGAGTCGCGGTTCGCCGGAACCAATTGAGCCATTACGGGATTTCAACCGAAATTGACCTGGCGACATCGCCATCACCCTCGATGTATATCCTTACCGACCTGTTTGGAATCGCGAAGTCGCCGAGATGATCGGCCCATTCGATTATTGCCATAGCATTATCATTTTCCAAAATCTCGTGAAGCCCCACTGCTTCGGCCGGATTCGATGCAGGATCGAGTCTCCAAAGATCGATATGATAAACGTCGAAAGTGTCGGCCTTGTAGAGATTTACCAGTGTAAAACTTGGGCTGGTAACCTCATCGACGTCAAATCCGAGAGCACTCATGATTCCCTTTGTTAGGAGCGTCTTGCCGGCTCCGAGCCCGCCGAAAAGCAAAACGACGTCGCCGGAGCGCAGTGATTCGGCAATCTGTTCGCCGATTGAGAATGTTTCGGATGGACTGTTTGCGATAAATTTCACTCTGCGTCTAGGTCATTAAAAACGTCCACCAGACATTCTCGAACATCCGATGCAGTCATAACGCGTTTGCCGTATTTTTTTTCCGCTGCATCGCCGGCCATTCCG
>Ga0138256_10002769_pt1 | contig 18702 bp, 18 predicted proteins | sample KNB2016incub_MG_FD_105486 | JGI IMG/M metagenome (GOLD analysis project Ga0138256, IMG submission 105486) | Active sludge microbial communities from wastewater in Klosterneuburg, Austria - KNB2014incub_MG | ecosystem: Engineered > WWTP > Activated sludge > Unclassified | place: Austria... | reverse complement strand
GACGGGATCCAGGCACTCGATCGAGAGCGTGGGGTCGATCTCGTTCTCCCAGTCGTAGCTGCGCAGGCGCACCATCATGCCGGTGGCCTCGGGATGGATCGGTGCCCAGTTGCCGGCATGGCCAGCCGGGCGTTCGACGCTGAAAACCACTTCGAATTCACCGCCGGGTTCGACAACGATGTCCTGGTCATCGATCTCGTTGTGCCCGCCGATCTGCGCGATGTCATCGACCATGCCCGACATGAAGCGCTGCGTGGTGAAGCTCAGGATCTTCACCGTGCCGCGATTGCCGCTGACCCTGTATTTCAGGTCACCGCGTATCGGGCTGTAGAGATAGATGTCGTCGGGATTGGGCTGGAGCGTGAACACCGGGTTCCACAGCGGAGCCCAGTCGGGGTGTTCCGGCGTGGCGTGGAAATAGGCGAAGTAGGAATAGGACAGGCTCATCATCGTCTGCCGATAGACGTCGGCGCGATAATCCGCGTGCTCCGGGTGCCAGGTGTTCGCGAGTTCCGCGACCGCATCCTCCAGCGCGCCGAGATATTCGAGGATGCTCGGGCCGATACGCGTGTCCATGTGCAATTCCTTCGTGCTCGGCCTGTGAATGTTACGCTCAGTTGCCCGGCACGCTCTCGAAAAAGGCCAGCCCGGCAGGTTCGGGGAACAGGTATTCGCAGTAATGCCCCAGCTCCGGGGCCTCGACGAAGCAGCTCTGCATGAAGCCCGGATTGCTGCTCCTGGAGGGCATGTTCCAGCCCTTGCGTGCGATCTCCGTCAGCAGGGCGTTCCACTCGTCCCCGTTTCGGATCAGGAAGCCGAGGTGGTGATGACGAATGGCGAATTCGTCGGCTGGCAATCGCCCGGTGTACAGCTGCGAACCCGGACCGTTCGCGGTGAGCAATTCGTACATCGTGCCGCCGACCCACGCCAGTTCGACGTGGATGTGACCGCCTGCCGGCAGCTGTCCTTCCAGGCGCCGGAAGGCACTGATGCCGTAGCGCTCCCCGAAAATATCGCGCGCCCGCTCGATGTCGTTGGTCGCGTACGCCACCTGGAACTGCTCGGCGCGCAGCAGCCCTGCGGCAGGGTCGAACGTGGCATCCGGTCTGTTCATACGCTCGGCCTCATCGTGCAGGAATTGCCCGCCGCCCGGGCGGGAGCGGGTCGGCGCGCCTTGCTCGCGCCCCGATCGGGAGATGTCCCGAGTGCCCCGGTTGCAATAGATAGTATTCACTATCTACAAGGTCTGGCAAGATGCTGCCTGGATTTTCAGGCGTGGATTGCAGCACCACCGCGGCCGGTTGGCGTGGCGGGCAGTTCGAGGCAGTGCAGGAGTGGAGCGGGGATTGGCTACGCGGCGAGAGACAACGGCAGCTGCAGTGACTCCTGGCGCGGTGCGCAGGAAGAAGCGGCGCTCGCCCGGGGAGATCAGGGAACGGCTGATCGATGCGGCCCGGGAGGAGTTCAAGCGCTGCGGCTTCGTCGGGGCAACGACGGCGGCAATCGCTCGCAACGCCGACGTCACCGAAGCACAGCTGTTCCGTTGTTTCGAGTCGAAGGCCGCACTTTTCCGCGAGGCGGTTTTCGAGCGGCTGAACCAGCATTTTTCCGAGTTCAATGCGCGATATCCGACCGATGTTTCCAGTCGGGCGAACGTTCGCGATCGCGAACGCCGGTACATAACCGAGTTGCAGCAGTTTCTCGACGAGCACTCGAAACTGCTGCTGTCGCTGGTTGCAGCCCAGAGCTTCACCTCGGGCAGTCTGCAGGGAGTCGGTGAGATCGAGAGCCTGCGCCACTACTTCGAGCGCGGCGCCGCGACGATGAGCGGCAGGATCGGGGAGGATCCCCCGCTGGATCCGAAATTGCTGGTGAGGGTGTCTTTTGCGGCGGTGCTCGGTTGCGTGATCTTCAAGGACTGGATCTTTCCCGCCGGTCTCGCGAGCGACGACGACATCAATGCCGCCGTTATCGATTTCGTTATCGATGGAATCAGCATCAACTCGGATCCCGGGACCAAAGAACCTGTGCGGAGATCCGGCAAGGGGAGAGCAACATGACGCCGGCCAACACTCAACTCGTTCGCGATTTCTTCACGGCTCTCGCCAGCGGCAATGTGCCTGATGATCTGCTGACGCCGGATATGTCCCTCTGGACGGTGAACGGAGGCACGTCGGACGAGGCGCGTTTTCAGGGCGCCATGAAAAAGGCCGCGGGTTAGGCGGGGCTGGAACACGAGCGGAGCCGCGTGATGCAAACCAGGGCAAAGTCCTTCTGCCGCAATTGCGGCGCGCTGTGCTCGATGGAGCTGACCATCGAGGACGGCAAGCTGGCTGGCGTGACTGCTGACGGTAGCGCCTCGCCCTACGGGGCCTACATGTGCCCCAAGGGCCGCGCCAGCCTGGATTTTCATAACGGGGCGGAAGGCCGGCTGCTGAACAGCCTGCGCCGCGAGGCGTCCGGCGCGTTCAGCGAGCTGCCGGCGGCCCAGGCCCTGGACGAGATTGCCGCCAGGCTCGCGGTCCTGATCGCGGAACACGGACCGCGCTCGGTCGCCTTCTATCACGGCACCGGCGCGTACCGAAGCGTGCTGGGCGCTCTGCTGGAGCGAGCATTCGCCTCGAGCCTCGGGTCGCCGAACTTCTTCTCGACGATGACGATCGACCAGTCGGCGAAGTGGGTCACGGCCGGTCGAATGGGCGTGATGGCGAGCGGCAAGCCCAGCACCCGGGACATCGATCTTGCGGTCATCGTGGGCAACAATCCGCTGGTCAGTCACCAGACCTACCCGTTCGGGCCCGGAGAGAGCGGGGCACCGGGCAAGTCGTTCGCCGCGGCGCGGGCGCGCGGCGCGCGCATCGTCGTGGTCGATCCGCGACGCACGGAAACGGCGCGCTACGCCGATCTGCTGATCCAGCCACTTCCGGGGCACGACGCGGCGCTCTTTGCAGCAGTCGCCCACATCCTGCTGCGCGACGGCACCTGCAACACGGCGTTTTGCGAACGCTTCGTCACCCAGCTGGACCGGCTGGCCGAGGCCGTCGCGCCGTTCACGCCGGAACTCGTGGCCAGGCGCGCCGATGTGCCGGTGGAACAGATCGAGCAACTCGCGCGGTGGCTGGGCGAGGCAGAGCGCCCGTTCGTGGGCAGCGGCAGCGGGCCCTCGATGTCCGCCCATTCCAATCTCAACGACCACATGATCGAGACCGTGAACGCGCTGGTCGGCGGCTACAGGCGCGCCGGAGACCTGGTGCGCAATCCCGGCACGCTCAAGCCGCGCGTGTGCATCGAGACGGTGGTCCCGCCGCAGCGCAGCTGGGAAAGGGGCGTGAAGTGCAGGACGGCCGACATCGGCGCGCTCTACGGGGAGTTTCCGACGGCGCTGCTGCCGCAGGAAATCCTGGCGCCGGGGCCGGACAGGATTCGCGCGCTGATCGTGTTCGGCGGCAATCCGCTGACGGCGCTCGGCGATCCCGCACGGGCCGAGCCCGCTTTCGCGGATCTCGAGCTGCTGGTCAGCCTCGATGCGCGCATGAACGAAACGGCCCGGATGGCGCATTACGTGATCGCGACGTCGCAGCATTTCGAGCGTCACGATCTCAGCATTCCGGGAGACAGTCTCTTTCCGGAGGCCTTTGCGCAATACGCGCCACCGGTGGTTCCCGGGCCCGCCGGAACGATCCATGACTGGGAGTTCTTCTGGGGCGTCGCGTCCAGGCTGAAACTGCCGTTGACGCTCAAGTACTGGAACTATGGATTGTCCTATGACGCGATCCCGGGCGGACTGCCGCTGGACATGGAGCGCGCGCCCCATCCCGAGGACATGATGCGTTATCTCTGCGAGCACGGTGACGTGTCGTTCGAGGAGTTGCGCGCGAATCCGGGCGGCGTGCGGCCCGTCCGCCCGCCGCAGTACGTGAAGGCGGCGCCGGACAACGGTGCGCGGCTCGAGCTCTGCCCGCCGGACGTCGCGGCCGAATTGCATGCCGTGCTCGAGGAAGTGGTGGACGATCGGTTCAAGTACAGACTGACCTGTCGCCGGATCCTGGATGCGATGAACAGCGCGTACCGGGACTCGCCGCAAACGATCAGGAAATATCCGCTGAACTGGGCTTACATGAACCCCGACGATATGCGCGATGACGGTATCGACGACAACGAACTGATCGAGATCCAGTCGGAATCAGGTCGTATCCTGGGTGTCGCCAGGGCCGAGAGCCAGCTGCGTCGGGGCGTGGTGTCGATGACGCACCTCTACGGATCTCTCGCCCCTTCGACCGATCCCTACGCTCAACGCGGAAGCCACACGGGGCGGCTGACTTCGCTGCAGAAGCACCTGGAGCCCATCAATTTCATGCCGCGCTTTTCCGGCATTCCCGTCAATATTCGCCGGGCGGGCGGCGATGTCCCGGCAACTGCCCCGTTGGCGACGATATTAATCAGCCCAGTGCGTCGGCGTCTGCCACCACCGGGCGACTCTCGCGCGTTGCGCGCAAACACCTGTCGGGCTCGCCGCAGTCGGCGATCTCGATGTAATCCTCGTGCACCGCCCTGATCACCGCCGCGAACGGGAAATCACCCAGCGAGGGCACGCGATAGCTCACGGTGTCGCCCACCTTGAAGGTCGAGGGATCGAAGTTGAATTCAAACGGACATTTGCCGTCCATTCCAATCACGATGCGTACTCCCCGCGCAATAGTCTGCGCATGCAATGGTCGAACACCGCCACGGTGGCTGTCGCTCGCTAGGCCCTGGTGGCGATGACCTTGCTGTCTAGAAACTCCTCGATACCCTCGCGGCCCCACTCGCGACCGACGCCGCTGCACTTGAATCCGCCGAATGGCAGGTCGCCGGTGATGCTGAGGCCGCCGTTGACGCTGATGGCGCCGGCGCGCATGCGCCGGGCGATGCGCGTGGCCCGCTCCTTGCTGGCGGAGATGACGCAACCGCCCAGGGCGTAATCGCTGTCGTTGGCGATGCGGATCGCGTCCTCGTCGTCCTCGTAGGGGATCACCACCAGTACGGGACCGAAGATCTCTTCCTGCGCGATGCGCATATCGTTGCGCACGTCGACGAAGCAGGTCGGCTCGATGAAGAATCCGCCGCCCTTGTCGGTCCGCGCCTTGCCGCCGGCGAGCAGGCGCGCGCCTTCCTTCTGCCCCAGCGCGATGTATTCCATCACCCGGTCGCGCTGGCGCGCCGAGATGACCGGGCCCATGACCTGGGTGGGATCGTCGAAATCGCCCCACTTGGTGGCGAAGCCCGCATAGGCCATCTCCAGCGCCTTCACCGCCTCGTCGTAACGGCTGCGCGGGACCAGCAGGCGGGTAGGGATCGCGCAGCCCTGGCCGGCATGGAAAATCACCATCGACTGCATCACGGACATCGCATAGTCCGGGGCGTCGTCGAGGATGATGTTCGCCGACTTGCCGCCGAGTTCCAGGAACACGCGCTTGAGCGTCGCCGCGGCGGTTTCCATGATCCGCTTGCCGACGCCGGTGGAGCCCGTGAACGAGATCACGTCGACCCTGGGGTCCTTCACCAGCGCTTCGCCCGCCATGACGGGATCGGCGGACGTGATGACGTTGAACACGCCGGGGGGGAAGCCGGCTTCCACGGCGAGCTCACCCATGAACGCGGCGGTCGCCGGGGTATCCGGGGCAGGCTTCAGCACCACGGTGCAGCCGGCAAGAAGCGCGGGCACGACCTTGCCGACATTCACGTACAGCGGCACGTTCCAGGGCGAGATGGCGCCGACCACGCCGAGCGGCTCGTGAACCACGATCCGGTCGCTGTCGAAGCCCATTTCATTGCGCCGCCCGCGATCCTCTTCCCACGTGACCGACGGGAAGCAGGCCAGCACGTCGTCCATGCCGCTGAGCGCCCGGTCGACCTGCGCGCGGTAGGCAGCTCCGATGGAGGAGCCCGCCTCGAGGCGGACAATCTGGACCAGCCGGTCGCGGTTGGCGAACAGCAGGTCGCGGTATTTCTTCATCAGCGCGAAGCGCTCTTCGTGCCGCTGCGACCAGTCGGTCTGGTCGAAGGCGCGCCGTGCCGCGGCGATCGCATCGTTCACGTCGTCCGCGGAGGCGTCCGCCGACTTGCCGATGACCTCGCCGGTCCACGGGCAGATATTGTCAAAGGTCCTGTTGCCGGCCGCCGCGCGCAGCTTGCCGTCGATATAGAGCCTGGCTTCCGGGAGCATTTCCATGTGTCTGTCCTTTCTGGGTTTCCTGGGGCAGCGCCGTCAGGCGCTGAACGGGTTGAACTGTCGCGGCATTCCCGTGGGGACAGCCGTCATGCCTGGATCGCATGCCTGGCGGCCACATAGCCCCAGGTGAACGACGGGCCGATACTTCCGCCGGCTCCGGGGCTGGCCCGTCCCATCACCGACGCCGTGGAGGTGCCCGTGGCGTAAAGCCCGGGTATCACCGAGCCGTCCTCGCGCAGCACCCGCGCGTGCACATCGGTCACCAGGCCGCCGTAGGTGCTGACATCGCCCGGATACAGGGCCAGCGCGAAAAAGGGGCCCTGCTCGATGGTGCCGAGCGTGCGTGAGGGCCGGTGCAGCGAGTCGCCCAGCCATTGGTCATACGCATGGTCGCCACGATGGAAGTCTTCATCGCGGCCCTTGCGGACGAAGCTGTTGAAACGCTCGACCGAATCACGCAGCCTCGCGGGATCCATGTTGCAGGCGCTCGCGAGCGCTTCGAGCGTATCACCGCGGCGCAGAAACTGCTCCTCGAACCACTGTTTCGGCTTCCTGGCGCCGGGCATGGTCCCGGCCAGCATGTATTTGCCCAGGTACTGGCTGTCGAGCACCATCCAGCTCGGCACGGCCGGCACCTTCGTGTCGCGCGCGCGCATCGCCCTGGCGATTTCCATGTAGGAGCTGGACTCGCGCATGTAGCGCTCGCCGCTCTGGTCCACGACGATGGTGTGAGGCTTGGAGATGTCGCCCTGCATCCCGGGTTTGACGGGCGGGTTTCCCGGAGGCAGAGCCATCGGCGAGCCGATGCGCTCGTCCATCTGTGCGACGGCGGCACCGATGCGCAGCCCTTCCTCGATCATCTCCCCGGTATCCCCGCGCGCGGTGTTGGACCACTCGGTCGATGTGCCGGGGATGTAGCGGTCCAGCATGCGCTGGTTACGGGCGAAGCCGCCGGCGTTGATGAGCACGCCGGAGCGAGCGCCGATGCGCCACTCGGCACCGTTGGTCTCCAGCACCACCCCGGTCACGCGTCCGTCCTCGACCACGAGTTGCCTGGCGCCCGCGTTGACGCGAATCTCCACGCGGGCCTTCAGCGCGGCATGCAGCATCTGCCCCTGCAGTGCCTGCCCTGCCGTGGCCAGGTGCTTGCCTGCCAGCCGGCTCGCGATGGTACGCCCGATGACCCGGGCGATGACCTTCTTGCTGCCCCAGGAGCGCTTGAAATTCGCCAGCTCCATCGCCTCGTCGAGGTTGGCCGCCAGCGGAAGAAAGCCCGGGCGCAGTCTGGATTTCCATTCGCCCAGCCGGTTGATGTCGAACAGTTCGGAAACCACGGTGCGGCCCGGCACCGATTCGCCGGGAGCGGCATAGTAGTCGGGCCAGGAGGGAATGCGCCGCAGACGAATCCCCTGGCTGACCAGGAAGTCGATCATCTGCGGCGCCTGCTCGACATAGGCCCGTCGCCGCTCGCGGCTGGCACCGGGCGTGTCGTAGTGATCGCCGACCACTGCATCGAGATAGGCGATGGCTTGCGCGGGGCTGTCGTCGATCCCCTCGCTCTTCATGAAGCGGTTGTCGGGGATCCACATCACGCCCCCGGAAATGGCCGTGGTTCCCCCGACCAGGTCGGTCTTCTCCAGGATGAGCACGCTCTTTCCGGCCGCGCGCAGGGCCAGCGCCGCGCACATCGAGCCGCCGCCGCTGCCGACCACCACGAAATCGAATGTCTCGTTCATGTCACTGAACTCCTGGTCGTCAGTCGGCCGCGCGGGCGTGGATGGTCACGACCGGGGTCTGAAGATCCGGCGGCAGGTCGATGATCGAGCGGAATACATTGGTCGCCGAACTGTACTGGGACTTCGGCAACGCGCGCATGTCGAGTCCCGCGGCCAGGGCGGCCTGGGCAAAACGCATCCTCATCCCGGGATCCCCAGCGGGCATTTTCCCTTCCTCGATCATCTGGCCCGCGCGCACGAGGGTGACCTTGATGCCGCTTGGATCCAGTTCGTGATTGAGGCCTTCGGAGAAGCGCTCCAGCCCCGCCTTGCTGCCCTGGTAGAGCACGAAGAAGGGGAAGCGCATTTCCACCGATTCGCTGCTCACGTTGATGATGTGGCTGCCCCGGCCCATCATCGGAATCGCGGCGCGCGCGCACAGGATCGGTCCCGTCAGGTTGGTGCCGATGGCGCCGAGAATCTGCTGATCCGATGCTTCGGCGATCGGGATCGGTTCATACACGGCGGCGTTGTTGATCAGCACGTCGATGCGCGGAAAGCGCGCGGCGATCTGCGCGAATGCCGCCCGCACCGAGTCCGGCGACGACACATCGCAGCACACCGCCATGGCGCGTTCGCCGATCGCCGCAGCCACGGCCTCGACCTTGGCCAGGGTGCGCCCGAGCAGCACGACGGTTTCCCCGTCGGCAGCGAAACGCCGTGCGAGCGCGCGGCCAAGCCCGTCCCCGGCGCCGGTGATGACGATGATCTTCGACACGGGTGGTCTCCTTGTGGTTGAAGGGCGGTCGGCCGACTGATTTGCCAGGGTCGGTGGCGGACGGGGAGCGCCTCAGCCCTTGTCCGGGTATACCGAAAGATCGCCGGCATAGGCAATGCCGCCGGACCAGAAGCGGCTGCCGCTGACCTTGCTGAAGTAATGAACGGTCCGCGCGATGGAGGCGGACGACGAGCGCGGTTGCATCGCGATGCCGCTGGGGCTCCTGCCGCCGGCGCGTGCGCTGAAATCCCTGAGGGTGAACGGCAGGTCGTCGGTTTGCTGTGCGCACATCACGAGCTGGTCGCCGGGGCAGAAACGCCGCGGTTCGATCTGGATCGGGGAGAGCTCGCCGCGTTTCATGGCGACATGGCCCGGGACGTTGATCACTTCCACGCTGTGCACGTTTTCGTAGTAGGTCTGGTATTCCTCGCGTCGGCCGGGAACATAGTTCGCCAGGATGATGCTGACGCCCGAAAAGGGCTCGGATTGCTGCCAGTTCGGGCTGGCCTTCCAGTCGGCGAAGAGGCGATAGGTGTAGAGCCGCTCGGTTTCGTCGTCGGCGATCATGCCCGCGTCGCGCGCATCGGCGACCAGCGGTCCGAGTGCCGGGATGTCGATGGCCGGATCGGGCAGATCGAAGTCGTAGACGCTCAGGAAGCGCCAGGGTTGCGGAATGTCCGGCATCATCTGCTGCGGCGTCACTTCGTAGCGCTCCGCGCTGGTGAAGCCGCGCAATTGCGCCAGGGCCGCGCGGTGCGTTCCGTCGAACCACGCCGCGTAATCGGCGTCGCGTCCCGCGGCAACGTTGTGCAGATGGATTGTGGTGTAAAGCGCCATATCTTATTGTCCAGCCTGGATTTCTGGTCCACGGTTTCGACGGGCCAGGCCGCGCGATCTGCGGCGGCCGACGAGCCGGCCCGCGCTGCGGCAAGTTATAATCACCACTGTTGACTAACACGTCAAGTGGCGTATGCTTTCGGCCCATTCCGCAGCCGGTTGCATCAATTCATCGAGAGGTTGGCAATGGACTTCCTGGGTTACAAGAACAAGCGTGTCATCGTCAGCGGCTGCTTCTCGGGAATGGGTGAGGCGACTGCCCGCCTGCTGGTCGAGCTCGGCGCGCAAGTGCACGGTATCGATTACAAGGAAACGACGCTCGACCTCGCCTCGTTCAACCAGGTCGATTTGCGCGACCCTGCGGCCATCGATGCCGCGATCGCGAGGATCGGCGGCAAGGTGGATGCGCTGTTCAATTGCGCCGGTCTGCCGCAAACCGCCCCTGCGCTCGACGTCATGAAGGTCAACTATGCGGGGACCCGGCGCGTTACCGAGCGCGTCCTGCCGCTGATGTCCGCCGGTGGCGCGATTGCCAGTATTTCCTCCACCGGTGGTCTCGGGTGGAGTCGCCGCATGCCCGTGCTGATGCAGTTGCTCTCGATCGACAACTATGACGATGCCATCAAGTGGTGCGAGGAGCACCCCGAGGACGTCAAGGAGGGCTACACCCTGTCGAAGGAGGCGATCATCGTGTGGACGATGCTGTCGTCGCAGCGTTTCATCAAGCAGGGTGTGCGCATCAACTGCACGCTGCCCAGTCCCACGCAGACGCCGATGATGAGTCACTTCGAATCCGCCACTCCGCTGTCGGTGATCGATGCCTTCACGCTGCCCACCGCCCGTCGCTCGACCCCCGAAGAGCAGGCCGGTGCACTGGTTCTGCTCAACAGCGCCGGGGCGGGCTTCATCAACGGCGTGGCATTGCCGGTCGATGGCGGATTCATGGGCGGCCTGACGACCGGGCAGATCGATCTGGGCAAGATCATGTCGAGATGAGCGCCGCATCCGCGGCGCTCGTGTGCTCGGACCTTGAACACTTCAGCTTGCAGGGGATAAGTAACACCGATGGCTGCACCTCGTCCCTTGCCGCGGCTTGATGCCGAGAACCGCCCTTTCTGGACCGCAGGGGCAGCGGGTGAACTGCGCATCATGCGTTGCCGGGACTGCCAGGCGTTCATCCATCCACCGCGCCCCGTATGCCGCAGCTGCCTGTCGGAGAACGTGGCGCCGGAGGTGGTCGCCGGCACCGGTGTCGTGGATACGTTCACCGTCAACCACCAGAAGTGGCATCCGGCCGCGGAAGTCCCGTACGTGATAGCCCGGGTGGCGCTGGACGGGGTGCCGGGTGTCTACCTGACCACCAATATCGTGGGGTGCCCGGTGGATGAAGTCGACATCGGCGACCGCGTGCGCGTGAGGTTCGAGCAGCAGGACGACGTCTACCTGCCGCTTTTCGAGAAGGTGGTCTGAACATGGCTGCCGCAAACGAAGCCTATATCACCGGGGTCGGGCAATCGCAGATCGGCATCAGGCTGACGCGCCATCCGTTGTTGTTGACGCTCGATGCGGTTCGCGAGGCGCTCGACGAGGCGGGTCTGACGATCGGGCAGATCGACGGCGTGTCCACCTACCCGGGACGCACGCCGGGGTACCTCGGTTTCTCGCCGGTCGGTGCCGACGAGCTGGTCGATGCGCTGGGGATTCGCGCGACCTGGTACGCCGGCGGTGGTGAAATCACCTCCCAGCTGGGCGCCGTGGTGGCCGCTGCCGCCGCTGTGCGCGCCGGCCAGGCGCGGCACGTCATCTGCTTTCGTACCGTCTACGAAGCCGCAGCAATGTCCAGGCCCGAGGAGTACCCGGTTCCCCGGCGCGACCGGGTCGATGGTACTTCGCAGTGGGTCGCCCCGTTCAACGCCACGTCGGCGGTCAACTGGACAGCGCAGTACGCGATGCGCCATGTGAAGAAATATGGTCTCACACGCGAGCAGCTGGCGCAGATCGCGCTGACCGATCGAGCCCATGCCCTGCTCAATCCGCGTGCGCTCGTGCGCGAGCCGCTGACGATGGACGAGTACATGTCGGCGCGCATGATCTCCTCCCCGCTGTGTCTCTATGATTGCGATCGTTTTTCCGACGCCTCGACTGTGCTGATCGTGTCGGCGGGTGATGCCGTCGACGAGGTTTCGTGCAAGCCCGTGCGCATCGCCGCCATGGCCGGCACGGTAGAGCGCCTCAGCTGGGACCAGGCGGAGTGGATGGCCTGCTACCCCACGGGCGCCGATCTCTGGAAGCGCACGGATTACAAGCCCTCGGACGTCGATACGGCGCAGCTCTATGACGGCTTCAGTTTCCAGGCTGTTGCCTGGCTGGAGTCCCTTGGCTTCTGTGATGTCGGCGAGGGCGGACGCTTCATCGAAGGTGGCAAGCGGATTGCCCTTGACGGCGAGCTGCCGCTCAACACCTTCGGGGGGCAACTCGGCGCCGGTCGTCTGCACGGCTTTGGCTTTGCCCACGAAGCGGTGGTGCAATTGCGGGGCCTGGGTGGCGCGCGCCAGATTCCGGGCGATCCGCGTGTCGCGGTCTGTGCCTCGGGCGGCGGGCCTCTCGCCACGGCCTTGCTGCTGGCGCGGGACTGAGGAGGTGCGCCCGGCTCCCCCGGTTCACGTCCCCGGGCAGTTGCCGGGTTTCAGGCGGCGTTTCCGTGTAACGCCGGCGGCGGGTCGCGTACAGGCAGAGGTGGAAGACGATTATCACTGCATGAGCGTGATCGTTCACCACGATGGCGCAATCGCCACCAACGTCGAGGCCGTGATGAGACGCGCCCCCTGGACCACCTGTCCCGGCGCGCCGCAGCAGCTGGCGCAGACATTCTGCGGCGTCGCGCTGGATGCGTTCGCCGCGCGCGGTGAAAAGCAGGTCAATTGCACCCATCTGCACGATCTCGCCGTGCTGGCGGCGGGGCACGCCTTCGACGCGGAGCCGCTGGTCTATGACATTTTCGTATCCGACCCCGTCGATGGCGAACGCCGCGCCGAGCTGCGTTGCGCCGGCGCGACGATTCTCGGCTGGACCGAGGCCGGCATGCGCATCGTCGAGCCCGCGGAGTTGGCCGGTCTGAAACTCGACGAGCTGCGGCCATGGATCGCGTCGCTGGATCCGCGGCGCCAGGAGGCGGCGCGGCTGCTGCGCTGGGCCAATACGCTCGCAAACGGGCGTATGATTCCGCTGGAGCAGCAGTCCGACGCGAGTCGCATGCCACCCGGTTGTTACACCTTCCAGCCGCACCGCGCCGTGCAGGCACGGCGTGTCGGCGTGATACGGGACTTCAGTGACGGGATGGCGCAGCCGCTGGGTGAATACGAGCCCGCCCGGTGAACGGCCGGGCCCTTGACAGCGTTTCGAGCCCGATAATGATCAGCATCGCATAGCAGCGTGAGGAGGATTTCATGGACATGAACGACATGGTGATCATCAGCGTGGATGATCACATCAGCGAACCTCCGGAGATGTTCGACAGGCATCTCTCGGGCGAGGATCTCGCCACGGCGCCCAAGCTGCGCACCAACGCCGACGGCACGAACTACTGGGAGTACCAGGGCATGATCATGCCCTCGGTGGGTCTCAATGCGGTCGTTGGCCGACCGCTCGAGGAATACGGCATGGAGCCGAGCTCGTTCGAGCAGCTGCGCAAGGGCGTCTACGATGTGCACGCGCGCATCGACGACATGAACGTCAACGGCATTGCCGCATCGCTCAATTTCGGCACCTGCGTCGGATTCGACGGCGGCCGGTTCCACAAGGCCGCCGACAAGGGCAAGGCACGCATCCACATGCGCGCCTACAACGACTGGCACATCGATGAATGGTGCGGCGCATATCCCGGGCGCTTCATTCCCTGCGCCTTGCTGCCGACCTGGGACATGAAGGCCACGGTCGAGGAGATCGGCCGCATTGCGAAGAAGGGCTGTACCACCGTTTCGCTCAACGAGAACCCCACGACACAGGGTCTGCCCAGCATCCACAACGAGTACTGGGAGCCGATGTGGAAGGCCATCACCGACAACAACATGACGATCTGCCTGCACATCGGCGCCGGCAACCCGGTGCCGCATGCCTCCCAGGAAACGCCGATCGAGGCCTGGATCACCACGATGCCGCTGTCGAGCTGCGTCGGCGCGGCGGACTGGCTCAGCCTCTCGGCGCTGCAGCGCTATCCGGACCTGAAGATCGCGTTGTCCGAATGCGGTCTCGGCTGGATTCCGTATTTCATGGAGCGCGCGGATTTCAGTCATGCGCGGCACAAGGCCTGGACCCACTCGGACATGAATTTCAAAGGCCAGAAGCCGAGCGACATCTTCCGCAAGCATTTCATGGTCTGCTTCATCGACGATGCGTTCGGGCTCCAGAACCTCGGCGCGGTCAATGAAGACATGGTCTCCTATGAATGCGACTACCCGCATTCCGACACCCTTTGGCCGGAAGTCCCGGAAAGGCTGTGGGAGACGATCAGGCACCTGAGCCCCGTGCAGATCGACAAGATCACGCACCGCAACGCCATGCGCCACTTCAGCTTCGACATGTTCAGGCACCACAAGCGCGAGGAACTGACCGTTGGCGCATTGAGGGCCAGGGCCGCCGCGGCCGGTGTGGATACCACGCCGAAATCCGCCGGCGGCGCCAAGCCGCTGGCCGAGGGTGAAGCGCTGCGCCGTGTCACCTCGGGCGACCTGTTCAAGATGTTTGCTCACCACGCCAATACGGCGGCTGACTGAGCCGAGGACTCACGCGGGAGTGCAAGCTCCCGCGGCCGGCTTCGTGTTGCGAATTCGCGCAGATCATCCATGAGCAAGAGACAGAAGACATGCCCGCCTACGTCATCTTCACGCGTGAAGGCGCGATCCGCGACGAGTCCGCGATGGAAACCTACGCGCGCATGAACAGGGAAAGTCCGCCCGATCCGAAGCTGACGCCACTCGTGGTTTACGGGGCATTGGAGTCCCTGGAAGGTGATGCGCCGGACGGGGTCGTGATACTGCGGTTCCCGACCGTGGAGGATGCCAGGGCCTGGTACAACAGCCCCGCCTATCAGGCGGCCATCGTGCACCGGAAGAAAGGCGCGGATTACCGGGCCTTCATCGTCGAGGGTCTCTGAGCGGTGGTTAGGACCAGGGTTCAGTGGCAGCGGTGAACAATATGGAGCCTGCGTCCCCGGAGCGCGCAAAGGCGCGGCGGCGGCGCGATCCCGCGGCCACTCGCGAAGCCATACTTGCCGCGGCCATGACCGTGCTGGCATCCGATGGTCGCGATGCCCTGAGCCTGACCAAGGTGGCGCAGCTGGCGGGCGTCAACCGTGGTACGGCTTACCAGCATTTCAATACCCGGGAGGATCTCGTCAAGGCCACGGTGGCCTGGGTGAGCGAGCGCCTGGCGGATACCGTGTTTGGCGCGCCGGATGATAGCGGCCTCGTGCCGGATGCGACGCAGCGCCCGGTCTACGAGGCGATTACCGGCCTGGTGGACTTCGCCGTCGAGAACCCGGGCCTGGGGCGCATCTGGCTGTTCGAGGTGCTCGCCTCGGAAGATCCCGGCGAGGATGTTTTCTTCAAGCGATTCGAGCGCTCGACCAGGGAGCTTGCCGACAGCGAGTTCGGGGCCGAGGGTATCGACGCCGAAGCACTGTCGGTGATGATGCTGGGCGGGTATTTCCTGTGGCCGCTCTGGGTGCGTGCCGGTGCCCGCACGAAGAAGGAGCGCGAGGCCATGGCGCAGCGCATGCGCCGCGAGGTGCTGCGGCTCTCCCTGCACGGAATACTGCGCGCGGAGAGATTTCCGCACCTGCAGAAGCTGCTGGACGAACTGGGGCCCTGAGGCAGAATTCATCCCTACGGGCGCCACGCGGCTGCATCGTCGCCGCAGAGCTGGTTCGACAGGGTTTGCGCGGCGGACAGCAGGGCGCGTTGCAGGGCGGGAAGACCGGCTCGTTTCAATGCGCTTCCGATGCTCGTGGCGACGAGTGCGTGGCTCAGTTTCGCGCGTGTCTTCCAGACCGGGGCTGCGACCACTGTCACCCCGGAAATGTAGTTTCCCTCGTCGACGCCGAACCCCTGCGCGCGCGTCTGGCTGACCTGCGCCTTCCATTCATCGAATGTCGGCGGCTCATCCCAGCGCAGCGTGCTGAACCTGGCGTGCAGTTCGGCTTCCGGGTGATCTTCGAACGCCGCGATGCACCGGCCCGTCGCGCTGATCAGCGCAGGAAAGCGACTGCCGATCTGCGCGCTGAGCTGGAAGTTGCTCCCCGACTGTGAGACTGCGACGACGATGATGTGGTCGAGGCCGACTATCTGGACTCCGAGCATCGTGACATCGAAATCCCGGCCGATGCGCTCCAGCACGGGCTGCGCGAGATCGGCAAACTGGTTGCGCCTCAGCCATTGCCGCGCGAGGGTGAGAACGCCCGCCTCCAGGGAATACCGCTTGGTATCGGGATCAAAGGAGACAAATTCCTCGGCGACCAGGGCCCGGAGCACGTAGAGGCAGGTGCTCGGCACCAGGCCCAGTTCCCGCGCGATGGTCTGCAGTCCGAGCGGCGTGTCGCTCTTCCCGAGCAAGCGCAGAACCGCGGCCGCGCGCGAGATGGCGGGTGCCTTGCTGTCCTTCAAGGTCCTGGCGAGTTCCCGCTCCGGCGACAGAGGACGTTTCGGTTCGGCATACATTGAGCGTACCCGTTGCTGTTCGATGATGACTGACCGCCCCATGCGGCGACGTGCAAGCCTTGGCGCCAGGGACAAGGTCCCGGGCTGTTATTCAATATATAGAATCATATTCTATATTTACAACATTATTTTTTTGTGGCATCTTGCGTCCAGATCGAACGGCCACGCGAATCAGCGGTGGTTTCGAGGACAAGGAGTGGTGGATCCATGGCCAGGCTCACAGAACTCACTCGCTACGCGGATGCCCAGGCGCATGCCAATTCACAGGCGCTGTGGGAACTCTTCGACGGTGATCGCGAACACCTGAACATTGCCCACGAATGCATCGGCCGTCACGCCGATGGCTCCGGCCGCGCCGCGGTGCGCATTGCCCATGCCGACGGGGCCGACGAGTTCCTGAGCTTCGACGACATCGCCGCCGGCTCCGCGCGCTTCGCGCATTGGCTGGACGCGAACGGCATCCAGCCGGGTGATCGCATTGCCTTCATGCTGGAGCCGTCGCTGCCTTTCTATGTCTGCCTGTTCGGCGCGATGCAGACGGGGGCGATCAGCGTGCCGCTGTTCACGCTCTTCGGGCTCGACGGTTTGCGGCTGCGTGTCGACGACTGCAAGCCGAAGCTGCTGATCACGAACGCGGAAAAGGCGGAAGTCGCCGGCAAGATCGAGGGTGTGCGCGTCATCGTGGCCGATGCCGGACTGCTCGAAGAGATCGCGCGCTTTCCGGGCAGCTATGAAACGAAGACCCGTGCCGATGACCTGGCGGTGTTCCAGTACACATCCGGCACGACCCGTGAATTGCCGGAAGCGGTGAAGCACACGCATCGCGCGCTGGTGACGCTGATGTTCGCCGCGCTGTACGGAACCGGCGTCCGGCCGGGCGACGAATTCTTCTGCCCGTCCTCGCCCGCCTGGGGACACGGCCTGTGGCACGGGACGCTGGCGCCACTGGCATTGGGTGTCACCACCGGCACCTTTGCCGGGCGCTTCGATGCGACGCGGCTGATGAAGGCGCTGCAGGATTACAGGATCACGAACATGTCGGCGGCCGCCACCCATTACCGGATGATGAACAATTCGGGGCGGGCCGGGGACTTCACTTTCTCGATCAGGAAGTTGTCCTACACGGGCGAGCCCATCGATCCGGTGACGCTCGAGTTCATCGACAGGACCTTCCATGTGCTGGCGTGTAGCATGTACGGCACCACCGAGATCGGCGTGGTGCTGGTCAACTATCCCGGCGCGAGTGACTTCGCGGTCAAGCCGGGCTCGTTGGGCAAGCCCGTACCGGGTCTGAAGCTCCAGGTGCAGGGCCCGGACGGGACCCCGACAGCACCGGGCGTCGTCGGCGAGCTTATGTTGTGGCGGCGCGACCGCTGGGAGACTACCAAGGATCTCGCGAGGATCGACGAGGACGGTTATTTCTATCATGCCGGCCGCGCGGACGACGTGATCATATCCGCCGGCTGGACGATGAGCGCGGTGGAGATCGAGAACACCCTGCTCAAGCATCCGGATGTCAGGGAGGCGGCCGTCATCGGCGTGCCGGATGCCACGCGCGGACAGGTCGTCAAATCCTTCATTGTCACCGACCGCCCGCAGAGCGCCGAGTTTGTCGACGAACTGAAGAACTTCACGCGGGAGCGGCTCAGCCAGCACGAATTCCCGCGTCACATCGAATTTGTGAGTGAGCTTCCCAAGACGCCAGCCGGGAAGATTCACCGCAAGGTCCTCCGCGATCGCGAAGCCGCCGCGGCGGCCGCGAGCGCCAACTGAAACCCCAGGAGAAGACACATGTCCACCAGCACCAACAAGTTCCCGAAAATCACCGAACAGGGTCTCGACGATCTGCGCAAGCGCATCGGCGTGAAGATCACCGATACGCTCGAGCCGTGGAACTACGAGGCAACGCGTGACGCGATCCGCCACTACGCCCATGGCATCGGCGACGACAACCCGCTGTGGTGCGATCCGGAATATGCCGCGAAGACCAGGTACGGCACCATTGTCGCTCTGCCGAGCTTCATGTTCACCACCAGCCGCATCATCTCGGGCTATTGCGGTGGGCTTTCGGGCGTGCATGCCATGTGGGCAGGCGCCGACTGGACATGGCACAAGCCGGTCCTGCGCAACGACGTGATCAGCACTGATGCGTGGCTCAAGGACCTGGTCGAGCATCAGACCAGGTTCGCCGGCCGCAGCTTCCAGCAGATCTATCACGTCGACTTCTTCAACCAGCACGGTGACAAGGTCGCTGAAGGCGACAGCTGGGTGTTCCGTACCGACCGCGACGAAGCGCGCGAGCGTGGCACGAAGTACACCGAAGCCCGTGGCCGCGTCGAGCGCTACACCGAGGAGCAGCTCGCGGAGTTCACGCGCCTCTACCAGACCGAGGAAATCCGTGGCGCGACCCCGCGTTACTGGGAAGACGTGAAGGAAGGCGAAGCGCTG
>Ga0138256_10002767_pt1 | contig 18711 bp, 9 predicted proteins | sample KNB2016incub_MG_FD_105486 | JGI IMG/M metagenome (GOLD analysis project Ga0138256, IMG submission 105486) | Active sludge microbial communities from wastewater in Klosterneuburg, Austria - KNB2014incub_MG | ecosystem: Engineered > WWTP > Activated sludge > Unclassified | place: Austria... | reverse complement strand
TGCGCCGGGTGAATGCCCGCAGCCGATAGCTCCAGGTGTCATCCAGGGCAAAAACAGGCAGCCCCTTGAGATGCCGGCGGATATCCTCGGAAAACTGCTCCACAGACGAATAGCGCCGGTCGGGGTCTTTCTTTAAGGCCTTGAGGATAATAGTGTCCAAATCGCCTTTTAGGCGATCCCGGCCAATCACTGGTGATGGGCCGTTCTGTTCGACGGCCGACGGCCGGACAGGATCACTGTTCGCGGCGGTTTCAACTATCTGCCCGAAATTCTTGCCTTCGAAGGCAAATGGCCGGCTGCCCGTAAGTAGTTCGTACAGGACAACCCCGAGTGAATAAATATCGGTGGCAGTAGTTAGATTTTCACCCTTGATCTGCTCGGGCGAAGCGTACTCTGGCGTAAAAGCAAAGTGCTGTGTCGCCGTAGTTTCGTTTGTGTCGCGGGTGAGTAATTTTGCGATTCCAAAATCCAACAGTTTAGGAACGCCGTTGGTGCTCACGAAAATATTCGACGGCTTAATATCACGATGGATGACAAGGTTTTGGTGGGCAAAAACAACGGCCCCGCAGATTTCACGAAATAGATCCAGCCGTTCGCTAATGTCCAGGCGATGGTTTCGTGCGTAATCTGTGATCGTCTCGCCATTAACATATTCCATCACGAAATAGGGGAGATCGTCGTCCGTCGTTCCGCCATCGATCAGATGGGCAATATTTGGATGATCGAGCGATGCCAGTATTTGCCGTTCGCTGACAAAACGCCGAAGAATCGTTTCCGATCCGATGCCTCGGCGTATGACCTTTAGCGCGACTTTTTGCTCGTATTCGCCATCGGCTCTTTCCGCAAGAAAGATCGTGCCCATGCCTCCCGCGCCAAGTTCCGACAGTACCTTATATTTGCCTATCCTGGACCCAATCAGCGATTTGGTCGAAAAACTGCTGCCGTTTTCGGTGACAAGGTCATACGCAGACTGTTCAAACGGATCAGCGTCTTCTTGTTGGAGATCGAGTAAAGCAAGGGCTTCGGCACGCTGACCCGCGTCAGTGAATGATGAACTGACAAAGGCAGAGCGGGCACTTGGCGGCAAGTCCAGAGCCGACTCGAGTACCGATTTGATCTGCTGCCATTGTTCCGGTCTCATTCAGGTGCCTGCTTGACTTGCATTGTTCGATGGAGAAATAGCTTTGCCGTTGCCCATTCGCGCTTTACGGTTGCGGGCGAGACGTCGAGTACCTCGGCGATCTCATCGATGGTCAATCCGCCAAAGAATTTCATTTCGACGATACGGGCTTGTTTTTGGTCGAGAGCTTCGAGTTTGGACAGAGCTTCGTCCACCGCCAGCACGTCGAGTTCGTTTCGGTCGTCTGTGAACCCCACCGCCGCATCCAGTGCGATCTGGGTCTTAAATTCGCCGCCGCGTTTTTGTCTCTTTCGGGCCCTGGCATATTCAATTAGTATCTCGCGCATGACCCTGGCCGACATGCCAAAAAAATGTGCTCGGTTTTGCCATTCAACCTTATTCGACCCGAGAAGGCGCAAATATGCCTCATGAACGAGCGCCGTTGGCTGAAGAGTATGGTTAGCCCGTTCACGGCTAAGATAGCTGCTTGCCAGACGGCGAAGTTCATCGTAAACGAGGGGCAGCAGCGCGTTAAGTGAGTCGTCATCGCTGGCACTCAGTTCTTTGAGTACCTTTGTAATTGGCTTCTCTGTCATTGCGTGAACAATCGGCCTGAAAGAAGTTTATACATTGATTTTAGAGCAGTTTCCCGATGTTTGCGATTATTTTGAGCCGGTTTTTGTAGTTTTGTCGCATTAGTATTCAAATAGAGAAAATTACCCATAAATTAGGACAAATTAATGCGAAATAAACTGGTTCCCGGCGTAGGTTTGATTTTTGTAACCGTTTTGATGGCCCTGTGCCTGCCGCTGTATTTTTTGACGATTCAAGAGCCTGCAACCGAGAGCCGGACGGCGCTCGACGAGCGTGCCATAGCACCAAACCCACCCGTCGGCGAGACGCGGCCTGCAGAGCCGCCCCTCGTAAATGGTGGCGATGATTTGGGTGATGGAAATCTTCCGTCAACAGCATCGAGCCCTTATGCCGCCGTGCCGCATCCGGACGGCAGCCGGATGCGGGTTAACAAGGCCGACAATTATTTGGCCGCACCTGAAACGACATCCGGCCGGCAGGAAGTCAAGACCATCTTTAACGATATGGTCGCGAGCCTTGCGCCCAGCCCGAAGATATATTCGAAGTTGCCGAAGGTAAAGGAATCGAACCGGCCGATCTCCCTTAGCGAGGATAACCCGCTCGGCCGGGCGAACTGGTTCATGTATCAACGCATGTATCCATTCTTTGAATTGCCTGAAAATGCACGCCGTCGCGCTCTGGATGAAGCACGCGAGCGGGCACTTGTCTATGGCCCGGATTCTCCGATGGCGACTTGGAATCTCATCGGGCCGCTTCCCACAACATCCGCATTCCCCAATAACGGCGGCGTCACCTCCGGCCGAATCCCGGCAATTGCCGTCTCGCCCGCTAACAATCAAATTGTCTTGATCGGCACCGCGATAGGCGGTATATGGAGGTCAACAAATGGCGGCACGACATTTACGCCGGTTTCTGATACACAGGCAGATCTCGCCGTCGGGTCAATAGCGTTTTCCCAGAGCAATCCCAACATCGTGTATGCCGCAATGGGCGATAATGATCAGAACTATTTCGGCACCGGCGTACTTAAATCTATGGACGCTGGAGCGACGTGGGCCAGGGTAAACAACACATCCTTTGGACAGGGGCAACAGCTCGGCCGTAAAGGTTGACCCCGCAAACCCCAACAAGGTTTACGTGGCACAATATTTCGCCAATAACGCCGCGACCGGCGGCCTTTTTATCGGCGGCGTTTTTGTTTCAACTGACGGCGGTGTTTCTTGGACAAAAACATTGAGCGGTTATGCCAGAGACGTTGTTATTCATCCAACCAATCCACAGGTCCTTTATGCAGGGCTTGTTTTTAGCGGTTCCGCCGGGCTTTACAAATCATCTAACGGCGGAACGAGTTGGACCCAGGCCTATAGCTCACCATTTACCACGTCAACCGAAGACGTTCGGGCCGCAGTCAGTGCGGCCAGCCCTGACCGAGTCTATGTGTATTACGGATCTACCAGCGGCCAGGTGCGGCTCGAAATGAGCAACGACGCAGGAGCGACTTGGACGAACCGCGGCGTGATTCCGGGAACCGCCGGCGGGATTGATTCCGGGCAATTCGGTTATAACACGTATCTCGCGGCGAGTCCGACGGATGCAAATACGCTATTTATTGGAACGAGGGATTTGTTCACCAGTACCGACGGCGGTGTTACATTCACCGACCTGAGCAACTCGTTCGCTCCGCCGTGGCCAAACGGCGGCTATACGCCGCATTTGCAGAAGTTTCATGCCGATCAGCAATCTTTTGCGTTCCAGCCCGGCAGCTCGACAACATTTTACTGCGGAAATGACGGTGGTATCTGGAAAACTACCGACGGCGGTGCAACATTCACATCGCTGAATGCGACGCTCTCGCTTACCCAGTTTCAGAGCCTCGTCGTCAATCCAAACGATGGGACGAGATCCTACGGAGGGGCTCAGGATAACGGGAGTCAAAGACGCACGGGCGCGACCGGCTGGCTCGAATTTGAGGGCGGCGACGGCGGACGAATGGTGATCAATCCGGCCGACCCGTCAATGCTGTTTTACAGCTACGTACAGGGAAGCGTCACACGCTCACTTAACCATGGCACTACTTATGACGGACGGATCGCGAGTGCGGCAGTGCTCGGCGAACCAGCGGGCAACGCTCGAATTGCATTCTATCCGCCCATCGTTGGGAATGGTGTAAACGGCAAGCTGTATATAGGGACATGGCGATTGCTTCGCTGCGAGGATTGCGACGATACTAACCGGTATATAGGCGGGCCGCCGCCAACATGGACGCCGGTCGGGGGCAATTTTGATCAGACAAAAGGCGGGACGGATACTCTAAGTGCAATCGCCGTTGCCAAATCGAACAACCAGGTCATTTATACCGGTTCTCGCGATGGCCGCGCGATGGTCAGCACAAATGGCGGTGCTAACTGGAACGACATTACGGCCGGGCTGCCGGACCGGTCGATCTCGTACATTACCGTCAGTCCGACAAATCCGGCCCTTGTCTATCTGATGATGTCCGGATATGGAACCGGCCACGTTTTCAGATCAACAAATTCGGGCAGCTCGTGGGTCGATATCAGCGGCACACTGCCGAATATCCCGGTGAGTGCATTCTTGATCGATCCTTTGACGCCGACAACACTTTATGTCGGCACGGATATAGGAGTTTTTCGTTCGACCAATAACGGCGGTGCATGGATACTGTTTAACGACGGGATACCGCCGGTTCCGATCATGGAATTTGCGGCCCAGCCAACCGGACTTATCCAAATCGGTACATATGGGCGAAGTGCGTACGAATTTACTTCGACTGCCGGCCAGCCGAGCATAACGATCGATGATGTTTCGCAACTTGAAACCAATGCAGGCACAAGCTTTTTTCTATTCAGTGTTTCGCTCTCGGCCCCAAGTACGCAAACGGTTACTGTTAATTACGCAACCGCCGATGGAACTGCGACCGTAGCAAACAACGACTATGTGGCAGGGAACGGGACCGTAACATTTGCACCGTCCGAAACAGTCAAGACGATCACCGTTCACGTAAACGGCGACCTGGCAGTCGAACCAGACGAGACGTTTACCGTTAATCTCACAAGCCCCGTAAACGCAACAATCGCGGACGCGCAGGGTATCGGGATAATATTTACCGAGGATTCCGCACCGCCATCGCCAACTCCGGCCCCGTCGCCGACACCAACTCCAGCCGAGGGCGATGTCGATCAGACCTTTGTTACGCGCTTGTTTGGCGGCATGGACGCGGCTACAGGTGTCGATATTTCGCAGGTGTACGACACCACAATTCAGCCGGACGGCAAAATGCTTGCGGTTGGACGGTTTAGGTCATTTGCCAACCGAAGCCAGAGGGGCATTGCCAGGCTCAACGCGGATGGCTCGCCCGACTATGCGTTTTATCCGGTTGTGAACGGCGATGTCGAGGCCGTAGCACTGCAGGCTGACGGTAAAATACTGATTGGCGGTGATTTTTCGCAGGTTGCAGGTACGCCGCGCGGCCGTTTGGCGCGCCTTAACGCAGACGGCACACTCGATACCACATTTCAGAATCCGTCTGTCAATGACAAGGTCTGGACGATCGCGGTGCAAGCGAACGGCCGTATCCTTGCGGGCGGCAGCTTCGATTTTGCGGGTGGTCAAACACGGAATCATCTCGCGCGGTTTACCTCAGACGGCATATTGGATGCAACATTTACAAATCCGCCGATCAGCCTAGCGGCGAGCACGGTCTATACCGTTTCTCTACAGCCTGACGACAAAATTTTAGTTGGCGGCAATATTTTTGTCGGACCTAACAGCAGTTATCTCGGCAGGTTAAATCCGGATGGCAGCTTTGACGTGAGCTTTACCGGCAGAGTCAATGATACAGTGCAGGAGGCGAAGGTCCAGCCGGGCGGGAAAATACTGGTTAGCGGCTCATTTTCATCTATTGGGCCGAGCGGCAATTCGATAAGCCGAAATCGGATAGCGAGATTGAACGCCGATGGCCTGCCTGATCCTTCATTCCGCAGCATCACGGAGATTAGCGCAAGTACAATTTACGATTTCGTCGTTCAAACCGACGGCAGCATAGTTATCGGCGGGAGTTTCTCATATCAGAGTTTTGCGAAGGACGGCCTGGCGAGAGTTGATGCGGACGGGAATTTCGACGCGACCTACGACCCGAATATAAAGGGGAGTATCCGAACGGTCAACACGCTTGCGATACAGCCAAACGACAAGGTATTGGTGGGCGGAAATTTCGACTTTGTCCGAGGAGAATCGCGCCGAAGCTTTGTCCGGCTAAATACGGATGCATCGCTTGATCTATTTCCAAAGGATGTTTCGCTCAATAGTCTCGGCAGCCGTTACGGTGCAGTGAGTGCAATAGCAACCCAACCCGACGGCAAGATCCTCGTTGGCGGCTATTTTACATCTGCCGGTGGACGAACTAGGCGCTCTGTTGTGCGTATTAACACGGATTCAACGATCGATACAACCTTCGGCGATCCGGGCCTGACAAATCCCATCTACTACAACGTAACGTCAATTGCCGTCCAGGCCGATGGCAAGATACTGGTGGGCGGCGATTTTCAACTCGCGAATGGCCAGCCGAGGAAAAACTTGGTGCGGCTAAATTCCGATGGCTCAGTTGATGCGACATTTAACTCGAATGTCGGCGGCGGATTGCCCGATGTTCAATCAATTGCCGTGCAGACAGACGGAAAAATAATGATCGGGGGAAATTTCTCTACCGTTGACGGCATAACCCGCAACCGGCTGGCTAGACTGCAGCCAAACGGCAGCCTCGACCCGAGTTTTGATCGCGGTTCGAATTTTTCAACGGTTCTGTCGATAACAATTCTGTCGGACGGCAAGATACTGGCGAGCGGCAGCGGCCAACCGAGCGGCCTCTGGCGCTATAACTCGGACGGAACGCGGGACATGACATTTACAGTTGCGGATACGGGCCGTAGTGACACCAAAGGCTATCTACAGGCCGACGGAAAGATAATGGTCACGGCCGGATTTTACACTGTCGATGGGCAACCGCGGGTAAATGTCGCAAGATTAAACGCAAATGGTGCCCTTGACCCCTCATTTCTGCCGGTTGTTTTTAATGCCGGCGGTATTGTGACTGATCTGGCAATTCAATCGAACGGCAAGGTGATCATTGTCGGCACCTTTACAACCGTTAATGCACAGCCGCACAAGAATATCGCACGCCTGAATCCGGATGGAACGCTCGACAGTACATTTAATGCCAATGTTCAGACGGTTGGCTCGCAGTCAATCACCAATGTGACGCTGCAGCAGGACCAGGGAATTCTAATCGGCGGCGACGTTCAGGAAATCAATGGCGTAGGTATCGATCACCTCGCTCGTCTCTATAACGGCAACGCCGGGGCCTGTGCATATGGCGTAGATCCGCTGACCAGAAACTTTGTATCGGGTGGCGGGGCAAATAGTTTCGCGGTCGCGACAGGCCCAGGCTGCAGTTGGAGCGCCGCGAGCAATTCACCCTGGGTTACGATAACTTCGGGTGCCTCAGGTATCGGCAATGGAACGGTGAATTATACGGTCGGCCCCAATGCGGCGCCGGTGGCGCGAACTGCGATTATTACGGTTACGGGAACAACCCAAAATGTAAACCACACCGTTTCGCAAGACGGGACGACCAGTTCGTCGCCCACGCCAACTCCGGTTGCGACACCGACCCCGACTCCGGCTCCCACGCCGACACCGGGAGGAACGACGACCGTTAGCTACACAGGGCCGGCGGTTTCAATACCGGATAATAATTCTGCGGGCGTCAATATTCCGGTTGTGGTTAGCGCTGCCTGTGCGGTTACTGATCTTAACTTCCGGTTTGACGGTACGCCTAGTGCTGATCTGCTTTCGACAACAGTCGGGGTAAATCACTCATGGGTCGGGGATCTGAAATTTACTCTGACATCACCAGGCGGAACCAGCGTCGCATTTTTTGACCGGCCAGGGGTTCCGGCATCTACGTTTGGCTGCGACAGCAATAATTTGGCGGCCCTTACGCTTGATGACGAAGGAGCGTCTCCGTCGATTGAGGGTCAATGCGGCGCCGGCAGCGACGGGGCATTTCCGTCCGGACAATTTGCGCCGAGCAACCCATTGTCGGCCTTTGACGGCCAGAATTCGGCAGGAAGCTGGACATTAAACGTGAGTGACAATGGATCGGGCGATTTAGGGTCGGTTAGGGCCTTTTCAATCATCTTTGCAGCCTGCGGGGCCCCGACGCCAACGCCGACTCCAACACCAACACCAACTCCGACTCCAACACCAACACCAACTCCGACTCCAACACCAACTCCAACTCCGACTCCAACACCAACTCCAACTCCAACTCCGACTCCGACTCCGATGCCGACTCCGACGCCGACTGCGAGTCCAACTCCAAGTCCGACTCCGAGTGCGACTCCGATAATACGGGATGGTGGATTTGAGGCGACCACGAACGTCGGAACGAATCCGAACTGGACATCCACATCGACGATGTTTGGCACGTCTCTCTGCAACGCGGCGTGCGGCGCTGTGATAACGGCGCGGACCGGAGCCGGTTTTGTTTGGTTTGATGGAACTGGAAGCGGTGCGACTGCCGAGAGCGGTACGGCCCAGCAGCAAGTTACAATTCCGGCAGGCAGCACGGCGACGTTGACGTATTATCTGCGTATTGCGGGCGTTTCAGCCCCGTCGAACTCGGTCATGACCGTATCAATCGACGGAACTGTCGTGCAGACGATCAATGAACCGGGGGCGGGCGAGGCCGGCTATACGCAGCGAACCGTTGATCTCTCGGCTTTCGCTAACGGTGCGCCGCGTATGCTCAGCTTTAACTACAATCGTCCCGCAGGAGCGACGTCGAGCGACAATTTCCTTATCGATGACGTTTCGCTGACGACGGTTGTCGCATCTACGGCAACGATCAGCGGCCGGGTGACGACGCCGACTGGCCTAAACCTTCGCAATGCCGTCGTCGTTCTAACCAATCCGCAGGGTGTAAGGCTGACCGCGACGACTAGTTCATTTGGGGTGTTTTCGTTCGCAAATGTCCCGACAGGGCAATCGTACATCATCGGCGTCAGTTCAAAACGCTATCGTTTTGCGGCAAGATCGATGATGATAAACGGCAATTTGACGAACGTCGATTTTGTCGGACTGGAATGAGGAAGGCAGTGAACTTCTCCGCAATGCGGCCAGCTAAAACTGGCGCGCCTAACCTAGATTGTATGTACGAGAAATTCCGGAGTAATAATCACGGGGGCGAAAAATCCGGCGGATGTATTGAACAAACGTAACCGAGCTTGTTTTCGAACATTGGCCAGGTGGCCAAAGTTCCACGTCACGATGTAATCGATCTTATGAAAAGAGGCGATGGCGACGTGGATCGCGTCGGCAATATATTTGCGGTGAAAGATTCCGCGGTCGATATAGCCGTCGGCGAGTATCGCAACTTCCTCGGTCAACTCGAGTTCACGAAGCGGCTTTATTAGATTTAAGTAGCCGCTGCGGTGTGGTTCGGCCATTCGTTCCAGTTCTCGTTTAACGAGTACGGAGCTGTATGCCTCGTATTCCGAAAGTTCGTGCTCCCACCAGCGAATCGTCAGATCACGGCGAAACGGTTCACCGTTGTCGAGATACGCACCAACAACGGAAGTTTCTAAATAGAGAGTTTGTTTCATTGATAGCGGAACTCCAACCGTTAGTCGTTTTCCGGCCTGACAGAGACAAAGGTAACCTTGGAGTTCTTAAAATCAAAGGTCAAGCGATAGTTTTTCAGGAAGTTCCCGCCGAGGATTCCGGATTGTTCAAAACCCGACGCCTCATTAATAAGATCGAGATCAAGGGCAACGGCAGTGATATCCTTGCGTGAGTGTGAGCCAAACGTGACCCTTGGGAGTTTATACGTCTGCACGTCATTGGTTACTCCGGCGGAGCCGATAACCTGCAGCTTTTCATCGCCGAGAAATGGAATAATACCGTCCTCTTTGGCGACTTCGTCGGAGATCACGGATACACTTGCACCGGTATCGACGATGAAGTTTAACGGCGATTCCACACCTTGCAACTGTACCTCGCCGCTCAAAAAACCGCTGGACGTAAGCCTTAGCGGCAGCGAAAGGCCTGTGATATTGTCACGAAATTCCTTCGTGTCCTCATCCTTGCGGGTAAGCGAAAACGTCAGGTTCCCGTAATCGATTGTCGTCAGGAATTTTGAAATAAGGGCGAGGCCGATATAACCGTCAACCTCGCGTGTATCGCTGTGAAACTTTCGGATATAGACAGGCACCTGCCGAAGGCTGACATCGCCGACGGAAACCTTTCTCAACAATCCGTAAACAATCTCAAATTTCCCGTTTCCGCCAATCCCGCGGGCGAACCCGCCTTTTGTGATGGATTTTATCTTTAACCGCTTCGCAGTTTTTTCTGAGACGACGGAAATTCCCGACCCAGTATCGAGGACAAAACGAAGCGGCTCATCAATGTCGTTGATTTTGATTTGAATAATTGGCCGATTCCCGACAAGCTCAAACGGGACCGATGTCTGTTCGCTGCCGTCAGTTGAATAAAGCGAACCGGCCCGGCCCAGATACCGCAGGAAGTTGATGAGGCCCTTGATGCGTTCGCGGCGGTCGGAATCGGCGCTGTTCGAGACGTTCAGAAAATCTCGATAGGCGTCGGCAGCCTCTTTATACTTTTCCGCTCGTGCCGAAACCTGAGCGAGTGCAAAAAGATAGTCGGGTTCGTCGGGTGCATAGTAAACCGCCTCGCGGAGATTTTCTACGCTGTCGCTGATCTTGTTTTCGTAAAAGTCGAGCATTCCATATCCGGCCCACGCCAGGTGCTCGCGCCTGTTTTGTTTGATTGCGCTAAAAAAGCAGAGCCGGGCTTCGCGAAAACGGCCGCCGGTCAGCATCGTGGCACCGAGAACGGAAAGCGCTCTCGAATTCTTGGAGTCAGACTGAACGATGGCCGAAACCAGTGCATACGCCTCGCCGAGACGCCGCTGCTTGGTTAGGACATAGGCGAGCTCAACCTTAGTGTCTGTCCGCGTATTGTCGATCCCAACTGCTTGACGGAGCAGGCTTTCGGCCAGCACCAGTTTGCCGGATCGGGTCAACTTTGCGGCTTCTTTTATAAGCTTTTTAGGGTCCGTCTGCGATGATTCCTGTGCTGCGAGGTTTAGAGTAAGCGCACAAATTGCGAGGGCTGCGATGATCGCCAAACGTGCGCCACGTACTACACTCACCTGTCTTGGGAGAAAAATCTTAAAGGCCAAAATCCGCATACCGCAAAGCTCCTAGGGAAGCCGCCGTGATTTACTTGAGTATAACACCGGTTTTCATCGACCAGAGGACTAAATCGAGTTCGTCAAAATCGATCTGTGCCATAACCGTAAATTGTCGCAGCTGTTCTTCAACCGTTAGATACCGCGAACGCGTATTTGGTGGCTTTGGGTTGTCGATAATTTTTAGCTCTGCCATGCAGTTTAGTACGTGTTTGTCCAGGATCGCATAACCACTAAACCCGATGTTGCGCAGGTAATGGCTCGCCTCTTTATAGCCAAGGCCCTTTATCCCTTTTTCCCGAACGAGCCAGTCGCGGCGTTCAAGCGGACACTCAAAGCTCCAAAGTTTCTTGCGCAGCTCAAGGCGATAATGTTCGCGAAGAAAATCCCGCGAATGGACAACGTATTTCGAGCGGGCATTTGGGTAACGATGCGACCCAACCAGGGCATTTGCCAATGTAGGCTGATCGGCGGTCAACAGGATAGGTTTAATCGCCTCGAGCGAATTCAACCCCATCCGGGCCGAACAGCCGCCGGTGAAGAAACAAAAGACCATTTCTTCGAAAAGCGTCAGATCGCTGCCGCCATTTCCTATTGCCGCAAATTCGGCCAGGCGAGCGCGTATTTCGCCCTGTCTTTCACGGTGGGCCTTTTGGATATTTTCGATTGTTACGGAGATTTTGCTTTTCTGCACAAATATATTTAATCGATAAGCTGATTACCTAATATTAGTTTCAGGATACGGAAAAACCACGAGGCAATGGAATTCCCTCGTGGTCTTTCACGTCTCTGTGCTGCCGGTTAGGGTTTCCGTGTACCCCAAACTGGCGGCGGCGGTTCCTTGGTCATGCGGTTGATCGGTTTTGCTTTTAGCAAGCGCAGGGCTTCGGCGACGGCGCTTTCTAGTTGCGGGTCGCGGCCGGCGATCACGTCTTTGGGCCAGTTTTCGACGTCTATGTCGGGTGTCTCTCCTGTGTTTTCCATGGCCCATTTGCCGTCGCGAGTGAAAAAGCCGCCGCGCGGAGCGATCATGGTTCCGCCATCGACCAGCGGCGGCGAGTCGGCGGTATGGACGAGGCCGCCCCAGGTGCGTTTGCCGACAAGCGGGCCGATCTTTCGAAACTTGAACATATAGGGCATCAAATCGCCGCCGGAACCGGCCATTTCATTGATTATCATCACCTTTGGCCCCCAAATGCCGGCAGCCGGACTGGTGAACGGATAGCGATCACCGGCCACATTATTGAAATAGCCGTCAAAATCGCGTTGTAATACGTCAATGATATAATCCGCCGCCGAGCCGCCGCCGTTGAAACGCTCGTCGATGATCGCTCCCTTTTTATCCTGCTGGGCAAAATAATACCGGTTAAAGCTGGTGTAGCCGGGCTGGCCGGTATTCGGCACATGAACGTAGGCGATCTGGCCATCAGAGAGTCGTTCGACGAGCCGGCGATTGTATTCGACCCATGCGCGCGTACGCAAACCTGCTTCGCTGGCGACCGGTACGACAGTTACCTGGCGTGCGCCGTCGAGCGACGGTTTGTCATTTAGCGTGACCGATGTCTGGCGATTGGCCGTGCCATCGAGCAGGCGAAAAATGTTGTCCGGGGCCTTGAGTTCGATGCCGTTGATCGCAACGACGTAATCGCCTACATTGGCGTTAATTCCGGGTACCGCAAGGGGTGACCGCAGGTCGGGATTCCAGTTTTCGTTGTCGTAAATTCTGGTGATCCGATAGCGACCATTCTCGATTTTGAAATCGGCACCGAGCAGGCCGCCGGGCGTATTTGGGACGTCGGGCATATCGCCGCCGCGAACGTAGGAATGACCGATCGCCGTTTCCGCGCCCATCATGTCCATCAGGTACAAAAGATCGGCCCGATGGTTAACGTAGGGCAGCAGAGCACCGTACATTTCGCGCATTTTTGGCCAATTTGCTCCGTGCATATTCGGCACATAAAAATAGTCGCGTTGATTACGCCAGCCTTCATTAAACATCTGCCGGTACTCGGCCTTGGGGTCGAGATACATCCGCAAGCTGTAATTGAGACGGCCGCTGCCCGGAGCCGGAGCTGTTGGACGATCGGCATCAACGACGAACAGGGCCGGGGCCGCAGGACCTGCACCGGGGCCACCTTGTCCGCCGCCGCCGCGATAGACCAATTTCTTGCCATCCGCGCTGACGCTGAATGCACCAACGCCGCTGGCAAATGGCATTGAGCGCCGGTCGCTGAGGCGATAGCGATGGAGCGAGGCTCCGCCGCCACCCGGTCCGACGGGAGTTTCCGCGTAAAAGACTGTGCCATCCGCGCCGGCTTGCAATGCCGAGTATTGGCGCTCAGGCACGCCAGGTACCGAGATGATGCGTTTTCCCAGGCCGTCAAAATCCAGTTGAACTGTAACCGGGCCACGCGTTCGTCGCGCCGCATCACCGGATGCCGGATCGGCCGAGGCGTCACCCGCGGGCGCCGCCGCCGGTCGGGCTCCCTGTGTCGTCACGCCTCGATCCTCGTCGCTCTCTGGGACAAGCGGCGTGGCATCATTTTTATTGAGTACGGCAAAATAGAGGCCGTAGTTGGTTTGGTGGTCGTATGAAGTCATGTCGAGCCACTGCGACCGGAGTCCATAATCGGTCGATGCGAGGAACCAAAGGTATTTTCCATTTGCGTCCCAGACCGGCCAGACCGCATCCGAAAGGCCGTCCGTGATCTGCCTAGTCTCACCCGTATCGGCGTTGCTGACAAAAATGGCGTGAAACATCGAACGCAGCCGGCTCGAGTAAGCGACCCATTTTGAATCTGGGCTCCAAGTCGGGTTTAGTGTGCGCTGCGGCACCATCCACGGGTCCTCGCCGACGATCTTGGCCGTTCCGGTCGCGGCGTCAACCACCCAAACCTTGAGATTTGTGTCGGTGAAGAGCAGCTTTTTCGAGTCAGGTGACCAAGTTACCGTGTAATAATGAGTCGGCTTATCAAGAACTATCTCGCGCGGCGGTTTGAGTCCGTCTTGTTCCTGAATATAGAGGCGATATTCGCCGGAGCGATCGCTGAAATAGGAAATGTGCTTGCCATCCGGCGACCATGCCGGGTCGCGTTCGGCCGATGAACTGGAGTTCGTGAGGTTGCGAACGTCGCCTTTTTCCGCCGGAATGGTGAAGATCTCACCGCGGGCCTCAACCAGCACACGCTTTCCGGTTGGTGATAGTTCGATATTGGTCATCCGGCTCGAAACGTCGTCCCAGCGCGGCATCATCCATGGGAAATCGCCGGTTACATTAATATTTAACCGAGTCGATTTACCCGATTTGGGATCGAGTTCGTGGATATATCCGGCTTGTTCGAAAACGACCGAACCGCCGCCGGAACCCATTGTTTTAACATCAAAATCGGTAAATTTCGTAACCTGTGCCAATTTTTTTGAACCCGGCACATAAGACCAAACATTTTGCACGCCGTCGCGGTCGGAGATGAAAAACACGGTGTCGCCCGACCATACTGGATCAATGTCTTTTGAGTCGGTCCACGGCGGCGATACTAGATCATAGGTTTTGAGATCGACGATCCATATCGGGCGATTCTGGCCGCCGCGATAATTGCGTCGTTCGTCGTCCCACGAATTATTCATTCGATACGCAATATGAGAGCCATCCGGCGAGATTTTGCCCTGAAATCCTCGCGGCAACGCCATTGGTTCTTCGACGCCGCCTTCGGCCGGGACGGTCCAAAATCGCGGCGTTCCGCCCGGTGCCCAGGTTGCACGGCCGGAAACGAACACGACCGACTTGCCGTCAGCGGTCCATCCCTGTGTAAGGTCTCCGCCGGAATGCCATGTCAGGCGTTTTGGTTCGCCGCCCTCGGCCGCGACAACGTAAACATCCTGATTCCCCGCATATTCGCCGCTAAATGCGATCCACCTGCCATCCGGCGAAAACTGCGGGTTCATCGTCTGGCCCTGGAAACTGGTCACGCGGCGAGCCGTACCGCCGGAGCGTGGTACGACCCATATGTTTTGTGCATATGCGAATGCAATCTGCGTTGAACTCACGGTCGGCGTGCGGAGCATACGCGTCCCGCCGGTTGCCTGAGCAGCCAGATTCGTTGATAATCCGGCCGCAATCCAAATAATGCCCGCACATAAAAGCAGGCGCAGAGATACTAGACTACGACGGACGACCGTCCACTGTGTGACACGCGACATCAATTTTCCTCCAAGTTAATCGAATGAGATTGTGACCGCGATTCTAGCACGGTGCGGCTTACCAATCAATCAATGAAGAGAAAGAGTATGAGGTGGCATTCGACTAAGTAAAAAATCAATCAAGAGCCGCGAACGTCTGGTGATTTGCATTAATTTAGTACCGATTTCGATCGTTGAACCTATACCAGACTGAAAGAACCTATTTGGCAACTCGGCAGAGCGGTTGCTGCTCATTCCAAACCTAAAAAATCCACATTTGGCATTGCTCCGTTGACCAGAATGGTCTGAGCTGCAAAGCGATAACGTTTAGACGAAACGCCGATGATGTAGGGTCCGCCGGTTAGAACGTTATCGAACAGATAGGTTCCGAATGAACTTGTCGTTGCCGTGCGCTTTACACCTGTCGGGTCCGTAAGAGCCACGATCGCATTTCTGAGGCTTAAGCCGCTCGGTGTCAAGACACGGCCGCCGACGGTGACAAATGTCGGCGTCGAGCTATGCTTCAGGATAGTGCCGTTATGCCCTACCGCATAACCTGTGTTGGCATTGACGAAAAAGACCCGACGCAAATCCGCAGTCACATTGCTGGTTTCGAGTGTCCAAGTCGCGCCGCCATCCGTGCTCTTAATAATCATACCGCCGTTGCCAACGGCCCAGCCTTGACTGGCGTTTACAAAATGGACGCTCCGCAGATTCGCCGTCGTGTTGCTGGGTTGCGCGGGCCACGTTGAGCCGCCGTTCGTGGTCTTCAGAATCAAACCGCCGTTCCCAACCGCCCAGCCCGTCAACGAATCGAGCATGAAGATGCCGTTGAGAGTCGGACACGGGCAGGTGGTTTGGAAGCTGAAGGACGGCGCGGCAGTGCTGCCATTTGTAATGCGTACGATCGGGCCAGTCCCCACAGCCCAACCGTTGTCCGCATCTGTAAAATACATGTCGAAGTACTGTGAGCTGCCCCCGAGGACGTTGAAGTTCTCTTCTCCTACACCTGCTGTAAAGCGAGAAAACCAGCGGCTTGTGCTGGTAGCGTTCCGGGCCGGAATCCACGCTACATTTGGAGAAACCGCGAAAAGATTGTTGCGGAATCTGCCGTCCTGCGTCGGCCCCTGAGTCAACCACGTCGTGCCGCCGTTGGTTGTGCGCACGACCGCCGAACCGCCGCCGACCCATCCGGTATTCGCATCGACGAAGCGGACACCAAGATAGCTCGACTGGGTAACGCCGCTCTGATTAGTCTGTGCCGTCCAGTTTGCGCCACCGTTTGTGGTGTTCAGAATCGTGTTGTTAAATCCAACCGCCCATCCAACCGTTTCATTGACAAAATGGACCGAGAACAGATTGTTCGCAGTGTTACTTGACTGCTGGTTCCAGGCTGTCCCCCCAACCGGCGGCGTCGGGGTCACCGACGGTGTGGGTGTCGGACTTGGAGTTGGAGTAGGTGTCGGTGTGACCTGGTTTTGGGGCATGAACCGAATCGCGCCGCCGCCGCGATTTGGGTTTGGCTGCTGAATTGGCACTTGTGTGTAGGTAACACCGGTAGGTGTGAAGGGGGACCGCATTACGACCAACTGCTGGGCGTTTCCGTAGCTGCCATTGAGCGTAGCATAAGATCCGTCCGGACTAACGGCAATCTGGTCCCAGCCGGCGGTGCCTGGCGGGTCGGGAAGTCGGATGACCGTCGAAGAAGCCGTGAAAGGCGCTGAAATTGTCGCAATCCGAGGTAACGACTGGCTGGTTGTCAGGACCGTGGCCCCGTCCCGAGTAACCGCTAATCCGTTATTGACAGGAATGACAACGGGGAGCAGATTTCGTTCGATAGTTACTGATGCCGAGGTAAAAGGCGATTGAGTAAACCAGACGCTGTTTCGATCCAGAGTTGTTGAGACCAGAGTGGACTCATCGGGTGTGAGAGCAAGTGCGGTTCCCACTGTGTTTGATCCTTGCATCTCGAAGGCGATTGCTGTGTACGGTGGATCGATAGCCGCAATCGGGCCGTTATCATAATGAACAAATGCTCGCCCGGCTGAATTGAAGACAATTCCGTCCGATTCCTCCCTCATCACATTCCCGCTAGAACCGATCTGCTCGATTGCCGAGCTCGGCCCAAATGGCGCACGAATGACGGTGATGGCAAGCGGGTCATCGCCTCCCTGAGCGATTGCGGTCGAGCCGTCGGGTGATACGGCTATGGTGCCCGATCCGTTATAACCGAGCGATCCTCCGGGACCTGAATTCAATGTATTTATTGTGGAGAGTAAAGTAGCCGTCGAAACCTGTACAACAAAGATCCGTGATCGTTCATAATCGCCGATGAGTGCATAGTCGCCTCCGTAAACCGCTATCGGGCCAGGCTGGGCGTCCGACGGGAGGCCGGAGACGAATACCTGAGTGGTCGGTGAATTGTATAGATCCGGAAAAATCACAATCTTGTTGCTCTGGCCAAGCGTTGTCAAGATCGCCCATTGCGGCGGCACATCCGTCTGGTCGGGGAGCGCAGCATGAAAGCTGTCATTTTGTGCAACCGTATTCCATTTGATCAAAACCAATAACACGGACAAGACGCCGCCAACTAGGACGAACGAAAGGTTTGGGAGTCGACGTGACCATTTTGCAGTGATCATGTTAATTCTCCACCGCATTTCAGGCATATAGGTTCTACCCTAGACATGCCTGCGGGTTTTCGTGCTGTTTATTTGGAAAAGACTATATTCCGGGTTGACCGAAATTGCAAATGCGGGAGAGATCATTCCAGCCCAACAAAATTGATATCGGCAAGGTTTTCGTTGACTGACAGGCTGCGGGCTGCGAAGCGATAGCGCTTGGACGACACACCGACGATGTAGTTTTCGCCAGGTATGACATTTTCGAATGAGTAGGTGCCGAAGGAACTGCTGGTTGTCGTCCGACGGATACCGTCCGAATCGGTCAGCGCGACGATTGCGTTTCTGAGGCCGAGACCGGCGGGCGTTAGGACACGTCCGGAAATTGTTACCGCGGGGGCCAACGCCGCTACAAAGGGGGACAAAGTCGCAACCCTGCCACATACCCTGCGTCCGGCAAAATCCGGTGCGGGACTATCGGGCGCAAGAATTGTACGGTCGATTAGTTGCCCATTTTCGCGATGCAATAGACGTAAGCGAGCGAATTCCCACTGATCGAAAATTGTTGCCACCGTAAAGCAGACTACAATTGGCGGCGTAACGACGGCATTTGTAGAAATATCGTATGACGTATTTCCACCAACTAATGAATAGCCGTCCGGCAAAGGACCGGCTGTCATCGGGTCGATCGGCGTGAATGACGTCGTGCCGCCGACGGCGACGTTAGAAAAAATAACGCTCCCATTTCCGACCGGATTAACAGTCGTAATATTACTACCCGCAGGCGTAAACGGAGTTGCCTCCGGAGTCGGAACTGGTGTCGGAGTTGGCGTTGGCGTCGGCGTTGGCGTCGGCGTCGGAGTTGGCGTCGGCGTTGGCGTTGGCGTTGGCGTTGGCGTTGGCGTTGG
>Ga0138256_10002765_pt1 | contig 18717 bp, 9 predicted proteins | sample KNB2016incub_MG_FD_105486 | JGI IMG/M metagenome (GOLD analysis project Ga0138256, IMG submission 105486) | Active sludge microbial communities from wastewater in Klosterneuburg, Austria - KNB2014incub_MG | ecosystem: Engineered > WWTP > Activated sludge > Unclassified | place: Austria... | reverse complement strand
GTCTGGAAGACCGAGATCAGGCTGGACTGGCCGTCGGCCACGTAGACCCGCCCGGCGGCGTCCACCACCAGGTCGGTGAGCGTGGTGGGGTCGGAGAAGGGCAGCGGGCGGGCGTCCAGGCGGGCGGTCACCGTCCCGTCGTCAGCCACGCGCTCGATGGCGCCCGGCTCGCGCAGGACGAAGACCGAGCCCTTGGGGTCCTCCGGGCCGCCGGCCAGGGAGCGGGCGTCGTAGGATACCGGCACCTGGACCAGCTCCTGGCCGGCCGGGCTGTAGATGCGCACCCGGTCGTTGAGGTCGTCCAGGAGCAGCACCCGGCCGTCGGGGGCCACGGCCATGTCCACGTAGGGGTTGGTCTTGCCGTCGTCGGGCAGGTCCCAGTCCGGCTTGAGCTTGCGGCCATCGGCGGCGTAGCGCACCAGCTTCACGTCCTGGCTGCGCTGCTGGGGAATGGCCTCGGCCTGCACGGCCAGGAACTCGTTGGTCACCCGGTTGTAGGCCAGGGCCGGGATCTCGATCTCGTTGAAGCTGGAGATCAGGGCATCGGTCCAGATGGGCTCGATCACCCGCTCCAGGCCGCCCTGGCCGCGCTTCTCCACCGTCTTGAAGCGCCCCAGGCCGCCCTCCACCTTGAACTCCTGGCCCACGCGCTGGCCCTTGAGGTAATAGCCCTGCACCTCGCCGCGCACATCGCTGCCGTCGGCGGTGATCAACTGGAAGAAGGTGAAATCGCCGCCGAAGCTGCCCGACTGGCTGGACCGCTCCGCGGTGGCCACCTGCTCGCCCTGGTCGGAGAAGTAGCGGAACTGCGAGGAGCTGTCGGCGATGAAGACCACGCCCGGCTCCGGCATGCTGAGCGCCTCGGGGGCGAAGAGCAAAGGGCTGTCGGAGTTCTCGTTGGAAGCCGCGGTGAACACGGTGTCCACCTGCTTGAGCTGCTCGTCGCCGTACTCCACGACCACCGGAGAGGTGTCGAGGTCCGCACGCTTGGCGCCGCACTTACCCACGTTGGGGTCGCTGACGGCGAGCGCGTAGTAGGTCTGGGTCATGGCCTTGAGGCGCGGCAGGGTCACCGTGGCCTTGCAGATGCTGCCCTTCACCGCCGAGGCGGCGATGGCGAAGCTGACATTGCGGCCGTCGATCACGCAGGCGCCGTTGCCCTCGCCGACGAAGACCTTGTCGCCGCCCAGGCTGTTGATCCGCGAGGCGTCGCAGCTGAAGTCCCCCTGCGTGAAGCGGGCGTCTGTCAGGTCGTAGACCTTGCGGAGCGTCGCCGCCGGCAGGGCGGGATCCGCCGCCAGCTGCTCATCCGTCGCCAGGTCGAAGATCTGCACCCGGCCGCCGCGCTTGTCGCCGATGGCGATGACCTTGCCGTCGCCGCTGACGTCGACGTCGGTGAAGCTGCTGAACTGGCCGTCATCCGTGCCGCGCATGCCGAACTTGAAGGTTTGCGCCCCGCTTCGCGGATCCAAGGCCAGCACCTCGCTGGTCTCCTTGTCCAACACGTAGACCCGGGTGTCCATGCCTCCCGCGGCGATGCCCTGGCCCTTGATGCCGGTCCAGGCGGTCTGGAAGCTGCCGTCCGGGCTGTAGATGGCCACCCGGTCCGCGGCGGTGTCCAGCACATACACGCGCTCGGCGGAGTAGGGGAAGCCGGGCACGTTGGGGTCCGGACCCACCGTGATGTCGCCCACCCGGCCCAGCTGGGCCGGGAAGCCGCCGGTCACGCCGAAGGGCGCGGCCCACTCACCGGTGGGCAGCAGGCGATGGATGCCGCCCACGCCGGGGTCGGCGATGAAGACGGTTCCATCGCGGGTCATGTCCAGATCCGAGGGGCTTTGGAAGAGTCCCTGGGCCGCGTCGCTGCGCTCAGGCCATTGGGCCACCATCTGGTAGGCCAGGAGCGGGTTCTGATCCGTGGCGGCAGCGCCCTCCGGCTGGCGGGCCGCGGCAGACCGCCCGCCGGGCAGCAGCAGCGCCAGGCTGAGCACGGCGAAGGCCAGGGCGGCGACCAAGGGCCGACGGATGGCCGGTCGGCCGGCCACGAGGGCCGGCGTGGGGATGAACGTCATCGGTGATTCCTCCAGTTGCAGGTTGCGGGGTTCAACGGCTGTGTCTCAATCGACGGGGTTCAGGCCTGGTGCAAGGATCCGTTCAGCGATCCGTGTTTCAACGATGATCAATCGGCTTGCGCGCGACCGGCGGCGCAAGCCTTGGCCTACGGCTCAACCGGCTCCGTGGTTGCGTCCGGCGCCGGCGGACAGGCGTCCTCCGGCGGCAAGACGCTCGGATGCCGCTCGCGTTCCAGTTCCAGCACGCCGGACCGCACGCGATGCAGCAGGCCCAGCAACTGCAGGCGACCTGCTCCTCCCAAGGTGCCGAAGCAAGCCTCCATGTGGCGATCGTGAAGCGGCTCGAGAGCAGCCAGCCCCTGGCGCGCCTTGACGGTGAGGTTCAGACCGGGCCGTGAGCCGTCACCGCGCGCCACAAAGCCCTCGCGCTCCAAAGTCGCCACGATCTGGGAGATGTTGCCCTTGGTCACGTGCAGCCGGGCGGCGATGTCCTGCTGGTTGAGCAAGGGCTCGTCGGCCAGCAGGCTGAGGATGATGTACTGCGGCGGCGTGACCCCGTGGCTGCGCAGCGACTCGGCGCCCGCGCGCGCCATGAGGTGCGCCACCTCCATGACGGCGCGAAAGAGCTCGGCGCCACCGGGAGGATCGGCGGTATTGGGCAGGGAATCGGCTGCTGCGGGAGGCATCTGGCTGCTTTCGTCCGACCAATGTACAGCGTTTAGGCCTGAACGCTGCATGAAGAGTATAGGACTAAACTGCCGCCAGCAGCAAGATCTGACCAGGTGGTCGCTGGGTGGGTGCGATCGGTGGGGTCGGACGCTTCCCGGCCGCGAACCCTATTCTTCCAGCTGCGCGAAGTAGGCCCGCACGTAGTCGCGACGAAAGAGCGGGATGGTCTCACGCGCCAATGCCCGCCCGGCCGCGTCCCGGTAGGCCGGGAAGACCTCTCGATAGGGAACACGGGCGGCCGGAGCCAGGCCCGGTCGGCGGGACGGTTGCTCCGACTGGCGGCCGCTGCCCTGGTCGCCCGCGATCCGGCCAGGCACGAAGCTGCGTTCGCCGTCGGGTCCAAGCCGCTGGGGGGGCGCGTACACCAGGCCTGCCGCCTGTCCGGATCGGCTGAACCCGTCGCCCCCACCGCCATCGCCCCCGCCCACGCCCTGCCCGGCCGTCATGCCGGCTGCGGGGCTCGTGGTCTGCCGCGGGCCTTGAGCGGCGCCCGCGCCCGACGAACTCGCGCCCGACCGTCCCGATTGCCCCGCGCCTTGGCCGGGCGCTTCCGACGGGTCGCTTCCCTGTTCCGCCTGACTTCCATCCTGATCCAACGCTTCCGACGGGCCGCTTCCCTGAGCCGTCTGACCGTCCCCCTCGCCCTGCAGCGCGCCCGCACCCGGCGCGCCCGCAGCTTGACCCTGCTGCATCGCGCTCGCGTCCGGCGATCCGCTCCGCCCCGAGGCTGCGCTCTGTGCTGCCGCGGCGCCTTGTGCCGCCGCGGCGTCCTGCCCCCGGGGGCCTTGCGCGCCGTCGGCGCCGCCGGCCTCCGGAGGCTGCCCACCGCCCATCACGGCCGCGACTTCCACCGGCTGCCCCGCCGCGTTGGCCTGGGCGATGGCGGATCGGCCGGACTGCAGGGCCGAGAGCGCATCCTGCATGGCGCGCGCCCCGGTCGCCGCGGCCGCGACGGCGTCCAGCGACGCGCTCAGCTCCTGCGCCGCGCGCCGGGCGGCCCCCTGATCACCCTGCTCCAGAGCGCCGGCCACGGCCTCCAGCTGCCGGGCGACCTTGGGCTGGTGGAGGGCGGCGGCCTGCGCCTCCTGACGCAGGGTCTGCGCCAAGGCATCCCGCGCGGGCTGGTCGGCGGCCACAGCCGTGGCCGCCAGCCGCTGCAGGTCCGCGGCCAGCTTCTCAGCGGACGCTTCGGCCGCGCCATCACCGCCATCCGAGGCATCCTGCCGCGCCTCGCGTGACAGGGCTGACAGCCGTTCGGACAGGCCCTGCGCTTCCGCCTCCCGGCGCAGGGCATCTCCGGCTTCCCTGTCCAGCCCGCGCCTCAGCACCGCCTCCGCCTCGGCCAGGGCCGCCAGATCCGCCTCGGCCCGGCCATCGGAACGATCCAGCTGCTCCGCCAAGGCCCGCAGAGCGGCACTGGCCTGCTGGCGATCTGCCTCCGCGAGCTGGTTCTGGTCAACCAACGCCTCCTCCCGCTGCCGAACCTCCGCGGCCAGGGTCCGAGAAGTAGCCTTGACCGCCGTCCGGCGGGCCAGCTCTTCGTGCTGCGGGTTGGGCCGGAGCAGCAGCGCAAGGACGCCCGCGGACAGCAAGGCAAAGGCGACCAGCGGGCGGCGCGCCCAGCGGAGCGGAGCCACCTGCCGCAGATCCAGGCCCTGGGCGGCCGCCAGGGCGTCGGCCCGCTGGCGGACGACAAGGTCGCGGTGCAGGGCGCGATGCGCGCCTCCAAGACCTGCACGGCTCGGATCAGCTACGCCGCCGTCGCCACCGATGGTGTTCCCGGACTCCGCGATCAAACGGCCCATCGTGTCCGCTCGGTCCGCATCCATCGCCAGCAGCCAGGCCGTCGCCAGGCGGTCCTTCAGCCCCAGGGCCCGGTCGGTGCGCATGGCCGCCGTGAGCGGATCCACCCGCCGGCGCCAGGCGCGCAGCGCCAGGGCCACGAGGACGGCGGCGGCCAGGCCCAGAGCCCAGAGGCGATCGCCTCCCAGCGGCCGGGTCCGGGCCGCCGCGAGCAGCAGCAGCGCGGCGAGCGGCGCCAGCCAGGCGGCGCGCGTGAAGCGCCACAGGCCATCCCCCAGGCGATAGCGGGCGGCGAGGCGGGCGAGGAGGGGGGCCAGGTCGGTCACGGCGTCGCGTTGCGTCCCGGCGATGCGGCGGCGGTCAGCAGGCCGGGGTGATCCATCAGAAGAGGCCGTTGGGATGGGTGGTGGCGATCCAGACCAACCAAGCTACGGCGAGCGCCGGCCAAAGCAGCAGCCGGCGAGGCCGATTCAAGGTTCCGGCCAGCCGCCAACCGGCGATGAACAGAAAGGTCATCGCCAACCAACCCTGGGCGAGGAGGAGGGGCAGGAATGCGCCGGTGCTGCCGCCGATGGCCAGCCGCATGGTGACCGGTGACATGCCGAACAGGACAGTCGTCAGAAGCGAATATCCGCTTTGATCAAGGGCGGTGAACCCGAGCAAGACCAGAGGCCCCAGCGTCAAGAGGCCCGTCGCCGCATAGGCCAGCACCGCCGCCCGCACCGTATGTCCTGCGATCACCGAGGCCAGCAGCCCCAGGGTGGCCAGGGTCAGACCAGCCGCCACCACGGCCAGCTGGGATCGCAGGACGTCATGCCAGGACACCCCACCGAAGAAGAAGACCAGACTGAGCACCGGCAAGGCACTGAAGACCAGCAGCAGCACGTAGGCCATGGCCGCCCCCAGCTTGCCGCGCAGAATGGCCCACGCGGACTGCGGCGTGGCCAGGATCAGGTCCAGGGTCTGGCGCTCCCGTTCGCCGCTGATGGCGCTGAAGGTCAGGGCCGGGGCGATGACCAGGACGCTGATCAGCTCCAGCCACGAGAGGTTCTGGAAGAGCCGACGTCCGAAGGCGGCGGGGTCATAGCCGTCGATGACTGCGGACGCGCCGATGGCCGTCGCCCAACCGCGGTAGGACCACCAGGACCACCAGACCGCAAGCGTCAACGCCGTCAGGAACCCGGATACTGTCCAGAAGGCGCGGCTGCCCCGGAAGCGGGAGCGCAGTTCCTTGACCAGGATGGGGTTGGGCTCCAGGCGGCGTAGGCGACGGAGCCCGGCGGTCATCATCCCCATGGCGGCCTCCTCCTCAGTGGGTATCCGTCAGCCGGAATCCCGGTTGCGCGGCGCGGGAACTGAACGACGGCGCTCAGGCGCGCGTCGAGCGCGCGATCAGCCGACGATGCTCCACCAGGATGCAGCGGTCCTGGACCACCAGGATGCCCGCCTGCGCCAGGCGGCGCGCGGCCTCGTCGTGGCGGATGCCCAGCTGCATCCAGAAGACCTTGGGGCGCCGCTCCGGCGGCAGGGCCAACACCTCGTCCGCATGATCTGGGATGTTCTCGGCGCGGCGGAAGACATCCAAGAGATCCACCGGCGGGTCAAGATCGGTGATCGAGGCCTTGACCGCGATCCCCAGGGTCTGGGTGATGCCGGGGTTCACCCCCGCCACCTCGTAGCCGACCTCCTGCAGGTAACGGGCGATGTAATGGGCCGGCTCGTAGGTGCGGCGCTCATCCTTGATCCCCACCACCGCGACGAGGCGCACGCCCTCCAAGACGGCCTTGAGTCCGGCGTCGTCTTCGACCAGGTTGCGCTGCCAGTCCGCGCCGGAAGCTGCGTGAAGGGCATGGGTCATGGGCGGGTTCCTTGTGCGCCGGCCGAGAGCTGAATCGCGTCGCCGGCCGACATCAGGCACAGTTTACAGAGAGCCGGCGAAGCGTCAACATCCTGCCGGGAGGCGTCCAGGGCCTCCGCACGGCAGCGGTACTTGACTCTGCCCCCTCCGCCCGGTTAAACTTGTGTTCAGGTGGCGGGATGTAAACAGTGTCCCCTGTTTACGGATCCGGTGCCGCCGTACCTTTTGGCCTCTCACTTTCGTCTCACCGTTTGGAAGCAGTTCGCCCCAGCAGTCCCAGCCCCTTCGATCAGTCATGCCCCTGTGTTGGCGTTCGAAGTGGAGCCGTCGCGACGACTGTCCCGTCGTCCGCCGGTTCCGGATCTGGATCCCTGCTCCGGCAACTCCGAACAGAGCCAACCTGCCAGACCGTGTCGATCGCCTCATCCTGGTCCAATCGGCGCCGTCGTTGCCATCCCAAGACCCGGGTCCAACCGGATGTTCAGCGCATCCACCCGTCGTCCTGCGATCGCAGCGACATTGTCGCGGTCAGCGCAACCTCAGGGGGAGGTTGTCCTATTGAACAACTTGGAGAGCCTGCGTAACACCGTCGGGACGTCCCGCGTTATGGTGGACGAGCCGCTGTCCGAGGTCGCCGGCCTGGACAACGAGCGTCTGCTGGCCTCCCGTGCTTCACAGGGGGATCGAGACGCCTATGCGGAGCTTTACCAACGCTATGTCGACAAGATCTTTCGCTACATCTACTACAAGGTTGGCCTGCGAGCGGAGACCGAGGACCTGACCAGCCAGACCTTCATGAAGGCCTGGGACGCGATCGGGGACTACGAATGGCGCAACCACCCCTTTGGGGCCTGGTTGTTCCGCATCGCCCACAACCTGGTGGTGGATCACCACCGCTCCCGACGGGATCTGGTGTCGCTCAGCGACGCAACGCCCCAGCTGGAGCAGAAGGCCAGCCGCGATGACCTGCGGCCGGAGCGGGTGCTCAGCGAGATGATCACGTCGGAGCGTGTGAGGCACGCCATTGGCCGGCTGACCGAGGAACAGCAGCAGGTGCTGATCCTTCGGTTCTTCGAAGGGATGTCCACCGGTGAGGTGTCGGACCTGATGGGCAAGCGCCGCGGAGCCATCCGCGGCCTGCAATTCAGGGCCCTTTCCGCCCTCCGGGATCTCCTATACCGGGAGAAGGACTCGCTCTTCTCCACCTGAACCGCATCGATCGCGCCGCCATCGGCTTCTGCCCAGGCCGGTGGCCTCACCGCTCCCCGATCGGGGGGCGGGTGATAGCCCCGCCATCCTGAAGCGACGCGAACGTGAAAACTCAACCATCCGCCAGCCTGGATCGGGCGCTGGACGAAGCTCTCGCCGAACAGGGCGGTCCGGCCGTCAGTCCTTCATCAAGCACCACAGGGGACAGCGCCGAGGTATCGGCGCTGGTTTCCCTCGCCGGCGACCTGGCCCGCTTGCCCAAGGCACCGGGCCCCACGGCCGATTTCACGCAGGCCCTGGCTGTGCGCCTGGCCCAGGCTTCCGGCGGCGCGCAGCCCGATCCCACTTTGGCCGAGCGTCTGGACGCCGCCCTGCTCCTCCACGCGGCACCGCTTGCCGCCCCTCCGGCAGCCGTGCCGGCCGAACTGGCCGAACTGCTGGTCCTGGCCGACGGGCTTCGGCGGCTGCCAGCCGCTCCGGCACCCAGCACCGCGTTCAGGGCCGCCCTCGCTGCCCGGCTGACGGCGTTGCCGGGCCCCGTCACCGAGACCCGGCAGGCAGCGGTCACCGCCCCGCCGACCCAGGATCTCCTGCAGGTGCTGGATCAGAGCCTGGATGCCCTGGTCGCCGGACATGGCGATCCGCGGGCCTTCCTGCTGGCGGCCTGCGAGCATGATGCGCAGACCGCCGGAGAGTTGGCGTCGCTCTTGGATCTGGCGGCCGGGTTGCGATCGTTGCCGGCCGCTCCCAGCCCGGTGGCGGCATTCCGGATCCGGGTGGCCAAGGCCTTGCGCCAGGCACCGTGGCCACGCAGCCTCCCCCGGCATGCGCCCGCGGCGCCGTGGTCCTGGCTGGCGGCGCTCTGGCGCAACACGGCGGCCATGGCCACCGCGGCGGCGACGCTGCTGCTCTTCCTGGGCCGCGACCACCTGCCCTCCATGGCCGGCTCGGCCCTGGACGCTGCGGACCGCAGCGCGGCGCACAGCAGCGCTGCGGATCAGCCGGCCGCGGAGGTCGTTCCCATCCACCGCATCGAAGATCGCAGCGCCGACCTGCGTCGTCCGGACGGCTGGCTGCGCGTCAGCCTTCCTCGCCCCGCCCAATCCGCGCCGCTCGTGATCGTGGCGCGGATCCAGCCTGAGCGCGCGGCGCCAGCGCCCGCGGAACGGCCGCCGGCAGCAGCGGCGTCCCAGAGGGTGGCGTATGGCCAACCCGTAGCGGAGGCCCCGGCGCCCGAACCCGCGGCGGCGAGCGACGACGAGAACGATGATCGGGACCGGGACCGCGCCGTGCGCGAGGCATCGCAGCCAGCGCCGGGCGCCGCGCCGACGGAGGCACCCCAGCCCCTGCCTACCCAGGCCCCCCCGTCCCAGCCAGCGCCGACCGAACCGCCCGCGCCGCAGCCCACCGCCGCGCCCCTGCCTACGGCGCCGGTTATTCCGGCCAACGAGCCCCCCCGCATTCTGGGCCTGACCTGCACACCGGACCAGGTGGAGGAGGCCGGCAGCGCCGAATGCCGGGTAGAGGTGGAGGACGATGGTGGCTTGCCGGGGCTCAGCTTCGAATGGCTACTGCAGGGCGTCGGCCCCGAGCTCAGCGATCCGCGCGCGCCGACGGTGACCTTCACCGCCAGCGGCAACGGCGGCGGGCTGGGCTGGCAGGGTGAGTTCATCCTGGTCATCATCGTGCGCGATGCCCAGGGGCTTGAGACCCAGGGCCGGACTCAGGTCACCATCACGCCCGCCCAGCCCTGAACCGGCGCCGGAGCTGTCGGGCCGACACGCGGCCATCGGGGATCGGATCTACCGGGCGACTGAATCAGGTGAGGAATCGGTCAACTGGCCATAGCGCCAGGCCATTGGCCACCGTTAAGGCCACCGTGACGCGTACGGACATCGGCGGCGGAACCAGCCGCGAGGCCGTCGCGAGGCCGTCGCGAGGACCGGGTAGAGGGCGATGAGGAATGGGGAACGGGAATTGAGAACACAGATGGCGTATGCTGGTCTGGCCCTCGGCCTGACCCTCGGACTGGGCACGGGAATCGCTTCCGGCGCACGTGCGCAGGCACCGGAAACCGCGTCGGGTTCCACCCTGCTCATGGCGTCGGCCGAGGTCGACCAGCCGCAGCAACTTGAGATCTTCCAAGGTCGCCTGCAGACGGCCCGCGTCGGTTGCCCTGGCGTGGACAGCGCCATCCTGATCTCCTGCGAAGGCGCCGAGGAGATCTGGGTCAAGGCGGTTCCGGGGGTGGATGTCGGCCGCTACTTCGGTCAATTGGTGGCCATCGAAGGCACCCTGCGCCAATGCGGCAGCAACCGCTACATCGACATGAACACCCTCTCGCCCCTCCGACGCTGCGGCGACGCGGGCGCGACGATCGCCCCCGAGACGGTGAATCTGGCTCTAGGCCGCGTGGATTGGGCCAGCCCCGACGGCGGTCCGCAGGGCTGGATGGGCTTCGCGGCCGACGCCGACCAGGCCTCCGCCTGGACGGCTGAGGGCGGCTCGGCCTTCATCCGGGTCAACCTGGGCGAGAACCGCACCTTCAACCGCATGCGCCTCTTGTGGGGCGCACGCCATGCCACGCAGTACGGCCTCTATGTCTGGGACGACGCCGACGGCCGCTGGGTCCGCTTCTACCAGAAGAGCACCGGCAGCCCCGACGAGACCGTCACCGTGCCCCGCGTCTTCGGCCAGTTCGTCCTGTTGCAGCTGGCACGCTCCAGCGGTGCCAACGGCGGCTACGACCTGCGCGAATGGGAGATCTACGGCGTGGAAACGCCCAATCTGGCCCTCGGCTCGCAGGTGCAGGTGTCCAGCCAGGCCACCGGACAGTCCGGGGACCAGGCCGTGGACGCGGACGAGGCCACGGCCTGGATCTCCGAGGCCGGCGACGCGCATCCCTGGATCTACGTGCGTTTCGCGCGGCCCATGCCATTGACGGAGTTCCGTCTGGTCTGGAACCAGCGCGACAAGCCGGCGGTCTTCCGTGTGGGTTTTTACCAGGACGGAACGGTGAAGGTCTGGTCGCAGCGACTGACCTCCACCAGCGAGCGCCAGCGCCTGGCCTGGAGCACGCCCATCGTCAGCGATGCCTTCTACATCTATACCGAGGAACTGGGCGGCTCCCGCAGCCAGGTGGCCCTGCATGACCTGCAGCTCTACGGCAGCGCGGGGGGCCTGGGCTCCCTGCTGGCGCTGCCCGTCCCCGGCAGCGGCGAAGACGGCCTATCGCAGATCCGGGCACTGGAGGGACTGACGACGGCGAGCGCGCCGGAAGGCGGGGGGCCGTCGCTGGCCGGCAGCGACGGCAGCGACGCGCCCACGCCTTCCGATTCCAGCCGCCTCAGCGCCCCCGCATCAGGGTCTGCCCCCGCTCCGGACCCACGCTGACCGTGCTCACCGGCACGCCCACGTAGTTCTCGATGACGCCGACGTAGGCCCGCGCGGCGGCCGGCAGGTCCTCCCAACGGCGACAGGCCGAGATCTCCGCGCTGAAGCCGGGCAGCTTGACCAGCACCGGCTGGGCGGTGGCCAGGTCCTCGATGGCGGCTGGAAAGCGGTCGATGACGCGGTCGCCGATGCGGTAATGGGTGCAGATCTGCAGACCCTCCAGCCCGGCCAACACGTCCAGCAGCATCACCGCCAGCTCGGTGGCGCCGGAGAGGCGCGCGCTGTGCTTCAGGGCCACCAGGTCCAGCCAGCCGCAGCGCCGCGGTCGACCGGTGGTCGTGCCGAACTCCCGCCCGCGCTCGCGCAGGTGCGCGCCGACGGCGTTGTCCAACTCGGTGGGCAAAGGCCCCCCGCCTACGCGGGTGCTGTAGGCCTTGACGATGCCCACCAGGCGCCCAATACGCCCGCCCGGCAGACCGGCCCCTGGGTAGATGCCCAAAGAGGTGGTGCTGCTGGAGGTGACGAAGGGGTAGCTGCCGTGGTCCACGTCCAGCAGCGCCCCGTTGCCGCCCTCGAAGAGCACCCGCTTGCCGTCGGCCATGGCCTCGTGCAGCAGGGCGGCGGTGTCGGCCACATGGGGGGCCAGGGCGGCGCCAAATGCAGCGTATTCCACGGCCAACGCCTCCCCGTCGATCGTCTCGAAAGGCATCCCAGCCAGGTTCGCCAGGCCGGCGAGCATGGCGTTCTTCACTGCGGCGATACGCCGGAGCTTCAACCGCAGCCCGGCAGGGTCGAGCAGGTCCACGACGCGGATGGCTGTGCTGCGGATGGCTTTGTCGGCGTAGCAGGGGCCGATGCCCCGCCCTGTGGTGCCGATCTTGGAGGCCTCGCCGGCAGCGGCGGCCATGGCGGCCTCCATGAGGGCGTCGGCCTGTTTGTGCCAGGGCAGCACCACGTGCGCCCGCTCGCTGAGGCGCAGGTTCTGGTCCACGGTCACGCCCGCGTCCCTGAGGGACGCGATCTCCTCCAGCAGCAACGGAGGGTCGACCACCACACCGTTGCCGATGAGGTTGAGCCGCCCGGCGGTGAGGATGCCGCAGGGCACCAGGTGCAGGGCATAGCGCCTGTCGCCGATGACGACGGAATGGCCGGCGTTGGCCCCGCCGTTGTAGCGGACGATGACGTCGTGGTCGGCAGCGAGCAGATCGACGATCTTGCCCTTGCCCTCGTCGCCCCATTGGAGGCCGGTGACAGCGGTGTGGGGCGGCAGGGCGGTGGAGCGTGGCGCTAGAGACGATGACATGGCGGAGCCTCCTGGGCTGATGGGGGCGGGGCGCCTTGCGGCGGCACCGCCCGCGGGCCAAGAAAAACGCCCTCGGCGGATGGTTGCCAAGGACGAGCTCTGCCTTTTACCGTCCGTCGTGGCCGCCGAGGGTGCGCGCCGCTCCGGCCCGGTGATCCGCACCCGCCTTTGCGCACGCTAGGGGGCGCACGTGGGGCGGGAGGCTCGTCGCGAATCGGATGGGTGGACGGGGGGAAGGATAGCGCAAGAGGGGGCAGGGATCACCGCGCGGGGTGCGACGCCGCAGCACTTTCAAAACGGGGTAGATGGACCGGCGCACGCATGGTCGCGGCTAGCCTCCGTCATCACCAGCGGCTACCATGCGCTGGCGCGATGCCGTCGGCGTGCCATCGCTGCGGACTTGCGATCGCATACGGAGTCCAACTTCATGCGTCCCAATCCAATTCGCAATGCGGTCTGTCTCGGCCTGACCCTGAGCATTGGTGTGGCCATGGGTCACGCGACTGCGCTGCCGATAGCCCCTGCGCTGGCCCAAGCGACCGACCTGCCCTTCGTCCAACCCGGCACCTGGCATGCCGAGATCGGCGGCTTCAACCGCCTGGCCGACGTGGTGGCTTTTGCTGGGGACGACATCTGGGCCGCCGGCGACGGGATCGCACATTTCGACGGGCGGGCCTGGCGACAAACCATCGAAGGCATCCGACCTCGCTTTCAGGCCATCGCCGGTCTGTCGGCCACTCAGCTTTGGGCGGTGGGGCTGGTCGACCCCTCGGCGCCGAATGACCCAGGCCTGGCCGCATCGAGCTGCCATCTGGTCAGCGTCATCTTTCGGCGCCAAGGCGACACCTGGCGGATAGAGCCGATGCCGCTCCACGACCGGATCAACGACTTGATCCTCCTCAGCCCCACCGAGGGTTGGGCCGTCGGTGGCCATGACCGGGCTGTCATCCTTCGCTACGACGGCCAGCGATGGAATCCGGTAGCGGCTCCGGAGGAGAGCGCCGGCCTCCTGGCCATCAGCGACGCCGGCGACGGCGACCTGTGGGCGGTGGGCCGACAAGGCAGCATTGTCCACCTGGAGAATGGCGTCTGGCGCGCAAAGGAAGGGCCCGATTTCGCCGACCTCTCCGGCATCCACATGTTCAGCCGCGACTACGGCCTGGCCGTGGGCTACGAGCGCGACACGGGGACCGGCTTGGCCCTGTCCTTCCGCTCCGGCACGTGGCGGCTGGACATGTTGGGCCGCACTCCGGCGCTCACAGCCGTGCACATCCTGGCGCCGGATCTGGCCTTTGCGGTGGGGCAGCACGGGGTCCTGGTCCACCATGACGGCAGGACCTGGAAGGAGTTCGGCCGCAGCAATCCGGGCGATATCAAACCAAGATCGCAGGCCGGACCGTCGGACGAGGTCGAATGCCGCCCGCTGCTTCCGCCTTCCTCTGCTCATAAACCTCCGTCCTCCGATGCCCCTGAGGGCAACAGACCGGCCGCCGGCGACGCCCCCTGGGATCCCTGGGAAGCAGAGAACATGCTGCGCGCCCTGGCCCCGCTGGACCGCGAGCACGTGGTTGCCGTGGGGGATGCCGGGCAGGTGATTCAGATCAGTGACGGACTCATCTGGTCGGAGTTGCACGCGGCGCGAGAACTGGTGGCGGTGGACTTGCTTGACGTCGGCTACGGCTGGGTCTTGACCAAGGGCGGCGCGCCGATGCGCTATGCCGATGGCGCCTGGAACGCCCCCGCTCACGCCGCGGGCGGAGAGTGGCTCACGGCCCTGGACGTGGTAGCTCGCGACGATGTCTGGGCGGTCGGGCGCTACGGCACGGTGAGCCATTGGAATGGACGAGAGTGGAACCTCTACCCCCAGTTCACCTGGCTGGACTTCAGCGCGGTGGCCTTTGCCGACGCGGATCACGGCTGGGCGGTGGCCCAGGATAACGCCGACCACAAGCGTGTTCCAGAAGCCCACGTGTTTGCCTGGGACGGCCAGACCTGGCGTCAGGTCATCCGTCTCTGTGACGTGACCCTTACCGATATTGAGGCCAGCAGCCCCACGGATGTCTGGTTCGCCGGCGGGGGCGGCCAACGCCAGGCATTGCTGCACTTCGACGGCCACGACTGGACCTGGCAGCCCATCCACGGCAACCCTGTCCCAGCCGACCGGGCAGCCACGGTCACACTGCTTGCCCGCAGCCCCGGTGGCCGGCTGTGGGGCGGTGGCTATGGCCTGGCCTGGCTGGAAGCGGGGGTCTGGCGATCCAGACTCCCTGACAACAGCCTCTATACCCAACGTTTGGGCGGGGCTACTGAAACCGGTGTGTGGATCCTCTCGCGAGTCTATGACAGTCCCTTCGACGACGACATCTGGTCACGCTTTACCTCGCCCATCCTGAACTATGTCGACCCTGACCGCGCGCCAGTTCAGCTTCCTCCCTTCAGCGGCAGCTTCAACGACATGGCCGCGGTGGTCAACGAACAAGGCGGCACCGATGTCTGGTTGGTGGGCGAGGGAGGCACGGCGCTCCGCTACCGCACGCCGTCGCGCGAGATCCTGCTGCCAGACGGCAGCCCGACACCGGCCTTTCCGCCGGTGATCCTGGCGCCAAGCCCCACCCCCTATTCCGCGATCACCCGGGATCAGGCCATGGCCTTCCTGCGTCGGTTTACCGAAGGGGATCAGACGGGAACGGCCGAAGTGCAGAGCCTGCAGCTGATCTCCATTCACGAGAAGGCAGCCATGGAAAGCGCCTACCGCAAGGCGTCGACCGGTGGTGGTGGATGGGGGTTGTCGTCCGGCACCAGCGGCAACTCGGCGGTGTCTCTGGATCCTTGTGAAGGCGCGGTCAACAAGGCGATCTGGGCCGCCTACCTTGCGGAATCCCGGTACTGCGAGCATCGCCAGCTGGTCTTCTTCGACCTGGCAGGCGACGGGAGCTTTGCCTACGAACTGCATTGCAGCCCTCAGCGGGAGGGCACCGTGCTGCTGCCGCTCCTGGTCCAGTACATCAAGCCTGGGGAAGGCGCTCCCACGCCCACCGCGACCCGCCGACTGGTCCAACGCAACCTGACACCCCAGCCGGCCGCGGCCGCCACTGGGGCCTGCCCCACGCGGACACCGTATCCCAATCCCTTCCCCTATCCGGGCCCGTAGGCGTGAAAGCCAGGTTGGCCTGCTGGGGAGCTATGGATCGGCCATGATGGGACGGGACCGGCCCTGCCCGTCGTCATCGTCATCCTGCTTCCCTGACTCAGCATCGTCGTCGAGATGTTCCCGTGGTGCATCGCCGACCCACAAGAAAATGTCCCCGAGGCGCCAGGCTTGCGCCTTGCGCCCCGGGGATCCCAGGGAGGTAAGAGTCGGTAGAGGGGGGAAGGGTCGGTCGCGTGCGACCGACCCTTCCCGGTATCGTCAGGGGTCAGGGCCTCAGGGGATGAGCCCCTCGCTGCCCAGCCAGGGCAGCGACAGCCAGTGATCCAGGCGGCCGCGGTCCGGCCGGGTCTGGATCTCCCGCCCCGTGAAGCTCAGGGGGATCTCCCGGCCGCGGATGTCGCTCAGGCTCACGCCCAGCAGCTTCAGGGCGCCAGCATCCGGGCGGTCCACCAATGGCCGGAGCTGGACGGTGGCCAGCACCTGCTCGCCCGTCAGGGGCTCGGACGGCGCCTTGAGGCTGGCCGCCAGGCGAATGCGCTGCGCCTGGGCGTCCACCCGGTTGCGGGCCAGATAGGCGCCCTCGCCCCAGGCCGGGCCCGGTAGAATCTGCGTCTCCGGCCAGTCCGGCAATGCGTCCACCACCGCCACCTGCGAACCGTCGTAGGCCAGCTCCAGGTCGGCGCCGTACATCGGCAGGTCGCTGCGCAGGACGATGTCCACCGTGATCGTGCCATCCTCCTGCTGCCGCTGCCTGAGCGCCAGCGGGCCTTCGTCCTGCGCAAGGGCCAGGGCGCGGGTCAGCTGCAGCGGCCGGCGGCCGGCAACCTTCTGGGCGCTCCAGGCCAGGGGACCGTCGAGATCGTAGTTGGCCCCCACCATGACCAGGTCGAAGATGTTGACCGCCCCGTCACCGGTGCAGTCCGCCGCCTCGTCGTTGGGCGGCGAGGCGCGGAAGTCGGCGCCGACGCGCACCAGGTCGAAGAGGTCGACGCCCTGCGAGTTGTTGACGTCACCGCCTGTGAGGGCCGCCTCGTCCAGCGCCGTCGTCGCGCCGCCCGTCACACGGGTGCCGGCCGCTTCGAGGTGCAGGAAGCAGGCGCCCTGGGCGGCGATCAGCCGCTCGCCCGCCGGCACCTGGCAGACCCGGAAGCTGCCGTCGACCGCCGTGGTACCGGCCGGGGCGCCATCCACCATGATGGCCAGATCGGCATTGCTCACCCGGCCCTCGGCGACGACGCGGCCGCTCACGCAGCCCACCGTCTGAGGTGCTACCGCCGTTGTGGCGCAGGAGGATTCAGCCTCCAACCAGGATGAATGCATGCCGGTGCGCGCATCATCCGCACGGACGCGGAAGTGGTGGGTCTGCCCCGGCAAGAGCCCATTCAACAGCAGCCGCTGCTCATCGCCCAACTGCGGTCCGGTGCTGGAGGTCGGGCTGCCGATCGGGATGAAACCCGAATCGCCCACCGCCGCCTGCAGCTCGAAACCCGTCTCCTGGATGCTGGCGTCCGTCCAGGACACCTCGATGGAACGCTCGCCCACCGCGTTGCAGGCCAGAGCCGTCACCTGCATCGTGCTGTTGATGGTCACGCTGGCGCTCGCCGGTCCGGCGATCACGTTGGCGCCGTTGGTGGCCACGCTGACCTGGTTGCTCGCCGGGTCGCCCGCCGGGGTGGCCACCCTGGCCCGGAAGACCAGGTCGATGACGATCTGGTCGCCGGGGTCGAAGGTGCCGCCCGGCGCGGCCGACTCGATATCCAGCCAGCGCATCGTGCCGGCCACGGCGTTGACCTGCGCGGCCGGGGGCACGGCTCCCTGCGGTGCCAGGTAGGTGGCCTCGAACAGGTCGTCGACGTTGACATCGATGAGCGGGATGTCGCCGTCGTTGCGGATGACGATCTGGAAGCCCACGTCCCCGCCCACGCTGGCGGGATTGACGCTGGTCAGGCGTTTGGTGATGGATACCGCCGGGCGGTTGATCTCCACCGACGCCTGAGCCGGACCCGCCAGCACCGTGCCCCCGACGGCTGCCACCGAGGCCTGGTTCTGGGCTTTGACGGGATCCACCGTGCTCGCCATCGCCCGGAAGCGCACGATGATGAGGATGGACTCGCCGGGATCGAAGGTGCCGCCGGGCGCGGCGCCCTCCAGGTTGTTCCAGCTGATGGTGCCGGCGCCGTCGTTGTTCGCCGTCGGCGCCAAGGAAGCGGAGAGGAAGTCCAAGGGGATGGTGCTGTAGCTGTCGGCGACGTCCACGTCCGTGAGCACCGTGTTGCCGGTGTTGCTGACCACGAGCTCAAAGGTGACGGTCGCCCCCACCGTGGTGGGATCCGGGCTGGTCAAGCGCTTGATGATCGAGATGCCCGGCACGGCCGCGGCATTGATCTCGACGTCGGCTTGCGCCGGCGGCACGGTCAGGCCCGGCGTGGTCACCAAGGCGCGGTTGACCGCGCGCTGCGGATCCGGCGTCACCGCCGTGGCCCGGAAGGTGACGATGATCAGCACCTGCTCGCCCGGATCGAAGGTGCCGCCCGGAGCCAGCACCTCGATGTTGTCCCAGCTCACCTGCCCGCCGGCCTCGTTGATGCTGACGGGTGTAAAGGAGGCGGTGATGTAGTCCAGGTAGGTGGTGTCGAAGCTGTCCGTCAGGTCCACGTTGGTCAGCGTGGTGTTGCCGTTGTTGACCACCGCGATGTTGAACGCCACCGTGTCGCCTACCAGGAAGGGGCTCTGGCCGCGCAGTTGCTTGACCAACTGCAGGCTGGGCGCCGGCGCCGGGTTGACTTCCACCTCGCGCGTCACCCGGCCGGTGAGCACCGTTCCGCCCAGGGCCGAGGCGCTGGCGGTGTTGCGAGCCTTGACCGGGTCCGGCGTGAGCGCCGCGGCGCGGAAGTTGACCGTGATGATGATCTGCTCACCGGGGTCGAAGGTGCCACCAGGCGCCGCCGTCTCGACGTTGTTCCAGGTGAGCGCACCCCCGGCCTCGTTGACGGTGGCCGGGGCGATGGAGGCGTTCAGGAAGTCCAGGTAGACGGTGTCGAAATTGTCGCTGACATCGACGTCGGTCAGGACTGCCGTACCGCTGTTCAGCAGCAGCAGCTGGTAGGTGACCGTCGAACCCAAGGAGGTGGGGTCGCTGGTGATCAGCCGCTTCTCCAGCTCCAGGCGCGGCGTGTCGATCTCCACATCGTCAGCGGCC
>Ga0138256_10002764_pt1 | contig 18723 bp, 11 predicted proteins | sample KNB2016incub_MG_FD_105486 | JGI IMG/M metagenome (GOLD analysis project Ga0138256, IMG submission 105486) | Active sludge microbial communities from wastewater in Klosterneuburg, Austria - KNB2014incub_MG | ecosystem: Engineered > WWTP > Activated sludge > Unclassified | place: Austria... | reverse complement strand
AAAGGGGCTTCAATGCGCGATGGCATGTTACTCTCAAGCAATGAAATAATAGTGTATCTGGATGCAGACATCGTAAGCTATCCTGTGAATATCATTGACCTACTTACTACACCAATAATCCAAGATCAAGCTGATTTTGTTAAATCATATTTTGAGCGACAAGCAGGCAGAGTAACTGAACTGGTTGCGAAACCATTGTTGAGTCTTTTATTTCCTGAATTGGCTCATATCACACAGCCATTGAGTGGCATGATTGCAGGAAAAAAAAGTTTATTTGAACAGGTTACATTTGAGAATGATTATGGTGTAGACATTGGCTTGCTTCTAGATATGTTTCAAAATAAAGCGAGGATGGTTGAAATAAATATTGGCTATATAGAGAATCGTATGCAATCCTGGGAGCAATTGGGAAAAATGTCAAAAGAAGTTTCTAGAGCAATACTAAAAAGAGCAGAACTCATCAAACAATCGAATCTTGCAATCCTTGAGAATATTTCGCTTATCAGAGATCAAATGGATTTTGCAATAAAAGAAAGTCTATTCGGTCTTAAAAAGATGTTGATTTTTGATATGGATAACACGATTCTGCAAAGCAGTTTTATTGCCACTACTGCGCTGCAATATGGTTTCAATGATAAACTTATCGAAATAGTATCAGAAAACAGTAATCACTATACTAGAACAAAATTAATAGCCAAACAAATTAAAGGACTTAAGATAAATCAATTATTGGAAACTCTGGATAGTATACCGATTACAAATGATTTTGAGCTGATCGTCAAAGAATTTAAAAGTAATGGGTATATCTGCGGTATCATCAGTGATAGTTATGATTGCATCACCAATCATCTTGTAAATAAATTTGGACTTGATTTTTCAATTGCTAATGAATTAGAATTTTCAAACAGTATTTGCACTGGTGAGGTCAAAGTTCCATCAGTATTTATTAGAACAAAAGAAAGCAATTGCAATCATGATTTTTGTAAATCAAATGCCATGCGTGAAGTCGCAAAAAGATATAATATCGACTACCAAAATATTATTGCAGTCGGTGATGGAGATAATGATATTTGCCTTATAAAAGATTGTGGAATTGGGATTTCCTTTTGCTCATCAAATCCTACATTGGATTTTATTGCAAATAAAATTATCCGAGAAAGATCATTTACACCTTTGCTTGAATTTATAAATTGATCAACTTGGCCTCAATGTCTACTAGATTTTTTATATAGGCTGAAATAACTTCCAATGCTTTACCAAAATGGTGATTATTATTGATAATGATGTCTATATTTTCAAGATACGGCAATATAAATTTTTGATATGCAGGAGCAACATGATTATTATATCTGTACAATACATCTTCCAAAGGATAATTTCGTTCAGTTTGATCCCTGATGATTCTTCTTGATATTTTCTTTACATCATCTGCATCAATCAATATTATGAGATCTAGTAATTCTCTCACCTTTTCTTCGTGTAGTATAAATAAACCTTCCACGATATATACTGTAGCGGGGGACAAAACGATTTCTTTTGCAGTGGCCTTTTCATTATTAAATGTATATTCTTTTCTTCGAACTGTTTTATTCTGCTTTAATAATTTCAAATCTTCTACAAACGCGATATGGTCTATTGTCTCTGGTAAATCAAAATTGATCACACCTCTTTCATCCTTTGCCAGGGTCTCCCTAGGCAAATAATAATTGTCAGCAGAAATCAAAGCAAGTTCACTTTCTTTAAATCTAGTGCGTAACTGCTTGATAAACTCTGTTTTGCCCGCCCCTGAACCTCCTGTTACGCCTATTAGCATATAATTTTATTAAAATTTCGGCTAAGATCAATAATTTTATCTAATTTTCACGCTTAATTTAAAATTTGATGATAGAATCATACAAAGGTATATTGGGAATAGTCTTTTTGATCGGTATTTGTTATCTACTCAGTAAGGATCGAAAAGCTATTAATTGGAGGATTGTGGGAGCTGGCATGGGATTACAATTAATTTTTGCATTGCTTGTATTGAAAGTCCCTTTTGTTAAAAAAATATTTGAAGTCGTAGCCAGTGTATTCGTTGTGTTTCTTGATTTCACCAAAGAAGGTTCAAAGTTTTTATTTGGAAAAGAATTAATGGAAAACATCCCTGCACATGGCTTTATATTTGCGATACAGGTATTGCCTACTGTAATCTTTTTTTCTGCCTTTACTTCCCTATTGTATTATCTTGGCATACTTCAAAAAATAGTATATGGCATTGCTTATGTTATGAATAAAACAATGCAATTGTCAGGAGCTGAAAGTTTATCTGCTGCGGGGAATATTTTCTTAGGACAAACTGAGGCCCCTTTGCTTATCAAGCCATATATCAATGACATGACCAAATCTGAAATACTTTGTGTCATGGTTGGTGGCATGGCTACCATTGCGGGAGGTGTGTTAGCTGCATATGTAGGATTTTTAGGCGGGACCGATCCTGTTCAACAACAATTATATGCAACCCATCTATTATCGGCTTCAATCATGAGTGCCCCTGCTGCAATCGTAGCATCAAAGATATTATTCCCTGAATCCGAACCAGACAAAATAAAAAAAGATCTTGTCGTTTCAAAAGAAAAACTAGGTTCCAATGTTTTGGATGCTATTTCTATTGGAACAACTGATGGACTAAAACTAGCCGTAAATGTTGGTGCAATGTTATTAGTATTTACCGCAATGATCTATATGCTAAATTACCTTGTACAGAATTCAATTGGCTCATGGTTTGGATTAAATGATTGGGTTAGGATGTCTACCAACGGCAGATTTGAATCGTTTTCCTTACAATATATTCTTGGAATGGTTTGCTCCCCAATAGCATGGCTTATTGGAATCCCAAATGCTGATATCATGCTTGGTGGTCAGCTGCTTGGTGAAAAAACGATATTGAATGAATTCTACGCCTATACCACTTTGGCAAAATTCAAGACCGATCAAATGATGTCAGAAAGATCACTTATTATCGCAACCTATGCACTTTGTGGATTTTCAAACTTCGCTTCTATCGGAATCCAAATTGGAGGTATCAGTACTATCGCTCCTGACCAAAGAAGTACATTGGCATCTCTTGGAATCTATGCATTGATTGGTGGAACAGTTGCGTGTTTATTTACTGCAGCCATAGCTGGACTTTTAATCTAATTGCAAGCAGATTTTTAAAGAACTTATTCTTCTTCAAGATTATTATTTTGAGGATCAAGATCCTGCTCTTCTTCTGGTTTTTCTTCAACCCAGAATTGGTTGAGATTCTCGCCTTTCGTGATTTTTAACTGTTGAAGATTGACCATTTCTAGTAATGCGAGGAAGGTGATGATAGCGTGAATTCTATTTTCACACTCTTCAAACAATTTTTCAAAATCAGCTTTGCCTGAAATCTTTAAAGTATAACGTATTTTTTCTTGCTGTTCTCCTATTGTATATTCATAATTATATATTTTATGAACTACAAATTTACTTTGATCTAAACGGGTAACTACTTTTTGGAATACCTTCAATAGATTGAATAAAGTCAATGTCTCCCATTCAGCATCTACTAATGCCTTTTGAGAAAGTGCTTGAAACTCATTATGGATATTGCCACGAGGAATTCTAAAATACTGGTCATCCTCCATCGAACTCAATTCTGTAATAGCCTCCTTTACAGCTTTATATTCTAGTAATTTTTGAACTAATTCCTTTCGAGGATCTATCTCTTCATTGTTTTCATCCAATTCTTTGCGCGGCAAGAGCATTTTAGCTTTAATCCGAATCAAAGTAGCAGCAACGAGTATAAATTCACTGGCTAGATCCAAATTCAAAGACTCCATTTCCCTTACATAAGCGAGAAAATCTTCAGTTATCTTAGCAATAGGAATGTCATAAATATCCAACTCATCACGCTCTATAAAAAATAGAAGCAGGTCAAATGGGCCTTCAAACTGGCTTAATTTTATGGTATAATTTGAATTATTTTCCATAACGGACTGCGAAGATAGGGATTCTTAAGAAATTGAATCCAATTTGTAATATTTTAATACCTTCGGGAATGGAATCAAATAGAGGAAGCATCCATTTAATCCCTGTTCCTTTAAGTGGATCAGACACAGGCTATCTAGCGAAGGAAGCTATTGAAGTAGCTCAAAATATCAATCATTTTATGGTTGAAAATGCCAAATCTGCTCGAAATTTTCTAAAATCAATCAACCATCCCATTCCGCTTCAGCAAATTGAAGTCGAAACTATCTCAGAAAATAATAAACAAAATTGGCTTTGGGTAAAAGAAAAGGCAAAGCTGGGATTGAATGTGGGAATCCTCTCCGAGGCTGGCCTACCCGCAGTCGCAGATCCAGGCTCTGAGATCATCAAATCTGCACACTTCGATGGCTACAAAGTAGTGACTCATTCGGGGCCAAATTCAATGATTATGGCACTCATGGCATCTGGAATGAATGGTCAGCGATTTACATTCCATGGATACCTTCCTGCAAAAAAAGAAGAGTTGAGAGAAAAATTGATTTCCATTATCAAAAATATGGCTAAATCAGACTATACTAATATTTTCATGGAGACTCCTTATCGCAATAAACAAGTTTTAGAAATGCTGATCAATAATGTGCCTCAACATTTTCTATTATCTATATCAAATAATCTTCATACCGTTAATGAAGTTAATATTTGTATGAGCATTCAGAAATGGAAACTTCAAGATATTAATAAATATATCAATGCACCTACAATATTTTGCCTGAGCAAAATTTAACTTTTATTTAGCGTTTTTTTGTAACACAATAATAGTTCTAATTCGTCATATTTAAAATGAACTTAATAATGAAAAAATATTTCGTTATAGTCTTTTTATTTATTTCACATTTTGGATTTGCATGTTGTATCCAAGGAAATTATGCTAGTAATTATTTCTTCAGTGATTTTGTAGCTGTTATTAAAATCAAAGGGCTTCATCGCAATATGCCAAATGATTATTACTATAAAGTTGATATTGATATTATTGAAAACCTCAAAGGTATTCCTACAAAATCACTTTATGTTTTTGGAAATATTTTTGATGGGGAGAATATGTCAACCGAAATATATTACAGTGTTGGCGATACAGTACTAATTTTTGGAAATAAAAATAAAGATAGAATTGAAATAGGTCCATGCACGAGATCAATGAAGACAACAGATAATTCTCAAGAATATTTCAACTCCATTCTAACATTAATGCAGAAATTCAAACTGTCAAGTAATGTCAAATATCCATCTGCAAGAGTTGATTATGATTTCGATTATTTAGACAGAATAAGTAAAATAACATTAAACAAAACAGACGCCATTGGAGAATATGGTGTGTATCAGGTAAATTTGAATTTCAATCTCGATATTGAATCTATAGATATCATATGTGGTTTTGGCGCTAAAGTTGATGAAACAATTCTTGGTTTAATTCAAAGAATTAAGTTTAAGCACAGTGAGCATACCCCAATCATTCGCAATACTTGCGTTTACATTGAATACAAAAAAAACAAAAGCGATATTCCAAATCAATGGACTTATTCTTTACAATAGATGTGGATTCGATCAATCAAACTCCAACGTATCACCGACATTAAAATTTAGTTTACCATCTTTCTGAGTATTTTCAGCCGCAAGGTAATCATCTACTTTTAATAGTGCAACATCTTCTATTTTGTTGCCCAATGCCTTCCATCCTTTCACATCTACAAAATCTTTTACAGTGAGTATTTCTTCACTTTTGACATTCTTCTTTTTATAAGAAAACAAGACTTCTGGATTTGCTTTTGTAGAAGCCCAATATAATCTAGAATCTTTATGATCGGAGATAAAACTGAATTTTTGGTTCGTTGTAGAGGTCTCTATTACAAATCGTTTTGCCATTGACCATTTCTTATCACCATCAAAATAGATTGCATTAATAATTTTTTCAGGATTATATTTTTCCAATAATAAAATATCAGCAAACGCATATCTGTTGTTCAGATCATAATCAGTGATTTCATAGCTTCCGTTTTTATATATTGCTAATATCTGATCGCCTTTATTGAGTCCACCAAGTGATACCCCTCTTTCTTCCACATTTAATCTTCCAGTGTGAGCATCATACCACACTTGCTGTGAACCTAGTGTAGACATTCCTTTTTCCTTTAAGGTAATTTTCCTCACTGGATATTTAGTCACAATATTTCCACCCGAAGATCTTCCTTTAATTTCAATCTCAGCAAAATTAAACTCAAACTGTTTAATTTTTGCAGTGCAACCTGAAGTTAAATTCACCGTTACGATTTCTGCTTCACCTTCTGGATTACATGAGAAATAAAGGGTCTTCGATTTGGGATGACCTTTGGATAAATCATATTCTTTATCGCGAGTGATTCCCGTGACATTGAATCGCTTTGCCATGGCACGACCAGTCTCACCATCGAGATAAATCATATTGTATGTAGTCCTTTCATCTGCCTTCTTCCAGACATCTACATGTAAGATATCTTTACCTACAAATGTTTTTTCTGCAATACGAGATACCACCATTTTAGCATCTCCTCTGAATACGATTATATCATCGATATCAGAACATTCTTTAATGAATTCATCTTTTTTCAGCCCATGTCCAATAAATCCATCTGCTTTATTGACATAAAGTTTCGAATTATTTGCAACCACTTGTACTGCTTGTACCGCCTCAAAGTCCAATATCTTTGTTTTTCTATCTTTTCCTTTGCCAAATTTTGCCAATAATCTTTCGAAATAGGCTATAGCAAAGTCTGTGATATTTTCAATATCATGATTGACTTGCTTCAAATCGTCTTCTAATGTCTTGAGTGTTTCATCAGTTTGGAATTTATTATATTTTGAAATTCTTTTGATGCGTATCTCTGTCAAATGAATGATATCGTCATGAGTAATATCTCTATTTAAAGACATTCTTTTGTCCCCACTTTGCTTTGGCATAGAAGGCGTCTTTACATATTTCTTAAGTCCATTATCTATGGCAACAATGACACTTTCAAAATCTGGACATTCTTCTATATCGCGATAAATTCGATTTTCAATAAATATTTTTTCCAAACTAATCAAATGCCATTTCTCTAGAATATCCTTTTTCTTTATCTCCAATTCTCTCAACAGGAATGATTTGGTTTGCTCAGTCGAAATCTTCAACAATTCATTTACCTTAAGGAAAATTGGTTTATCATTGATGATGACACATGCATTGGGTGAAATTGAAACCTCACAGTTTGAAAAGGCATACAATGCATCTATCGTTACTTCTGGTGATACTCCAGGTTGAAGTTCAATTTTGATCTCTACATCTTTAGCTGTATTATCATTGACATGTTTTATTTTAATCTTTCCTTTCTCAGCAGCCTTCACTATTGAGTCAATTAGTGAAGTAGTCGTGACACCAAAAGGTAATTCTTTGATGACCAAATATTTTTTATCTTCAACTTCAATTTTCGCTCTTACTTTAACACGACCACCTCTCAATCCTTGATTGTATTCTGACACATTGATCATACCTCCAGTCTCGAAGTCTGGATAGATGTCTACTTTTTTACCCTTTAATATTTGAATACTGCCCTTGATTACTTCATTAAAATTATGGGGTAATATTTTAGTAGACAAACCTACAGCAATACCCTCTACACCCTGTGCTAATAGCAATGGGAACTTCATAGGCAATACCACAGGCTCCTTCTTCCTTCCGTCATACGAAAGCTGCCATTCATTTAGATCAGGATTGAAGGCAACTTCAAGTGCAAATTTTGTTAATCTGGCTTCAATATAACGAGGCGCTGCAGCCGAATCTCCTGTACGATAATCACCCCAGTTACCTTGTGTATCGATAAGCAGATCTTTCTGTCCTAAGTTCACCAATGCCTCACCTATAGCAGCATCTCCATGTGGATGGTATTGCATCGTTTGCCCTATAAGATTGGCCACTTTATGATATCGACCATCCTCTTGTTCATACATGCAATGCAATATTCGTCGCTGCACAGGCTTAAGTCCGTCTTCTACAGCAGGAACAGCACGCTCCAATATGACATAAGAAGCATAATCCAAAAAATAATCTTGATACATTCCATCTACAGTGATGATATGATCTTGATTTGCATTATCTTGAGTTAAATTTGAGTTCATTTGTAGTTAAAAATAAAGCGCAAAGTTACATTAAATTATTGAAAATATTAAGATAATATCTAATATATCTTAGCTGTCATTTTTGAATTATCCCATACATTCTGAACCGATTTCTTTGGATCTATTCTTTGCATAAATCTAAGCACTACAGCCTTTTATGTGATGCCTTTCTTAGACAATGAACTAAGCGCAATACACATTAAATCTTCTTTTAATTGTTTTTTAACAATTTTTGAAACTAAAATAATCCATATCCCGTTAATGACATAATTAGCTCGGCAAATGAATAAATTTCTATTAATATTTCTCCTGATAAATGCAGCATTTCATTCAATGTTTGGGCAAGATTTAAAGCCTATAGATACTGTTTATAATAAAGCAGTTAAGTCTATTTTTTTTTATCAAAATAATGAATTCGTTTTTCATCCAATTTTTTTTGTCGACAGAGAAAAAAACTTTGAATTAAGTTTTGATTTACTAGAAGGGTCACCTCGCAATCTCCAGTATACTTTTTATCACTATGATAGAAATTGGCAATTGAGTGAAATCGATCATACCGAGGCAGTTACTGGTTTCGAAGATCTAGAAGTTGAGCGATATAAAGCTTCAAAACAAACTTTGATTCCTTATGTAAATTATACTATCTCTTTACCCAATAGAAATTTTAAATTTAACTACACTGGAAATTATTTACTTGTTGTTTTTGATCAAAGTGGAGAACTACTTTTTTCTCGAAGGATATTTGTCACATCAAATACATTTGGTTTGGTTTCCAAATTCGTCGGTCCGGTCGATGCATCTAAATTCCGAACCCATGTTGGATTAGAATTAACATTAAAAACAAATAATAAAAAAATAATTAATTTAGATGAGGAACTGAGTCTGCAAGTGATCCAAAATGATGACTATAATAGTATTAAAACACTAACAGACCCAGCGCTAAACATGACGACTGAGTTTAGCTATAATAAGATAGATGGAATTTTATTTCAAGGCATGAAAGAGTATCGCAGGAAAGATATCAGAACGGTCATTCATCTTACAAGAGATATTGATTATTGGGATGAAAGAGGTGGGCATTATCATTGTTGGTTAGAGCACGATAAAATAAGAGCATACAGACCTTTTTATTCAGATACAGATATCAATGGAAAATTTATCTGCACCAGTAATGATGTTTTAGAAGACAACATCAGGGCAGAATATGTGATGGTACATTTTACATTATTATCCGACATTGAATTTGATGATCCTGTTTATATCTATGGCGCATTAAGTGATTTCCAATGTAAAGAAGAATTTAAAATGACCTATGACGAAACCAAAAAAGCATATATCTGTCAGGTTTTATTGAAAAATGGTTTCTATAATTATATGTATGTCCTTCAAGATAAAAATGGTAAAATAAATATTTCAGAGACTGAAGGAAACTGGTATGAGACTGAAAATGATTATTTAATACTGTGCTATTACAAGCCATTAGGCGGAAGATATGACCAATTAGTTCTAGCCACAATTATCAATTCCAACAAATAGTCATTTAAAACTTAGCTCCTCTCCAAGACCACAATTAAAGCACTTTAGTCTGAAAAAATTCAGCTTTCTTCTAAATTTTAATAAAATGAAATACAGTTTCTGTAATATTGTGACCAAATTTTAAAACCCATGAATTGGAGACTAGTTTTAAGTATTTTTCTTTTCCCAGTCCTTGCACAAAGTCAAGAAAAATGGACGCTTGAATCATGTATAAGATATGCTATAGATAATAATTCTAATCTAAAATTAAGTGAGCTAAATATAGCAAGTGCAGATATTAATGTAAAAGAAAGCAAAGCAAGACGACTGCCCAATTTAAATGGAAGCGTCAATAGCGGAATCAACTTTGGACGAAATATTGATCCCACTTCAAATGACTTCATTACTGAAAATATTCTCTATTCCAACTATGGTCTTGGATCAAATGTAAATTTATTTCAAGGAGGTGCAATAAGCAATACAATAAAGCAAAATGCAAAAATCAAAGAAGCAACAATTCTTGATCACCAACAAAACATCAATGATGTCTCTCTTATAGTAGCCAATGCTTATTTGCAAGTTTTGCTTTCTGATGAGCGGATACAAATCGCAAAAACAAATATCAATAATATCAATCTTCAACTCAGTCAGATGAGAAAATTGATCCAAGCAGGAGGAAGGGCAGAATCAGATGCAATAGAAATAGAATCTCAACTGGCAAGAGCTGAACAAGCATTGATTGGTGCAGAAAATGCTTCAGAATTATCTTGGTTCCAACTGAGACAAAGCATGAGAATGAACTCAGAAAAAAAATTCGAAATTGAAAAAATATCAAATGAACAATTAGAAAAAGTCATCATCGAGAATTATAGCTATGAACAATTATATTCACATGCTGAACAAAATCAAGCTGCCGTCAAAGCAGCTAAAGTTAGATTGGAATCTTCAAAAATTTCTGAAAAAATAGCTCGTTCTAGTTATTATCCTTCTATCAGTTTAAATGCAAATTACGGCTCTCGATACTCTGATGCTGCGATAACTCCTACTTCATATTCATTAAAAAAACAGAGCGTTCCAGGAATTTATATTGATGGTAAATCCGCTGTGTTTGAACAAACAGTTCCAAGTATTGCAACATCAAAAGTAACTTCCTTTTCTGATCAATTTGATCAGTTTCTAGGCTACGGTCTCGGCCTATCCTTGAATATTCCGATTTACAATAATAATGCAACTAGAGCTAATATTGCAAGAGCTAAAATTCAAACAAAAAGTAATGCCATTCAATTGGACCTACGAAAAGAAAGCCTAAGTCAAGACATTACTCAAGCATTGATTAATGTCAGAGCAGCAAAGAAAGAATTAGAGGCAAGTCAGAAAAGTCTGAATGCTGCATCTACTTCCTTAGATAAAACCAAAAAACGTTTTGAAATTGGATCTGCCTCTTCCTTTGAAATGAATCAAGCTCAAAACAATTTCCAGAATGCTGAGCTAAACAAAATCATCGCAAAATATGATCTCATATTTAAATATAAAATATTAGACTATTACGCAGGTAAACAAATCAAACTATAAAAATTAATCACCATATGCTACAATCAACAAATAAAAAAAAGAACAATAATAAAATATGGATTTGGTCTGCACTCATCATCTTAGCTTTGCTCATAACAGCTGCTATAATTAAGAGCAAGACCAAACCAAAAGGTGTGGGTGTCTTTACTGAAAAAGTTCAAAAAAGAACAGTTATAGAAACTGTATCTGCCAGTGGCAAGATTTACCCAGAAAAGGAAATAAAAATATCTTCAGACGTATCAGGTGAAGTTGTAGAATTATACGTCAAAGAAGGTGATAGTGTAAAAGTGGGGCAGATTCTCGCAAAAGTAAATCCAGACACATACCAATCTGCAGTGGAAAGAACGGCAGCAGGAGTGAATGCCGCAAGATCTCAGGCAGGAGCTACAAATCTAAATATAGAATCCGCAAAAGCGCAGCGCGATCAAATCAAATCCAACTATACGAATGCGAAAAAAAATTATGAAAGAAATAAATCTCTTCTCCAAGATGGCATCATCTCTCAAGCTGAATTGGATGCAAGTGAAGCTACATATAAAAATCTTACAGCCAGTTTAGCTGCTGCTGAGAATGCTATATCGACTGCCATGAAAAGTGCAGAAGCCTCAGGATTTCAAGTAAAAGATGCTGAAGCCTTACTCAAAGAACAAAAGACAAATTTAGGTAGAACTACAATAAAAGCTCCTGCTTCAGGAGTCATATCAAAACTTAATATTGAAAAAGGCGAAAGAGTAGTCGGAACCATGCAGATGTCAGGAACAGAATTGATGAGAATAGCGGACTTAGGAGCAATGGAAGTACAAGTCGAAGTCAGTGAAAATGATATCATCAGAGTTCATATGGGAAATACGGCTGATATTGAAGTCGATGCATATCAAAATAGAAAATTCAAAGGTGTCGTCACAGAAGTAGCCAACAGCGCTAGTAACATTAGTACAAATGGCATCAGTTCATTGTCCAATGATCAAGTTACAAAATTTGTAGTTAAAGTAAGAATAAACAAAGAATCTTATAATGACTTAATATCTGGTGCACGAGCTTCTACTTTTAAACCAGGCATGTCTGCGACAGTAGAAATTAAAACGAATCAAGTAGACAATATTCTCACCATTCCTATCCAAAGTGTCACAGCTTATGACCCCAATGAAGAATTAAAAAAGAAAATGTCTCTTGCAAAAAAAGATAACAAATTGAATGTCGAAGAAGAGAAAGTTACATTAGATAAAAATGATTTTGTTGAAGCTGTTTTCGTCAAACAAGGCGACACAGTTTCTAGAATTGATGTTATTTCTGGAATCCAAGACGAAAATTATATCGAAATCAAATCGGGTCTCAATGAAGGAGACGAAGTCATCATTGGGCCTTATTCCGCGATCTCAAAAGAGCTGAAACAAGGATCAAAAGTCCATATCAAAAAAGAAGATGAGGAAGTAAAAAAGAAATAAAAACTTTTACTTCATCACTTGAAATTTCTTCCGCATTCCATTGTCAAATACAATGAAATAATTTCCTGAAATTAAATTTTCAACACAGATTTGAAATTTTGAACCAACAATTATTCCTTGCTTCTGAATTTCTCCATTGACATTGAAAATTTTAAATTGATTGATTTTATGTTCTGTATTTTCAACATTAATTATGTCACTGGTTGGATTAGGGTAAATCTTTACAGAAGAGATGACATGCTTTTTATTCGCGACCACATCATTCGTTAACTTATTTAAATTAAATGTTTGAATAGATCTAGCAAATGTCCCTACGATCAAATCATGATTAGCTTCACTATATTCAATATCATACACTGGAATGTAAGGCAAATTATTTCCTAACCTTTCCCAGCTCGTTCCTCCATCAATTGTTGCATAAACGCCAATATCATTTCCAATAAATAATATACTATCTCCATACCCAGGCAATACATATAGGTCAAAAATGGGTATCTGCGGCAAGTTACCAGCGATACTTCTCCAAGTTTTTCCCCTATCGTTACTCTTGAATACTTTTGCTTGATTATCAAAACTTCTTTGAGCTGAGACTGTCACATACAGGTTATTTCTATCGACATTTGAAGTCTTAACACAGCTTATATATCCTGCTGGAAGTCCTGGATTTATTGAATCCCATTGTATTCCAGCATCATAAGTCACCCAAACATTTCCATTTGATGTTCCTGCGATAATAATATTGCTATCAAGTCTAGATTCATGTAGACTGCTAATCGTAGGATTTGATCTTGCAGCGTAAATATTACCATTGATTAAATTCGGGCTGATTGCTCTAAAATTTGCAGATGAATCATTTATATTGACATACACCCTATTCGATCCTGCAATTAGTTTCCTTGGATCATGCCAACTCAACATATATGGCATATCCCAATTTTTAGACCCTTGGAATCCCCTTGTAAATCTATTAAAAGTAAAGCCACCATCTCTACTCTGACCCAAGGCTCCATTCTGTGATTCGGCGTACATAATTAATGGATCTGTCGGATGAAAAGCCATTTGAAATCCATCACCTCCATATAATCTTTCCCACTCTTTGGTATTAGCTTTATTACCATAAAAAGAGCCATTATCTTGAGCTCCACCATAATAATAATCTGGATAGTTCGGATTGTATGCTACACGATACAATTGGGTACCTGAAATATTCTCAAAATCCTGCCAATCTCTTTGATCTTTATTGTTCAAATATAATCCTCCATCAGTTGCTAAAAAATACGATCCATCATCAGTAAAAATGAGATCATGTTTATCAGCATGAATTCCATTATCATCTTCCTGATTCCAACTATATCCTCCATCTTTGGAACGAAATAAATCAACACCAAGTACCATTATATCTTTTGGATCATTAGGATGAATAAATAATTTTCCAAAATACCATCCAAAACTACCTAATAGCTCACATGGAAACCCAGAATTACTTGCTTTAAAAGGAATGTCTTTCCAGTTCAATCCTTGATCTTCAGTATAAAATAATTGAGCAGCATTTTGGCCTAGTCCATTTCCGCAATTAATATTTCTATTATACAATGCATACATGATATTTGGATTTGCCTTATGCATCGCCAGAGCGATTCTTCCATTAGACGAATCTATGGGTAGTCCGCCTTGCACTTTACTCCATTTCAGCCCAGCATCTTCTGTAACATAAATATGAGAATCTGTCCCTTGAATCACAGAACCGACATTAGTCCCCACTCTATTCCAAGTCACAGCAAATATTTTCGAAGGATTGGAAGGATTCATTACCATGTCTATCACGCCAACTGAATCTGAAATATAAAATATTTTCTCCCATGTATCGCCACCATCAAGAGATTTATATATCCCTCTATGTTCATTCTTAGTGTACAAATTCCCCAAAGCAGATACATACAAAATATTTGGTGAGTTGGGATCGATAATTATTTTGGATAGTATCCTTGTCTCCGCCAATCCAATTTGCTTCCATGTATTACCATCATCTGTCGACTTATACATTCCATTGCCAAGTCCTAAATAAAATCCGCCATTCAAATCTCCAGTGGCAGCATACATCGTAGATGGATTTTTGGGATTGAATTCGATATCACTTATTGTAAGATTCTCTTGTTCATCAAAAATAGCTTTAAAATCCGATCCCCAACTGTCAGCAGTAAAAATTCCGCCTTGCGACAAACCAACAAATATTTTTTGTTTCGATGTTGGGTGAATGGCTATACAATTGATTCGACATCCTATATTTGAGGGCCCTTGGTTGATATAGTTTCCATCAAATCGCGGTGAACCATCTTTTTGGTATTTTCGATTTATGATTTCTTCCTTAATTATCTTATGCTTTGATGCAAAATAATCTTCACCCAAATCTCCATATTTTTCTTTAAAGTATTCTTCAGCAGGTTTAAGTGGAGTTTCTACAGTATTTGAATGATGTTTTTCCTTACAAGAAAAAAACAAAACAATTACCAGCAAGAAATAAAAGTTAGATTTTTGCATTGGATTCAGTCGTTTGATAAAATTAAAATATTTTTTATCCATTTAAGGAGACCAAATATAATGCTAATTTATAATTCAAAATAAATTTTAATTATTGTAAATTATATATTCAATTGAAATCTGAAATCAATTTTTCGAAATAATTTACATCGAAATTTTATCAAAAAAAAATCCCCGACTTTTGGTCGAGGATTTTTCAGGATTTATCCTGATTATTGTTAGAAAAAAATGACTCAGATCTTATTATTAGAGTTTATTAATATTTTCACCAATTTGAATTCCTTGTTTGATACCTTCTTCAATACTAAATCGATAATGGATTCCGCCATATAAATTTGCTAAACTAGCCTCTTCTGCCATTTGCTGAAAATTCTGGAATGATCTAGGCGCTCCAATGACATCTTTTCTGTGGTCATATGTTTTGTCAGTAAATGCATAATCAAAACCAAATACTTCACCTAAAACTTCAGCTGCTGCACTTGCTAATGCAGATTGGCCAGAAGAAAACTCTGGAGTCGCTGGACTCTTCATCAAAGTAAGAAAGTTCTTATCGATGTAAGTGCGAATATATTCGTCAGCTCCAATGGTATTGAAAGTATATTTTGTTTTCCATATTGCTACAGTTACATCATGCATACATAATCCTAATTTCATATAAGCTTCAGCACTTTCAGCTAAATTTTTCTTTTCGATTTTCAATAATTGAGTCAATATAGACATGTGATGACCCGCAGGAGTAAATGTACCAGGAGCTTCATCATTCCAATATCTCACCATCATTTCTTCATTATAATTCATGTTCTGCGCTTTGTTCTTTACCTCCAATGCATAAGAGTAAAATACAGAACTCTTTGCATCAGAAAAAACAGGCGGTGTTGAAGTCAAATGTAAGTTCACATTTTCTTTGAAATAGGTCCTTACATTTCCCCAAAAAGGTTGAAGTGGTTTGAGTTCAGTAATTTTTGCAGCATTCCACAATCCTTCACCGATTGGTCCTCTATAATTATCTGGATAATTATTCATGTGACCATACTCTTGTCCATCAGTTTTGCTGAATTCAAAGATTGCTTTAGCCATCTTTGCTCCAAAGTCTTTTGATCTTTTTACAACTTCTGGATTTTGATTAACTTCCAATGAAGCTAGATTTTCTGAGTAAAACTCATCTAAATTGCGCTTCATAGATGGCTTTCCATTTTTGTAAAAAGTACCCATGATATTATACATATACTCATTCACGAGTATATTCCAGTTGATGTCTCCATTAAATCTAGGCAAATTCGCTTTAAACCCTTCATTAATTTTTGACATTACAGATGAATGACCTGGGAAGGCCTGAACTGTACTTTCATGCAGACCTAAGCATATATAAGAATACGCTCTTGCTGAAATCGGTGCTGTAAATCCTGGGGCCTCTTGAGTCATGATCAAACTCAAGTTCATCCAATCCGTCACTAATTCATTCGATTCGTCCTGAGAGAGCTGGCTGATTTGGGGATCAGTGCTTTTGGTACAAGATGCGAATAGTGCTAAAACTATGCACCAAGTAAAAATACTTTTTAAAATAAACTTTCTCTGCCTCATGACTAAAATTTTATATTGGTTAAAAATTTTTCACAAAAAAGTCTAATTTGCATTAGACAATGTGATTGAGGCCTTAAATCTGAACGATTTAAAGAACAAAGGAAAGAATTGCTACAAATGTACTACAGATTCTAATACGGGCAAAATAAATATGCTTATTTTTTTAAAAAACTAGGGTAAGCCCTGATATTTTACACCTTATATATAGTGGAAATACTTATAAATCTTACTTTAATATGTTTTCAAGATCATACTTCATAGCCTTACCAATGACGTCATTAAGCTTGTCCAAATATTTTTTAGATAAAAAATTGATTTGTATTTGTAAAAATGGGATTATTCAATACCTTTGCGTTCCTTTAATGAAAATTAATGGAGGAACCATTCGGGGCGTAGCGCAGTCCGGTTAGCGCACCTGCTTTGGGAGCAGGGGGTCGAGAGTTCGAATCCCTCCGCCCCGACAATAAGGAGCTACAATTTGTAGCTCTTTTTTTTTGATATATTATTTGAAAATACGACGACATGTTAAGATACTTTTTTCTAACCATATCACTTTTACTTGCGGCTTCATTAATAGGGCAAAACAGTTTTAGTATTAATGGCAATGTTAAAGATCAGCAGAATCAAAGCATTCCATCAGCAACGATAGTCTTAAAAGCATTTAAAGACAGCAGCTTGGTCAAAGTAGAAATGACAGACGAAAACGGTAATTTCAATTTTAGACTACTGCCCAAGTCATCTTATTTTATCGAAGCCTATTTTTCAGGAATGAAAACTTATAAATCAGATGTCATTGAAGTCAAAGACGCTGAAACTAAACTACCTTCAATTACGCTCATTGAGTCCAGTCAGAATCTCGATGAAATTCAAGTCACTGCAAAAAGGACTATTCTGGAAGTTAAATCAGATCGCACTATCTTTAATGTTCAGGGTACGATAAATTCTGTTGGAGAGAATGGATTGAACTTATTGCGCAAAGCACCTCGAGTGACTTTAGATAACAATAACAACATCTCAGTCATGGGCAGATCTGGTGTATTGGTTTATGTCGATGGCAAAAGAGTCCCATTGGCTGGAGATGAATTGAGTAATTATCTCCAAAATTTAAGCGCAGAGCAAATAGATCGCATAGAAATCATCACGAGTCCTGGTGCAAAATATGAAGCACAGGGTAATGCAGGTATTATCGATATCCGTCTTAAGAAAGATAAAAATCTAGGATTCAATTCGACTTTATCCTCCACATTCAGTCAAGGGAGATATGGAATAGGAAATGCTTCTGGAATTTTTAATTATAGACAAAAAAAATATAATCTATTTGGAAGTCTAGGATACAGAGCTGGTAAGAGATGGAATGAGTTGGTATTTAAAAATTATCAAAATTCATTTTTATTAAATGAATCGAATAATTCTGTTTCCGATTTTCAAAATGTCAATGAAAAAATTGGTTTAGATTATTTTATTAACGCAAAACATACCATTGGATTTTTAGCGAATTTTAATCAAAATACGAGTGATCAGTGTAATGAAAACAAAACATTCATATCTAATATTTCTACAGCTGATATTGTCGATAGTTTTTTATTAGCGCCAAATAGATCAGATATCAACCGAAATCAATCCAGTTACAATCTAAATTATGCTTGGAAATCTAAAGAAAGAAGTTTGAGTGTTGATCTTGATTATGGAAGTTTCGATAATCGTGGTGATTATAACCAACCTAATAATTATTATGATAAAAATTCTGTCCTTCTCCCAAGCAGTAATTTGAATTTATATCACACTAAAAACAATATTGATATCAGTTCAATTAAACTTGATTCAGAGTTCCCATCAAAAATTGGCAAAATTGGTGCTGGACTAAAATTAAGTCAAGTGAATACAGATAATGACTTTT
>Ga0138256_10002762_pt1 | contig 18731 bp, 27 predicted proteins | sample KNB2016incub_MG_FD_105486 | JGI IMG/M metagenome (GOLD analysis project Ga0138256, IMG submission 105486) | Active sludge microbial communities from wastewater in Klosterneuburg, Austria - KNB2014incub_MG | ecosystem: Engineered > WWTP > Activated sludge > Unclassified | place: Austria... | reverse complement strand
ACTATTTCTCTAGAAGTAGAAGCTCAAGTATCTTCTAGAATAAAAGAGGTAACTAAACAGATTCATGGTAACTATGATGCTACTAACCTAGCTATGTTACAAAGATACGTAGGTGGTAAATTTGTCTTCATGTTGAGAAAATGGTTAGTAACAGGAGTTCAGAGAAGATGGTTAGGGGCTAGTACATTTAATATTAATAGAGAAGATTTACAGGCTGAAGATAAATTCTATTCAGAGTTCTTACAACAAGATGTAGAAGGTTATTATACAACAGCTTTAAGATTTGTCTATTCTCTTAGAAAAGACCTCTTAAAAATGAGATTAGACATAGTTTCTAATAACTGGCATGAACTTACAGATGCTGAGAGGGCTAATATTAGAAAAACTATCATGGAAGCTACCTTCATAGTACTTACATTAATAGCTACTAAACTATTAGCAGGATTAGCTAAAGATGCTGATGATGAGGATAAAGAGGACTACTATAGATATGCCTATTTGTTTAGAAGATTACATGGGGAGAGTACATTCTACTTAAACCCTATGGAGACTTTAAAGATAATGTCTTCACCAGCAGCTTCTATATCAATGTTACAGAATGTTGGTAAAGTAACTCAACAGTTGTATGAAGATCCTTTTGAGAGATATGAAGTAGGAAATAGAAAAGGAGAACTAAAACTTAAAAAGAGGGTATTTAAATTGGTTCCTGTTTTATCACAAGTTGATAAAGATATTATGGAAATATATGAGTGGCTAGAGAGAAATTAAAGAGCCTCTAAAAAAAATTAATTCTGCTGTTGAAGAGAGTCATTTAAGACCCTCTCCTTCAGCAGAATTTTCCTTTTTGTATACTTTGTATACCACAGTAGCAAGTAAGCTTCCTAGGGCTATTAAAAGAGTATTTCTCTGTGTTATACCAAGTAATTGATATTTATACATAGTAATAATCCAATAAGATGCTAAAATAGTAACTGATATCATTCTTGTTAATTTATCCATACATTTAAGTTTAGGTTAATCCTATCAAGAAAATCTAAAAAGGAAGGTAAAAAAACTGTTAAATAGAGTGCTAATAAATATTTATAATAGTAAAGTAGTAATAACCTACAGGACCTCTCCTTTTTAAATATTATTAGATTAAAATTAAATTATTATTCATTAGCAACTCTATTTATAGGTTTTACTTCTCCCAGGAAATTAATCCCCAGAATAGTGATACTCTCTTACTAGTTGGTTTAGTAATATACTGACTCTTTCTATTTCTAATTTTAGTACTAATAGTAGAAGCATTAGGATTTGTTAACATTTTAGTCTTATTACATTTTTCTCTAGCTGCAGAGTTCATCTCATGGACTTTAGTAGTAATTGTAGTAGTTAACTTATGTGTCAAAGGAATTTTAGCATTCCAGATTACTCCATCTGGAGTATTAATTAAGATATTACTATCTTTTAATACTGTATACAGAAATGAACTTCCTTTAAACTTACGCTCTAAATCTGTACGCTTAATATTAGATGTAGTATCTATTAAGGCTTTAATTTTAGATAACCTTTCGTGATTATCTCTAATGTTTGATAGTCTTACCATTGTATAGGCTTTTTATTAAGAGTTAATAATTGATTGTTTATTTTAGAAAAAGGTTTACTTCCAAAAAATCCTCTATACGCTGATAGAGGGGATGGGTGAGGAGATTCTATAATAAATGCTGTAGGATTCTTCATAATCAACTTTTTAAATTGTTGAGCATGATTTCCCCATAAAACATAAATTATATTATCTTGTTTACTTAATGCTTCTAGAACTCCATGAGTAAAGAATTTCCACTGGTTAGTATGACTTTCTGGTTTATTCCTTTCAACAGTTAAAGCAGTATTAAGTAGTAGTACTCCTTGTGTAGCCCATTTTTCTAATGAAGGATCATAATGAAGATCTAATCCATTATAAATATCATCTTCCACTTCCTTTAATATATTAACTAAAGAAGGTGGTAATTTCACTTGATCGGGAACCCCAAACGCCAGTCCTATTGCTAGTCCTGGAGTATAAAAGGGATCTTGTCCGATCAGAACTACCTTTAATTCCTCTAGAGGAGTTTCTCTAAATGCTCTAAAAATATTCTCCTGTGATGGATATACTTCGACATTAAAAGCTTTTCTTCTAGACGCAATAAAGGTTCCTAATTCATTAAAATTTGGAGAGGATAAGGTACTCTCTAAAAGATTGTACCACCCCTCTCCAAATAATTCTTTTAATCTAAAACTCATCTGTTTTCTGTTCTTGATTATGTATTTCTATATCACCAAAATAGGTCTCCTCATCCTCACTAGGAATACTGTCTAGATCTAAGTCCTCTGGGACATAGGAATCAACATACTCCTCAATGTATTTTTTTCTTATAGGGGTTTTATAAAGAACCCCATAAATTGGATGATTAGGTATTGATGATGCAGGAGTTACTGCAGGATTGATTGAAAACTTCAAAATCTTTTGTTTAAAGACTTCTGTCATTTTAGAATATTTACCTGTAATAAAACAATAGTATTCATATAAATCATCTTGTGTTATCTCAAAGACATACATTACATGATATTTATCTAAATCTATTCTCCTACTAAATAGTGGGTGTTTTAAGAGCTTACTCTCAAAAGTTGTATATCGAGTGTCTCCAGAAAATCTATACACTAGGTATAGATGTTTCATGTAACCCTCTTCTCTAATTCCTGTATAACAATTTATAAAATTTGTTTCCCATAACATAGAGGTTCTACTTTCAAATACACCAGGTTGAAATAATAGTGGCATTAGATACTTACTAGTCTTTGTAAGTTTAGTACAAAGTAGTGAGAATCTAAATAAAGCACTAGGATTTATCTCAATGTAATTTACTTTAAATGGCAACTTGCCATGTCCTACTGGAGAGTTTAGATAAACTATATCTCCAACGCTAAGTTCCCAATCTTCAATTAGGAGCTTAGTTATTTTATTTTTAGAATCTTTTTGAGTTTTAATTGTCATTACACTAGGAATTTGAACTGCTACTTCTCTAGCACTTACTGCTTTAAGAGTTATAGCTTGTGTATCATTTAATGTGATTACTGTATTCAAATTTCTAAGTTTAATTATTAATTACCATTCAACTTTATTATTACTAGTAGATTGAAGTAAATCTATAGGAATAAAAGATAAATCTTTATAGCCAAGTTCAAACAATAGATCATCTGAAGTTCTTAGAATATAAATCAATCTAAATTGTTTAGAAAACTCTTTAAATCCAAATATATAATTCTTATATACCTCTGAGTATTTAACTATACATGCAGAAAAATAATCTTCAAAGTCTACACACTCTTTACTATTTAAATAAGCTAAAGTTTTAACAGGTCCATACCCACTCAATCCTTTAATACCATCTACACTATCCCCAGTGATACTCTGTAAAAATAAGAATTCTAATGCTTCTTTTCCAGTAGTCGTTACCCAGCCTTTAAAATCTAGAGTATCTTTATCTAACTGATAGTTAAAATGGATACCAGGAATTTGCTTTAAAACATCTTTATCAATAGCTCCTATAACTGATTCAATATTTAAATTATTGAAATGAGTTTTAGCTAAACCTACTAAATCATCTGCTTCTAATCCTTGAATACCATAAAATCCATATTCCTCTTTAGTATATTCCTTAAGAGCCTTTAACCATTTAGGGGCTTTAGAAGAGCTTCTATTAGCCTTATAGTCATCTGCTATTGTATACCTAAAGTTCTGGGGTAAAGTAATAAATCCTAAATAAGAGGTTACTTCAGTAGCCTTTAAAATACCTTTAAATCTCTTATCAAACTCTTCTATACATTCAGGTAAAGTATCTTTACAGGAACATATATAAATTAAACTGTCTGCATCTAATAATAATATTTTTTCATTCATTTTTTAATTATTTAATATAAAACCAGGATAAGAAAATCTTACCCTGGTTATCTGCGGAAATCTTATGAAAACTCAAAAGGATTTTCAGAAACCTCTTCTTCTACTGTCTCAATCTGCTCGTCAGAGATTCCACCATCAGTATCATTTGCATAGATGACTTCTTCTCTCTCAACTTCACTTTCTTGCTCACTTGAAGTTTCCGCATTACTATTAAAGTTATCTACAACTTCTAAATCATCTTCAATAACAAAACCTAAATCTTTTTTGATTATAGTTCTTTTCTTGAATAATTTAGGATGTTTAAATAACTCTAAAACTTGTGTTTTACTTAACTCATATTTCTCTTCAATACTACCAATGGTAGAATCATATCCTGAAGATGTAGTAGTTCTAGTATATCCATTTTCTAAATCAGTTAGGATTTCTGATATTCTTAATGTTTTTGTCATAGTGTTGTAATTAAATCTTTAAAAAATTGTATTTTATTTTTTTCTAACTCCCCTGGAGTACTCCCTGTGATTTTAAATTTAGTAAATAAATAATCAAAAATATCATCTACTTCTTCAATTTCTACACCTAATGATAAATAGTGATTCTTTACATACTTTCTATAATTCTTTCTAATCCTAGGAAGACTAGATCTGACTATATCAAAATCTTTTGTAACTAAGAGTTTAAATATTTCAGGTCTAGGCTGCTTATTTAATACTAAACATTGGTTGTAGTATTGAAGATATTCCTTCTTTAAGACTAACATATAAAGTATTTTATTAATATTATTTACTCTATGTCTATAGTGGCAACTATAAGAGTTTCCTGTTATAGTTCCGTCTATAGTAGATAGTTTACCTAGGTGTCTAATGTATTCAGTAAATATGTGTGAGTATCCCCTGTAAAAATAGCAACGATCTAGATGCTGAAACTTTCCTAAATCCTCATTAACAGTTAAAGTATCTAGAACATCATATGCTAATTTAATTATTTCACTACCTGTCTTGTACTGAGAAAGAAGTTCCTGACGAAGTGCATCCATAATCTGTGTATTATAGGCGTGTCTTTTTCCCAACATATTCCATTTATGTTTAAAATCTGGGGCTAAATTCTGAGTCACTGGAAAATAATCTGATGAAGATTTCAAATAATTTGGAGAAGTATTTTCCGTATAGAGATGTTCATTTCCAAGTAAAAAACATTCATTATCTAATATACTTCTCATATTTAAATAGATTCAAATGTCATGATAGGTAATTCATATTCCAATAGAAATGGAACATCCCTCACATTCATGTTTAGTTTAACATTAGTAATGTAGTTATTGAAAACAGATGTCATAAGACCTGCTATAATACCAGCACTATGGCTAGTAGTTTTAAAAGAACAGGGTTGATCTTTTATATCTGCATCTTGGTATAGATAATCTCTATATTTCTCATAGTTAGATCTAGTTACAGCGAATACTTTACCAGATTCTGCAAGGAGCCTTCCGTCAATGTAGATACAAGCTTTCTTTTCAAACTTTGGATTAGTAGCAAAATCTTTTACCCATTTTTCAAACATAACCTTTCTAGCTTCCATATTATCAAAAGCTGAAAATACTATGGGATTTCCCATAGATTCTTCAGTATACTTCTCTCTAATAGGTTCTATTTGGTTATTGGTAAAATTAAATATAATATCATCTAAAGCTTCTACTTTCAAGGTATTTAAACTACTGCTATTATATAATTGTCCGCCCATATTTGTTAAATCTATAGTATCAAAATCGTAGACATATAGTTTAGCATCTTGTCTAGCTAAATATAGTGTCAACCATGACCCGATTGCCCCAGCCCCTCCTACCAAGATTGGTAATCCAGGTATATACCAGGGGGCATCTGAGAATCTAACAGTTCTAGAGTTTTTATTATTACTATTATTTTCTAGTAACTCTGATAATTCATCAGGTGCTACTAAATTTAAACTTGTATTTTCCATATTAATCCCATAATTGTAATTGATTTATATAATCAAAAGGATTAAGGGCGTCATCTTCATTTACAAGAGCTGCCTGATCCTTCCAATATTTAACTGCATCTTTAAATATAGAATTAATTTTCTTATACTTAGAGAATTCTTTTTTCACTATTGTTTGAGCTTCTTCCATGACTTCTAGTATCTGATCCTCATCTACTGCAAATCCAGGTTTATCATCCCCCCAAACCATTTCTATAACATAGTCAGGGATATTACAGAAGTTCCCTTCTACAATATCTAAATTAACTTTATTATAATCTTCAACCTCAGTAAAAGCTTTATGTAAAGCTTTCATATCAATGTCTTTAGATTTAACATCAAAGTCTACAGTAGTTAAATAGAATATAAAATCTAGTAATTTACCTCTAGTCATAGCTAATCCTCTGTTAGCTATATTCCCAAATCTAGAGGTAAAATCTCTCTCTAAATATTTATTATACATAGGAGAGAAATTAGACTCTGTACGAATATTTTTAACAGCTTGTTTAGCGTCTACTATTCTAGAGTATCTCTCTATACTAAGTTCATCTAAATCATATTGAATATTTAAGTCAATATAATCTATAACTTTATTCTCAATAAAGATATTATCTAAATCTAATGTTTGCTCAGATGTAATATTTTTACCTTTTAAAGCTTCTGATAAAGTTATTTTCTCAGTATTTACTGAACATATTCTTGCTGAATATGAGCCCCCATCAGAGAAATTAACAATAAGAGATAAATACATTTTATGATTAGGGGTATTCTCTTGTAGTTCTTCATTATCGGTACCTGAGAAGAAGGTCTTCATGTTGTGCTATTTGTTATCATAACTTTTTTAATTATGTTATTTCTTGCATTTCAAGAAAAAATTTCTTACTTTTACCATAAACTATTATTATGGTACCATCAAAGTTTAAATCAGAGATTCAGAATCTAATATCAAAGGGATTTAGACCCTTTGAAATAGCTCAAAAACTAAATTTAAATAAAACCTCTACATCCTGCTATATTAAAACTAAATTAGGATATGACTTCTCTAGAACGTATCCTATTACTAAGCCTGATTATTTTCAGACTATTGATAGTTACATGAAGGCATACTGGTTAGGATTCATATGTGCAGATGGATACCTAGTAAATAACCCTAGTAAGGTTATAGGTATTCAACTAACGGAATCTGATAGAATTATATTAGAAAACTTTAAAGAACATATTGGGTCTAATGTCCCCTTGCGAGAAATTAAACCTCGATCTTTAAATATTAATAATAAAATCTATATCTCTAAACCATGCGTGAGATTACACTTAGGGAATAAACAAATGTATGACGATTTGATTAAACTAGGTGTTACTACTAATAAAAGTAAAACTCTTATAAATATACTAGGAAAAATTCCTTATAAATATAGAGATTCTTTTATTGTAGGGTATTTTGACGGAGATGGCTCTGTTTATTTACCAAATGGTAAAATAAAAACTGGTACTAATAATTGGTATCCATCACATTCAATCTCATGTACGATGAGAGGAACAAAGGAACTATTAGAAGCTTTCAGGGCTCATCTAAATATTAATACTAGGCTTAGTTATAATAAAACCTATGTATTACATATTAATCGTAAAGAAGATATTATAAGATTTTTAAAATGTTATAATAACTTAAATTTTTTCTTAAGTAGAAAATTTGATAAACTAATTACTAGATTATCCCATCCTACTTATAATAAATTAATGCAAGTTCAGACTATATCATCACCTTTTCCCTATAAAGAGAGTTAAGGTGTTGGACGCTCGTGGAGATATTATGTTCTAAACTTGTTAGTTTAGTTTCAATCTCTAGTCGTTGAACTTTCTTTAGTCATTTAAACTAAAGCTTAGCTGCTGATTGGGACTTTATTAAATCCGTTCCAGACAATTCATCCAATATTTTTTACTAACTATTTCTAGTTAGCTGCACCACTATATTAATGCGTGTGGCATAACCCCATGTGCATACCTTCCATTTGATAATCCATAACTCTTCCTTGAATTTCTTGATCATCTAATGTATAAGAAGTATATCCAGATGTTCCTATATCAGCTAATAAAATCTCATGAACGGTTAATTCCATAGTTTTATTCTCTCCTTGTATAAGTAAATCCTCTAAATTAGAAACACCTTCTCTAGAATACATTAATGGACCACTCCATTCAATGTTTCCTGATTTATGATGGTAATATGCAATTTGAGCTAAAAACTTAGGAGATAGCTTTAAAACTGGTACATTAACTAGTCCTGTAATATTCCTAAGAGGTAATAGCAGAGTTTTCTGCTGTTGTGTTAACTTTGTCTCTGTAAGACTCATATAATTTAATTTTAATAAATTGTGAAATTTGTTTATTTAATTCGATTATTAAAGAGTTAGTGATATTAAAATTTAATACCTCCACCCCATTTGCTCTTTGTTCTTCAACCTCTTCAAAAGGTCTCTCCCAGCCTTCCTCTAAGATTTTTATATATATAGCCTCCCCCCTAAAATTTAAAAAACTTCCTCTAGAATTAAATTCCTCTTTTTTCTTTAAATATTCGGTTTTTCTAGTTAAATATGAAGTAAGATTTGGAGAATATTCAAAATACTCCTCAGTATCTTCATTTTTAATTTCTAAGAGAGGGTAAGCATCTGGAATCCCTAAAATACCTCCAAGTGCAGGATTAGATTCAAATAAAACTCCTAAAATTCTCTCAACCTTAGTATTAAACTCTATTTGGTAAGTTCTTCCAAACTTACTATCTATTTCCTCTAATTTTATAAAAGGAGCTATAATATTAAGAACTTCTTTTCCTATCGGACTCTGAAATAGTGCTCTAGAATTAATATTATTAAGAGTTAAATCACTTGTAGAAGTATAATTTATATTACTTATTCTTTTATAGGGACCTCCTTCTAAACTTTCCCATCTTACATATAAGTCTAATTGTACTAGAAACATCTCAAATAACTCCATACAAAACTCTGAACTTGATAACATAACCATTAGGTCTGTTAATATAGTATTACCTGTACACATTTTTTGAAACTCTCCTGCTCTAGTAGAGGCACAGTGGGAGTGCATATAGAGAGATTGAATTTCTTTCAAACTTATAGTAGCTCTGGCTCCATCAAGCCCTTGAACTCTATATGATTCATTACATCTTATTCTAATAAAAAAATCTCTTATAACATGTGTATCATTCCCACTATTACTAATAGTAAATTCTTCCCATTTAATGTATATATATACTCCCATATCTGTCTCCTGAATATCATAAGCATTTGGGTAATGGTGCTCTAATAGAGCAATAATATTTTCTTTAATTGTCGACATATTATTTATATTTTAAAATGGAAGATCAGGGACAGAGCTAGAGGTACCTATCTGAAATTCTTTTATCCACCCTGTTATTAAATTTAAATACTCCCCATTAGTGAGAGCTATTTCTTGTTCTAAAGAAAGAGGAGGAACTATTTGTTCCCCCTCTTCTATACTAATTACGTCTGACATAATTATATCTTTGAGGACTAGTTTTGTTTTCCAGCTTTTGTCTGCACAGGGTTCAAAAATAATGTAAAGTCAAATCCATTAGGATTACCATGCAAGTCAGTACCTTTTTGTATAGGTAATAATGCACTATCATCTTCTATAGACATTTTAGTTTCTCTAATAGTGGCTTTCATACCAGATGTAGTAATTCCTAATTCTGTTAACTTTTCTTTTAATTCTCCGAAGGTTGTAAAACTTCCTTCAACTTCTTTCATTTCTTGTGTTTGTGATAAAAATAATTTAATTCTCATTTTTAATGGTTTTAATAATTAATAATAATTGATTGATTGATTACTCTTGTTTTAATTTAACCCATACTCCAGGATTATTAGCATCATAGCTATACCAATTCCCTTTTACCTTAAAAGGAGAGGGAATAAAATAGTCCATGTTATCATCTTCTATAAAGTCATGAGCAGAAAATAAATCTGCTATAATTTGATTTGCATTATTAAAATCAAATTTATGTCTACTGCCTCTAACAAAATGAAATTGTGCTATAATAGGCTTCTCTCTATCAAATTCTAGAAAGTAAGCATAGAAAGCATCATAAAAGAGCTTTTCTTGGTTCCTCTTGTAAACTACTTCTTTCCTACTAGAAGAAAAAGATAGGATATTAAAGGATCTTAGATACTTAGTAACAGTCTTTGAAGGAAATATTCCTTTCGATGTTTTTATTTTACTATTCTTCAGACTTGGAGTATTTCCAGGGATAAAAAAACTAACTTGAACATTACTCATTTAATAGTCTCTTCATAATAGTTTCTGTTTTTTCTAATCCATTAGCTTTATAATAATCTGAAATATCTTTTTCTTCATCATCTGGAAGAAATATTGTAGGAATATTATATAACTCTGAATTCTTTCTAGCAGCTTCTTTACCTTTACCTGCTGTTCCTAATGGGGGATGAAACATCCCATCATTATCATAGAAAATCAATAATTGAGAAAACCTAGACTCTAATTCTAGTATTCTCTCTTTAGGTAAAATATCAGTCTCTGCTTGGGGGGCTACTGCTGTGTACCCTAATTGGTATAATAACATCACATCTTTTAGACTAGACGTTATTATCAATAAATCTCCAGACTCAGGAAGTTGGTTCCAACCCTGTAAATCTGAATGATCTGTATTTCCATACCATTTCTTAGACCTATCCTCTAAAGGACTCATAATTTTAAACTTACCTTCTCCAAAATAATAGGCATATGTAGGTAACTTACATTTAAAATTATAATTTTTAATCCAGAATTCTGAAATAGGAAATACTTTAAATCTTTGTAAACTAGAGAGTTTTATACCATAATTATTCCAATAGTCATAGTCTAACCCTTTATTCCATTCTCTAATTTTAACATTAATAACTCTCTTTTCTTTATCTATTATATTAGGAACTCTGTTTACTTGAGTTTCAACTAATCTTTGTTGAATAGGAGTATTTATTAGATTAAAATCTCTTGCTATAATACCTAAAGCAGTTAGAAAATCACATGAATATTTAGCCTCTACTAATCTTATAGGAGTATATTTCTCTCCAGTAGCAAAGTCTTTGTATATCAAGCCATCTCCATAATCTTTAATACTACAACTAGGGTGTTTATCATCTCTTAGAGAACTACAAAAAGATCTTCCTATTTCAGTGAAATTAGGTAAGTAATATTTAAAAATATCATATTCTGACGCTCTACTTAATATAAACTCTTTAGTAAGTTCAGTATATCCTTTTGTGGAATACATATTTTAAAATAAAAGAGGAGCCTATAAAAGACTCCTCTTAGTTAATAAATAACTTTTATCCTACCATGGTGCGTCTCCATCAGCAGGAGTTGCAGGAGCATCTAGAACTTCTCTAGAAGTTACTTCAGCTTTCTTATAATGGTAAGCATTTGATGGGTCATATGATAACTTAGTATCAGCATCATTTGGAACATCTACTAAACTCTCAATGAATTTGAAATTCAATAGTTCAGATTTAACCCATACTTTCTTTTCTGGATCACTAGGAACTATTTCTTGACCTCCAAATGCAAATCTAGCAGTTTTACCTTTAAATAAAGCTGCAACAGCTTTAACATACTCCTCTGGAGTACTAGCACTAATTGCATCTAACTCAGTTCTTACACCTAATTTATCAGCAATAATAGCTAAATTAACTTTAGTACCACCCTCATTACCTTTAGAGTTAGTATAAGACCAAGCTTTTTCTGATAACCACATAGTGTGATCAGCAGTTTGTCCGACCTTATTACCTGCATCATCTAATAAACCTTCTACAGGTTTAGTCTCTAGAATCATCTTAAGACCTGGAGTTCCCTGACCTGATGAGGTGAAATATTCTACATTTTTAATTTTACATACATGAACTCCTGGAGAAATAAATTTACTTACTCCTGCTCTTTCTGTAGTGTCTGTTCCTTGTGTATTAAACATACTTTTTTAAATTTTTAAATTATTAATTAATAAAGATTTTATCCCAATGTGAGATTAATTCCCCTTTTTCATTTTTCTCTGTAAGAACAATAGTCTGACCTGCTAAATGGGTAGGTCTAGCCTCTATAATAGCATCTCCTCCTCCATTGAAGTTTAAGATACACTTGTCCTTATCTCTATACAAATATCCAATAGCATCTGCTCTAGAATATACTATTCTACCTAGCTTACCTGTAAGGTCTAAAGACATTTCAGAAATTTCTTCCCCATTCTTATTAACCATTTTATCAGCTACGTGTCCTAGTAAGATTAAGCATTTTCCTACTAATGGTTTAAAACCATCTACTACTTGTAGGAAAGCTTCTCTACTATACAAGTATCCAGCACCATTTGGTAACTTTTTAACATCATCTTCCCCAGCCTTTTTACCATAATTTACACCCATAGGAGTATTTTGGTATAATTTAATAGCTAAAGGATTAACAATGTCTTCTAAAGCAGTAGCAGTATCTATAGTTATATAGTCGTACTTAAACCCCTTAGATGCTTCTTCTTGTAAAGCTTTTCTAATCTCAGATAACTCTGTTAGATTATTTGCTTTTACTTTTAAACCTCCTACAAAATCACTACCTTCCTCTAAATCTATAATTAGGTTATTCTCTAACTTACTAATAGCGGTAGTTTTACCTGCTTTAGGTTTAGAGAAAATAATCATAAATTGAGCATTCTTAGTGATAGGCGTGGAAGGTATTTTTGGTAATTCCATTCTATTTATTTAATTTAACGTATTTCATAATCAGCATAGTTGATTACTGTTGCATTTGGTAGTTCTAAAAAACTACCTGTCTCAGGTTGAGCCAAAAGTCCTTTAGCTACATTATCCTTAGATAATCTATTCTTTATTACCTTTAGAGCTATAAACCTATCTTTAAATTTACCTATTGTATACCCTAGATATGTATCCATGTCTAGTTTGTATGGATTAATAATACCTAATGCCACATCACACTATTATTGTTAATATATAAGTTCTTTATCTTATATTTCAATATATTACTATATTGTTCAGACTATATCATCACTATTAAAGTTCAGGTATATAAGATACCTTTGTACCTAGTATACTCGCTGTTACTTTAATAGGCAGGATGCTCGTGTCAGCATTACTATCCTCAACATTACTTGTTTGGATTCGGCTGTTAGTCGTTGAACCTTCAAAGAAATTACTTTCTAAGCTCGGCTGCTGATTGTCCTCTTTCTGTCTCTCAAGAGTAGGAGTTTCCAGCAATTCTTCCTGTTTATTCAGGACTGTGAAATTATGTAATTTATACATCATAGAAGGTATTAAATACTTACCAATTAAACTATTAAATACTTGCTGAGATTTAGCACTAATATAAATTCTACTATATTTATCAACGGAACATTGAATATTAAATTCTAAAAGTCTATTAACTAGTAATTGTATATGTTCTTTCTCAAAACACATAGTTGCTATATAATATCCCCCTGAACTTGCCTTATACCCATCATCCATAAATAAAAATGCTAATGAGATCTCATTAAAATCTTTTAATATTTCTTTTGTTATTATTTTTTTACCCTCTTTATATAAATTTTGATAAAACCAATTTAAACTACTATTACTTCTAAAATAAATACTCCACATTTCATAAAAAACACCATTTCTTTTATCTGCAACTTTATTTTTATAAAGCTTAGGTTCAGATTGACATAATTCTTTTAAAATATAATATTTATACTTAGAGTATAGTTCTTGTGTTTTACCATGTCCTATGGAACCACTAACATTACTACAATCTTTATTTTTTCTTAAATGTCCATCTCCTAATAATGTCCCTATTAATACAGATTTTTGAAAATCTGTAGGTTCATAATTAAAAGTAATAACTGGTAATTTAAGCTTTGTTCTAAAAGATTGAATTGTTTTGCTAGTAACTCCTAAAACATTTGCTATCTTAGTATCATTTAGTCCTTGTTGATATAAAATCATAAAGGACTCTTTTGTGTATTTATTTGCTATCATTATGCAAATTTACATAAATTATATTAAATAACAAATTTTAATTACATAATATTTGTCTTTTATCCTGATAGGGGTTTGTGGAATCCTTAAAGTCAGACTGAGCTGGAGATAAATCCACTCCTTTAAACTTTTGCCTATCTACTGCACTCATACCCATATTGAACTGCTGAATTAAAAATGGTGATATCCCAAAGATATTCCTGAGGGATAACATATATTCAGAGAGCTTATCTATGTTTTCCTTAGTAGTATACCCCCTCTCTTTCTTACTGAGAACTATATGATCTACGCCTACTAATACATATCTATCCTCTCTAAATTTAAAAGATTCTATTCTTTTTTTCTCATTTCCAGCTTCATCAGTATATGGAGAATAAGTAAAGTCTCCTAATTTAGAACAATGTTTAAAGATATCATTATAAATACCAGTAGGATTTGTTATATCAAATACAAAATTGATACTAGCAAATAATTCTTCTAATTCTGGTATTAATGAATTTACCATCTCTACCTCATCAGGTGTCATTTTATTACCTCCGAGACCTTTTATTTTCTCAGGAGGAATAACTTTTCCATAAGTGTTATAGACTAGTTGAGATAACCAATTACATTGTTTACTGAGCTTATCTATTTCAAAAGAATAATAAAAAACATCTATAGGAATATTCTTAGCTCTAGCATCTTGGATAGCATTTAGGAATATAAAGTCTAACAAAGTAGTTTTATAAGTACCAGACTGTCCTCCTATTAAGGTATAACATTTTCTTTGTACTCCAAATAATACTTTGTTTAAATCTTTAAATCCATTTGCTAGTCCAACATACTTACCAGATACACCCTCTTGAACTCGTTGTTTTAAACTACTCATAGACTCTCAGTTCTCTCTGTTTTAATCTCATTTTCTACTCCCTCATACATTTCCCAAGTTCTTTGGTTTAACCAAGTTGTAAAATTCTGCATATAGGTAAAACTATTAGAGTTTCTTCTATTATCTAATTCATTAGATAGTGCTTTAATTATCCTATCATGCAGAGGTTTATTTCCTTTGATTATACTCAAATATTTCCTCTTAGCTGTTTGGTTAAGAGTAGCAGTTGGGTCTTTAGGTCTTAGTATTCTATATGCTCCAGTACTCCCAGGGACTTTCATTGGGAACATAGATAAAAGCTCATAAAACATCTGATCAGATGTAGAAGGATTAAAAAGCTGGTTAGCTTTATCCCTTAATTCAAATCTATTATCAGTTATCTTAATATAACCTTCATTCTCTAAATAAGATAAAGAGGTTTCATTTAGATGAAATCTGAGTAACAGCTCAGGAGCTTCATAAGTACTTGAGTAATACTTAGAATACAGAAGTAGGTAAAGATCGGGCGTTAAGCCTTGGTTAAATAAAGTAGAAGTATCTATTTCTACCTTTGGAAAAGGTTTTAGATTAACTTCCATTTTTAATAGTTTTAATTAGATCTCTATAGAGTCTTCTTCAATAATTTGTATACTTAATAAGAAGGCTTGATTTTTAGCTAGAGTAGTTTCTCCTTCTCCTTCGCAAGTAGTACATTTAATGTACTCTTCTCCATTATATATATCTCTAGCACCAAAACATTCTTGGCATACGTACTTTTCTTTAGTTTTCATCTCTATTAAATTAATAAAAATAAAAGTACTAAATAATTGTTATACTATTGAAAAATAAGAGTAATTAGGTTAGTTATATTAAATCACCAAATTTGTTAGCTAATCTAATTACTCTTTTCTATGAAGTCTAATAGGTTAAATACTTTCTTAGAATAATTCTTCTTTAAGAGCCTCTAAATCAGCTAATACAGTTGAAGCATTCTCTAATTCATATTTAGCTTCTAGAGTTCTAGCTGCATCAAATGGTACAGTTCTAGTTGCAATATCATATGTTTTTTGAGAAGTTCTCACATTCTTTTTAGCATTTACTATAGCATTATAGATATTAGCTTCTGCATCTTCTATAGCCTCTTGTTTTTCAGCATTTTTAGATTGTTTTTCATCTGGGAAGATTAAATCTTGATATTTTTTTGATTTACTAGGTCTTACTGCTGCTGTTTCATTTACTTGTGTTTTTGCCATTTTAATTTAATTTAAATGTTAATAATTAATTTTTATTTATTTGTTTGGTGATTTTATTTTCTTCTTTTCATTGGTAATTTAGTTACCAAATTGGTAATATTTACTTTCTCTTTACTTGGAGTACTAATTAGATGATATAAATCCTCTAATTCAGCTAAGGATGTTCCTGTAGGAGCTATTGTAAAATCTTCTTCAGATTCTTCCTCCTCTTCATCATCATTAAAACATGAAGAGCAGTAGCCACTTGAGTCTAAATCACTAGATAGTTCTCCACAACAGTTACATTCATAATTTTCCTCATAATCATCTATACAGTCTTCACAACATTTAGTCCCATTAAAAGCTTCAACTAATTCAAAACCTTCTTCTAGACAGTTAGGACAACCTGGTTTTTTAATATCAAAATAAGTGATTTCTGAGTATCCTGCAGGGGGTAAATAATTAGAGTTAATCTCTCCATCAATATCTCCATAATAATATTCACTTACTCCATATCCTTCAAGCTCTCTTGAATTACTAAATCCTAAAGATTCTAAATAACTAATTAAAGCTTTTCTTTGTTGAACATTATGTGTTCCTTTAAAGTACACTTGTTTAATAGGGGCTATTGGTTGAGAATTTGTTTTAAGTAAATCTGAATATATTATAGTAGTATAATCTTTTGGTAGGTCTCCAAAATCCTCAGTAGCCTTAATTATATTATTAATAACATAGTAATAAGCGTTAAATACTGTTCCTTCGTAATCACTAAGATTTTTTGCACCTCTATCTGTAAAATATTTTATTATATTTTCCCCATTCTCAGAGCTCCCCTGAATAGCATATTTAATCTCAGAAGTAGGTTTCTTACCTTCAACTTCTTGTTGTAAAGCTCTAAAAAGCTCTTCTGTTTTGTCTAATTCATCATTCATATTTATTTTTAATAATAAGTTTTAATTTGATACTCAATAGCTCTAGATTCAAATTCTGATGGTATATCTAAACTAGAAGATTGATAATATCGTTTGATACTATCAACTTCTATATCTAGTTTATACTCAGTAATTAAAATCTTAGCTAATTCTTCATATGTAGTGTTAGTAGGAATTTTAAACTCTTCTATAGCTTTAGAGAGATAAAATCCTACCTCTTCAATAGTTACACTCATTTGATTAATGTTTTTAACTCTGCAATAGAATTTACTTCTATACAGTTTAGTTTATTTTGACTATTTGTAACCCATTTCTCTTCTTTAGAGTTTTTAACATATAGTCTAATAATGTAAGCTCTATCCTTGCCTTCAGCTATACGAATTGTTCTTCCGACTCTCTGAAGAACCTGTCTAGCCTTACTAGAACTGGCTAAGATAATTGCAAAACTAATTCTTGGTAAAGTTACACCTTCATCTAAGGTCTTAGCTGATGATAAAATAGTTTTCTTAGTTCTACCATCAGAAAATTGTTTAAGATTGTCTATCCTCTTCTTTTTACTTAATCCTGAGTGATGTGATACACATTTACCAGACAGCATTTCTTGAACAGTATCAGCCTCTTGTTTAGTCATAGAAAAGATAGCCCCATATTTATTATTAAATATATCCACTATCTCTTCTAGTACTTTAAACTTATTAGATGCTTTATACAATAATTCTTTTCTAGTAGAGATATTCTTCCAAGAATGTCTGTTAAAGTTTTGGTAAGCATAGTCTATCTTATTGGATAAATCTGTGTAAATTCTTCTCTCATCAGGAGTTAAATCAACTCCTATAGTAAAGATGGTGTAGTTACTAACTAATCCTAATTCTACTGCTGTATCTAAATCCATAGAATAGCAGATAGGAGCTATTTTATTCAACTCTGATAAAAGAGAATTATCTATAGTAGCAGATAGTCCTAATAATTTATCATAGGTATTATTCTTGTAGACTTTAGAGTTCTCTGTTCCAATAAGGTAATTATGGATTTCCATCCATTTTAATACAATATTTTATAAATATATAACTAGTATATTTATTGTATTACTATTATTTTCATAATAGATTAGACTATATCTTAATTTTGTATAGACTACCTTTATAAGGTAATCCATTATCAATGTATTTTTTTATAGATAAGTGACTGACTTTTAATTCTAAGGATAACTGCCTTATACTTTTCCAAATTCTTCCAGAACTTTCTTCAATTATTGTATAAGAAAAAGAAGGCACTCCGATCTCTTTAAGAATATGTACGTTATTATCATAGTCCTTTTTATATACCCATCTAAATCCCCCAGCTGTAGCAGATGAATAATGTAGGACATTATTTATACTTGTTCTGGAGATGTTTAAAATAGTACTAGCAACACTACCAGATTCCCAATATTTAATAAAATTTCCATCTAAATCTAACTGAACGATTGGGATATATTTAGCTGCGGCTGACCTCTGTATAGAGTCTTCCTTTCTGTCTAAGATAATACCTACTCCCCCCTCATGTGTATTTGTTAAATTTGAGAGTGTTTTTATATAATATTTTTCCCTCTCTTCCCAGTTTTCTTTTGTTGTAATTTCTAATAATTGAATTTTAGGTCTTAATTTATTATCCAAAAGAGTTTTTATCCAGTATCGTTTATGGGTACCAGTATTATGTTTTCCATCATAAACGTGTCTTGCAAGTCGTGTTGATAATTTACAAGTAGTCACACCTATATATCTT
>Ga0138256_10002761_pt1 | contig 18731 bp, 21 predicted proteins | sample KNB2016incub_MG_FD_105486 | JGI IMG/M metagenome (GOLD analysis project Ga0138256, IMG submission 105486) | Active sludge microbial communities from wastewater in Klosterneuburg, Austria - KNB2014incub_MG | ecosystem: Engineered > WWTP > Activated sludge > Unclassified | place: Austria... | reverse complement strand
TTGATGGCTACTGGTTCGGCGATGCCGGCATCGTTCAGCGCCACACCCAAGCCCTTGAACAAATGGGAGCCTGAGCATGAACTCGAGTTTCACCATTCCCAAGTTCCGCCTGCCCGGCGTTGTTGCCAGCGTTTTTCAGAAGCTGCCGCAATGGCCGCATGCGGTGGTTCTGGTCACCGGCCTGAACGCTGCGCTGAAAATGAATTTACTGCCCATCGACGCGTTGACCGCACTGGAAGACAAACTTTTTCGTGTCCGTATCCTCGACACCGGCGCTGAAGCTGTTTACACCTATCACGGCGGCCTGTTCCGCCCGGTTTTCCGGCCTGAGCGAGAACCTGATCTCGCCTTTGCCGCCAATCTCTCGGCCTACCTGCAACTACTCGCCCGTCAGGAAGATCCAGATACGTTGTTCTTTAATCGCGAACTGGAAATCACCGGCAATACCGAACTTGGCCTGATTGTGAAAAACATGCTGGATGCCATCGAGTGGCCCACTCTGCCACAGTTGCCGCGACTCAAACACTAATCGGACTCTCCGACCGGCACGATACTGACCAGTTCTTCCATCTGCACCGGCGTCGCCAAACCCTGTAAGTTACGCACGCTGGTCGCACCGAGATAAACGGCAAGTCCGGAAACCAGATTTCCATCATCCAACAGTACCTTGCTGCGAAAACCCGGGTACTCGTGACCAACCGCTTCAAGCACCTCGCCGACCGTATCACCACTGGCGGTGACTTCATCATGTCCTTCAACATGAGGCCGGAGTAGTGGCGGAATGTGAACTGTGACAACAGGCGATTCTGAAATCATGATGAACTCCCTCAAGATGTAAGTCAGACAATCAAGCCAAATTGTAGTTCGAAAAAAAGGGAGGCCGCAGCCTCCCTTTCTCATCACTGGCGCATAGCGTCGCTCAGTCCTTCTTCTGGGTATCCAGACGGAACTTGACGTAGCTGCCCGGGGCATCTTCGATGACCTTGAGCGCGCCGTCAGCCGGCTGACGGGCCTTGACCTTGGCGCTGCCGCCCGGCAGGCTGGTCACCCACTGGTTCCAGTGCGTCCACCAGGAGCCGGCATTTTGCGTCGCACCGGCCAGGAACTCTTCCGGACTTTCCGGCAGGTTGCCGTCGGTCGCGTCATTGGTCCAGAAACCATATTTATTGGCAACCGGCGGATTGACAATGCCGGCGATGTGACCGGAGCCGCCGAGGACAAACTTGGTATTGCCGGTCGGCAGGCAGGCACCCATGTAAGTGCTCTTCCACGGGGCAATGTGGTCTTCAATGGTGGAGATGAAGTAGCACGGGGTCTTGACCTTGCTGATGTCGATCTTGACACCGCCCAGCGTCACGCCACCTGGATCCTTCAGGTTATTGCCGAGATACATGTTGCGCAGGTAGAAGCTATGCATCGCCGCCGGCATGCGTGTGGAGTCGGAGTTCCAGTAAAGCAGATCGAACGGGAACGGATCCTTGCCCATCAGGTAATTGTTGACCACGAAGGACCAGATCAGGTCATTGGCACGCAGCATGTTGAAGGTACCGGCCATTTCCGAACCTTCGAGGTAGCCCTTTTCGGCCATCCGCTTTTCGAGGCCTTCAACCGCACCTTCGTCGAGGAAGATGCCCAGTTCGCCCGGCTCGGAGAAATCGAGCATGGTGGTGAAAAAGGTGGCGGAATTGGCCCGCTTATCCTTCTTGCTTGCCATGTAGGCCAGCGTGGTCATGGTCAGCGTGCCGCCCAGGCAGTAGCCGGCCAGGTTGACGCTGTCTTCGCCCGTGTGGGCACAGACCTGATTGATCGCTTCGAGCGAGCCTTCGAGCAGATAGTTCTCAAAGGATTTGGCCGCCAGTTTCTCGTCCGGGTTGATCCAGGACATGATGAAGGTGGTGTGGCCTTGATCGGTCGCCCACTTCACCATCGAGTTCTTTTCGCGCAGGTCGAGGATGTAGTACTTGTTGATCCACGGCGGAACGATCAGGAACGGCTTTTTGTTCTGCTCCGGCGTCGACGGGTTGTACTGGATGAGCTGGAATAATTCGTTCTGGAAAACCACCTTGCCCGGTGTCGTGGCAACGTTCTTGCCCATTTCGAAAGCATCGGTATCGGTCATCCGGATACGCAACTTGCCATCGCCGGACTCGACGTCGTGCAGCAGGTTATTAAAGCCCTTGATCAGGTTCTGGCCCTTGCTCTTCACCGTTTCACGGAAAACTTCCGGATTGGTCATGGCGAAGTTGGACGGCGACAGGGCGTCGATGTACTGACGGGTGAAGAAATTCACCTTCTGCTGCGTCTGCTCGTCGAGGCCTTCGGTGCCGGCGACGGTGTCATGCATGTGACGTGCGGTAATCAGGTAGGACTGCTTGACGAAATCGAACAGGAAATGCTCTTCCCACTCTTCATCCTTGAAGCGATTGTCACCCTTCTTTGGCGAGGCAATCGGCGCATGCACCGGCACGCCCATCATTTTCATCGAGGTGTTTTGCCACAGTGAGAAGTAATCCCACACCATGTTCATCTGGGTCTGAGCCATCTTGTACGGATTGGCCATCAGACGCGAGGACATATCCATGAAAGCCTTGGCCACGCCAAGTTCGTCAGAAGGTGCATTGACGCCTTCCTTGGCTTTCTTTTCCATGAAATGCGTAATCAGGCGCGAAGCGCGCTGGGCAACCTCGGCATAGGTTTTTGTAATTTCAGCCGGGTCAGGCAAATTGGCGTACTTGTCATCGGTTTGCTGCGTCATACTCAAACTCCCTCTGTCAGTGCACGGCGCAAGCAGTACGCCGCGTGTATCGAATAACACCATGAGCGTCGGTATTGCGCGACAGCCGGCCGGTTTGTTCAAGAAAATTCAGGTGAGCAATGGCCTCACCCATGGCGAACATGGTTTGGTGCGTATCGAGCGCCCGCTGAAACAAGACATCAAGCAACTCGGCTGCGCTCTGCGGCGCAATTTCACATGCCTCTTCCAATGCCAGCAAGCGCTCCTCATGGTGCGCGTGCAAGGCAGCCACGCGGGGCTGAACGCCAACAAACGGCAACCCGTGCGAAGGTAACACCAAAGTTTCTGCCGGCATTTCCCGAGCCAGATCGTCCAGGGAATCCAGAAACCAGCCCAAAGCATTATCGTTCGGTGTTGCCGCGAAGACACTGATATTAGTGGATATTTTTGGCAAAAGCATGTCGCCTGAAATTAACACGCCGAGTTCGGCGCAGTAAAGCGCCATATGCTCCGGTGCGTGGCCATGACCAATCAAAATTTGCCATTTTTTGCCGTCGACCGCAGCAACATCGCCGGCCTTCAGCCGATGGTAATACTCGGGCAAGGCCGGCACTGCCTTGCGATAGCCCGAACCGCGCTTTTCAAATTTGGCCAGATGCTCGGCATCCAGACCATGCTGGCGGAATTGTTCGACCATGAAACGTGCCCCATGACCACCCACTTCGTTCCAGACGACATGGGCGGTCAGAAATTCGCCGGCCGTCATCGACAACAGGGCGCCGGTCTTTTCCATCAGCCAGGCAGCGAGGCCGAGATGGTCCGGGTGAAAGTGGGTCACGATCAGGCGCTTTACCGGACCGTCCAGTTGATCGATGATCTGCGTCCAGGTTTCACGTACCCCGTCGTCCGGAAAACCGGTATCGACGATGGTCCAGCCATCACCATCACGCAGCAGCCACAGATTGATGTGATTGAGCTGAAAAGGCAGCGGCATGCGCAGCCAGTAGACGCCGGGGGCAACCTCTATTCGCTCACCGGCGGCCGGCGGATAAGCGTGGGGATAGTGCAAGGACATAGGAAAACCTTGGGGACGATGCGTGCAAATTACCATACGGTAGCGGATTGAAAAAACCTCTTTCTTCTGATTTACTTGGCCGCAATCGAAGAGGAAGCTCACTTGACCCAAACCACCGCCACTTTCACCATTTCCGACCTCGCCCGCGAGTTCGGCATCACGCCCCGCACCATCCGCTTCTGGGAAGATCAAGGCATCGTTGCGCCGCTGCGCGAGGGGCGCAACCGGGTCTTTACCCGTCGCGACCGCGCACGCCTGAAGATGGCCTTGCGTGGCAAGCGGCTTGGCCTTTCGCTGGCCGAGATCACGGACCTGATCGGGATGTACAACTCAACCGAGGATGAAACGCCGCAGTTGTTGAAGTGTCTACAGATTATTGAACAGCGGCGGGCAGCACTGGAGCAGCAGCGTGAGGATATCGAAGCCATGCTCGGCGACATCACCCAGTTCGAGTCTCAGTGCCATCAGGAATTGGCTCGGCGGGACGCCGCGTAAAAAATATTTGTTAACTAGTTGACGTTAACGTCAACGTCAATACAATCACATCCCATAACTCGAACATTCGGAGACAAACCCATGAACATTCCCAGCCTCGACTTCGGCCTCGGCGAAGACATCAACCTGCTGCGCGATGCGGTGAAGGCCTTTGCCGACGCCGAGATCGCCCCACGCGCCGCAGAAATCGACCGCGTTAACGAATTCCCGGCCGACCTCTGGCGAAAATTCGGCGAGATGGGCCTGCTCGGCATGACGGCCGGCGAGGAATACGGCGGCACCAATATGGGCTATCTCGCGCACATCGTCGCGCTGGAGGAAATCTCCCGCGCCTCGGCCTCGGTCGGCCTCTCCTACGGTGCACACTCGAATTTGTGCGTAAACCAGATTCGCCGCAACGGCAGCGCAGCACAGCGCCAGAAATATCTGCCGAAACTGATTTCCGGCGAGCACCTCGGCGCACTGGCGATGTCCGAGCCGAATGCCGGTTCCGACGTGGTGTCGATGAAGCTGAAGGCCGAGAAGAAAGGCGATCGCTACGTGCTGAACGGCTCCAAGATGTGGATCACCAACGGTGGCGATGCCGATACGCTGGTGGTTTATGCCAAGACTGACCCCAATGCCGGCGCCAAGGGGATGACTGCCTTCATCGTCGAAAAAGGTTTCAAGGGCTTCAGCCACGGCACCCATCTCGACAAGCTGGGCATGCGCGGCTCGAATACCTTCCCGCTGTTTTTCGACGATTGCGAAGTACCGGCAGAAAACATCCTCGGCGGCGTTGGCAACGGCACCCGGGTGCTGATGTCCGGCCTCGACTACGAACGCGCCGTGCTTTGTGGCGGCCCGCTCGGCATCATGGCGGCCTGCATGGATTCCGTGGTGCCCTTCCTGCATGAGCGCAAGCAATTCGGTCAGGCGATTGGCGAATTCCAGCTGATGCAGGGCAAGGTCGCCGACATGTATTCGACCTGGATGGCCACTCGCGCCTATGTCTATGCCGTCGGCCGCGCCTGTGATGCCACCGACCATGCCCGGACACTGCGCAAGGATGCCGCCGGGGCAATTCTCTATTCCGCCGAAAAGGCGACCTGGATGGCCGGCGAGGCGATCCAGACGCTGGGCGGCGTTGGCTACACCAACGAGTATCCGGTCGGCCGTTTGTGGCGCGATGCCAAGCTCTATGAGATCGGCGCCGGTACCTCGGAAATCCGTAGAATGCTGATTGGCCGCGAACTCTTCGCTGAAACTGCCTGACCAAGCTCCCAGCGGTGTTCCGAACCGGGAGCGCCGCAACATGGAGCTACACAAAATGACCGTTACCCTACGCACCCTCACCGCCAACGATACCGAAGCCCTGGAACAGGTTCGCCAGTATTTCCGCAATTACGCGGGATGGCTCGGTGTCGACCTTTCGTACCAGAGCTTCGATCAGGAAATGGCTTCGCTGCCCGGCGCCTACTCGGCCCCGCAAGGCCGCCTGTTTTTTGCCGAAGTCGATGGCCGCCCGGCCGGTTGTGTCGGGGTTCGCCCGCTGCTCAACAGCGAAGGCGTTTGCGAGATGAAGCGCCTCTACGTCGAGCCGGAAGAGCGTGGCCACGGCGTCGGCGCGGCACTGGCCCTGGCTGCAATCAAGGCGGCCAAGGAAATCGGCTACCGCAAGCTGATCATCGACACCCTGCCCAACATGCGGATGGCGGTGAAACTCTACCGCGAACTCGGTTTCACCGAAGCGCCGAATTATTACGAGACACCGATCGAAGGCACGATGTTTCTCGCCCTCGACCTTGATAACTGGTCAGAAGAAGAAATCCGCAGCGAAAACCTGTCGCACCTGTTCGATTTCAACCGCGCCTGGGCAAAGCGCATGCAGGAAGTGGACCCCAACTACTTCAACAAACTCGCCCACTTGCAAACGCCGGAATTCTTGTGGATCGGCTGTTCCGATTCCCGCGTTCCGGCCAACCAGATCGTCGGCCTGCTGCCCGGCGAAGTCTTCGTCCACCGCAACGTCGCCAACGTTGTCGTTCATACCGATCTCAACTGCCTGTCGGTGATCCAGTACGCGGTCGATGTACTGAAAGTCAAACACATCATGGTCGTCGGCCATTATGGCTGCGGCGGCGTCGGAGCGGCGCTGCAGCGGGCCCGGGTCGGCATCGTCGATCTCTGGCTGCGCCATGTCCATGACGTGCATAACAAGCATCTGGCCAACGTCGACAGTCTGCCGGAGGAACTGCGCCATGACCGCCTGTGCGAGCTGAACGTCCTCGAACAGGTAGTCAATGTCTGCCATAACCCAGTCGTCCAGGATGCCTGGCAACGCGGCCAGCAACTGACCGTCCACGGCTGGATCTACGGCCTGAAAGACGGCCACATTCACGACCTCGGTATCACCGTCGATTGCCTGCAAGATTTACCCACCCGTTACGACGCCGCACTGAAGGCGTTGGACGCCTGAAAAACCAAGCTCTGAGGAGAGATCAGCATGAATGACCCGATCGTTATCGTTTCCGCCGCCCGTACCGCCCTGGGCAGCTTTCAGGGCGGCTTTGCCGGTCTGGCCGCACCTCAGCTCGGTGCGGTTGCAATCAAGGCCGCCGTTGAGCGTGCCGGGATTGATGCCGGTCTGGTCGAAGAAGTGCTGCTGGGCTGCGTGCTGCCGGCTGGACAGGGCCAGGCGCCGGTGCGTCAGGCGGCGCTGCTCGCCGGTCTGCCGCTGTCGGCTGCTTGCGCCATGGTCAGCAAGGTCTGCGGTTCCGGCATGAAGGCGACGATGCTCGGCCATGACGGCCTGCTCGCCGGCTCCAGCAACATCACCGTGGTCGGCGGCATGGAATCGATGACCAACGCCCCCTACCTGCTGCCCAAGGCGCGCGGCGGTTTCCGCCTCGGTCACGGCCAGGTTATCGACCACATGTTCATGGACGGTCTGGAAGACGCTTACAGCAAGGAAACCCGTGGCCGCCTGATGGGTACTTTTGCCGAAGATTGTGCCAGCAGCTACGACTTCAGCCGAGCCGCGCAGGACGAATTCGCCATCCGCTCGACTACCCGCGCCAAGGCGGCCAGCGATGACGGCAGTTTTGCTTGGGAAATCGCCCCGACCACCGTCGCCGGCCGCAAGGGCGATGTCGTGATCGACAAGGACGAAGGCCCGTTTGCGGTCAATGTCGACAAAATCCCGACCCTGAAGCCGGCTTTCAAGAAAGATGGCACGGTGACCCCGGCCAACTCGTCGTCGATTTCCGACGGCGCTGCCGCGCTGGTTCTGATGCGCGCCTCGCACGCCGCCAAGCTCGGCCTCAAGCCGCTGGCCCGGATTGTCGGCCACACCACCCACGCCCACACCCCGGCGCTGTTCCCGACCGCCCCGGTCGGTGCGATGCAGAAACTGCTGGCCAAGGCCGGCTGGAGCACCGACAGCGTCGATCTGTGGGAAATCAACGAAGCCTTTGCCGTCGTCACGATGGCGGCGATCCACGACATGAAGCTCGACCCGGCGAAGGTCAACATCCACGGCGGCGCCTGCGCCCTCGGCCATCCGATTGGCGCTTCCGGGGCGCGGATTCTGGTCACCCTGCTCGGCGCGCTGAAAAAGACCGGCGGCAAGCGCGGCATCGCCTCGCTCTGCATCGGCGGCGGCGAAGCCACTGCAATGGCGGTGGAAATCCTTTAAGTGCCAGCCGCGGCCGGCTCTGTCACCGACTTCAAGTTGATCGGCTTCACCTGGTTTGCCGACGGCGTCAAACGCCTCGGCTTGCCCGTACCCGGCGGCGGCCTGCTGGTCATCGCCGGGATCTGGCTCACCACCCATCATTCAGAAAGAACAGCATGATCCTCACCCAAGAACAGGAAATGATCCGCGACACCATGCGCACCTTCGCGCAGGAACGCCTCGCCCCCTTCGCCGCCGAATGGGACAAGAACCACACCTTCCCGGCCGAAGCGCTGAAGGAACTCGGGGCGCTCGGCGCGCTCGGCATGGTCGTGCCGGAACAATGGGACGGTGCCGGCATGGATTACATGTCGCTGGTTCTGACCCTGGAAGAAATCGCCGCTGGCGATGGCGCCACTTCGACGATTGTTTCGGTGCAAAACTCGCTGGCCTGCGGCATCACGATGAAATACGGCACCGACGCGCAGAAAGAAGAATGGCTGAAGCCGCTGGCCCGTGGCGAGAAGCTCGGCTGCTTCTGCCTGACCGAACCACATACCGGCTCCGATGCGGCGGCGATCACGACGCGGGCTGATCGTGATGGCGATCATTTCGTGCTGAACGGCGTCAAACAATTCATCACCACCGGTAAACACGCCGCGATGGCCATCGTCTTCGCTGTCACCGACAAAGCGGCCGGTAAGAAGGGCATTTCCTGCTTCCTCGTACCGTGCGCGACGCCGGGCTTCATCGTCGGCCGGACCGAAGAAAAAATGGGCCAGCACGCCTCCGACACCGTCCAGATCATTCTCGAAAACTGCCGGGTGCCGGCTTCAGCGTTGCTCGGTAAAGAAGGTGAAGGCTACCGGATTGCCCTCTCCAACCTCGAAGCCGGCCGCATCGGCATCGCCGCGCAGAGCATTGGCATGGCGCGTGCCGCGTTTGAGGCGGCCGTGCGTTACGCCAAGGAGCGCGTCACTTTCGGCCAGGCCATCATCGAACATCAGGCGGTTAATTTCCGTCTCGCCGACATGAACACGCTGCTCGACGCCGCCCGCCTCATGGTCTGGCGCGCCGCGACGCTCAAGGACGCCGGCAAGCCCTGCTTGAAAGAAGCGTCGATGGCCAAGATGTTCGCCTCGGAAGCGGCCGAAAAAATCGCCTCCGACGCTATCCAGATTCACGGTGGCGTCGGTTACACATCAGACTTCCCGGTCGAGCGCATCTACCGCGACGTGCGTATCTGCCAGATTTACGAAGGTGCCAACGATATTCAACGGCTGGTCATTGGCCGCAGCATCGCCAGCGAATAATTTTGATTGCTACGGTGGACGGGGGAAAAACAGCAAAAACGCCCCGCCACCATATAACCGAGGAGACAAAGCATGACGACCACCCAGCCGATTGATTTCTGGTTCGATTTTTCCAGCCCTTACGGTTATTTACTGGCCGAGAAAATCGATGCTGTCGCCGCCAAATATGGCCGCACGGTCAGTTGGCATCCGATCCTGCTCGGCATTATTTTCCAGGCCACCGGCAGCGCCCCGCTGACCTTGCAGAACCCCGCTAAGGCGAGCTATTCGCTGCACGATTTCGCCCGTTCAGCCCGTTTCATGGGCCTGCCTTACCAGCACCCGACGAATTTCCCGCTCGCCACCCAGAATGCCGCCCGGGGCTACTACTGGCTGGCCGGGCAGGATGTTGGGCTGGCCAAGCAATTCGCCCTGGCGGCCTATCGCGCCCTGTTCGTCGACAACCGGGATATTTCCGCCCCCGAAACCGTCGTTGAAATTGCGACAAATTTGGGGGTTGACCGGAGCAGTCTCGAAACCGCGCTGCAGACCCCGGAAATCAAGGCCCGACTGAAAAATGAAGTCGATGCCGCGCTACAAGCCGGCGTTTTCGGCTCGCCGCACGTACTCATCGACGGCGAGCCCTTCTTCGGCGCCGACCGCCTGCCGCAGATCGAGCAGTGGCTCAAAACCGGCGGCTTTTGAGGTAATCATGAAAAGCATCTGCGTCTTCTGCGGCTCGAATGCCGGCCGCGATCCGCGTTACCGCGCCGAAGCCGAAAAACTCGGCCAACTGCTTGCCGCACGCGGCATCGAACTGGTTTATGGCGGCGGCAATATCGGCCTGATGGGTGCTGTTGCCGATGCCTGCCTGGCAGCGGGCGGCAGCGTCATCGGCGTCATTCCCGAAGCCTTGATGGGCAAGGAAGTGGCCGGCCGCGCGGTCGATCACCGGGCGCTGACCCGGATGGAAGTGGTCGATTCGATGCATACCCGCAAAGCGCGAATGGTCGAGTTATCCGACGGTTTTATCGCCCTGCCCGGCGGCTTTGGCACGTTTGAGGAATTCTGCGAAGTGCTGACCTGGGGCCAGCTCGGGTTCCACGTGAAACCGATGGGCCTGCTCAACGTCAATGGCTTTTACGACCCATTGCTGGCGCTGTTCAAGCATGCAGTCGGCGAAGGTTTCCTGCGTGAACCGAACCGGGCGATGGCGCTGGCCGACACCGAAATCGAACGCCTGCTCGACGCAATGGCGGCCTACCGCCCCGAGTCGGTCAGCAAATGGCTGAAAGAGGAAAAACAGTTGTAGGGCTTTTGAGATCCCAATTCAGGTAACGCACACATAAAAGAAGCGAGGAGACATGACTACCCTGAAAACCCAACTCAACCCGCGTTCAGCCGACTTTCAGGCCAACGCGGCCGCCATGGATGTCGTAGTCGCCGACCTGCATGAAAAGGTCGACAAGATCGCCCTCGGCGGCCCGGAGGCAGCGCGGCAAAAACATCTGGCGCGCGGTAAATTGCTGCCGCGCGAGCGGGTGGGCAGCCTGCTCGACCCCGGCACGCCCTTCCTCGAAATCGGCCAGTTCGCCGCCTACGGCATGTATGGCGGCGACGTGCCGGCCGCCTCAGTGATCGCTGGCATCGGCCGGATCAATGGTGTCGAATGCATGGTCGTCGCCAACGACGCCACGGTCAAAGGCGGCACCTACTACCCTCTGACCGTCAAAAAACACCTGCGGGCGCAGGAAATCGCGCTGGAAAACCGCCTGCCCTGCGTCTATCTGGTCGATTCCGGCGGCGCCTTTCTGCCGATGCAGGATGAAGTCTTTCCGGACAAGGAACACTTCGGGCGCATTTTCTTTAATCAGGCCAATCTGTCGGCCCGGGGCATCCCGCAGATCGCCGCAGTGCTCGGCTCATGTACCGCTGGCGGTGCCTACGTGCCGGCGATGTGCGACGAGTCGATCATCGTCAAGGACCAGGGCACGATCTTTTTGGGCGGCCCGCCACTGGTCAAAGCGGCGACTGGCGAAGTGGTCACGGCCGAAGACCTCGGCGGTGCCGATGTCCATACGCGGATTTCCGGCGTCGTCGACCACCTGGCCGAAAACGATGCCCACGCGCTGGCCATTGCGCGGCGCATCATCAAGGATCTGAACTGGAAAAAAGCACCGCCGGTGACGTTGACCGCAGCAATCGAGCCGCGCTATCCGGCGAGCGAGCTGTACGGCGTCATCCCGACCGACAGCAAGAAACCGTTCGACGTCCGCGAAATCATCGCCCGCGTCGTCGATGACTCCGATTTCGACGAATTCAAGGCGCGTTACGGCACGACGCTGGTCTGCGGCTTCGCGCGGATTTACGGCTACCCGGTCGGCATCGTCGCCAACAATGGCATCCTGTTCTCGGAATCAGCGCTGAAAGGCGCCCATTTCATCGAACTGTGCGCCCAGCGCGGCATTCCGCTGGTTTTCCTGCAGAACATCACCGGCTTCATGGTCGGCCGCAAATACGAAAACGGCGGCATCGCCCGCGACGGTGCCAAGATGGTGACAGCTGTCGCCACCGCCAAGGTGCCCAAGTTTACGGTCGTCATCGGTGGTTCATTCGGCGCCGGCAACTACGGCATGTGCGGCCGCGCCTACTCGCCGCGCTTCCTGTGGATGTGGCCGAACGCGCGGATTTCAGTGATGGGCGGCGATCAGGCGGCCGGCGTGCTGGCTACCGTCAAGCGCGATGGCATGGAAGCGGCCGGCAAGACCTGGACGGCCGAGGAAGAAGCGGCCTTCAAGGCGCCGATCCGCGAGCAGTATGAAACGCAGGGGCATCCGTATTACGCCTCGGCACGGCTGTGGGATGACGGGATTATTGATCCGGCCGATACGCGGCGGGTGCTGGGGTTGGGGCTGTCTGCATCGATGAATGCGCCGGCTGAAGAAACGAAGTTCGGTATTTTTCGGATGTGATCCGGTGATATTGCGCTTTCCCTTGGTTGAGCTTGGGGTTCCGCCTTGCTGGCGGGCGTACTTTCTTTTGCTTCGCCAAAAGAAAGTAGCCAAAGAAAAGGCGACCCCGGGTTGCGCGGTCGGCTGCGCCGACTTCCCTGCGCTACTCGAAGCCGGCGGGGGCTGCGGAACTCGGGCTGCGCCCTCAAACAGTCCTCGCCCTTTTTCCGCCGGCTTCTCCGTTGCTCGGCGCTTCACACGGGGCCCGAAAGGCAGCGCGAGACCAACCACCGGCCGATTTTTTGACTGCTGCGGTCGACCACGAAAAAAAGCAAAAAACGAGATATTCACGTCAAACCCGGACGCCTTTCCGGGCCCCTTGAGCGGCGCTGAGCAACGCAGGCGGGCCGGGGGCTTTCGGTTGGCGTTGTCTGAGCCGCAGGCGAGTTTAGCCAACCGCCCGGCCTGCCGAGTAGCGCAAGGGACCGGGCGCAGCCCGGCGCCAAACCAGGGGTCGCCTTTTCTTTGCTTACTTTCTTTTGGCGAAGCAAAAGAAAGTGAGACGCCCGCAAGGCGGAAAACACAGCTCAACCAAGCGACAAAACCCCAAACCAATAAATAAAAAATCACCGGAGACAAACCCATGCCCTTCCAAGCCCTGCAAATCGAACTCACCGGCCCGGTCGCCACGATCTGGATGAACCGCCCCGACCTGCACAATGCCTTCGATGAAATCCTGATCGCCGAACTGACCGCCGCCTGCATCGCCCTCGACGAAGATCAGGATGTCCGCATCGTCATCCTCACCGGTCGCGGCAAAAGCTTCTCGGCCGGCGCCGATCTCAACTGGATGAAACGCGCCGCCAACAACGGCCTCGACGACAACCTGAACGACGCCCGCGCCTTGGCCAGAATGCTGCGTACGCTGGCCGAGATGCAGAAGCCGACCATCGCCCGCGTCCAGGGCGCCGCCTTGGGTGGCGGCATGGGCCTGGCCGCCGCCTGCGACATCGCCGTCGCCTCGACCAAGGCGGTGTTCGCCACCTCCGAAGTCAAGTTCGGCATCATCCCGTCGGCCATTTCGCCGTATGTGCTGCGCGCCATCGGCGCCCGTCAGGCCAGCCGTTACTTCCAGTCGGCCGAACGCATTGACGCCGCCCGCGCCCGCGAATTCGGCCTCGTCCATGAAATCGTCGAGCCGGAAGCGTTGGATACCAAAGTGCAGGAAATCGTCAGCGCGCTGCTGCAGGGCGGCCCGCTCGCCCAATCGGCTGCCAAGGATCTGATTCGTGCGGTCAACGGCCAAATGGTCAATGAAACGCTGGTCGAGGAAACCGCCCATCGCATCGCCCACCTCCGCGCCACACCGGAAGCCCGCGAAGGCATCGCCGCCTTCCTCGACAAACGTCAGCCCAACTGGATTGGGGAATAAGCCATGTTCAACAAAATTCTGATCGCCAACCGCGGTGAGATCGCCTGCCGGGTGATCAAGACCGCCCGCCGCATGGGCATCCGCACCGTCGCCGTTTATTCCGAGGCCGATGCCAACGCCCGTCACGTCCGCCTCGCCGACGAAGCCGTGCTGCTCGGCCCGGCTGCCGCCCGCGAGTCCTATCTGGTCGCCGATAAAATCCTCGATGCCGCCCGGCGCACCGGCGCCCAGGCGATCCATCCCGGTTATGGTTTTCTCTCCGAAAATGCCGACTTCGCCGAGGCCTGCACCGCCAGCGGCATCACCTTCATCGGCCCGCCGGCCTCGGCCATCCGCGCCATGGGTTCGAAATCCGAAGCCAAGAAACTGATGGGCAAGGCCGCCGTACCGCTCACCCCCGGTTATCACGGCGATGACCAGACGCCGGCCCTGCTCCACAACGAAGCCGACCAGATCGGCTACCCGGTGCTGATCAAGGCCGCCGCTGGCGGTGGTGGCAAGGGCATGCGGCTGGTCGAAAAAAGCGCCGACTTCCCCGATGCCCTGGCCTCCTGCAAGCGCGAAGCCAGCGCCAGCTTCGGCAACCAGCATGTGCTGATCGAGAAATACATCACCCGGCCACGCCACATTGAAATTCAGGTCTTTGCCGACACGCAGGGCAATTGCGTCTATCTCTTCGAACGCGATTGCTCGGTGCAGCGCCGCCACCAGAAAGTGCTGGAAGAAGCCCCCGCCCCCGGCATGACGCTGGAACGCCGCCGTGAAATGGGCGACGCCGCGGTTGCCGCCGCCAGGGCGGTCGGCTACGTCGGCGCCGGCACCGTCGAGTTCATCGCCAATCAGGATAGCTCGTTCTATTTCATGGAAATGAACACCCGGCTGCAGGTCGAGCACCCGGTCACCGAAATGATCAGCGGGCAAGACCTCGTCGAATGGCAATTGCGCGTCGCCGCCGGCCAGCCCTTGCCGCTGGCGCAGGAACAATTGCAGATTCGCGGCCATGCGCTGGAAGCCCGCATCTATGCCGAGGATGCCAACAAGGGTTTCCTGCCCTCGACCGGCAAGCTGATCCGCCTTTCCCCACCGGCCGAAAGCATCAACGTCCGGGTCGATAGCGGCGTCGAGGAAGGCGACGAAATCACGCCTTTCTACGACCCGATGATCGCCAAGCTGATCGTCTGGGACGAGCATCGCGATGCCGCATTGGCCCGCATGCGCAAGGCGCTGGCCGACTATCAGGTGGCCGGCGTCACGACCAACATCGACTTCCTCTCCCGCCTCGTCGCCTGCCCAGCCTTTGCCGGTGCCGACCTCGACACCGGGCTGATCGAACGCCAGAAGGACTTCCTGTTCCCCGCCGCCCAGGCCGTGCCGCGCGATGCGCTACTGGTCGCCACCGTCGGCGAACTGCTCTGGGAAGATCACCAAGCCAAGCTCGCCGCCAAAACCAGCGGCGACCCCTGGTCGCCCTGGCACGCTCGCGACGGCTGGCGGATGAACCTCTCGGCCGCCCGCACTGTCGGCTTCCGTGATGGCGAAAATCTGGTCGAAGCGCAGGTGCGCTACCAGCGCGATCACTGGGCCATCAGCCTCAATGGCGAAACCGCGCTGGTCCGTGGCAAGAAACTGAACGGCGATCAATTTGCCGTCGAACTCGACAACCGCCGGCTGATTGCCAGCGTCGTCGCGGTCGACGACAAAAGACACGTCTTTTTGCATGGCGCCACCCACATCCTGCGCCGCGACGACCCGTTGCATCTGGTCGAAGCCGGCGGCGCTCAGGGTGGCGGCCTGACCGCCCCGATGCCCGGCAAGGTCGTCGCCCTGCTCGCCCAGCCCGGCCAGAAAGTCGAAAAAGGCGCGCCGCTGCTGATTCTGGAAGCGATGAAAATGGAACACACCATCACTGCCCCCGCCGCCGGCACCGTCAAAGCCTTCTGTTATGCGGCCGGCGAGCAGGTCAGCGATGGCGCGGCACTAGTGGAATTCGAGACAGACTAAGCTCCTCCCCCTTCAAGGGGGAGGCTGGGTGGGGGATGGGTTAAAGATGCACGGACAGAACAACGAATGGCTACAAAAGAATGGCATCGCCAAGGATTTGCGCAATTCGGCAACAGATGCCGAACGTCTGCTTTGGCGGCATCTCCGTGGTCAACAACTCGGTGTCAAATTTCGCCGCCAACACCCATTCAACAACTACTTACTGGATTTCGTTTCTCTCGACGCAAAGCTCATCATCGAACTGGATGGCGGGCAGCACTCGGAAGCCTTGGCACACGATCAAACCAGAACACTGGCACTTGAAACCGCCGGTTTTCGCGTTCTCCGCTTCTGGAATAATCAGGTTTTTCAGGAAACCGAAGCCGTCGTTGAAACGATCATGGCCGCGCTTCCTGTGACCCATCCCCACCCCAGCCCTCCCCTTGAAGGGGAGGGAGTTGATGAGGTACGACCATGACCATTCCCACCCAAGTAAAAATCGTCGAAGTCGGCCCGCGTGACGGCCTGCAGAACGAAAAGCAGATCGTCCCGACCGAGATCAAGATCGAACTGATCAACCGCCTGGCCGAGGCGGGCGTTCGGGTCATCGAGGCGACCTCGTTTGTCTCGCCGAAGTGGGTGCCGCAGATGGGTGACAACACGGCGGTGATGCAAGGCATCAAAAGGCACCCGGCTACGGTCTACCCGGTTTTAACGCCAAATTTGCAGGGTTTTGACACGGCCATCCAGGCCGGCGCCAGCGAAGTGGCCATTTTCGCCGCCGCCTCCGAGACTTTTTCGCGCAAAAACATCAATTGCTCGATTGTCGAGAGCCTGAAGCGCTTCGAACCCATCCTTTCCTCGGCCAGCGCGCTGGAAATTCCCGTCCGTGGTTATGTCTCCTGCGTCGTCGGCTGCCCTTACGAGGGGGCGATTGCGCCAGAACAGGCGGCCAGCGTCGCCAGAACGCTGTTCGACATGGGTTGTTATGAAGTGTCGCTCGGCGACACGATTGGCGTCGGCAATCCAGCCACCATCCAGCGGATGATCGAGGCTTGTGCCAAAGCTGTTCCCGTCGGCAAGCTGGCCGGCCACTATCACGACACCTACGGCATGGCGGGCGCCAACATCTACGCCTCCCTGCAGATGGGCATGGCCACATTGGACAGTTCCATCGCCGGGCTGGGCGGCTGCCCCTATGCCCAGGGCGCTTCCGGCAACGTGGCGACCGAGGATGTGGTTTATCTATTGCAGGGTTTAGGCATTGAAACCGGGATTGATCTGGCTAAACTGGCGCTTATCGGCGACTGGATTTCCACTGCCCTCAACCGCCCGAATGGCGCCAAAGCCGGCCGGGCACTCTGTGCCAAAGCCGCTACATGAGCCTGCTTGCTGCCGTTGCTGATTTCCTGAAACCCAGCCCGCCGATTGATCCGGCCCTCGGCAAGGCGCTGGATAAAGTGGCCGAACTGGTCGACCCGCTGCTCAGGATGGCGCCCAATTTCGAAAAACAGCTGGCCTATCCGCTGCAGCATGCCCTGGGTTATTGCGATGGCCTGCTTGCCGCGCTGCCTGGCCCGATGGATATCAACCGTCAGGCCTTCGCCAACGACCCGCTGGTCCATGCCCTGTTTGCCACGGCCGAGGATATCGACCAGATGCTCGGCCGCAGTCAGGCGGTACGTGACTTTCTGGCTGAGCCCTGCAGTTCGGAAAGCGATCATTTCTACGCCCTGTTTGCCGCCCGCCGCCGGCACAAGAAGCAACTGGGCATGGAACAGCAGGGCGACATCATCCAGAACGATGTACCGCAGCTGGTGCTCTATTTCTCCGACCAAACGCTGGTCGAACCCAGCTGCCAGCTTGAAATAACCTGCGAAAAATTGCGCTGCCGGGGCCTCGAGAGCCTGCTCCACACCTTCCACGACCACGTCCAAAGCCTGCGCCTGGAACGTCAGGGCCTGCGCTCCGACGCTTCGATTCAACGGGCGCACCTCGCCGTGCTGCGCGGTACCACGCCGGGCCAGGAATACATTGTGGGCAGCCGGCATCTGGCCGAACTTGACGCCCGCCTGCACCAAAGCAGCGAATCGCTGATGCCGGCGCAATTGCTTGAGGCACTGGCCGAGTTCCTCGCCGCACCGGAACCCGCCCTGCATCTCTCGCCGATCAGCATCACGGTGGACCGACTGGGCATCGTCCGGGATCAGACAAGCGACGATATCAATCTGCACACGCTCAACTTCTCGGAACTTACCGCCCGCGACAAGCGTCAGCATCTAACCATGCTTGCCCGAATCAGCCGCGACGAAGCACTCGAAGCCGTTGAGATGGTCCGCGACCAACAACACCGATTCATGCTTATCTAAATGATCCCTTCTCCCTGCATCAACGTCTGCCGGATGGATGCGCCAAGCGGCCTGTGTATCGGCTGCTTTCGCACCATCGACGAAATCACCGTCTGGTCAAAAACCGACGACGCCACTCGCGCCCACATTCTGGCTGCGGTCAGCCAACGCCGACTGGCGCAGGCGCCCGAGAGCGGTCAGCTAACCAATATCGGCGCGAGGTAAGCCTGGATGCAAAATCAGGACGAAGAGCAATACCTCTGCGTCGGCATCTGCATGGCTGACCCCGATTCCGGCTACTGCCTGGGCTGCGGCCGCCCACCGCTCGGCGCCCCGGAAATCGTTTCCGAAGTGGTCCCGCGCTCAAGCCAGCCAGCCAACACCAGCAACGACCCGGACAGCCCCGAATGAGCCTGCAACTTCCGGCCTCGATCCAGGTCCTCGAACGCGGCTGGCTGTCGGCCAACAACATCCTCTTTTTCGAGGGTGAAAACGCCACGCTGGTCGATAGCGGCTATGTCACCCACGCCGCGCAGACGGTCCAACTGGTCGGCCATGCGCTGGCTGGCCGCGCCCTGCAAAGACTGATCAACACCCACTCGCACTCCGACCACATCGGCGGCAATGCCGCCTTGAAGGCGGCCTTCGGCTGCGAAATCATCGTCCCCGCCGGCCTGCAGGCGGCAATTGCCGAATGGGATGAAAACGCCCTCCTCCTCTCGCCGCTCGGCCAGCAGGCAGCACGTTTCCAGCATGACAGCCTGATCGG
>Ga0138256_10002759_pt1 | contig 18735 bp, 20 predicted proteins | sample KNB2016incub_MG_FD_105486 | JGI IMG/M metagenome (GOLD analysis project Ga0138256, IMG submission 105486) | Active sludge microbial communities from wastewater in Klosterneuburg, Austria - KNB2014incub_MG | ecosystem: Engineered > WWTP > Activated sludge > Unclassified | place: Austria... | reverse complement strand
AACCCGAAGCGCCAGCGAGGCAAACAAGTTACGTCTGCCCTTCCGCGTGAAGTGTTTGCCTCGCTGGCGCTTCGGGTTAGTGTTTTTTGCGGTGGTTTCGTTGCCGGTGACGACCGTAAGTCAATTTTTTGTCGCGGAATTCCGATGGATCTTCGGCACCCGCGTCGGGTCCAGCTTCAGATGAAACGGGTAGGCGGCGTGGTCCGCCTCCAGTTCACTGAAGCACGCGGTGAGATCGTCCAGCAGTCTCTGCACATTGATACCTCCGCAAGTCGGAATAAACGAACTCAAGTACACGCGACACGTCCCAGCCATCTTTCTCGCGCCGCCAAGGTTGCCCTCTTCGAAATGAAACAGGGCAACGGCGGCTTGGATCAGACCCTGAAACAGCGGCTTTTCCGGGCACATCAATTCGCCCCATAAATCTTCGAACACATCGTGACACGCAAAAAACTCACCCTGATTGAAGAGTGAAATGCCTTCGTCGATGCGAGGATCATTGAAATCGCAGTCTGCCATTTTGAGCCGTTGGTTTTTAGAAGTCGCATGGAATTGATAAACTGCGGTCGAATCAAATGGATCCGGTCACATTGAATTCGGACACAATACCGCGTGGCAAAAAAGAAACCCCGAATAGTGGCGTCGCTTAAGTCTGACGAGCCTCTGGAAGAAAAAAAACAACGTGCAAAATCCGTCATTCGGATTCTGAAGCAACTGTTCCCGCAGGCTGAGTGTGCTCTGCATCACGATTCCGCCTTTCAGTTACTTGTGGCCACCATTTTGTCGGCACAATGTACCGATGAGCGAGTGAATCAGTCCACGCCGGAACTGTTCCGCGAATATCCGGATGCCGCATCGCTTGCCGCCAGCGATCAGAACGACGTCGAACGGATCATCAGGCCACTGGGATTTTTTCGCAACAAGGCCACGAATATTCGGGGCATGGCTCAGGGACTGCTGGATCGTTTCGATGGCGAGATCCCTCAGAACCTTGAGCAGCTTGTCACGCTGCCCGGTGTTGGTCGCAAGACGGCCAGCGTAGTGCTCGGCACCTGGTTTGGCATTCCATCCGGGGTTGTGGTGGACACGCATGTTCGGCGCCTGACAAATCTGCTGGGGCTGACCAGTTCTCAGAATCCCGAGATCATTGAACGTGAGCTGATGGAGATCGTGCCGAAAGCGGAATGGATCAATTTCTCGCATCGACTGATCCACCATGGACGGCAGACGTGTATCGCTCGTCGTCCAAAATGCACTGAATGCGGATTGCTTAAGCATTGTCTGCGGATCGGACTTGAGCCGCTGGAAACGTGATCACTTACTGCTCAAGTGATCGCCACAGATACCATGAGGCCACTGTGCGGTAGGGTCGCCATTGTTCCGCAAATTCATCGAGATCCCCACGGCGTGATGATTCAGGCAACTCATACAGCCTGCACATCGCATTTCGCAGCCCAAGATCGTCGGGCGCAAAGACATCCATTCTGCCAAGGGAAAACATCAGATACATCTGAGCTGTCCAGCGTCCGATCCCTTTGACCTGGATAAGTTGCGCAATCGCCTCTTCATCCGACTGTTTCGCAATCCGACGAAAATTGATCGTGCCGTCGAGCGTGCAGCTTGTCAGGTGCCGCAGGTACGTCAGCTTCTGACGCGAGATACCGGCTGATTGGAGTTGCTCATCAGTCAGCCTGTCAAATTCTTTCGCCGACATCTTCCGAGCAGGCAGAAGCGACTGCAGGCGACCGCGAATCGTTCGGGCGGCGGCCGTCGAAATCTGCTGCGAAAGAATCGATCTTACCAGCACATCGTAGCCGCCCGGGTCCGCGATCAGCGAAAACGGACCGACCTGTTTGACGACATTTGCAAGGACAAGATCGTTCTTGCTGAGTTCCCGCACGGCCTTGCGGATTTCGGCTGGTTCAAAGGCCATACGCCACACTCAATCCGGCATTCGAAGTATCAACCACTGACAAGTTCCTTCAGTGCGTCAATTACCTGCTGATCATGCCCATCCACGGAAACCTTCTTCCAGACTTTAACGACGGCACCGCTGGAATCGATCAGAAATGTCGAACGCTGGATTCCCATGGAGACTTTACCATACATATTTTTTTCCCGCCAGGCTCCGTATATTTCCGCGATCTTGTGATCCGTGTCGGCCAGCAAAGGGAAATTGAGGCTGAACTTGTCAGTAAATTTTTTGTGGCTGGCAACGTCATCTGGACTGACACCCAGCACTGTTGCGCCCAGTGCCTCAAGTTCGGATGAACGATCACGAAACGCACAGGCTTCTCTTGTGCAGCCCGGCGTGTCGTCTTTCGGGTAGAAATAGAGCACGACCGGCTTCCCCTTCAACTCTGACAGTTTGACGGTTTTTCCGTGCGTCGCTTTAAGTGAGAAGGCAGGAGCTTTCGCAGGCGGTTCAATCCATTCTGTCATTTTCCGGCTCACTTCTGAGGGTTTTTGCGTTTCGAGTCCCGCCGGATGGTAGTTCGCAGATTGCGTGAAGCAAAAAGCCAGACGCGCAAATAACGACATGTGAGAAAATACATGGCATTAACTGCGCCTCTGGCTTCAGCTGAAACAGTCAAATCACTGACCCAAATCTGTTGCAACCTCCGACGAAGGACACTTCGTCGTGTTGTCCGCAATTTCTTTCCGCAAAACGCGGACGTCCGCTGGCGCGTCAATCGAAAGCCGAACCCTCCCGCCACGAATCTCCGTCACCGTCACGCGGATTCCTCCAGCGATATGAATCGATTCTCCAATTTTCCTACTAAGGACAAGCATCGTGCAGGTTCCTTTGTAAACCCGGTTTTCTAACGTGAAGTCAATGCCTCACATCGAGGCAAACTCAAAATCGCCAAACTGGCGCAATCCATTGATGACGGTGATTCGCTAATTGATTGCAAATCTCATGTGAAGTTCGGCACAAAATGCACAACCACACTTGCTTACGTAAATAAAAGACCCGACAGAGACAGTTTTCCCTGAAATTTTGTTCAGCCGCAAAGATTTCTCGGAAAAGACAGGTAGTAATTACCCTACCTCCTACCGCAGGGGCTCGTTGTGGGACGAGCCGCCGGAAGTCAAATTTCACCGATTTTGCCTGATGCAAAATTGAACAGGTTGTCCGATTTTACGCTGATCCTCTTGTCAGTCGTTTTTGCCTGCCAAAAAGACCGGCTGTCGAGATGGCCGCCGGCATATGCAAAAAACAAAAACTCCACAAGCTGTTTACGCCGCTTGAGTTACAACTCATGGAATGGCGGCGGCACGATGTTTGCATTTGCCTCGCCCACACAGAAGATTCTGCCAGTCTGTGCAACGAACTGAAACGTTCCTGCCCAGTTTGGTCTGATTTTTGATTGCGAAAATTGTAAAACCTGCGTTGAAAGCTTGAGGAGAGGCCGTGGCTAAGTTGCTGACGTTTGACGAAGAGGCGCGTAAGAGCCTGCTGTCCGGCGTATCGAAATTGTCAAAGGCGGTTGCCAGTACTTTGGGGCCCCGCGGACGGAATGCCGTGCTGGACAAAGGTTGGGGCGCGCCAAAGGTGACGAAGGACGGGGTGACCGTCGCGGAAGATATTGAACTTGAAGATCCATACGAGAATGTGGCGGTGCAGCTTGTCAAGGAAGCTGCATCTAAGACGAACACGGTCGCAGGAGACGGTACGACAACCGCAACGGTGCTCGCGGAAGCATTGTTCCGCTCAGGGCTGAGGTATATTGCGGCTGGTGCAGACCCGATGTCGTTGAGTCGCGGTGCCAACAAGGCGGTCGCGGCAGTGATCGAGGCACTGGGCAAGATGTCAAAGCCTGTGAAGGCGACTGACCGCGAGTCGATTGCCAAAGTGGCGTCTATCGCGGGCAATAACAATCCCGAGATCGGCGAAATTCTTGCTGACGCGTTGATGAAGGTCGGTAAGGACGGGGTTATTACCGTCGAAGAAGGTCGGCACGTAAGCACAGAGGTCGAGCTGGTCGAAGGGATGCAGTTTGATCGAGGCTATCTCTCCCCGCACTTCATCACCGACGATGATGCTCAGGAGGTTGTGTTCGAGAATTGCCGGATCCTGCTCCACGAAGAAAAAATTTCGAGTGCGAAGCAAATGGTTCCGCTGTTGGAGGCGATTTCCAAGGCGAATGTGCCATTGCTTATCATTGCCGAAGATGTTGAGGGCGAAGCGCTCGCGACACTCGTCGTCAACAAGATGCGTGGGATTGTGAAAGTCGCTGCAGTCAAGGCTCCTGGTTATGGCGACCGTCGCAAGGCAATGATGGAAGACATTGCCATGTTGACCGGTGGCAAAGCGTTTTTCAAAGACTTGGGAATCAAGTTGGAAAACGTCCAGTTGTCGGATCTTGGCAAAGCCAGGCGAATTCGTATTGACGCCAACAAGACGATTATTGTCGAAGGCGGTGGCAAGAAGTCAGATATCGCCGGACGTGTCGAACAGATTCGTCGTGAAATTGAAGGAACCGACAGCGATTACGATCGTGAAAAGCTGCAGGAGCGTCTGGCCAAGCTGGCTGGCGGTGTGGCTCAGATTAACGTTGGTGCCGCAACAGAAACCGAAATGAAGGAACGCAAAGACCTGATTGATGACGCGCTTGCCGCAACGCGGGCTGCCATCGAAGAGGGAATTGTGCCTGGTGGTGGCGTAGCGCTGCTGCGATGTGCTTCGGCTTTGGATGAATTGAAGCTGAAGGACGACGAAGTATACGGAGTCGAGCTTGTTCGAGGAATTCTCCAGATGCCATTGCGGATGATTGCGGAGAACGCCGGTCTGGATGGTGCGGTCGTTGCTAATCGCGTCCTCAAGGGGACAAAGTACAGCTACGGCTATGATGCTCTCAACGAAAAATATGGTGACATGCTCAGTTTCGGAGTCATCGACCCGACCAAAGTCGTTCGTACTTCGCTGCAGAATGCAATGAGCGTCGCGTCCTTGCTGATGACAACCGACTGCATCGTTGTCAACGAGCCTAAGAAAGCCGATGACGAGCAACATGACGATCATCACCACGACGCTGGAATGGGCGGAATGGGAATGGGTGGCATGGGCGGAATGGGTGGCATGCCAGGAATGATGTAGTTCTCCTCGCTTCTACCCCGGCGATTGTCTGGCTAAGTTTACACTGTGTATTTTCTGAAATTATTTACATAACACTCCGAGCCGGGCTCGGGTATTTGGAGTTCATTCGAATGAAAATCAATCCTCTTGATGACCGTGTTGTTGTGCGTCCAAACGAAGCAGAAGAAACGACAGCGGGCGGCATTGTGCTGCCGGACGCTGCCAAGGAAAAACAGCAGCGTGGGACAGTGCTTGCGGTCGGTCCTGGCCGTATGCTGGACAGCGGTGAACGGTCACCAATCAGCGTCAAAGTCGGTGATCAGGTGCTGTTCGGTAAGTACGGCGGCACTGAAATTGAAGTCGATGGCGAAGAAGTGAAGATTCTTCGCGAAAGTGACATCCTCGCAAAGCTTGTCTAAGCGGATTCCCCGCAAGGGACAGCACTGGTTTCCTCTCTTGGCCATTTCGCCAAAGGGAGGAAACGGTCGCATAGTGAATGACAATTAAAGAACCTGTTTCGCGAAAATATCCCAAGTAAATTGCAGCGACTGATTCGCTGAAGGAGCTGTAGAAGTGGCAAAGCAACTATTGTTTGACGATCGAGCCCGTCTCAAGCTGCAGCGCGGCGTTGAGACCTTGGCGAAGGCCGTTGCTGTGACGATGGGGCCGACCGGTCGAAATGTGATTATCGATAAGAGCTTTGGTAATCCCGTTGTTACCAAGGACGGCGTCACCGTGAGTAAGGAAGTCGAACTGGAAGACCCTTACGAAAACATGGGTGCGAAACTGGTGAATGAAGTTGCCAGCAAGACGAGCGACACTGCTGGCGATGGCACGACCACTGCCACCGTTCTGACTCGATCGATCTATGGTGAGGGGCTGCGGAGTATTTCTCTGGGGGCCAACCCAACTGTCGTCCGAAAAGGCATCGAACGCGCTGTTGAGGCCGCATTGAAGAGCTTGGAAAAGCAGGCGAAGCCTGTGGATTCCAAACAGCAGATCGCTCAGGTTGGAGCCATTTCGGCAAACAGTGACAAAGCGATTGGCGATATGATTGCCAACGCCATGGAACGCGTCGGCCGCGATGGAGTGATCACCGTCGAAGAAGGCAAGGGAAACAGTACGACGCTGGAATTTGCCGAGGGCATGCAATTTGATAAGGGCTACATCAGTCCTTACTTTGTGACTCAGGCTGAGGACATGAAGTGCGTGCTTGAAGACTGCCTGATCCTGTTGTTCGAGAAGAAGATCAGCAGCCTGCGGGAGTTTGTACCGCTGCTTGAGAAAGTCGCTCGTTCCGGCAAGCAATTGCTGATTATTGCCGAAGACGTCGATAGTGAAGCACTCACGGCACTCGTGGTCAACAAACTTCGCGGCATTCTGAAAATTTGCGCTGTCAAGGCACCGGGTTTCGGCGACCGTCGCAAGGCGATGCTGGGCGACATGGCTGTACTCACGGGCGGCACGTTGATTTCGGAAGATCTCGGGATCACGCTGGAGTCTGTTGAACTGAGTCAATTGGGCAGCGCTCGTCGCGTTGAAGTCACCAAAGATGACTGCACGATTATCGAAGGTGCCGGTAAAGCCGGTGTCATCAAGACTCGCGTGCAGCAGATTCGTGACCATATCGAAAAGACTGACAGCGATTACGATCGTGAAAAATTTCAGGAACGTCTCGCGAAACTGACAGGCGGCGTTGCAGTCATTTCCGTCGGTGCCTCCACCGAGACGGAAATGAAGCAGACAAAGGCCCGCATGGAAGACGCCCTGCACGCAACCCGGGCCGCTGTGGAAGAAGGCATTCTTCCTGGTGGCGGTGTCGCATTGCTGCGAGCCATTGAAGCTGTCAACAAGGTTGAAGCAACTGGGGACGAGGCAATCGGCGTCGGTATTATCGCTCGCGCCCTCGAAGCACCCGCCCGTACAATTGCCAACAACTGTGGCAAAGACGGTGCGGTGATCGTCGATGAAATTCGGCAGCTTAAAGGTGCGATGGGTTATGACGCATCGACGGATGAATACGTAGACATGCTGGCGGCTGGTATTTTGGACCCGGCCAAGGTTGTGCGCAGCGCATTGTCGAATGCCGCGTCCATCGCCGGTCTGATGCTGACGACTCAGGTTCTTGTCACCAAAACGGAAGACGCTGACGGGGGTAAGAAGACTGTCACAGAAGGTGTGATCCGGTAGAACTGGTTTCATACGTGGCGGATTCGCGGCAACTGATTGACGCCATGTGATCGCAAACCTGCGGGGCACCAGCAATGGTGTCCCGCATTCGTTTATAGTTTGCGGCGTTACCTGGAATCCTAAATCAATTATTCAGTTGAACCAATTCGTGTAGGGCCTGATTCGTCAACTCTTTATTCTGGTTTCCCATGATGTCGGCTCAGCGTGACTACTATGAAGTTCTCGGCGTGGCTAAAAATACGTCGCCGGAAGAACTCAAGAAAGCCTACAAGAAGCTGGCGCTGAAGTATCATCCGGATCGAAATCCAAATGATGAGGAAGCGATCAATGCGTTCAAAGAAGCTTCGGAAGCCTATGAAGTTCTAAACGACCCCGACAAGCGGGCGCGATACGATCGACTCGGTCATGCCGGCGTTCGTGGAGCTGGAGGCGGAGCAGGTTTCCAGGACGTGAGCGATATTTTCGGCGCGTTCGGAGATCTGTTTGAAGGATTCGGGTTTCAATTTGGCGGCGGTGGCGGTGGAACTGGGGCTCGCGGTGGTCGTCGAGCTGCTGGCACGCGGGGAGAATCCCTGCAGGCGAAAATACGGATTGATTTGACGGAAGCATTCAGCGGCTGCAAACGCGAGTTGCGTATTTCGCGGCACGAAGCCTGCGACACCTGTCAGGGCTCCGGTTGTAAGCCGGGTACGTCGCCGGTCAAGTGTTCCACATGTGGTGGTCAGGGCCAGGTCATTCAGTCACAGGGATTTTTTAGAATTCAAACGGCATGCCCTGGCTGCCGAGGCAGCGGGACGGTTGTGAAAAATCCCTGTCCATCATGCAGTGGCCAGGGCCGGATGCTGAAAGACGTCGTGCGGGAAATTACAATCCCCGCCGGGATCGATTCCGGAATGCAGATGTGCATGCGTGGTGAGGGGGAAGCGGGTTTGAACGGCGGCCAGCGTGGCGATCTGTATGTGGATATTGATGTCAAGAAACATCCTCTCTTTCAGCGCGAAGGGCAGGATCTGATGTATCGACTGCCCATTACGTTTGCACAGGCGGCACTGGGCTCCGAGATTAAAATTCCGACGCTGAAGGGCTCAGAATCGTTGACGATCAAACCTGGCACACAACCGGGGGAGATCAATCGGCTGCGAGGTTTTGGCATGCCGGACCCGCGTGGCGGCAACGGGCGTTCAGGAGATCTACTGCTCGAGATTCAAGTGGAAGTGCCACGCAAGTTGTCCTCCGAACAGGAAGAACTGCTGCGAAAACTGGCTGAGCTTGATCACAAGGATGTCATGCCTCACAGCAAATCGTTCTTCGAAAAGGTGAAACAGTTGTTTTCAGGGCAGGAAGATTCAGAAGAATAATTCACCGTGCTCAGGTTTTCCCATTCCGCGATGAGGGCAAAAAATGTCACAACCAAATCCACATGCAGGCAATCGAGATCCGTCCGACCCCAATCGATCCTCAATGGATTCCATGAGCGAGGCACTGGCTCAGGATTCTGAATCGCCGCTGGTCAACGTCACTGAACTTCAGGCAACGATTGCTGACCTTCAGTCTAGGCTGATCCGTATGCAGGCCGACACGGAGAATTTTCGGCGGCGGATTCAGCGTGAACAGGACGAAGCGCGCAAATTCGAATCCCTGGGACTGGTGCGAGATCTGCTTCCAGGGATGGATGGACTGAATCGAGCCATCAGCAGCGCGGAGCAGACCGGCGACGTGCAAACATTGCTGGACGGACTCAAAATGGTCTCGCAGCAGTTTCGCGATATCCTCAAGGCACACGCGGCAGAACCTATCGAAGCGCTGGGAAAACCGTTTGATCCAAATCTGCACGAGGCACTCACACAGATCCCCTCCGCCGATTGTGAACCCATGACAGTAGTTCAGGTCGTCGAAATCGGTTACCGCCTGCATGATCGCGTTGTCCGCCCGGCGCGCGTGATTGTGTCTTGTGCCCCGCCGGAAGCTTAGTTGGACATCGCCAGTTCATGCAAGCTATCAGTATTTTTGCGTGTTCTAGATCCATCCAACGACTGCGATTCAGCCACGGTAGTGGCGGCAGCATGTAGCCGTGGGCTTTAGCCCACGGTTCGTCGTTCACACATTCCCCGAAGCCCCGACAGGGGCGACAGAAATCAGCAAAACATCGCTGCTGCCGCTCCTGCCGGGACTACGAAATCCAAGTGAATCTTGTCCTTGTGTCTCAAGAGCTTTAGTCAGGAAAAGTGTTGTTATGCCGACCTACGAGTACCGATGCAACGCCTGCGATAACAAGTGGGAAGAGTTCCAGTCAATCAAAGCGGAACCCACAAAGAAGTGTCCGAAGTGCAAAAAGGCCAAAGCTGAACGCATCATCAGCGCCGGTGGCGGAATCATTTTCAAGGGATCGGGGTTTTACCAGACCGACTATCGCAGCGAGTCCTACAAGAAAGGGGCCGATGCCGCGAAAAAAGCCAGCGAAGTCTCATCCGCATCAACGACAGACACAGCGAAGTCTGAGACAAAATCTGAAACGAAGGCCGCGAAGAAAGAGTCGGCTGATTGATTAAACCCGGCCACCCGAATACTCCTGTTCTAATTCTGAACCTGGATTATACTTCACGCGGTGCCGACTGAGGTACTTTCGAAGGCAACGTTTTCCATGTTCCTTCTCCCCCTGACAAGGGGGAGAAGGTGGCCGACAGGCCGGATGAGGGGGCTGATCTGCAGTGAATATGATGAACCAGAAAACCGTTAATTCTTCCCCCTCACCCTAACCCTCTCCCCCTTGGAAAACGTGTCAAGTTGGAAAATTAATTGCGGGGGAGAGGGGACAATCGCAAGAAAATCCATAGCATCACTTCTGACCGCGTGAAGTATAACTATACGTCACGCCGCAGAATTTCCCGGCATGTCGCCCTTAGCAGTTCGATATTTCTTGATGCGACGAGCAATGTGCGTGTTGCGGGCGGTGCGGATCCAATCAGCCCCGGACTCGTTGGAGTAATTCGCACTCCCCTGGCGAGATATCGATCAGACTCGTCTTTTTCATTTTCAGCCCGATTTGTGGGAGCGTGAATCCAGACGACCGTTTCTTCAGGCTCTGCAAATTTTTTCAGAGACAAGGCGAGTCGCCCCATCGTCAGCCTTCCGTTGATGTCGTGAGACAGCCGGAGCAACGTCAAAGCGCGAGAATGCGGATTGCGAAACAACATGCAGTCGATTCCCAATGGCCCAATGTACCCCAGCCTTGCTGCGGACTCTGCGATGCGATGGCCCTGATCAATCGCTCGGTCCCACAAGCCGCCACTCCGCCGCTGAACAAAGCTCCCCAGATAACGCCCGGCTTTATCGGTGAGCATTTGCGATTCACCAGCGAACTCGACAACGGGCGCGGCCTTCCCGCACTGCAGTACGTGGAATTGCAGTCCGCATTCCATGAATCGTTCGACCCACGGTTCGACGTAAACATATTCACCCAATGCAAATCGCGACTCCAGCCACGCGAGATGGGACGCCGTAAGGATCGGCGACGTTCCCAGCAAACGATTACGCGCGGCATGACTCAGGTCGGCCTTAATGACCCAGCCCAGTCCAGCAAACTCGTATCCAGCCTGGACTGCGCTAACGACTTTCGGAATGGATCGGCACAGAGTACCGAAGGATTCGATTTGCTCCACGCCGCCTGAATCCAGTGCTACATCAAATTGAGCCTGAAACTGGCGGCTGTTGATCGTCCGGACGACGGAGGGATCAGGAGCGTTGACCAGAAGGCCAGCGTTTCGCAAAGTTCGAACGGCGGACTCACTCCAGCCCCAGGCGATAGCTTCCCAGCCGCCAGGATCCGGTGAATCACGAGTTGCTGTTTCTGCCACGATTGCCGCCACTTCCGCTGCCGTGCGATATTCAACCCCCTGAAGAATTGTTGGCAGTTCCGTCGGTCGATTGGAATTGTCAACAATGACGATTGTCCGCTGAGAATCCGAACTCCGGCCCATCGGTGGAGAAGCAATTCCGCCGCCAGACAGGAGCCCCATCACCGGCCCCAAATCCGCCACAATCCTTCTGGCTTGCGGCGAGCGTGCTGTCGCAGACGCCAGCAATTCTTCTTCGAAGAACAGGTTTGGCAGCAGTACTTGATTCATAAATCCCAATCACACTCTTATGCTTTGTCACACTCTAATTTTGGGGTGGCCGGGGCTGACAAACAGGAATGTCCATCCTACGGTATCATTTCGTGCCTCCATTGCCATCAGTTGTGGGTAATTCATGAGCGGCATCGCTCCCAGGGGCGATTACGGAATTCCTGGCGAAGGGATGATTGAGCCCCGCCGCTCGAAATGCCGTATTCCGATTGACATTTCGGAACGGATAGCGGGAACATTAGAACTCGAAGACCCGTTCAGATCGAACGTCTCAATGAAAGCACTCAATGGTATCGCCGTTTTCACTGCATGAACATGGAATTACCGTCAAAGAGGTCTGTCGCAATCTCTCGCCGAGCAGCCTGTATGAAGAAGCGATTCGCCACGAACAAGGGACGAGTATTTCGGACACGGGATGCCTGATCGCCTATTCTGGTGATAAGACCGGTCGCTCACCCAAAGACAAACGTGTTGTACGGCATCAGGATTCTGAACAAAATGTGTGGTGGGGGCCGGTCAATTTTCCGCTGGACGAAATGACCTTTTCGATCAACCGTGAGCGGGCGGTCGATTATCTGAACACGCGCAGTAAGATTTACTGTGTCGATGCGTATGCTGGGTGGGATCCGGCGACGCGGATCAAGGTTCGTGTGATCTGCGCGCGTCCTTACCATGCGCTCTTCATGCACAACATGCTGATCCGGCCGACGGACCTGGAGTTGGATGAATTCGGCGAGCCGGATTTCGTGATTTACAATGCCGGCGCTTTTCCCGCCAACCGCTACACCACTGGCATGACGTCGCGCACGAGCGTTGATTTGAACCTGGAGAAGCGGGAAGTCGTCCTGCTTGGTACAGAGTACGCAGGCGAAATGAAGAAAGCGGTCTTCACTTTCATGAACTATTTTTTGCCGAGCAAAGACATTTTATCGATGCACTGTTCGGCGACGACCGATTGCGAAACAGGACGCTCCTCAATTCTGTTCGGACTGTCAGGCACCGGCAAGACAACACTCTCGGCAGACCCCAAACGATATCTGATCGGTGACGACGAACACGGCTGGTCGGACACCGGGATTTTCAATATTGAAGGCGGCTGCTACGCCAAAGCCGTTTATTTGACGATGGAAACCGAGCCGGAGATTTTTGAAGCGTTGAAGTTCGGAACGGTGCTTGAAAACGTGGTCTACGACAGGTCACACCACCACGTTGATTTCAACGATACATCGATCACGCAGAATACGCGCGGAGCGTATCCAATTGAATTCATGCGGAATGCGAAAATCCCATGCGTCGCTGACCATCCTTCCGACGTCATCTTTCTGACGTGTGATGCGTTTGGAGTCTTGCCACCTGTCGCAAAACTGACTCCGGAACAGGCCATGTATTATTTCATCAGCGGATACACCGCCAAAGTCGCAGGCACGGAAGTTGGCGTGACCGAACCTGAAGCGACATTTTCGCCGTGTTTTGGCGGACCGTTCCTCGTCTGGCATCCCAGCGTTTACGCCAGATTGCTGGCCGACAAGATCCGGACACACAATGCCAACGTCTGGTTGGTCAACACCGGCTGGTCAGGAGGTTCCTACGGCACCGGCAGTCGGATGCCGCTGAGGTTCACACGAGCGATCGTGGACGGCATTCATTCCGGTCGCCTGATTTCAGCCCCTGTCGTGCGAGACAATATTATGGGACTGGATGTCGTAACCGCTTGCGAAGGCGTTCCCGCCGAAATGATGCAGCCACGATTGTCGTGGCGTTCGGAAGATGCGTTTGAAGAAGCCTCCCGCAAACTGGCCGGTCGCTTCCGGAAAAATTTTGAAAAGTATGCCAGTGCCGTGGACGCGACTGTTGTCTCATCCGGTCCGCAGGAGTAGAGGAAGTCGTAAGACTTCTGCCACAGCACCAGGACCAGTATTCCGTCAAAGGCTAATCTTCTGTGATTCAACGCGCCACATGTCCAATCTGCAAGAAACCTCTTGAAGCCGAAGAGGCAGAAAAGCCCTCGTATCGCCCCTTCTGCAGCGACCGCTGCCGCAAGGTCGATTTGATGCGGTGGTGGGACGGAAAGTACGCCATTATCGAAGAACTGCCGCCGGAAGCGATGGATCTGGAACAGGGACTTGGCTGAAAACACGTCGTTCCCACTACTTCGCCGTGAGAATTCGCCGGGAATTCATCGATCCTCCCTGCTGACGCATGGAAAATCGGCTGTTTCTTTGTATGGTTCCCCGGCGGTTCAGATTCGTTTGAATCTCGTGAGCGTAGCTCAGTTGGTAGAGCAACGGACTTTTAATCCGTAGGTCCTGGGTTCGAGTCCCAGCGCTCACATTGAAAAACAAAGGGTTTCCGATCACTCGGGAACCCTTTTTTTGTCAACTACCACCTCAACTACCACCTTTGGCCGTTCTGGTGTCAGTAATTCGGCAAACATGGCAGCCGTTTCATCGGCTTGGATCCCGACGTAGAACTTTTCCGTTGTGGCCACGCTGGCGTGACGCATGAGTTCTTTCAGAACCATCGAATTGACCTTACGCGACATTCGAAACCCGAATGCCCGCCGAAGATCGTGAACGGACGCCCAAACGGCTTCCCCGTCTTTTTCATCGACTTTGATTTGTGCCGCTTCTCCAATCGCAACAATGGCCTTTCAGGCAGAGTCGATGCGATGGCAAACTCCACGGTGAAGGACCGGGTTGAGCACTTTCCCCGTTCGATCGATGGAAGGAACGGCCCGCAGAAACTCCGCAAAGTCTGGTGTCAGAGGGTAAACACGATCCTCCCTTCCTTTTCCCCTTCGAGTGGAATCAGCAACTTGACGAACTTCCCGGACATATCGACCCGGATTCCATCCGCCCACGGATCCCACGTGAGCGATAATGCTTCCCTGAACCTCAGGGATGACAGCCACCAGCCGAATGCTCCGCAGCCACGGGCCTCAGCAGACGCGCCGACGCGCCCAAGGCAGCGCGGTAGTCAGTTTTGCCCGCTATCATTTCAACCTGCTCTGCGTCACGGTATCCTGTCACGCCTCAGGCAGCGCCCTGAACGGCTGGCGATCACTTCACCACCAAAACACCACCCAGGCAACGTGCCGCCATCAACAACGCCCAGCGACATTAAGAAACCCAAACACCGCCTTCATGTTCGAACAAGCCTTCAAAAACGTCGATGACATCCTCTGGAAGGAAGCGGGCTGCACCTCGGAACTCGACTACACCGAACAGAGTTCCTGGCTACTGTTCCTGAAATACCTCGACGCGCTCGAGCAGGACAAAGCCACCGAAGCGGAACTGGAAGGCAAGAAATACACCTGGATCCTCGACAAGCCCTACCGCTGGGACCAATGGGCCGCGCCCAAAGGCAAAGACGGCAACATTGATCACAACAAATGCACCACCGGCGACGACCTGCGGGACTTTGTGGACAAGCAACTGTTCCCCTACCTGCAGGGCTTCAAGCAGAAAGCCAGCGGGCCGAACACCATTGAATACAAGATCGGCGAAATCTTCAGCGAGATCAGAAACAAGATCACCAGCGGCTACAACCTCCGCGAGATCCTCGATCACATCGACGAACTGCGATTCCGTTCCCAGACGGAAAAGCATGAGCTGTCGCACCTGTACGAAGCCAAGATCAAAAACATGGGCAACGCCGGGCGGAACGGCGGCGAATACTACAGCCCCCGACCGCTTGTCCGAGCCATCGTGCGCGTCGTCAAACCGCAGATCGGGGAGAAAATCTCCGACGATGCGTGCGGTTCCTGCGGCTTCCTGTGCGAATCCTTCGACTACATGAAGCAGCAGAACCCGAAGCGCACCACCGCCCAGGACAAGATTCTGCAGACGAAGACATTCTACGGCAGAGAAAAGAAATCGCTGGCCTATGTCATCGGGATCATGAACATGATCCTGCACGGCATTGAAGCCCCGAACATCATCCACACCAACACGCTCGCCGAAAACCTCGCCGACATTCAGGACAAAGACCGAGTCGATGTGGTCGTGGTCAATCCACCGTTCGGCGGGAAGGAACGCAAAGAGGTTCAGCAGAACTTCCCGATTCGCACGGGAGAGACCGCGTTTCTGTTCCTTCAGCGATTCATCAAGATCCTGAAAGCCGGCGGACGAGCGGGCGTGATCATCAAAAACACGTTCCTGTCCAACACCGACAACGCCTCGGTGAGTCTCCGCAAACTGCTGCTGGAAAGCTGCAACCTGCACACGATTCTGGACTGCCCCGGCGGCACGTTTCAGGGAGCCGGAGTGAAGACCGTGGTCCTGTTCTTTGAGAAAGGATCGCCGACCCGCAAGACGTGGTACTACCAACTCGACCCCGGCAGAAACCTCGGCAAGACCAACCCGCTGAACGACGACGACCTTGCCGAGTTCATCGAACTGCAGGCCACGTTTACCAACTCACCGAAAAGCTGGAGCGTAGACGATGCGACGATCGACCCGACGACTTTTGATTTGTCAGTGAAGAACCCCGACGGCGGTGAAGAAGTTATCCACCGCAGCCCGGACGACATCATGAAAGAAATCGCCGAACTGGACGCCGAGAGTGCGGAGGTATTACAAAACATCAGCAACCTCCTGTAACCGTCCGTCATTCCCGCGCAGGCGGGAACCCAGTGTCACGTGCGCAGGCTGGATTCCCGCCTGCGCGGGAATGACGGATATGGCGGGAATGACGGACAATAGAAACCATGAAGCAACCCGTCGTTTACATCCTCGCTAGCCAACGCAATGGAACGCTGCACATTGGCGTCACCAGCGATCTGGTTCAACGAATCTGGCAGCACAAGAACGATGTATTTGAAGGGGTTCACCAAAGAGTACGGCGTTCACATGCTGGTCTGGTTCGAGGTACATGACGACATGGAAAATGCGATCATTCGTGAAAAGCGGTTGAAGAAATGGAACCGTGAGTGGAAGCTGCGATTGATTGAAGAGAAGAACCCCGAATGGAGGGACCTTTATGATTCAATCCGATAGTCATCACGCCAGCTTTTCCTGTCATTCCCGCGCAGGCGGGAACCCAGTTGCGATAATCATCCCACTGGATCCCCGCCTGCGCGGGGATGACGGTACGCGCGGGGATGACGGAACCTACGCCAAGTGTGCGGAAGTGCTGCTGACAATCCGGGGGCTGCTATGACCGACTTGATTCCCGACGACTACGGCCAATTTCTGACGGAACTCAAGGTTCGCATTCGTCAGGCCCAGTACAAAGCGCTGCGCGCCGCCAATACCGAACTGCTGACGCTCTACTGGGAGATCGGTGAATCGATTCATCGCAAGCAGGAGGAGGTTGGCTGGGGTAAATCTGTGGTCCAGACTTTGGCTTGCGATCTGCAGGTGGAATTTCCGGGACGAAACGGCTTTTCCTCGCAAAATCTGTGGTTAATGCGGCAGTTTTATGCGGAATATCGGGACCGGACAAAACTCCAACCAATTGGTTAGAGAAATTAGCTGGTCCAAAAACCTGATCATTTTGGCGCGTTGTAAAGACGACTTGGAGCGCGAATTCTATCTGCGCGCGACAGCCCGTTTTGGCTGGACCAAGGCCGTCCTTCAGCATCAGGTGGACAACAAAAGCTACGAAAAATACCTGCTCAATCAGACCAACTTCGACCAGACTCTGACGCCAGCCATTCGAGCACAAGCGGTATTGGCGGTGAAGGATCACTACACATTCGACTTCCTCGGTCTGGCGGATGAGCATTCGGAGCGGCAGTTGGAGCAGGCTCTGGTGGCAAACCTGCGCAGATTTCTCAGCGAGATGGGAGGCGCGTTCGCTTTCATCGGCAATCAATACCGGCTGGAAGTCGGCGGCCAGGAATACTTTGTTGATCTGCTGCTCTTTTACCGCCGTCTACGCTGCCTTGTGGCGATCGACCTCAAGATCGGGGCTTTCGAGCCAGAGCACAAAGGCAAGATGGAGTTTTACCTGGAAGCTCTCGATTGCCAAGAACGGATGCCCGAGGAGAACGCCCCCATCGGCATCATCATCTGGCGCGACAAAAACACGACCGTTGTGGAATACGCGCTCCGCACCGCCAGTCGTCTGATTGGCGTAGCTACTTACACGGTCGTTCCCGAACTCCCCGAAGCCTACCGCACCGAACCTCCCAGCCCAGCAGCAATCGCCGAACGATTGCAGGCATGGGCAGAAACGGAGGCGGTCAATGCGTAGACGTCAATCCCGCGCAGGCGGGAACTCACCCATCCGTCATTCCCGCGCAGGCGGGAACCCAGTCGCCACACGCATCCCACTGGATCCCCGCCTGCGCGGGGATGACGGAACGTACGTCGAGAGTGCGGAAGTACAGCTGACCATCCGGGGACTGCTATGAAAGCGGGATGGCAACAATCAACACTTGGACACGTGTGCAAACTGATTTCCGGACGGCACATTGACGCGAAGGACTACAACTTCGAATCTCGCGGTATTGGCTACCTCACTGGACCATCCGATTTTGGCCCGTTGCACCCGATTGTCACCAAGTGGACGGAACATCCGATCATAACGGCGAAACAGGGCGACATCCTGATCACCGTAAAAGGTTCTGGTGTCGGCAAAATCAATCTCTTGAATATCGACGAAGTTGCAATCAGCCGACAACTAATGGCAGTCCGAATCACGGGGGCTGATCCACAATTCTTGCATTTGTTTCTCAGTTCGACATTCGATCATTTTCAGTCGCTGTCCCAAGGTGCTGCGATCCCTGGAATCTCACGCGAGCATGTGCTTGACCTGCCAATCGTGCTTCCCCCGCTCGCCGAGCAGCGGCGGATCGTCGGCATCCTCGACGAAGCGTTTGAGGGCATCGCCACCGCCAAAGCCAACGCCGAAAAGAACCTCCAAAATGCCCGCGCCCTCTTCGAAAGCCACCTCCAATCCGTCTTCACCCAACGCGGCGATGGCTGGGTGGAAAGCACGATTGGACAGTGCATTCAGTTCATCGACTATCGGGGTAAGACTCAACGCCGTGAAGAGTTTTTTGGTTGAAAAAAGCGGGGTATCGCAATTTACGGAGATATGAGAAGGTCAGATTCCCTCGAACCCCAAACTGAAAACGATTCAGTCGGAAAGGAATCTGACCATGTCGCAACGCAAGTCTCAAAAACAGGCCAGGCACTCACGAACAGTTCAACGTCGGAAGGCGAAGAAGGATCTCAGAGATCAAAAAGCCAAGCGTCCGCAAAGACAGACGAACAAACAGCACGCGAATAAAGCGATGAAGAATTTCTTCGGCGACGAAGATATATTCGCAAAATTTCGATTTCACGGCAACATGAGTTGGAGGGCGACAGACGTCGCGAGAATGGCGGTGTT
>Ga0138256_10002758_pt1 | contig 18735 bp, 20 predicted proteins | sample KNB2016incub_MG_FD_105486 | JGI IMG/M metagenome (GOLD analysis project Ga0138256, IMG submission 105486) | Active sludge microbial communities from wastewater in Klosterneuburg, Austria - KNB2014incub_MG | ecosystem: Engineered > WWTP > Activated sludge > Unclassified | place: Austria... | reverse complement strand
GCTGTCTTCAACAATAATAGCATCCATCAGACTATCAATTTCTTCTGCAGTTGTTTTTTCATTTTTATTAGAATTGAATCCAATTTGAAAATCTGATGTTGATTTTTTATTAATAGATATCGTCCCAATGTGGAAAACATTCAATAACAAAAAATAAATTACACTGATGAAAATATATAGTCGAACAGGAGGAACAAAGCGAGCTCTTTTATTTTCTAAAAAATCTTTGGTCATTCGACCTGGGTAGAAAATTAAATATTGTAGAGATTTCCAAATCTTGGTGTCGAAATGAAATATTGATTCTAAAAATTCAAGAAATAAATGTCCAATAGGAACATTAGGAATGTGATTGTCTTGACCACATTTTGGACAATAATTTTCAGATCCTGAAAATTGATGATCACAATTACCGCAAGAACTCGATTTATTGCTCAATTATCTTATTTTTTTCTTCCAGAAATAAATCAATCCAACGATTCCCACTATAATGAGTAGGAATGCAATAATTTGAGAAAGAGAGGGATTCATACCCAATAATTCATACCTTGGATTTACTCTTATTGCTTCAATAAATATTCTCTCTATACCATTCAACAGACAGTACAAAAAGAAAAGTACTCCAGCATATGGAATCTGTTTTCTCAAAGCCCATAAAATTCCTGTAATAATGAAAGCCAAGATACTCTCATAAAGTGGTGTGGGATAGACAGGAGGAACCAATTGGTGACAATGCATCCATGTACACCCTTCAATTTTAACACCTTCATCGATAACATTGTGAGGATAGTGATAAGCCCACCAAGAATCTGGCAGTATAAACCATGATGGTTTGGCAAGTTCATTGATGATACCCCAGTCTCCATCTCCCGATAAATGGCAACCCATGCGACCGACAGCATAACCGATCATTAATGTAGGGGCCACAGCGTCCATCATATGAATGGGATGAAGCCCTTTTTTCTTAATGTAGCGAAATACCATGATGAAGGCAAGAATAAGTCCTCCATAAATAGTGAGACCACTCCCTGAAAAGATACTGCCTATAGGATCTCTGATGAAATCACCAAAATTTTCTAAAATAGAGAACAATCTAGACCCCACGATTCCAAAAATGGCGGCTACGCCAGTAATCTCAAACACCCTATCTTTGGGTTGGATCATGACATCTGCTCTTCTGAGTGTATTCTCTTTTTGACTCTTCATTTTATAAAACCAATAGGCAAATGTTGCTGCCAATGCTATGAAAGCCCAAAGGAAATTTCCCTTGGAAGAGAAGAGTATTCCAGTAGGATCTAGCTGGAATTCTTTTACATTAGCGATCACATATCCAGCTTTATAAGCCAATATCGTGTTGACTAGACATTGCATCCCGATTTCCTTCCAGTCTATTGGTTTATATACGACGATATTCTCTATTCGGCCTTGTAATTGACCTATTCCTGTCTTTCTTTTCAGTTCAAGGTATAATAATGTTCCACTGGCTACAAAAGAGAGCCCTAGCATTAAGCCAAATGTCTGAACTACTGAAAAAATATTATCTGGATTACTGCCAAACAATGCATGAAAGATATAGGACAGATTTGGATACATGATCTGAATTTTGCCCAAACGTACGTAAAATTTTGGACACGACAAAAACGTCAAGCGTTTCTCTCATAGATGTGTTGGTCCGAAGCAATAAATACAAAACTTCTTCGTTTGAAAACTTTCTTTATCTTTGCGGCATGTTGACTTCATTAAGGTTTTGGATAATTTTAATATCTGTTCAGTTTTTACCCAATGCAGAGGGGGCACCAGAGTTAACAGGCAATATCATTCCAAAATGTGAACTTGAAAAAAATGAAGATAAATTTGAATCTTTGGGCGAATTCATCAATGAGGATATTATTTCCTATGCGATTCAAGGCATTGAAAAATTTAATGTAAAGTCAAATATTCTAGCAATATGTGATTTTACAAAACCATCTACTGAAAAGAGATTTTATCTGATAAATCTAGCAGAACAAAAACTTATCCTGTCTAGTCTAGTGGCTCATGGTCGAAATTCTGGAGAAAACATCGCTTATTATTTTTCTAATAAAATGAGTTCATTTAAATCGAGTTTGGGATTCTTTAAAGTAGGAGAAAAAATCTATAGCCCCAAACATGGTCCTGCACTATTACTCAATGGATTGGAGAAAGGAAAAAATGACAATGCAAGGAGACGTGAGATCATCATCCATGGAGCAGACTATGTGAGTGATGCATTCATAGAGCGATATGGTAGACTGGGAAGATCCCAAGGTTGTCCTGCATTGCCTGAAGATATCATGAAACAAGTCATTCCATATTTGAAAGATGGAGCACTATTATACATCCATGGAAAATCATAAGCATTTAAATTTGCGCAGCAATATTTTTTACTTTTTACTTTTTTTTCTATTTGTAATTTTTCATTTACCATTTTTAAGCTCTTGCCAAAAATCCTGTAATAGTTCAAATAATACTCAGGGAAAAAGAAGTCAAGACAGTACTGTATATTCCTTAGAGAATTTTACACCATTTACTTTGGATACCTTTGTTATAACTAAATATATTCAGCATGATTCAAGTCAGATGGATATTGCTTCAGATCTAGTAGAATTTTATCAAAAAAGATTTTATCAGTATGCTTGGTTTACTCAATCTGGAATGTCGAATGCAGTACATCTTTTATTGAATAGATTGAATAATGCTGCTCACCAATCTCAAAACAATTTACTTAAAATCACCCAAGTATTGGACAGCATCAAATTGGATTCAAATTATATTAAAAAGAATCAAAGTAAATTAGCACAGTTTGAACTCGACTTTACCTCTGCTTATTTTAAATATGCTAAGTATGAATTTTATGGAATAGATAAGAATCCTAAGGATCTAGAATGGTATATACCAAGAAAGAAGAAGAACTTTCAATTGCTCTTAGAAAAAATCGCTTGTTGTGAAAAAGAAGATATCAATTTTGAACCGAGCAATAATTATTATAGAGCATTAAAAAAAGAACTGGTCAAGTATAAGGAATTAGATAAACAATTCGTAGATATTGAGATACAGCGTGATAGTTTTCCACTACAATTGAATGATATAGCTGAAATATTGGTCCCGATTAAAGCAAAATTATATGCATTTGGAGATTTATCAAAGCGCGATTCAACCACCCTATTCAATCCAGAATTAGTTGCAGGAATAAAACAGTTTCAATATAGACTAGGACTGGATTCAACTGGCATCATCGACAAGAATACATTTAAAGAAATACAAAAACCGATTGGATATTACTTAAAGAAAATCATTATTAATATGGAGCGATTGAGATGGATGACAGATAGTATTCCATCTTCATATTTTTTAGTTAATATACCAGAATATAAGCTTCATATTTTTGACAAAGGAAGATTAGATTGGAGTATGAATGTGGTCGTAGGTGCTCAGGCGACTGCTACAACAATTTTTGAAGATGAAATGTCCAATATTGTGATCAATCCTTATTGGGGTGTGCCTCAGTCTATTGTCAAAAATGAAATCATTCCTGCAATGCTGCGCAATTCAAATTATATCAATAGGAATCACATGGAGGTCTTGAAGAATAATCAAGTCGTGAGTCCATATTCTATAGCTTGGCATGATATCAAGGGCAATCCTACATTTACAGTAAGACAAAAGCCTGGTCCATTTAATGCATTGGGAAAAGTAAAATTTTTATTTCCAAATAATTATAATATATATTTTCACGATACTCCTGCAAAGAAATATTTTGTAGAGCAAAAAAGAGCTTTTAGTCATGGATGTATACGACTGGGAGAGCCAATAAAATTGGCAGAATATATATTGACTAGGGATTCAATATTTACCGTAGAACAGGTGGCAAAAGAACTAAAGAAAGATAAGGAAAAATGGATTTCACTAAAACATAGGATCCCTGTAATCATCAGTTATTTTACTGCTTGGGTAGATTCAAAGGGGATGCTTCAATTTCGAGATGACATTTATGGACACGATCGTAAATTAGAAACAGAGATCTTTGAATAAGCACATTGCCTGATTTCAAATGAGATGATATGCTCCTAGAAAAAAACCACTTATTAAAAGCGAAGATGTTTAACAGTAATTGAATTCTGCATTAATTTATTCAATGAATCAATTCCTATTTTTAAATGTGTGTGTAAATAATCTTGAGTTACTTTTTTATCACTTTCTTCTGTCTTCACCCCTTCAGGGATCATAGGCATATCAGAAACTAAAAGTAAAGCACCAGCTGGCATTCTATTTTTAAATGCAGAAACAAATATTGTCGCAGTCTCCATATCTATCGCAAGAGCACGAAGTCTCGTGAGGTAGTTTTTAAAGTCTACTCTATGCTCCCAAACCCTTTTGTTGGTAGTATATACTGTTCCTGTCCAATAATCTTTTTCATATTCTCGGATAGTGGTAGAGATCGCCTTTTGCAATGCGAAGGCAGGAAGTGCAGGAACCTCTGGTGGTAAATAATCGTTTGATGTTCCTTCACCTCGAATAGCGGCAATAGGTAGAATCAGGTCACCTACATTGTTTTTCTTAGACTTCAAACCTCCACATTTGCCCAAAAATAAAACCGCCTTAGGCTTTATTGCAGTAAGCAAATCTATGATGGTTCCAGCGTTTGGACTTCCCATGCCAAAATTTATAATCGTAATATTATTGGCAGTGGCACTGATCATCGATCTGTCTCTACCCTTAATCTCAACATTATTCCATTCGGCAAACAACTCTACATATAAACTAAAATTCACCAATAAGATGTATTCTCCAAATTGATCCAGCGCTACCCCAGTATATCTTGGCAACCAATTTTCTACTATTTCCTTTTTAGTTTTCATTTATCTAATTATCTTCAATGCAAATATAATTGTTATTTTAAATTGAAGGCTAGTGATCTTTTGTTAAATGGTAAAATTGGCTAAGAATTAATTTACATTTATTATTTACGAAATGAAACTTATTTGTGAGTAGGCAAACAAAAATGGGATTTCATTGTCTTAATCCTGTTTAATATCAAATCAATTAATAGAAGTGGATTTACTTTTTTCATATATAAAAAAACACAAAACGCTATTGATCATCGCATTGATCATGTCAAGCATAAATATTTGCTTTAGTTTATGTGATTCTATCATTACAGGAAAGCTAATGCAGGATTGTGGTGTAGGAATTTTAAAATACAAAGGTCAGGAGTTACAGTTTGTTAAGTCATTGCTATATTGGCTTTTTTTATCTCTTGGTGCTGCAATGGTATCTCGTTTAGCAAAAAATTTTCAAGATTATTTTACAAATATTGTCATACAGCGCACAGGTGCTGAAATGTATACAGACGGGATTAAAAAATCACTGGATCTACCTTTTGAAGATTTTGAAGATCAAAGAAGTGGAGAGACTTTGAGTAAGTTGCAAAAAGTAAGAACGGATTCTGAAAAATTAATCACCCTTTCTATTTCATTAATTTTCCAAACAATTGTAGGATTTGTGTTCGTGATGTTATACATTATGAGGATAGATTATCGCATTGCATTAATATTTGTTGTTACAGCGCCGATTATTGCCTTTGTGAGTTCTTATCTGGGAAAAAAGATTAAAGTTGTATCTAGAAAAATAGTACAACAAACCAATTCATTAGCGGGATCTACTACTGAAAGTCTGCGCAATATTGAGTTGGTAAAAAGTTTAGGATTGACTCAGCAAGAAGAGAATCGATTGAATAGTAATACACATAAGATATTAGATCTTGAATTGCAAAAAGTAAGGTTTATTAGAAGTTTAAGTTTTATACAAGGAACTACAGTACACTTCATGCGCACATGTGTCATTTTTGCGCTATATTATTTTTTATTTGGTGATAAAATAATCGTTGGTGATTTATTGACCATGGTATTTTTTACATTTTTTATTTTTGGGCCATTGCAAGAATTGAGTTCGTTTATCATAGTAAAGAACGAAACAAAAATATCGATGGAGAATTTTTCAAAATTACTAGCTGCAAAGTCTGAGTATAAATCTGAATCACCAGTAGCAATAGGCGATATTTCAAATTTAGAATTTTCCAATGTTAGTTTTAAACATAAAACGACACAAAACTATGCAGTAGAAGATATCAATTTTCAAATCAAACAAGGAGAGACGGTTGCTTTTGTAGGTCCATCTGGTTCAGGTAAGACGACACTTGTTAAATTATTGGTAGGTTTATATCCTCCTGCAGAGGGTGAAATAAAATACAATGGCATCAACTCAAAAAATATCGATTTATTAGAATTGAGAAAACAACTTGGATTCGTCACTCAAGATGCACAGCTTTTTTCAGGAACAATAAGAGAAAATTTGCTTTTCGTAATGCCTGACGCAAGTGATTCAGAAATACTTGATGCGCTCCAACGCGCAAGCTGTAATAATTTATTAGCGAGAGCAGATAATGGTCTAGATTCCACAATAGGAGAAGGTGGAATAAAAATTTCTGGTGGAGAGAAACAGAGACTTTCTATTGCAAGGGCTATTTTAAGAAATCCCAATCTTTTGATATTTGATGAAGCGACCTCCGCTTTAGATTCCATTACAGAAGAAGAAATCAATCAAACCATTCGCAAGATTTCTGATCAAAATAGAATTACTGTTCTAATAGCTCATAGACTTTCAACGATCATGCATTGCGATAAAATATTCGTACTGGAGCAAGGAAAGATTATCGAACAGGGAAGACATGAAGATCTTCTTCTTGAAAAAGGATTATACTATGCTATGTGGAGGCAACAGATCGGCGAGAGAAGAAAAGTCTTTGCGTAGATTATAAGTGAATAAATTTATTCGGTTATTTCAATAAATGATTATATTTGTTGAAATATAAGCTTATCATGAGAAGAATTTTTACCTTTATTCTAATTTTAATTGATATTCAATTAAATGCTCAGTCTTCATTGCTTTGGAATACTACTCAAGATCTTGCTTCCAGCAGTTTTGGAAATAATCATCCAAGAATTGTAATGAATGGCACAGAATCACCTGTCGTAGTTTGGGGTAGGGATTCGGATGCAAGTTTGCTTTGCTCATATTGGGACGGGACAAAGTTTTCTACTCCTTTAAAATTAAATACTAATATTACTATTGCTACAGCTTCATGGATGGGGCCAGATATTGCAGCACATGGCGATACAATATATGTAGTAATGAAACAAACACCTGAGAATTCAAGTAATAGTGGAATTTATCTGAGTAAATCTTTTGATGGCGGAAAAAGTTTTTCCTCATTAATTCGAGTAGATAAGATAGCAGACAGCCTTTCGAGATTCCCTACTGTAGCTACAGATAAAAATGGTCAACCAATCATTGCTTTTATGAAGTTTAATAGTAATTTTAGAGAGTCGCGTTGGGTCGTGACGAAGTCAAATGATTTTGGTAAAAGCTTCAGTCAAGATATTAAAGCAAGCAATTGGTTTGGTTCAGAAGAAGTGTGCGATTGTTGTCCAGGCACATTGATATCAGACGGTATGAATACAGTGCTCATGTATCGCGACAATAATAAAAATATACGAGACAGTTGGATGGCATTATCTAAAGATGGTGGAAACACATTCATTAATGCATGTAATGTCGATAATAATCGATGGCAAATCAATACCTGCCCAGCAAGTGGTCCAGATGCAGTAATCGTGGGAGATACATTGTATAGTGTCTTCATGAATGGTGCAAGTGGTCGTGCATTAAACTATATGAGTAAAACTATTTTAAGTGAGGCTAAGTTGGTAAAGACTAGTGCTATACAAGGTCCTGCATCAGGTCTAAATAGTCAGAACTTTCCTAGAATCAGTGCATATGGTAATGCTGCTGCAATTGTTTGGAGACAGGATGTCAGCAACAAATTACAACTACCAATTTTATTCACTAAGAATATTTACAATGGTTTTCCTACAAAATATGACACAGTGGATCTGCTGGATATTGACGATGCAGATGTTCTTGTGACTAAGGATAAAGTATTTGTGGTGTGGGAAGATTTTGCAAGCAGAACAGTAAAATATAGAGTCGCAGATATTAATACAATTACTGATATTCAACTAAATCAAAAACCAAATCAAATAATAATTTCTCCAAATCCAGCATCTGACCAAATTGAGATACATGCTGATGAAAAGATAAATGAATTGACAATTACCGATTTAAAAGGAAATGTTATTTACCAAAGTCAAAATCCAGAAAAGTTGATTTCACTATATGGATTAAGCTCAGGAATTTATTTAGTCTATTGTAGAATGAAGACTGGTGTGGCTATGCAGAAATTTTGTAAACAGTAGAATTGAGTTTAAAATCTCTTGTAAGAAGAATAACTTCTTTGCTTGATAAATATAAATATTTCTAAAATTATAAAAATACTTTTCATTTATGAAATGAAACGGAATAATAGATGAATTAAATACTTATTTCAATCTTAATGCGTTATTAAAAATTATAATACTCTAGTAACACAAATTTAATTCTACAAAACAAGATCGATTCAATTGTTTTTGTTATGTTTGTTTAACCAATTAATTCAAAGACTTATGACAACTACAATATTAATCACCATTTGTATACTTTTGTTAATAGCGTATATATTCGATGTCAGTTCATCAAAAACTAAAATACCTTCTGTAATTTTACTTTTGTTGATAGGATGGGTAGTTAAACAGATCACGAATAATTTTCAAATTTTTGTAATTGATTTAAGTCCGATACTTCCTATACTTGGGACTATAGGATTGATTTTAATTGTTCTTGAAGGGTCCTTAGAAATTGAATTAAATAAATCTAAATTACCTTTTGTCGGCAAGACAACAATTATTTCATTTGTGCCAATTTTAATATTTGCTTTTGGACTCGCAGCTGCATTTCAATACTTTGAAAATGTGTCTTTTAAAATTGCCCTTGCTAATGCGATTCCATTCGCTATTATAAGTAGTTCCATAGCCATCCCGAGCGCACAAAATCTTCCTGCAAAGGATAGGGAATTTATTACATTTGAAAGCAGTCTATCTGATATATTTGGTGTATTATTTTTTAATTTTATTACTTTAAATGATGAAATCGGTTTTGCCCTTGCAGGTAATTTTGTTGTAGAGATTATATTAATGTTGTTGATTTCATTTATAGCTACAATTGGACTTGCATATCTGCTGAGTAAAATAAAACACCATGTAAAATATTTGCCTATAATTTTAATTATTGTTTTGATCTACAATATTTCTAAAATGTTTCATCTTCCTGCATTGATATTTATATTAATATTTGGCATTATATTGGGCAATATTGACGAAATAAAAAATTTAAGGTTTATTAAGAATTTTCAATTAGCTACGCTTCAAAGAGAAGTGCATAAATTTAAAGAACTCACTATTGAAATCGTATTTTTAGTTAGAGCTTTGTTTTTTATATTGTTTGGATATCTCATCAATACAAGCGAATTGTTAAATTCTGAAAGCATAATTTGGGCAATAAGTATCAGTATTGGAATTTTTTTCATACGCTTTATTATATTTAAAATTGCGAGGATAAAGATAAATCCACTTTTGTACATCGCACCGAGAGGATTAATAACAATTTTGTTATTTCTAAGTATTCCTTTGAATCAACAAATGCGATTGGTAAATAATTCATTGTTAATTCAAGTGATTATCATAACAGCGTTTATAATGATGTTGGGTCTGATGTCAGTTAAACCTGAAGTTAAGGAAGTAGAGAAAGTACCCAATTAAAAAACACAAGACCTTATTTTTTTTCTTACTTTTGTGATCGAAATTAGCTTCAATATCATAATATTTAAATTATTAATGAATATTGATTGAAATTAATTTATTTAAAGGGAAATTGATATCATGACAAAGGTAAGTCAAAGCAAAATTCAGTTTGATAAGTTTGTATGGATTGATTTTTGTCAACCAGATAAGGAGAGTTTAGATAAGATTGCGGAGGAGTATAATCTTGATTATTTTCAGATAAAGGATAGCTTAGAGTCCGGTCATTTACCTAAATTCGAAAAACAACCGAATTATAATTTTCTAATCCTTAGGGCCTTTACATCCACTATTGAAGAAGGGTCTACAACTATAAGTGAGCTATCTAATAAAATAGCTTTTTTCTATAATGAGAATAAGCTTATCACGATTCATAGAAGTGCTTTTCCATTTTTAAATACTGTAAAAAAAGAGTATAACAACTCAGAGGATGTTTTGCTTTACTTAATTCATAAAATGCTTGAAACTTATCAACGACCTTTGAATGATTTAGATGAGCATATAACTAAGATTGAAGAAGTTATTTTTTTGAAAAATTATGAGAAAGTTTCATTGGAGGATTTATATTTTTTAAAGACTCAAACTCGTATTACAAAAAAATTATTGCAAATAATACAAAACGTAATTAATCAACTTGAAGTTAAGGATGAATCTAAAACAGCTCTCCAAGATATCAAAGATAGATTGTTAAATCTTATATTAAACTATGATGAAGTTTTAGAGAATTCAAATAACTTGTTGAACACCTACCTTTCTGTTAATGCTCAAAAAAGCAATGATGTCATGAAATTGTTGACTATTTTTTCAGCATTCTTTTTGCCATTGACTTTTGTTGCTGGAATTTATGGAATGAATTTTGAGAATATGCCCGAATTAAAATGGCGTTCTGGTTATTTTTTAACATTGGGAATAATGCTATTTATTGCATTAGTCATTTATTTTTGGTTTAAACGTAAGCGAATACTTTGATTGCTATAACATTGAACAGACTTGAACAGAATTTATTACAATGATTGACTTATATATTCGGACTGATGTATTCTTTTTTTAAAAGTGAATATAGGTTCAAGTCAATAAATTTTTCATGTAAATATTCAGCATCTCTAAGTATAGCTTCCAGGGTGAAATTCAATTTTACTGCTATCTGATTACTTTTCTGATTGTTTGTAGCACATTTTAATTCAATACGATTTAAATCTAATGAAGAAAAGGCAAGATGTATTAAAGCTTGACAAGCTTTCGTGATGATTCCTTTTCCTTGATGATCTTTTGACAACCAATACCCAAATTCTCCGATTTTATTGGCACGATCAATTCTGTAAATTCCAATTCGTCCCACACATTTTTTTCGATCGAAGATAGTAAAAGCATATTCTACACCATCAAGGTTTCGTTGAATAGATCCTCGAATATAGTTTTCTATGAATTGAACAGAGTGAACATTTTCTACGAATGGCAGCCATAGTTTTAAGTGGGCTCTATTTACTTCTACTAAATTGTAGATCTCATTCGCATGATCAAGAGAGATAGCCTTTAGTTCAATGTTTTGATCTATTTTAATATTCATATAGATTGTTTATGTGAATTAAATAGGAAGAAATAATATTTTTTCAACCAATTTATTTTTATTATTATTGACTTATGTAATTTAGACATTATATTTCGTTGCTATTATATTTTTTTGTTTATTTTCCAAATCAGGTAGAATGATAGTGAATCCGAATGGTTTTAAATCGGAAGTAAGTTGTTCAAAATTATATGGGGGATGTATTTCAATAATTATATTGTCTGTATGAGCTAACCAGTCGTTATTGTTTTTCAATAGTATGTTTTCTGCGCCTTCTATATCAATTTTTACCAAGTTGAATTTCGCTATATTATATTTATTCATTATTGTATTCACAGTTATTGCTTGAATAGGATTTCCTACAATATCAACTTGATAGTTGTAGCTATGTCCTTTCTCGTTAAATAATATTTCTCTATCAATATCGTATATGGCATATGGCAATGGCGTAATTCTAGAATCAAACTTGAGGTTATCTTTCAGTATTAAAAAATTATCTTGTGAAGCCTCGACACTATATATATTTGCGTTGGGATAATGGATATTGAAGTATAGTGAGCTTAAACCAATATGGGCACCAAGATCTAAAATATTGATATTTTTGTTTGAGATTTGAAATGGAATGAAATAAATCTGTTTCCAAAAAATCTCATAAAATATTGCAAGATCTCCTTTACTTGTCCGCATAGCTATATTATAGTTTTTTTTATTTATTTTTATTTGATAATTATTTGAATTGTTTTCTTGTTCATTTTTTTTATTATATTTGTAGAGAAGATGAAATTGAATGGTATTATAGATGAATTTTACAAAAGTGGAAATATTTCTAGACACCTTGATTGTAAAAATAAATTTTTGTATATACGAATTCCACATTAGCTATTTGTTTGGCGTTCTATTTCAAACTAGTCGTTCAAGTTTGCCTTTTCTTTTGATCAGGTTTTTGTAATCCCATTGTATTTTTATTGCTTTTTCCAAGTATCTTTTCATATCTATCTTGTTAATTTGATCACAAGAGTTAAAGCGTATTTCTGCAGCCTTGAAGCTTCCCTCAGCTATTAAAGTATCCTCATCAAATGACTGCCCACTCCAGAACAGGAGTCTTATCCCTCCTTTTAATTTACTATATCCAACAACTGGATTACCATCAATAAACCAAACAGGATGTGCATGCCAGATTTTATTTTCAGCTCCAATTAAATTTTCAAAAATAATTTTTGCTAACATGTTACAAATTTCTCTTTCCTCATCTGATTGTGAGTCATTATAAGATTGGATATCAGGATTCATATATTTTAGTTTTATATTTCCAGATCACTTAATTCTCTTCTAAGATTTCTATATCATATTTTCGAAGCAAGCCAGAAATCCCTAGAAGTGAAAACTTAGCTTTCTTTATTCGATTTTTTTCAGGGTCTATTATATAATTAGAACTTGAACTCAAATCTACTTTTTCTAATATAGTGTTATCAAAAATGGCTCCTGATAAATCACAGTTTTTAAAAGCAGAATTGCTTAAATCACTTTCTGAAAAATCACATTCGTAGAGTTGGCATTGATCAAATATCGTTTTCTTAATTTTAATCTTATAAAATGAGCTATGATTTAATTGTGTGTTTTCAAATGAAAAGGAAAGATTAAATTCTTGACAATGTTCAAAATGTAGCCCCAACATCTTACATTGTTTAAATTTTACATTTCTAAAACTGGTATTATCGAGGGCTATAAGACTTAAATTACAACTGTTAAATTCACAATCTACAAATGAGAAGTTAGAAAAGTTGTAATTTGAAAAATCGCAATATTTAAAAGTACAACTTTCGTATTCTGCTAAAATAATTTGCTCAGAACTAGAATCTAAATTTTCAAAACTTGTATCTTGAATATATTTTTTTTTCATATTGTGTTTTTGTTTTGACTATTAATTACTTTAATTTTATCATTTAAATTATAGCAACAATCATGTGCTTCAAGAAAACAAAACTAGTGACATCTATATTATGCCTATTTCCTTTTCCTTCTATTCTTTTTTGCAAATATCGGCCGACTAGATAGGCAAATATAAATGTCAATGCAATAAGTATGATAAAATTAAGTAGAGATTCCGAATCTTTAAATATATTTTTCATTGGAAATTAAATATAAAATGCAAATAATATGATGATTTAAATAGCAATTATTTTTCTATGATAAATACGTAGAATAATTTACTCATTAATCCTGCATAAATCTGATTCAGTTTATTCTTTTGAACCGGCTTCACTAATTACTTCAAAGATTAACTTTCCATCTTTTTCAAGTGAAATATCTTGCCCTTTACCTCTCAATTCATAAACATCGTTTTTATACCAGATTCCTGAAGCAGCAGCTTGACCTTGAAGTATTATTTTCTCTCCATTTAGTTTTAGGAAAGCAATGTTTTTTTCATTGTCAAAACTCATTTCCAATACTTGTCCATTTTTGTCGGTGACAGTAGAACTTATTAGATTTTTATTTTCTGATTGTGTCGATGTTTCTATAGGTGTTTCTACTTTTTCTTGCTTTTTATTTTCTTTACATGAGCAAAAAAAGATCCCAATACAAATGCAGAAGTAGATTAAATTTGATTTCATGATTATAATTTTATAAAAGCAAATGTAATAAGAAATTTAGAATTTTAACTTAGGACTAAAATGCTTTATTTAAAATATATTTTTGCCAAGGTAAAGACCCCTGTTATAAAAACTAAAATTAATACAATGGATTTGAATTGTTCTTCAGAAACATGTTCAAGTATTTTTTTTCCAATAAATGTCCCAATTATACTCACTATTAGTAAAATGGGTATAAGGTACAATATCTCTTTGTTAATATATCCATTTGCGCTGTATACTACACTTCTGCTTAAATCGATACCTAAGTCGATTATCGAAGATGTAGCTATAAAAACTTCTTTTTTTAAATTGTAGGCTGCCAAAACAATTCCTCTTATAGCCCCTCCTGTTCCTAAAAGACCAGCAATTAACCCTGAGGCAACACCACCACCAATTGAATTGGTTAATGTAGCTTTAACAGTGATATTTTTAAAGATAAGAAAGGTAGCACTAACCAAAATTAAAAATAACGCTAAGAATATTTCAAGTATTTTTGGATCAATAAATTTACTTAGATAAGCACCAATTATTACAAATAAAACAGCAGGTATTCCAATATTTATGATTAGATTTTTGTCGAAGCCTTTTCGAAACAATGTGATTTTAGCTAAGTTACTGGAGACATGAAATAATGCTGTAATTCCAAGTACTGAATAGAAGTCAAAGAAGTAACTGGCGATAGGGACAAAGAAAAGCGACGAACCAAAGCCACCAATAGTTCCTAGTATTTCAGCCAACAAGGCAAGTGAAATAAAAAGCAGCAAACTCTCAAGTGTCATACAAATTATTTATTATTTTCTGACTGCATTTTGGAAAGCCATAATTTAACTGCCCATATAACAGTAATCAAAAAAACAATAATAATAGGAATATGAAAGGTTAAAATCATATCATGAAAATAAGCACCAATTAAAAGGTATGCAGATGCGATACATAGTTTTAATGGAATAAATTCTAAATTTGACCAAGTCGTTTTAAGATTAAAAAAATTCATAAGTAGGTAGAATATTAATGAAACAAAAATTTAATTCTTTGAAATTATTATTTTACTATAATTTTAAGTCACCGCAAATTTAATCGCGTTCTCAATGTGAGCTAAATGATGTCTTGAATGCCAGGAATACATGCCAATTGATTCATACATATTAATTTTTCTTTTCTTCTCAGGATGAAGGTATGATTTGGATAAACTATCATAAGGTAAGCTGGAAAGATAAAATGACCATCTTTGATGAAGTAATCTCAATAAAAGACAGCCTTCTTTAATAGACACATATTGTACATCTGGCATTTCAGCCCAAAGCTTTTCATTATATGGTAAAATGGTAGGGCAATCTTCAGTCATGGTAAGTTTATGCCTAATATATGCATTCATATGGCTATCTGCCATGTGATGAACTACTTGACGAATACTCCAACCACTGGGTCTATACTTCCAGTTAAGCTGAGATTCATCCAATGCAAGTACTAATGCTTCAATCGACTTTGGAGTCGATTCAATGTCTGAGATCCATGCGTGGATTAATTCCTCAGAATAATTGTTGGGGGCTTCCCACTTTCCTATTGGATATTTTAATTTTTCTAACATTGGGCTTTAATTTATTAATCATTAACAGTTGAAACGCAGAAGAGATGTGACAATGTTCGAAATTTGCGTCAGATAAACGAAAAATTATTATTAACTCCTTCAACAATTAAAAAAATGAACTTAATTGATTTAATTAAATCGAATGTTACTCCGGAGCTTTTATCAAAAGCGGCTGGATTCATGGGTGAGTCTTCAGAATCTACATCAAAAGGTATGGGAGCAGCAATTCCTGCTATCTTAGGTGGTGTTTTGAACGCATCTAATAATACATCTACTATGGGTAAAGTTTGGGATCTATTGAATCACAAAGACAATGATCCTGGAATATTAAATAACCTAGGAGATCTATTTGGTGGTAATTCGCCATTGACTTCAAATAATGGAATTGGTTCGTCTATGTTAGGTTTGTTATTTGGAAATAACAGCAACACATTGATGAGTGCTTTAACAAGCTTAGTTGGATTCAAAAGCTCAGGATCTGCAGGTAAATTATTGAGCATTGCAGCACCATTGGTTATGGCTTTCTTGAAGAAGAAATCAAGCCAAGAAAATTTTGGTGTAAGTGGATTGACTACATGGTTAGGTGGACATAAGAAAGATATTGCATCAGCTTTACCTGGTGGATGGGCTTCATCTTTAGGTTTTGCTAATCTTGCAGATGGTCACACGACTCATAAAACAACAACTACTTCAACAACTACTAATTACAACACTTCAGATAACAACAACGGAGGTGGAAGCAATTGGTGGATGTGGTTATTGGGTTTACTTGGCGCATTAGGTCTTTTATGGTTTGTAATGAAAGGCTGTAATGGATCTGAAGTAAAAGACAATATGAAGACAGCAGTTGAAAACACAACTAGCGTTGCAGAAAATGCTGCTACTGCAGCTGCTGGAACTGTAGCTGATGCTGCAAATGCTGTAGTTGATGCAACAAAAAATATGTATGAAGGCGTTGATTCTACAGTTAGAGCTAAATGGTTGGCTTTAGGAAATATGATCAAAGTTGCTCTTCCTGGTGGTGTTGAATTAAATGTTCCTGAAAAAGGAGTAGAGAATTCATTAATTAGCTGGATTCAAGATGCAACAAAAGTTGTAGACAAAAATACTTGGTTCAATTTTGATAGAATTTTATTTGAAACAGGAAGCTCTGCATTAAGCCCAGCTTCTAAAGATCAAATTGGAAATATTGCTGCAATCATGAAAGCTTTCCCAAATGTAAATATTAAATTAGGAGGTTATACTGACAATGTTGGAGATACTGCAAAAAACAAAGCATTATCTGCTGACAGAGCTAAAATGGTAAAAGAAGCTTTGGTTACTTTAGGCGTTGAAGCAAAAAGAATGGAATCTGAAGGTTATGGTCAAGAGCATCCAGTTGCTGACAATAGCACTCCAGAAGGACGCGATCAAAACAGAAGAGTAGCGATCAGAGTTACTAAGAAGTAAGATTATAAGGAAATTCTTTGAATTTCAAATAAATATAAAGAGTCAGAAGAAATTCTGGCTCTTTTTTTATTTGGAAAATTTGTACAAAACTCATTTTATCCAAATTACTAGAAGAAGCTAAAATTCTAGACTAAAATAGCAGTTTTTATTGTAGGTTTGCGCTCAATTTTAGATCCATGGATATCATTAAAAAATTAGAATCAATTCATGAAAGATACAAGTATCTAGAAGAGAGACTGTCCGATCCTGAGATTGTAAGTAATGTAAAGGAATACACTAAGACAAGTAAGGAATATAAAGATCTTCAGCCAATAATGAACCACCTTGAAGATTATCAGCGATATCAAAAGGAAGTCATTGGAGCAGAAGAGTTATTATCATCTGATGATCCTGAAATGAAAGATCTTGCTAGATTAGAATATGATAATGCAAAAAGTCAACTGGAAACCATAGAAGCTGAGTTAAAGATCATGCTTATTCCGAAAGATCCAGAAGATAGCAAGGATGTTATATTTGAGATAAGAGCAGGAACAGGAGGCAGCGAGGCGAGTTTATTCGCTGGTGATTTATTGAGAATGTACACGAGATATTTTGACACTCTTGGTTGGACTTATGAGATATTAACTGAGAATGAAGGGTCTGTGGGAGGATTTTCTAAAGTAGTGTTGGACGTATCTGGTGTAGATGTATATGGAAAACTAAAGTTTGAATCAGGTGCTCACAGGGTCCAACGTGTTCCAGAAACAGAAGCTTCAGGAAGAGTGCATACTTCGGCAGCAACAGTGGTCGTCATGCCCAAAATGGAAATTGAAGATATTGATGTTAACAAAGCCGATCTTCGAGTCGACACTTTTCGTTCCAGTGGTGCAGGTGGACAGCATGTCAATAAAACAGAATCTGGAGTGCGATTTACACATATTCCTACAGGAATCGTAGCCGAGAGTACAGACAGTAGAAGTCAGCATAAAAATAGAGAGATCGCAATGGGACGCTTAATTCAAAAAATCAAGGATGTTCAAGTCGAAACATATGAAAACACAGTTGCTTCAAAGAGAAGATCATTAGTCGGTACAGGAGACAGATCAGATAAAATAAGAACCTATAATTTCCCTCAAAATAGAATGACAGATCATCGAATAAATTTTACAAGTTATAATTTAGTAGGTTTGATGAATGGCCAATTGGATGAGGTGATAGAAGCATTAAGGGTAGCAGAAAACATGGAAAAATTAAAAGGAGAGCAAGAACAATAAAAATTTAAAAAAATCAATAATGGAAGATCAAATTATTGTCAAAGATTGTAATGGTAATACACTGGAAAGTGGAGATACTGTGATAGTAACTCAAGATCTAAAAGTCAAAGGCGGAACAAATCTCAAAAGAGGTACCGTAATAAAAAAAATCAGAGTTACAGAAGATACAGATGCCATAGAATGTAAAGTTGATGGTAGCACGCTTGTGTTGAAGACGATTTACCTTAAGAAAAAATCATAGATTAAATTTTTCTTTTGTTGAAATAGAGTAAAGTGTTATAGATTGCTATGACTCAGTGTAAAACTTTATTCAAAAATAAGAATTACTTCCTCTAACTTCCTACCCTGAATTAAAGTGTGATTACACTGAGCATAAGCAATTTTTCTCCAATTACAATTACCAATTAATAAAACAATTCAATAAGTGAAAAACCATTAT